>Ga0302299_10000083_pt1 | contig 37142 bp, 40 predicted proteins | sample III_Fen_N3_4_FD_198795 | JGI IMG/M metagenome (GOLD analysis project Ga0302299, IMG submission 198795) | Peat permafrost microbial communities from Stordalen Mire near Abisko, Sweden - III_Fen_N3_4 | ecosystem: Environmental > Terrestrial > Soil > Wetlands > Permafrost | place: Sweden: Abisko...
ACTTCTCCAGCGTCGGACCCGACCGCAACGTCCAGCCGTCGATGGCCATCCGCGTCGAGAGACCGTCCCAGATGCGGTCGTCGGACCAGTTCGCGATGTCGTCGTCGGGCGCGACCTGGAGATAGAGGCGGCTGACGGACTCCGAGCGCATGGAGTGCATCGCGAAGCCGTCGGGGTGCAGCGCGTAGATCAGCTCGTCGGTCGAGGGCGCGACCTCGGCGAGGATCCCGAGCCAGGCGTAGGGATAGACCCGCTCACGGACGCTGCGGACGCTCTCCGGGATCGTCGGGCGGCTGACACCGTGGAAGCCGTCGCAGCCGGCGACATAGTCGGCCTCGATGCTCTGCGTGGTGCCGTCCGCGTCGACGAACGTCACGCGCGGGTTGTCGGTGTCGGCGTCGTGGATCGCGGTGTCGGACACCGACCAGAAGATCTGCTGGCCGTCGGCCTCACGGGTCCGGATCAGGTCCTTGGTGATCTCGGTCTGGCCGTAGACCCACACCGACTGCCCGCACGACTCCACGAAGTCGATGCGCCGGCGCTCGCCCGGCCACTGCAGGTAGACGCCGTCGTGGCGCATCCCCTCGCGGTGCAGCCGCTCGCCGACGCCGTAGTCGGTGAGGACGTCGACGGCGCCGTGCTCGATGACACCGGCGCGGACGCGCGCCAGGACGTAGTCCTGCGAGCGGTTCTCGACGATCACCGACTCGATGCCGTGCTTCGCGAGGATCTGGGACAGCAGGAGGCCGGAGGGACCGGCACCGACGATGGCGACCTGGGTACGCATGGCCCGAAGCCTGCGGGCTCGATCTCCGGCCCACCAGGGACGGCTTCCGCTGAACGGAAGTCGGTCAGAGGGCCATCCGGCGGGTGATGGAGGCGGCGGCGACCTGGAGCGCGGGGGCGAACTTCACCAGGTCCTTGCGCACCGTCCGGGTGACCAGCGCGAGGGACGCGACGACCTCGCCGTCCGCCCCGAGCACGGGCACGGCGAGGGAGCACGTGCCGTAGCCCATCTCCTCCATCGTCCGGGCATAGCCCAGCCGGCGCACGGCGGCGAGCTCGCGGAGCATCCGGCCGCGCTCGGTGATCGTGTAGCGGGTGATCGGCTTGAGGTTCTCGACGCACTCCTCGACGACCTCGCGCGGGGCGTAGGCCAGCAGCACCTTGCCGACCCCCGTCGCGTGGAGCGGGAGCGGCACACCGGGTCGGCTCAGCACCGGCACGGAGCCCGTGCCGTGGATGCGCTCGACGTAGAGCGCCGTCGTGCCCTCGCGCACCGCGATCTGCACGTTCTCGCGGGTCGCGCCGTAGAGGTCCTGCATCGCCGGCAGCGACGCCTCGCGCAGCTCGCGCGCGACCGGGGCCAGCGTGCCGAGCTTCCACAGCCGACGACCGACGACGTAGCGGCCGTCGGCGTCTCGCTCGACGGCGTCCCATGCCTGCAGCTCCGCCACGAGCCGGTGCGCCGTCGAGACAGGCAGGTCCGCGGCCCGGGCGAGCTCGGTCAGGGTCAGCCGGGGCCGGTGCTCGTCGAAGGCCCCGAGGATCGCCAGGACCCGCGAGGTCACCGACGGGCGAGGCTCGGCTGCCACGACACCTCCTGCGGTGGTTTCCGCCTGACGGAAGCCAACGGTATCCCCGGGTCGGCACGGCTGGAAGGGTGAGCCCCCCAGCGAGCGCCCTCAGGAGGGTCCGTGCCCATCGTGGTCCGCAACACCCCGCGCACCGATCTTGCGATCGTCGACGCGCTCGGCGAGGCGGGCACCGCCACGGTCCACGAGGCCCAGGGACGCACCGGGCTGCTCCACCACCGGCTCCGCCCGATCTACACGCCGGCGCGCATCGCGGGCAACGCGCTCACCTGCACGGTCGCCCCAGGCGACAACTGGACGATCCACGTCGCGGTCGAGCAGGCGCGGCCCGGCGACATCCTCGTGGTCACCCCCACGAGCCCGTGCGACGACGGCTATCTCGGCGACCTGCTGGCGGAGAGCCTGCTCGCGCACGGCGTACGCGGCCTGGTCATCGACGCCGGCGTGCGCGACGTGCAGACGCTCACCGAGATGGGATTCCCCGTGTGGGCCAAGGCGATCTGCGCCCAGGGCACCGTGAAGGAGACTCCCGGCGACTGCCAGGTGCCGATCGTCGTCGCGGGCGTGCACGTGCGCCCCGGCGACGTGATCGTGGCCGACGACGACGGCGTCGTCTGCGTGCGCCGCGAGGACGCGGCCTCGGTTCTCGAGAAGGCGCAGGAGCGCGAGGCGAACGAGACCGCCAAGCGCGCGCGCCTCGCCGCCGGCGAGCTCGGCCTCGACATCTACTCCATGCGCGAGCGGCTGGCCGAGAAGGGCCTGCGCTACGTCGACCTCCCGGAGGGCTCGTGACGCAGGAGGCCCAACGGCAGACGGCCGTCCCGTGCGACGTGATGCGCGGCGGCACGTCGAAGGGGCTCGTGTTCCTCCGCGAGGACCTGCCCCAGGACCGCGACGTACGTGACGCCGTCCTGCTCGCCGCGATGGGGTCGCCCGACGAGCGCGAGATCGACGGTCTCGGCGGGGCGCACCCGCTGACCTCGAAGGTGGCGGTCGTGTCTCGGTCGTCGCGCGAGGACGCCGACGTCGACTACCTCTTCCTGCAGGTGTGGCCGGACCGGCCCGAGGTCTCCGACTCGCAGAACTGCGGCAACATGCTGGCCGCGGTCGGGCCGTTCGCCATCGAGCACGGTCTGGTCGCCGCCGACGGCGACGTCACGCCCGTGCGGATCTGGATGGAGAACACCGACACCCTCGCGACGGCCTACGTCGAGACCCCGGGCGGCTCGGTCCGCTACGACGGCGACGCGCGCATCGACGGCGTGCCCGGCTCGCACGCGCCGATCCCGCTGGAGTTCGCGGACACCGCCGGGTCGTCGTGCGGCGCGCTCCTCCCCACGGGCAACGTCGTCGACGAGATCGAGGGCCTGCACGTCACGTGCATCGACAACGGGATGCCGGTCGTCTGCCTCGCCGCCGCCGACCTCGGGCTCACCGGCGCGGAGTCGCCGGCGCGGATCGAGGCGATGCCGGCGGTGCTGGCCCGCATCGAGGCGGTCCGGCTCGCCGCCGGTCCGCGCATGAACCTCGGCGACGTGTCGAACGCGACCGTCCCGAAGATGAGCCTGCTGTCGCCGCCCGCTGCTGGCGGCGCAGTCTCCACCCGGACCCTCATCCCCCACCGGGTGCATGAGGCCATCGGGGTCCTGGGCGCCGTCTCGGTCGCCACCGCCTGCCTCCTCCCGGGCTCGGTGGCGTCCGCGGTCGCGGTCGTCCCGGAGGACGACGGACCGGTCGACGTGACCGTGGAGCACCCCACCGGGTTCTTCACGGTGAGCCTCACGGTCGACCGGTCCGCCGCCGTCCCCGAGGTCCGGCGCGCCGCGCTGCTGCGCACCGCGCGGCTGCTCATGCGCGGCGACGTGATGGTCCCGGCGTCGGTCTGGAGCGGGTCATGACGCGCGTCGCGCTGCTCGGGCTCGGCGAGGTGGGCCGCACGTTCGCCGAGGACCTCCGCGCCGCCGGGATCCGTGACCTGACGGCGTGGGACACCGCGTTCGTCGAGCCCGCGAGCGCCGCGTCGCGCAACGCGCGCGAGCTCGGCCTCGCCACGGCGGGGTCGGGGCCGGCCGCGGTCGCGGGCGCCGACCTCGTCGTCAGCGCCGTCACGGCGGCGCAGTGCGTGGCTGCCGCCGAGTCGGTGCTGCCGGGTCTCGTCCCGGTCACGTGGTTCTTCGACCTGAACTCGAGCTCGCCCGGCCACAAGCGGGCCGCCGCCGCCGCAGTCGACGGCGCGGGCAGTCGCTACGTCGAGGCTGCGCTCATGTCACCGATCGGCCCCAAGCGCCTGCGCTCGCCGTTTCTGCTCGGCGGACCGTACGCGCGGGACTTCGCCTCTGCCGCAGCTGGTTTCGGGATCGATGACGTCACCGTGGTGTCGGACGACGTCGGCCGCGCCGCCGCGACGAAGCTGTGCCGGAGCGTGGTCGTGAAGGGGCTCGAGTCGCTGCTCACCGAGTCGCTGCTCGCCGCACGGGTCCACGGCGTGGAGCGCGAGGTCCTCGACTCGCTCCCCAACATCCTGCCCCCGGCCGACTGGGAGGCCGTCGCGGGCTACTTCATCTCCCGCTCGCTGCAGCACGGCAAGCGCCGCTCCGAGGAGATGGAAGAGGCGGCCGCGACCGTCGCCGAGGCGGGCATCGAGCCGTGGATGTCGGCTGCCGCCGTGGAGCGCCAGCGCTGGGCCGCCCGGTTCCCGCAGGCCGTCGAGGCGGGCTCGACCATCGGGATGGTCGACGCCGTGCTCGCCGCCATGCGGGACGAGGAGCTGGACGACGCGGCTCAGGACGACGACTCCGAGGAGGCACCCGCGTGATCATCGACTGCCACGGCCACTACACGACGGCCCCGACCGCGCACAACGAGTGGCGCGAGAGTCAGCTGCAGGCGTTCCTCGACGGCCGTGCGGCTCCGGCGTACCCGACGATCTCCGACGACGAGATCCGCGACACGATCGAGCAGAACCAGCTCAGGCTGCTGCGCGAGCGCGGCTCGGACATGACCGTCTTCTCGCCGCGCGCGTCCGCGATGGCGCACCACCAGGGCGATCTCAAGGTCGGCATCGACTGGGCCTACGCCTGCAACGACCTCGTCGCCCGCGTGGTCGATCTGTTTCCGGACACCTTCATCGGCGTCTGCCAGCTGCCGCAGTTCGCCGGGGACCCGCTCGACGCCGCGCTCGCCGAGCTGCGCCGCTGTGTCGACATGGGCTTCGTCGGGCTCAACCTCAACCCCGACCCGAGCGGGGGACGCTGGAGCTCGCCGCCGCTGACCGACCGCTACTGGTATCCGATGTATGAGGCGATGGTCGAGCTCGACGTGCCGGCGATGGTGCACGTCTCGGCGAGCTGCACGCCCGTCTTCCACGCCACGGGCGCCCACTACATCAACGCCGACACCACGGCGTTCATGCAGCTGCTCCAGGGCGACCTGTTCGCCGACTTCCCCGACCTGCGCCTAGTGATCCCGCACGGCGGCGGAGCGGTGCCGTACCACTGGGGCCGCTACCGCGGGCTCGCGGACATGCTGAAGAAGCCGTCGCTCGACACCCACCTGATGAAGAACGTCTTCTTCGACACCTGCGTCTACCACCAGCCCGGGATCGACCTGCTCTTCGAGGTCATCGACGTCGACAACATCCTGTTCGGCTCGGAGATGGTCGGCGCCGTCCGCGGCATCGACCCCCAGACCGACCACTACTTCGACGACACGAAACGCTACGTCGACGCCCTCGACCTCACGGACGAGGCCAAGGCCCAGGTCTTCAGCGGGAACGTCCGCCGCGTCTATCCGCGCCTCGACGCCTCGCTGAAGGCCAAGGGGCTGTAGGAATGCCGACGTTCACGCCCGACTCCGACTGGCTCGCGTTCCATCCGAACCCGTCGGTCCCGACGTTCGTCCCACCGCCCGGTGCGGTCGACGCGCACTGCCACGTGTTCGGTCCCGGCGACGAGTTCCCCTACGCCCCCGAGCGGAAGTACACGCCGGTCGACGCCGGCAAGGACGAGCTGTGGAGGCTCCGCGACTTCCTCGGCTTCGACCGCAGCGTCGTCGTGCAGGCCACCTGCCACGGCGCCGACAACTCCGCGATGGTCGACGCACTCCGGCACTCCGACGGTCGCGCGCGCGGCGTGGCGACGATCCGGCCCACGGTCACCGACGACGAGCTGAGCGACATGCACGAGGCAGGGGTCCGCGGCGTGCGCTTCAACTTCGTGAAGCGGCTCGTCGACCCGAAGCCCGACGCCTACTACCGCGCCCTCGTCGAGCGGATCGCGCCGCTCGGCTGGCACGTGGTCGTCTACTTCGAGGCTCCCGACCTCGCCGAGCGCTGGAACCTGTTCACGTCCCTCGGCGTGCCGGTAGTCGTCGACCACATGGGACGCCCCGACGTCACGAAGCCGGTCGACGGCGAGGAGTTCGGCCAGTTCCTGCGGTTCATGGACACGTCCAGCGACATCTGGAGCAAGGTGAGCTGCCCCGACCGCCTGTCGGTCGAAGGCCCGCCGGCGTACTCCGACGTGCGGCCGTTCGCGAGCACCGTCGTGGAGCGCTACCCGGACCGTGTCCTGTGGGGCACGGACTGGCCGCACCCGAACATGACGAGCCACATGCCCGACGACGGCCTCCTTGTCGACGTCATCCCGTACATCGCACCGACCGAGGAGCTCCAGCAGGCGCTCCTCGTGGACAACCCGACCCGGCTCTACTGGGAGGCCTGAATGGTCGACAACTCAGCACTCGACGACGTCCCCGGGACGACCGTGTTCACGGCCGAGCGGTCGCGGATGGGGTATCACCTCAACCAGTGCTGCATGAGCCTGATGAAGGCGCCGAACCGCGACCGGTTCCGAGCCGACGAACGGGCCTACCTCGACGCGTGGCCGATGACCGAGGACCAGAAGGAAGCGGTCCTCGACCGCGACTTCCAGCGCATGCTCGACCTCGGCGGCAACGTCTACTTCCTGGCCAAGATCTTCGCCAGCGACGGACTGTCCTACGTGCAGGCCGTCTCCACGATGACCGAGTACTCCGTCGAGGAGTACCAGGCGATGATGCTGGCCGGCGGGCGCAGCCCCGACGGCTGGCGATCCAAGAGCGAGAGGCCTTCCTGACATGGCGCGCATCACCGCTGGGCTCAGCACCAGCCACGTCCCCGCGATCGGCATGGCCGTCGACCTCGGCAAGACCGAGGAGCCTTACTGGCAGCCGGTGTTCGCCGGCTACGAGTGGACCAAGCAGTGGGCGCAGGCCGAGCCGCCGGACGTCGTGATCCTGGTCTACAACGACCACGCCTCGGCCTTCGACCTGAGCATCATCCCGACCTTCGCCCTGGGCATGGCGGAGTCGTTCCAGCCGTGCGACGAGGGCTACGGGCCGCGCCCCGTCCCCGTGGTGGAGGGGCACCCCGAGCTCGCCGCGCACCTGGCGCAGTCGCTCATCCTCGACGAGTTCGACCTCACGCTCGTCAACGAGCTCGACGTGGACCACGGGCTCACCGTGCCGCTGTCTCTCGTCTACGGCACGCCCGCGGCGTGGCCGACCAAGGTCATCCCGCTCGCCGTGAACGTCGTGCAGTACCCGCCGCCCACGGGCAACCGCTGCCTCAACCTCGGCAAGGCCATCCGGCGCGCCGTCGAGAGCTTCCCCGAGGACCTGTCCGTGCAGGTCTGGGGCACCGGAGGCATGAGCCACCAGATCCAGGGAGCCCGCGCGGGCCTCATCAACCCGGAGTGGGACAACCGCTTCCTCGATCTCCTGATCGACGATCCCGAGAACCTGGCGACGATCCCTTACCTCGAGTACCTGCGCGAGACCGGGTCCGAGGGCATCGAGATGGTGATGTGGCTCATCATGCGTGGGGCGCTCGGCGACTCTGTCGAGACGCTGCACCGCTTCTACCACGTGCCCGCGAGCAACACGGCCGTCGGACATCTCGTCCTGAATCCCACCACCTGACCGGTACGACGTCACCACCCCACGACACAGAGGCAGACGACTCGACCATGCGCATCGCCCTCGCCGGAGCCGGCGCCTTCGGCATCAAGCACCTCGACGCCCTCACCGCGATCGACGGCGTCACCGTCACCTCGGTGGTGAGCCGTCGGCTCGAGCAGGCCCAGGAGGTCGCCGACACGTACGGCGCTCCGCACGCCTCGACCGAGCTCGCGGACGCCCTCGCGCGCGACGACGTCGACGCCGTGATCCTCTGCACGCCCACGCAGATGCACGCCGAGCAGACGGTCGCGGCGCTGCGCGCCGGCAAGCACGTGCAGGTCGAGATCCCGCTCGCCGACTCCTGGGCCGACGCGCTCGAGGTGGCGCGCGTGGCCGAGGAGACCGGGCTCGTGGCGATGGTCGGCCACACCCGGCGCTTCAACCCTTCGCACCAGTGGATCCACCAGCGCATCGTCGCCGGCGAGCTCGCGATCTCGCAGATGGACGTGCAGACCTACTTCTTCCGGCGCACGAACATCAACGCCCTCGGGCAGGCACGGTCGTGGACCGACCACCTGCTCTGGCACCACGCCGCGCACACGGTCGACCTGTTCCAGTACCAGACCGGCGAGAAGGTCACGATCGCCAACGCCGTGCAGGGCCCGATCCACCCCGACCTCGGCATCGCGATGGACATGTCGATCCAGCTGCGCACCGAGACCGGCAAGATCTGCACGCTGTCGCTGTCGTTCAACAACGACGGGCCGCTCGGCACCTTCTTCCGCTACATCGGCGACACCGGCACCTACATCGCCCGCTACGACGACCTCGTCAACGGCAAGGAGGAGCCGATCGACGTCACGCAGGTCGCAGTGTCCACCAACGGCATCGAGCTGCAGGACCGCGAGTTCGTCGCGGCCATCCGCGAGGGCCGCCAGCCGAACTCCAGCGTCGCGTCGGTGCTCGACTGCTACCGGGTGCTCGGCGAGCTCGAGCTGCAGCTCGCGGCCCAGGTCTGAGCCCTCCCGGCTAGTGCGACTCGCGGGTGACGCGGTCGCCGCTGCTGCCGACGAGGAAGTCGAGGTCGGCGCCGGTGTCGGCCTGCTGCACGTGGTCGACGTAGAGGCGTTCCCACCCGCGGGTCGGCGCGGCGTAGCGCGCCGCGGCACGCTCCGACGGCTCGCGCGCGGCCCACTCGGCTCCCGGCACGTCGACGTCGAGGCGTCGGCGCGGCACGTCGAGCACGACCATGTCGCCGTCGCGCAGCAGCGACAGCGGGCCGCCCGCTGCCGACTCGGGAGCGACGTGGAGCACGACCGTGCCGTACGCCGTGCCGCTCATGCGGGCGTCGCTGATCCGCACCAGGTCGCGCACGCCGCGCTCGAGCAGCTTCTTCGGCAGCGGCATGTTGGCGACCTCGGGCATGCCGGGGTAGCCCTTCGGGCCGCAGCCGCGCAGGACGAGCACGCTGTCCTCGTCGACGTCGAGGTCCGGGTCGTCGATCCGCGCGTGCAGGTCCTCGATGCTGTCGAACACCACCGCGCGGCCACGGTGCTGGAGCAGGTGCGGTGATGCGGCCGCGATCTTGAGCACCGCGCCGTCGGGAGCGAGATCCCCTCGCAGCACGGCGATCCCGGCGTCGGCGATGATCGGCGCGGACCGCGGCCGGATCACGGCCTGGTCCCAGGTCTGCGCGTCGTCGAGATAGGACACGAGCGGGCGTCCCGTCACCGTGATCGCGGCGGGGTCGAGCAGGTCGGCCACCTGGTGCAGCACGGCGAGGACCCCGCCCGCGCGGTGCAGGTCCTCCATGAGGAACTCCCCCGCGGGCTGCAGGTCGACCAGCAGCGGCACGCCCGCTCCCGTGCGGTCGACGTCCTCGAGCGTGAGGTCGACGCCGAGGCGGCCGGCGATCGCGAGCAGGTGCACGACGGCGTTCGTCGACCCGCCGAAGGCGGCCAGCGCGACGATCGCGTTGAGGAACGACCCGCGCGTCATCACCTGGCTCGGTCGGCGGTCGTCGGAGACGAGCTGCACGGCGAGGCGACCGGTGTCCTGCGCCTGCTCGAGGAGCCGGCTGTCCGGGGCCGGCGTACCCGCGATCCCGGGGAGCGTCATGCCGAGCGCCTCGGCCATGATCGCCATCGTCGACGCCGTGCCCATCGTGTTGCAGTGCCCCCGGCTGCGGATCATCGAGGACTCCGAGCGCAGGAAGTCCACCTCCGACAGCTCGCCCGCGCGGACCTCCTCCGAGAGCCGCCACACGTCGGTGCCGCAGCCGAGGGCGACCCCGCGGAACGTGCCGGTCAGCATCGGTCCACCGGGCACGACCACGGCCGGCAGGTCGACCGACGCCGCCGCCATCAGCAGCGACGGGATCGTCTTGTCGCAGCCGCCGAGCAGCACCACGCCGTCGATCGGGTTCGCGCGCAGCATCTCCTCGATCGACATCGCTGCGAGGTTGCGCCAGAGCATCGCCGTCGGCTTCACCTGCGTCTCGCCCAACGACATGACGGGAAGCTCGAGCGGGACGCCGCCCGCCTCCCATATCCCCTGCTTCACCGACTGCGCCACCTCGGTGAGGTGGGAGTTGCACGGCGTCAGGTCCGAGGCGGTGTTCGCGATCGCGATGTGCGGACGGCCGTCGAACGCGTCGGCCGGGAGGCCACGGCGCATCCACGCGCGGTGGATGTAGGCGTTGCGGTCGGTTCCGGCGTACCACTCCTGGCTGCGCGTCATGGGGCCCTGCCTCCGTCGCGTGAGTGGTCCTCTAGCCTCGGAGCATGGAGCGTACTCGGGCGTGTCGGGCATGACCGACCACGTCGCGAGGCTCGCGAGCACGACCCAGCACGAGCTGTCCGAGGGACCGCGCTGGGACGACGCGACGGCCACCGTGACGTGGGTCGACATCGTGCAGGGACACGTCTATCGCGGCACGGTCCACGACAGTGTCGTCACCGGCGAGCGCGTCCTCGACCTTCCCGACACCGTCGGCGCTGCGGTCCCGGCGTCCGACGGCGGCCTCCTCGTCGCCGCGCACGACAGGCTGGTCCACGTGGCACCCGACGGCTCGCGCCACGAGTCCGCACGGGTGGTCGACCGCAGCCTGCTGCTGCGCCTCAACGACGCGGCGGTCGACCCCGCGGGTCGTCTGCTCGTCGGCAGCCTCGCCCTCGACCACCGAGAGGGCGACGCCGCCCTCTTCCGCCTCGAGCCCGACGGCACCACCACCCTGCTGCGCGACGGGATGAACCTCGCCAACGGCATCGGCTGGTCGCCCGAGGGCACGACGCTCTATCTCAACGACAGCGTCCCCGGCACCGTGTGGGCCGCGGACTACGACGTCGCCTCGGGCGAGCCGAGCAGGTGGCGGCCCCTCGTGACCGACCTGCACGGGGCGCCCGACGGCCTCGCCGTCGACACCGACGGGCGCATCTGGGTCGCCGGGTGGGACGCGGCTCGCGTCACGTGCTTCTCACCGCGCGGCGAGGTGCTGGACGTGGTGCACCTGCCTGTCCCGCACGTCACTGCTGTCGCCTTCGTCGGCCCGCAGCGCGACCGGCTGCTCATCACCTCCGCGCGCGACGAGCTCGATCCGGAGCGCCGCGCCGAGTTCCCGCTGTCCGGCCGGCTGTTCCTCGCCGACGTCGACGCCCTCGGCCTTCCCACCTCCCGCTGGACCGTCTCCGTCGACGGCGTCGGCTGGACCACCGTGCCCGACCTGCAGCATGACGAACCGGAGAAGCCATGAAGCTCATGAGGATCGGCGAGATCGGCGCGGAGCGCACGGCGGTGCTCGTGGGTGACGGCACGTACGTCGACGTCTCCGACGTGGCCCCGGCGTACGACGAGGCCTTCTTCGGCTCGGGCGGGATCGCCGGTCTCCGCGGGGTGGTCCTCGAGCGCGTCGCGCAGGGCGACGTGCACGAGATCGGCTCGCAGCGCATCGGCAGCCCGATCGCGCGCCCGCACCAGGTGCTGTGCATCGGCCTCAACTACAGCGACCACGCGATCGAGACCGGGCAGGCGATCCCGGACGAGCCGATCCTGTTCACGAAGTCGCCCAACACCGTGGTGGGCCCCGACGACACCGTGCTCATCCCGCGCGGGTCGGAGAAGACCGACTGGGAGGTGGAGCTCGGCATCGTGATCGGCTCGCGCTGCCGCTACCTCGCCGACGAGGCCGACGCCGCTGCGCACATCGCGGGCTACGTGCTGGTCAACGACGTGAGCGAGCGCGCGTTCCAGATGGAGCGCGGCGGGCAGTGGAGCAAGGGCAAGAGCGCCGAGACGTTCAACCCGTGCGGCCCGTGGCTCGTCACGCCGGACGAGATCCACGACGTGCTCGCCCTGCCGATGTGGCTCGACGTCAACGGCCAGCGCCGCCAGACCGGGTCCACCGGCACGATGATCTTCTCGCCGACGTTCCTCGTGCACTACCTCAGCCAGTTCCTGGTGCTCGAGCCCGGCGACCTCATCAACACCGGTACGCCGCCCGGCGTCGGTCTCGGCATGAAGCCGCCGACCTACCTCGTCGCGGGCGACGTGATGGAGCTCGGCATCGACGGGCTCGGCACGCAGCGCCAGCTGCTCGCGGACGCGCCGTGACGCGGCTCGCTCGATGAGGGCGTTCGTCGTCACGGGTCCGCGCGAGTCCGCCGTGATCGAGGTCGACGCGCCGGTCGCGGGACCGGGCCAGGCCGTCGTCGACGTGCACCGCGCCGGGATCTGCGGCACCGATGCCGAGTTCTTCACCGGCGAGATGGCCTACCTCCACCAGGGGCACGCGCACTTCCCGCTGCGCCTCGGCCACGAGTGGATGGGCGTCGTGAGCTCGGTCGGCGAGGGCGTCGACGCGTCGTGGATCGGACGACGCGTCACGGGCGACACGATGCTCGGCTGCGGCCGCTGCCGGCTGTGCACGAGCGGGCGCCAGCACGTGTGCCACGACCGGTTCGAGATCGGCATCCGCGGCGGCTGGCCGGGCGCGCTCGCCGAGCAGCTCCCTGTGCCTGTCACGGCGCTGCACGCGCTCCCGGACTCGGTCGACGACACCGCGGGCGCTCTCGTCGAGCCTGGCGGCAACGCGATGCGCTCGGTACGAGCCGCCGGACTCGAGCCGGGTGCTCCGGTTCTCGTCCTCGGACCAGGCACGATCGGGCTGCTCACCGCGCTGATCGCCGCCGCCGACGGGCTCGAGGTGCACCTCGCGGGTCGTCGAGAGCCCGCGCTCGACTTCGCCCGTGGCATCGGCGTCGCGCACACGTGGATGCTCGACGCGCTGCCCGACGTGCCGTTCGACGCGATCATCGACTGCACGTCCGGCGTCGACATCCCGGCGCAGGCGGTCCAGCGCGTCGAGCCCGGCGGTCGCGTCGTGCTGGTCGGCCTGTCCGGCTCGCCGAGCCTCGTCGACACCCGCGACCTCGCGCTCAAGGACGTGACCGCGGTCGGGATCCTCAGCGCGTCGCCGGGGCTCGAGGAGACGATCGCCCACTACGCCGACGGCCGGGTCGATCCCCGCCCGATCGTCGCCGGGACCGTAGGGCTCGAGCAGGTCGGTGCAGCCCTTGCGGGAGAAGCGATCCCGGGTGTCGGGACCGGCCCGAAGATCCACATCGACCCGCGCACGTGAGCGAGGAGCAGCGATGAACGACTACGACGGGCTCGTCGTCCTGGTGACCGGTGGTGCGAGCGGGATCGGCGCGGCCGTCGCGCGGACGGTGCACGCGCGCGGGGCGACAGTGGCAGTGCTGGACCGCGACGTGACCGACGCGGACTCCGTCTCGCTCTCGCTGGCGTGCGACGTCACCGACTCGACGGGGGTCGATGCCGCGGTCGCCGCCGTCGCCGAACGGTTCGGCCGGATCGACGTGGTGGTGAGCAACGCCGGCATCGGTGCGCAGGGCGACGTCGCCGCCAACGACGACGCCGAGTGGGCCCGGGTGCTCGACGTCAACGTCGTGGGCATGGCGCGCGTCTGCCGCGCAGCGCTCCCGCACCTGAGGCGCTCGCCGCAGGCCGCCGTAGTCCTGACGTCGTCGGTGCTCGCCGTGATGGGCGCCCCGAACCGGGTGCTCTACTCCGCGACGAAGGGCGCCGTGCTGGCGCTCGGTCTCGCGATGGCCGCCGACCACGTCGGTGAGGGGATCCGGGTGAACGTCGTCCTCCCGGGCACCGCCGACACCCCGTGGATCGGGCGGCTGCTCGAGTCCGCCGACGATCCCGAGGCTGCACGGACCGCGCTGCGCGACCGCCAGCCGCTCGGACGGCTGGTCACTCCCGACGAGGTCGCGAACGCCATCGCCTACCTCGGCTCCCCGCTGTCCGGCTCGACCACCGGCACGGTCCTCACGGTCGACGGCGGCTTCACCGGTCTCCGCCTCCCTCGCTGACCCCTGCCGGCTTGCGGGCGCCGCATGCTGGGAGAGACTCGACCCATGACCTCGGTGCAGAGCCTCTTCGACCTCAGCTACACGAACCCGCGCGGCGAGACGGTCGCGCTCGATCAGTACGTCGGTCGTCCCGTGCTCGTCGTCAACACGGCCAGCCAGTGCGGGCTCACGCCGCAGTACGAGGCGCTGCAGCAGCTCCACGAGGAGTTCGCCGACCGCGGACTCGTGGTCCTCGGCTTCCCGTGCGACCAGTTCGCGCACCAGGAGCCCGGTGACGACGCCGCGATCGAGCAGTTCTGCACGATCAACTACGGCGTCACCTTCCCGCTGTCGACCAAGGTCGACGTCAACGGCAAGGCGACCGACCCGGTCTTCGACTTCCTCAAGGAGCGCACCGGCGGGCTGCTGGGCTCCACGATCAAGTGGAACTTCACCAAGTTCCTCGTGGCGCCCGATGGCACGACCGTCACCCGCTTCGCCCCGACCACCAAGCCCAAGACGATGCGCGACACCATCGAGCAGCTCCTGCCCGCCGCCGGGTAGCAGTGCGCAGGGTCGGCCGTCAGCCCTGCAGCGCCCACACCTCGTCGACCCCGGAGGTGATGCGGGCCTCGTCCGCGTCCTGGCCGATCGCCAGGACGCTCACGGTCAGGCGCGCCTCCGCCCGGAAGCACAGCAGCATGCCGGGAGACTCCTGGGTCGGTCCGCTCTGGCCCTGCAGGCGCAGCGTGTGGGTGCAGCGGACGTGGCCGTGGTCGGTGAAGGGCGCCACTCCCATCAGCACGTCGCCGAGGCCCGACCCGTCGGTGCGGGCGACGACGACGTTGAGCAGCTGCACCGGGGTCCTGGTGCCGTAGGCGCGTCCGTCGAAGGCGTTCCCGGCGTAGTCCTTCGTGAGTCGGGCGCGCCAGTTCTCGTCCCGCTCGAACTGCTGCAGCTCGGGCGCGACCGGCCAGCCGGCGAACGTGTCGGGCAGCACCACGGGCCGGGTGTCCGTCGCCGGAGGTCGCAGGTGCAGGGCCGCGGCCACGAGGCCCACGAGCACGACCACGGCGACGACCGCGACCGGCCACCATCGGCGCGGTGCCAGGCGCTCGGGCTCGGGCGGCGCTGGCGCCGGCACCACGGTGACGGCACGCACTCCCGTGGCGAAGAAGTCCTCGTTGCTCACCGCGGCGCCGTCCCCGCGCCCACGGCCCTGCTCCAGCTCGTCACCACGACGTCCCCCGTCCCGCGATCGCTCCCTGCGGACATCGGCAGGGACGGCCCCCGGATGAAGGCCGTTGGGGCTACCCCTTGAAGCGCCGCACCTCCTGCGGCCAGCCACAGGCCACCGCGACCTTGCCCGCCCACTCCCGGGCCTCCGCGTCGTCGGGCACGTCGACCACGGTGAGGCCGCCGAGCCACTCCTTGCTCTCGATGTACGGGCCGTCGGTGACGAGCAGCTCGCCGCTGGTGGCATCGGCGCTGAAGGCCCTGTCGGTCTCCTCCTCCAGGCCTCCGGCGAAGACGTAGACGCCCGCGTCCTTCATCTCCTGCACCACCGCCCGCGCGAGCGGGCCTCGGCTGGAGAACCACTCAGACGTGTGGTCGCCCACCCACTGCTGGTTGAAGAAGATCAGGTACTCGGCCATGGCTGCCTCCCGGCTCCGGCGGGTGGTTCGGAGAACCCGCCCTCACATCCTGCACGAACGGCAGGCCTCGGAATCGACACGACGACGCCGTCGACGTCATCGCCGCCTACGCCGCGGGGTCCCCGATCCGCGTGGTCACCGCCTTGGAGGTGCGTCCCTAGTCCACCACCGCGCGATATCCGACATTCGGCGCGACGGGCGCCGGGGTATCGCCTCCCCGCCCGAATCCGCGGAGAACAATGTCGTTTCCGAGGATTCGGGCAGGGCAGCGGCACGACATGGGGCAGCGTGCCGAGTTCGGGGCCGATGTCGATCGATGCCACCAACTCCCGTCACGAGGGTGGCTGGCCGGACTGTCTCGGCAGCGAAACGACACTGACGTCTGTCACATTCGGCATCGCGCGCGTCGACAATCACCCGGGTCCATGGCTCACGGGATGGGACGCACCCTCCTAGCCGTCCGTGCCTTCGTACGCCGCCTGCAGTGCGGCGGCGTCGAACCTCACCATGGCCAGCATCGCCTGCATGGCGCGGTTGCGCCCGGTCTCGTCCGGCCCACCGATCCACTCGTTCAGCCGCTCCGGCACGACCTGCCAGGTGATGCCGAACCGGTCGGTGATCCAGCCGCACTGGCTGGCCTCACCGCCGTCGAGGAACGCGTCCCAGAACCGGTCGATGTCGGTCTGCGTCGCGCACCGCACGACGAACGAGGTCGCCTGCGTGTGCTCGAAGAGCGGCCCGCCGTTGAGCGCCGTGAAGTACGTCCCACGCAGCTCGAAGTCCACCGTCATGACGGTGCCCTCCTCGCCCGGCGTGTTCGGCGCGTAGCGCGCGACACCGACGATGCGCGAGTCCTCGAAGAGGTCGACGTAGAACGCCGCGGCCTCCTCCGCCTGCGTGTCGAACCAGAAGAACGGGGTGATCGGGCTGGACATCGCGTGCTCCTCCTCAGGTGGGGGTCAGTGGTCGAGCCGCGCGAGGAAGCCGTTGACGACGTCGCGGAAGGCCTCGGGCTGCTCGACGTGGGGCATGTGGCTCGCGTCCTCGATCACGACCCACTCCGACCCCGCGATCGCGTCGTGCACCGGAGCCACCACCGCGGGCGTCGCCTCGTCGTAGCGACCCGACACGAGCAGCGTCGGCACGTCGATGCGGTGCAGCCGGTCGGTGATGTCCCAGTCCTTCAGCGAGCCGATGCAGTGGAACTCCGACGGCCCGTTCATCGCGTGGTAGACCGTCGGGTCCTCGGCGAGCAACGCGTCCGTGCGCGCGACCGGGGGCGGCGACGGGACACGACACAGGTGCCGGTCGTAGAACACCTGCACGGCAGCGGTGTACTCGGCGGTGCCGGTCGAGCCCGCGGCCTCGTGCTGCCGCAACGTCGCCTCGACCTCGGGCGGCAGCTCCGCGCGCAGCCGGTCGGCCTCAGCGACCCACAGCGGGATGCTCGCCGGCGAGTCGGCGACGACCATCCCGACGAGTCCCGCGGGCCGGTCGATCGCGTGCTCCATCGCGAGCATGCCGCCCCACGACTGGCCGAGCAGGGAGTAGCGCGGGGAGATGCCGAGGTGGCCGAGCAGCAGGGCGAGCTCGTGCTTGAACAGCCCGACGGTCCAGAAGTCGGCGGGCGCGTCGCGCAGGTGAGTCGAGCTCCCGCAGCCGAGCTGGTCGTAGAGCACCACGGTGCGGCCCGTCTCGCGGACCAGGTCCGCCGCCGGCTCGAGATAGTCGTGCGGTGCGCCAGGTCCTCCGTGCAGCAGCACGACCGGCACCTGGTCGGCACCGGGATCGAGGCCGCCGAGCACGCGGAACCAGGTCTCGCCGTGCTCCCACACCATGCCGCTGTCCGTCATGGCCGCCATGCTTCCGAGGCGCCCCGACCAGCACAAGGTGCCGCCGTCACTCCTCCGGGGCTACGACGACCCCGCTCCCCCTCGCCTGCTGGGCCCAGACGACGCACGCGATCACGGCGACCGCTGCGACGACCGTGCCCACGGTCACCGTCTCGCCGAGCAGCAGCGCGGACCACAGCAGCGTGAGCAGCGCCTGCAGCTGCTGCACCTGGCTGCCGTAGGCGATCCCCGCCTGCGCGAGACCGCGATACCAGGCGAAGAACGCGAGATACATCGACGACAGCCCGAGCCCGACCAGGCAGACCCACTCGATCGCCGTCGGCGCGAAGTCAGCGCTCGTCCGCACCCAGATCACCGCTGACGCCGGCACGGTCAACGGGAGCGCGAGGACGACGACCCAGGAGATGACCTGCCAGCCCGGCATCGCCTTCGTCACCGACGCGCCCTCGACGTAGCACCACGACGACATGAGGACGGCGCCGACGACGAGCAGGTCGGCTGTGAGGTCGGCGCCCTGGGCGCCGCCGCGGGACAGGGCGAACACCACGAGCGCCAGAGAGCCGACGACCGCAGCGAGCCAGAACTGGCCGCTCACCCGCTCGTGCGTGCGCAGGACGGCGATCAGCGCGGTCGTGAGCGGCATGAAGGCGGCGATGACCGCGACGTGCGCCGAGGTCGTCCGCTCGAGCGCGAGGGCGATCAGGATCGGCCAGCCGAACACCGCGCCGATCATCGTGAAGACGATCGGTGCGAGGTGCTCGCGCGGCGGGAACGGCACCCGCCGGATCGCGAGCAGCACCAGCGCCAGGACGCCCGCGATGACCGCGCGGCCCATCGCGGTGAAGAACGGGCTGAAGCCGCCGACCGCGACCTTCGTCATCGGCACCGAGAACGAGAAGAGCAGCACCCCGACGAACGCCCAGACCAGTCCCGCACGCACGGAGGGCGTCATGGCACGCGACGCGCGTGCCGTCCCGGTCGTGGCCACCCGCAGAATGTACTGGCGCCGCGTCACGGACGGGACGCGGCGCCAGTGATGAGACCGACGTGACGGCTCGGCTACTCGACCTCGGCCGCGGCGATCTGGGCGTCGGTGGCGAGGTCCATGCGCGTGCTGCGGCCGGCGACCCAGAACAGCACGCCGGTCAGGATGAACAGGGCGAGCGGAACGAGCTCCACCCCGAAGTACTGCCACTTCTCGTCGATGCCCCAGGCCGACGGGCGGTAGTCGTCGCCGAACCAGTCGAGGCCGAGCCCGGGGAAGAACAGCTGGACCGTGGCGAACAGGATCAGCAGGGTGAGCCAGACCGACAGGAAGGTGGCGGCGGGGGCGCGGTACTTGCGCTGCACGCCCGGCAGCTTGTGACGGAGGACCGCGAGCGCCGGGAAGATGCCGATGTAGCTGACCAGCGTCGTCGAGATCGCGAGACCGAGCACCGTGGTGAACAGCTTCTCGGCGTCGCCGCCGGTGATCTGGTGGGCGCCGATGAGCACGAGGGTCGACAGGATGCCGCTGAACACGTTGACGCGCACGGGGGTGCCGTACTTCGCCGAGATCACGCCGAGGTAGCGCGGGCCGGCGCCGTCGAAGGCCGAGACGGCCATCGCGCGGTCCGAGCCCATGATCCACGCGACGCCGGAGGTCAGCAGCGACAGGATGAACAGCCCGGCGCAGATGTCGCCGATGACGGCGCCAGCGCCGGTGAGGACGATGCCGCTGTCGGCCGATCCGACCTCACCGCCGTAGACGGTGAAGACGGACTTCATCGCGTCGATGAAGCCCCCGAGGTTCGTGACCTGGTCGGTCGGGAGGACCAGCAGGATGCCGAGGATCGGCACGCCGTAGAGGATCACCGCGGCGATGGCGCTGCCGCCGATGGCCCAGGGCACGTCCTTCTGCGGGTCGGTCATCTCGTCGCCCGCGCTGCTCGGCAGCTCGAAGCCGACGTACTGGAACATCAGGACGGGCACGAGGAGCACCGCGCCGGCCATGGTGGGCTTGAAGTCGCCGGCGCCGAAGCCGTGCACGCCGTTCTTGATCGCGTAGACGACCACCGAGACGGTGAAGAAGCCGAGCAGCGCGAAGCGGGAGTAGGCGCCGATCGAGGGGATCCACTTGCCGACCTGGAACGACAGGATCGCGGCGAGCACACCGATCCACACGAACAGCAGCGTGAAGACGTAGAACGGCACGGTGTCGAGCTCGGACTGGTTGAGGAAGAACGTCGCGAACACCGTCGCCGCGCTGACCGCGAGCGTGCCGCCGAGCCAGACCGGGTTGGTCACCCAGTAGAGGAAGTTGTTGACCGCACCCGCGAGCCGCCCGAAGGCCAGACGCACCCAGAGGTAGGGCCCACCCTCCTCGGGGAAGGCCGTGCCCAGCTCGGCGAAGAGCAGCGCCGACGGGATGAAGAACACGACGGCCATGATCATCATCCAGCTGAACGCCGTGGCGCCGTTCGCTGCGACCGTGCCGATCGTGTCGACGCCGACGAGCGTGCAGATCAGGAAGAAGAGGATGTCGAAGCGACCGAAGTGCTTCTGCAGCTTCGCCTTCTCGACCAGCTCGGCTTCGGTGACGTCGTACGGCACGTGGGCGTGCTGCTCAGTGGACACGGGGGTGACCTCCAGGTGGCCGGCCGGGGGTGCCGGAATTGCGTCACCCTAGCGGCGTGAGATCACCGTGGGACTGCAAACCCTCGGGTTCACACGGTCGAAACAAACGGTCTAGACCGTGGGCGGCTGCGGTGCGACGGCGTCCGCGGGTGTCCCGAGCTCGGCGCGGACCCAGCCGGTGACCTTGAGCTCGGCGTAGAACGACAGGAAGGGCACCATGCCGGACAGCGTCATGAGCGCCAGCCGACCGACCGACCACTTCATCCGGAAGCCGAGGTCGAGCCCGAGGAGCACGTAGATCATGAAGAGCCATCCGTGCGCGATCGCGATGACCGAGTCGCTCTCGATGGTCTTGGTGACGTACTTGAGCAGGATCGCCCCCACGAAGAGCAGGAGCGTGACGCCGACGACGAACGCCATGACGCGGTAGCGCAGCAGCGCCCCCCGGACGGACTCGGCGGTGGGTGCGGTGGCCACGTCAGTCGACCTCTCCTGCAGGAAGCGGGTGCACCCGCGCGGGTGCCACGTCAGTACACCTCACGCACCGGAGCCGTCTCCTGCCGGGTCTCCGCCGGGCCCAGGTCGCGCAGGTCGTCGCGCAGCATGCGAGCCCAGAAGAAGACCACGAAGCCGGCGAAGAGCAGCCACTGCACGGCGTAGGAGGCGTTCTGGAGTCGCAGGTTGCCACCCGCCTGCTGCGTCACGGGGGGCAGGACGGGCGCCGCGGCGACGGCTGCGGCCGGCGTCTGCGACTGGAGCGCGATCCAACCGCCCGCCGCGGGGTAGGGCAGCGCGAGGCCGGACGCCGTGAGCCGCTCGGTCTGGCCGGCGGGCAGTGCCGACGGCGTGCCCGGGTCGCCCTCGTAGGGCTGCGCGACTCCGGTCACGGTGACGATGCCGCTCGTCACGTCGGCCACCGCCGGGTCGTCGAGGCTCGTGACGGTCGCGCGTGCCACGGGGATCGCCTCGCCCGACGACGGTTGCAGCGGCGTGACCACCCAGAAGGTCCCGTTGCCGTGGACCACCACGACCTGGTGCGCGGAGTCGTAGGTCCCGGAGGCGCTGACGACCGTGCCGTACGACGACGCCGCCAGCGGGTCGCCCGCGACGAACACCTCGCCGGCGGGAACGGCCGACGCCACGACCTCGTCGCGCTGCGCGCGCTGCCACTGCCACGCGGACAGGACGCCGAACGCCGCGATCACGGCGAGCGCGAGGATCGAGAGCCCGATCCACTTCCGCGTCGTGAGCATCGCCAGCACGGCCCCACGGTATCCGGCGACGGGTAGCGTGCGGCCATGGCAGACGGGGGTACGCCGCTCGAGCAGCAGATCGCCGAGGCAGAGGCGCTCGCCGAGCAGCTGCCCGAGCTCACGCGCACGGCGTCGAACCTCGTCGACCGGGTGGCCGCGGCCGAGCTCGCCGTGACCCACGAGCGGGCGACCTGGTCGCGGGCGCACGACGACGCGACCGCCGCCCGGCTCCCGCACCTGCGTGCCTGGGGCGCGCTCGTGACCCTGCGCTACCGCAGCACGCGCGACGCCGCCCGCGCGGTCGAGGACGACACGGCCGCCGTGCTCGCGCAGGCGGAGCAGGAGCTCGCGGAGCGCAAGCGCGAGCAGGAGAACCTGCGCGCGCGCACGTCGCGCGTGCTCGTAGCGACCAACGGGCTCCCGGCCCTGCGCCAGGCGCGCCGGCTCGAGGAGCTGCGCGCCCAGGGCGACCCGCTCGCGGCCCAGGTCGACGCCGTCGATGCCGACCTCGCCCGCGCCGACGACCGGCTCCGCGAGCTCGCCGAGGCCGACACCGCGCTGGGTCGCGCCCTGGAGGCGGTGCGCGACGCCACGCGCAAGCTCGGCTCGGCGAAGAGCTGGGGCACCTACGACACCTTCTTCGGCGGCGACCTCATCTCGAGCATGGTCAAGCACGACCGGATCGACGAGTCCAACCTCGAGCTGCGCAAGGTGGGCTCCGCGATCGCGATCGCGCGACGCGAGCTCGCGGACGTCGACGTCGACCTCGCCGCCGACCCGCTGGAGGTCGGCTCCTTCCTGAAGACCACCGACATCTGGTTCGACAACCTGTTCAGCGACCTGTCGGTCCAGGGCAGGCTCACCGACCACCTCCGCACCATCGAGCGCCTGCACGGTCGGCTCGCCCAGCTGCGAGTGGGCGTCGGCGCCGCAAGGCTGGCCGCGCAGCAGGAGCGCGACCTGCTCGCCCGGCGCCGCCAGGAGCTCCTGGACCCGGAGCCCCGCACGACACAATGACCGCGTGACGGCGTGGGCCCGTCGGCTGCTCGCCGACGAACGGGTGTGGCTCGTCGCCGCCCTGGTGCTCGCGGTCCGTCTCGTCGTCGCCGTCCCGGGACGCTTCGGCGACCTGGCGGTCTACCGCTGGGCCGCCGGCGTCGTCTGGCGCGACGGCGCGCTCTACGTCGGGACCTACACCGGCATCGGGGCCGACCACCCGCTGCCGTTCACGTATCCGCCGTTCGCGGCGATGCTGTTCCGTCCGCTGTCCTGGGTGCCGCTCGACGTCCTCGCCCGGCTCTGGATCGTGCTCTCGCTCCTGCTCCTCGCCCGCGTCTGCCTCCTGCTCGTCCGCGCGACCGGGTCCACCACGAGCGCCGAGGGCCGCGACGCGCTCGTGGTGCTGTGCGCGGCGATGCTGGCCGAGCCGCTGTCGTCCACCCTCGGCTACGGCCAGGTCAACGTGCTCCTGCTCTGGCTCGTGGTGGAGGACCTCCTCGGCTACGGCGTACGCACGGGCGCGCGACGGCGCACCACCGGTGTCCTCACCGGGATCGCCGCCGGCATCAAGGTGACGCCGCTCCTCCTGGTCGCCTACCTCGCTGTGGTCGGGCGCGCGCGGGATGCGGGCCGCGCACTGCTGGCGTTCCTCGCGACCGTCGCGGTTGCTGCCGCCGTCGTCCCGCACACGGCCTGGGCGTTCTGGACCCACGCGCTGTGGCAGCCGGACCGTGCCGGTGAGGCTGCGCTCGCGAACAACCAGTCGGTCGCCGCCGCTCTGACCCGGCTCGTGCACCACGATCTGCCCGGCCGCCTCTGGCTGCTGCCCGCGGTGCTCGTCGCCGTGGCGTCGCTCGTCGTCGCACGGCGGCTGCACGCGCGTGGCGACGACGTGCTCGCGCTCGGCAGCGCCGTGCTCGGCATGCTGCTCGCGTCGCCGATCTCCTGGACGCACCACTGGGTCTGGGCGCTCGTGCCGGCCGTCGCGCTGTGGCGCGCGAGCCGCGGGGGCCGCGTGCTCGCCGCGACGTTCCTCGTCCTCAGCGTGACGGCGCTGATCTACCTGCCGCAGCACCGGGGCACGCCCGACCTCGACTGGTCCGCGTGGGAGCAGGTCGTCGGCAACGGCTACGCGCTCTGGGCGCTGGTCTCGCTCGTGTGGTGCGCGCAACGCAGTCGTCGCCCCACGCCTGCTGACGCCATGCTGGTCCCGTGCCCGGCGACCTGAGGATCCGCGGCTCGGTCGTCGTGCCCGAGGCCGAGCTCGCCTGGCGTTTCTCGAGGTCGTCGGGGCCGGGCGGCCAAGGGGTCAACACGACGGACTCGCGGGTCGAGCTCAGCCTCGACGTCGCGACGACGTCAGCCCTCTCGCCCTACCTGCGCGAGCGGGCGCTCGCGAACCTCGGCGACCGGCTCGTCGACGGCGTGCTCACCGTGTCGGCCGCGGAGCAGCGCAGCCAGTGGCAGAACCGGCTCTCGGCCGAGCGCAAGCTGGCCGACGCCCTCGGCGCGGCGATCGCTCCCCCGCCGCGGCCGCGGGTGCCCACGAAGCCGTCGGCCTCGGCCCGGCGCCGACGCGTGGACGACAAGAAGCGCCGCGGCACGATCAAGAAGCTGCGCCGCGGCGACCACGACTGAGGGCGCGCTACTCCGACGGGGCGGGTGTCTCGGTCTCGGGCGTGAGCTCCACGCCCTCGGCAGCGGAGACGCCGGAAGCCTCAGGCGTCTCGGCGTTGACGGCGGCCTCGTCGAAGGTGACGCGCGAGAGCTGCTTGGTGAGGCTCTTGTAGATCACGAACACGGCGACCGCGAGGAAGACCAGCGACAGGAAGCCGAGCAGACCCGGGCCGAGCCAGGTGGAGTCGCTCTCGCCCGGGAGCGGGCTGGTCGGGGTCGACTGCGAGAGGGACGGGCTCGGCGAGGCCGAGCCGGCGAGGTGGAGGACGACGGACGAGACCAGCGACACGGACAGACCCTCGATCAGGCGGAGACGGACTGCGCCGGGACGCGCAGGCCTGCGAACAGATCGTCCTCGTAGCCGTCCGCGCCACGCACGTCGGGGACCAGGGAACGCGCGAGCTGGTAGTCCTCGGTCGGCCAGACCAGGCGCTGGGTGTCGGTGGAGAGGTGGAACCAGCGGCCGTCGGGGTCGACCTGCGTGGCGTGCGCCTTGAGCGCGGCGTCGCGGACCTCGAAGAACTCGCCGCACGGCACGCGGGTCGTGAGGCGCGCCTCGTCCTCGGGCTTGTCCTCCCAGGTGGCCAGCCAGTCGCCGAACGGCGACTCCATGCCCTCGGCGAGGCAGGCCTCGTGCAGAGCCACGAGCCGCTTCTTGTGGAAGGTCAGGTGGTAGTAGAGCTTGCTCGGCCGCCACGGGTCGCCGGTGCCCGGGAACTGCTCCGGGTCGCCGGCCGCCTCGAACGCCCGCATCGACACCTCGTGCGTGCGGATGTGGTCCGGGTGCGGGTAGCCGCCGTTCTCGTCGTAGGTCGTCATGACGTGCGGGCGGAACTCGCGGACGAGCCGCACCAGCGGCTCGGTCACCTCGTCGAGCGGCAGCAGGGCGAAGCAGCCCTCGGGCAGCGGCGGCGTGACACCGTTCTCGTCGGGCTCGGGGAGCCCGGAGTCGTGGAAGCCGAGCCAGGCGTGCTGGACCCCGAGGATCTGCACCGCCTCGGCCATCTCGGCGCGACGCACCTCGGCGATGTTGGCCATGACGTGCTCGTCGTGGGCCAGCGCCGGGTTCAGCACGTCGCCGAGCTCGCCGCCGGTGCACGAGACCACGAGCACCTCGACGCCCTCGCTGACGTAGCGCGCCATGGTCGCGGCGCCCTTGCTCGACTCGTCGTCGGGGTGCGCGTGCACGGCCATGAGGCGCAGCGCCTCACCAGGTCGCGGCTCACCCGGTCGCGGCAGGTCCGCGGCGGTCGGCAGGGTCACGGTCGGCTCCAGGAGGTCGTGAGGGAGACTGGGTCTCCCAGGAGGAGGCCCGGCAGGGAGTCTCCCAGACCACAACGACGCCGCATCCCGCGCCTGTTCCCCGGGCGCGTGAGGGACCGGAGGTGAGCCCGTGCCGAGCCAGACCCTGAGCCCTGCCATGGCCGCCCGCTACGGCGTCGGCCGGACCTCCCGCGGTCTCCTCGCGGTGATCGTCGCCGTGGTCGCCGTGTTCCTCGCGATCATCGGCGTGATCACCTGGCGGCTGGCCACTCCGGGCGTCCAGGCCACGCTCCTGCGCTTCACGGTCGTGAGCGACGCCCGCGTCGACGTCACCTTCGAGGTACGCCGCGACTCCGTGAGCAGCACCGTCTGCGTGCTGCGGGCGCAGAGCGAGCGGCACGCCGACGTCGGCTACGCGACCGTCACGATCACCCCGGGGCGCGAGTACGTGCAGTCGACCTACCCGCTGGCGACGTCCTCGCTCGCGACCACGGCCGAGGTCCTCGGCTGCGGGGTGGGCGAGCCCCCGCGGGTCGACCCGCCGCAGTTCCTCCCCGGCACGACGAACCCCCAGCAGCAGCCGACGATCGACGGCAGCTGACCGGCCGAGCGCCGTACGCCCGTACGCTGGTCCCCGCACGCTGTTCGCCCCGCTCCCGACTGAAGGTGACACCTCCGTGGCTGACCCGCAGACGATCCAGACCTGGCTGACCCAGGAGGCGTTCGACCGTCTCCAGGAGGAGCTCGCCGAGCGCTCAGGGCCGCGTCGCGCGCAGATCGTCAAGCGCATCGAGGCGGCCCGCGAGGAGGGCGACCTCAAGGAGAACGGCGGCTACCACGCGGCCAAGGAGGAGCAGGGCAAGAACGAGGCCCGCGTGAAGGTCCTCACCCACCTCCTCGAGAACGCGCACATCGGCGCGCCCGAGGCGGCCGAGGGCGTCGTCGCACAGGGCCAGGTGGTCACGGTGAAGCTCGTCGAGTTCGACGACGAGGAGACGTTCCTGCTCGGCAGCCGCGAGGAGGCCGCGACCTTCTCCGGCAACGTCTACTCCCCCACCTCACCGCTCGGTGGCGCCGTGCTCGGCGCGAAGGTCGGCGACACCGTCCCCTACACGACCCCTGCCGGCAAGACCTTCCACGTCGAGGTGCTCACCACGGGACCCAACACCGGCTGAGCTCAGCCCGACGTGCGGCGGTAGTGACGGACGGCGAGCGGCGCGAAGATCGCGATGATCACGACGCACGAGATCACGGTGTAGAGCACCGGGTTCTGCAGCGACCACGCGTCCGACGGGATGCCGGTCGGGTTGCCGAACAGCTGACGGCAGGCGAGCGCCAGCGACGAGATCGGGTTCCACTCCGCGATCAGCTTGATCCCGGCGGGCATGCCGGCGATCGGCACGAACAGGTTCGACAGGAACGTCAGCGGGAACAGCCAGATCAGCCCGGCCGTGTTGGCGGTCTCGGGGTTCGGCATGTGCAGGCCGACCCACGAGCCCACCCACGAGACGGTGTAGGCGAACAGCAGCAGGAGCAGGTAGGCCGAGACGGCGTCGACGACCCCGTTGTGGATGCGCCAGCCGACGACGAGCCCGGTGATCGACAGCACGAACAGCACGAGCACCTGGCGCGCCGCGTCGGCCGCGGTCCGGCCGAAGAGCACTGCGGACGCGGCCATCGGCAGCGACCGGAACCGGTCGACGATGCCCTTGTGCATGTCCTCGGCCAGGCCGATGGTCGACGACGCCGCGGCGAAGGCCACGGTCTGGGCGAAGATTCCGGGCACGAGGTACTCGCGATAGGCGTCGGCACCCGCGCCCGGCCCGATCGGGATCGCGCCGCCGAAGACGTAGGCGAACATCACCACGAAGATCACCGGCTGCACGAGCGAGAAGAACACCGACTCGGGCACGCGCAGGGTCTGGATCAGGTTGCGCTTGGTGACGACGAGGCCGTCGTGGACCAGCCAGCCGAGCGGCGGCCGCTTCATCACGGGAGCGGGGTGCGAGATCGAGGACACGGTGGCCATGAGCTCACGCCTCCTTCCGGCCGCGGCGGCGGCCCTTCGGTGCGGGTTCGGCTACGGCGTCCTCCGCCGCGTGCCCGGTCAGGGAGAGGAAGACGTCGTCGAGGGTCGGACGCCGCAGTGCGAGGTCGTCGATCACCACGCCGGACGCGTCGAGCACACGCACGGCGCCGACGAGCACGGTGGAGCCGCCGGACACGGGCGCGGTGACGCGTCGGGTGTCGGCGTCGACCGAGGCCTCGCCGTCGGACACCTCGCGCAGCGCGGTGACCGCGTCGTCGAGGCTCGAGCCGGCGTGCACGACGATCTCGAGGCGGTCGCCGCCGACCTGCGTCTTGAGGACGTCGCTGGTGCCGTGGGCGATGACCTGCCCGCGGTCGATCACGACGATGTCCTGCGCGAGGTGGTCGGCCTCCTCGAGGTACTGCGTCGTGAGCAGCACGGTCGTCCCGTCGGCGACGAGGTCCTCGATGACCTCCCACATCTGCAGGCGCGAGCGGGGGTCGAGGCCGGTGGTCGGCTCGTCGAGGAAGAGGATCTGCGGCTTGCCGACGAGGCTCGCCGACAGGTCGAGACGGCGCCGCATGCCGCCGCTGTAGGTCTTCGCCGGCCGGTCGGCGGCATCGGTGAGCGAGAAGCGCTCGAGCAGCTCGTCTGCCCGCTGCTTCACGTAGTCGCGCGGCAGGTGGAAGAGCCGCCCGACCATATCGAGGTTCTCGCGGCCGGTGAGGTATTCGTCGACCGCGGCGTACTGCCCGGTGAGGCCGATGACGCGGCGCACCTCGTCGGGGTGCTTCGCGACGTCGATGCCCGCGACGGTCGCGTGGCCAGCGGTGGCCTTGAGCAGCGTCGTGAGGATGCGGACGGTCGTGGTCTTGCCGGCGCCGTTCGGCCCGAGAAGCCCGACGACCGTGCCGAACGGGACGGTGAGGTCGAGCCCGTCGACGGCCTTCACGTCGCCGAAGTGCTTGACGAGCCCCTCGGCGTGGATCGCCGCCCCGGATGGCGCCGTCACGCCTGCTCCTTCAGCAGGATCTCCGCCTCGTCGACAGAGAGGCGTCCCGCGGCGAGGTCGGCGAGGACCTTGTCGCGGTCGGCCTTGCGGCTCGCGGCCGCCGGGTCCTCGAGGCCGAGCTTGGCCAGCAGGTCGGCGTAGCGCTGTCGGGTGGTGGGGTAGCTGACGCCGAGGTGCTTCTCGAGCTCGCGCATGTTGCCACGGCTCACCAGGAAGACCCGCAGCATCTCGAGCTCGTCGTCGGACAGCCCGCAGTAGGAGCACATCCGGAACTCGCCGGTGATGCCGGTGCCGCACTCGCGGCAGCCGCAGCCGGTGACGACGAGCTGGGACGAGCACACCGGGCACTCGCGCGGCGGACGGTGCTCGGACTGCGGCTGGGTGCTCATGACGCCACCACGATCGAGGCCGAGCCCATGCGGACGGTGATGCCGAACGGGTGCGTGCCCGCTCCGGCCACGACCGTCCGGCTCGCGGTTCCGTCGAACGAGGTGTCGGAGCCGGCGTCGCCGCCGGCGACCTTGAGCGAACCCATCTCGGCGAACGCGGTGACGGTGGCGTCCGAGCCGCGGTCGAGGCGCAGGTCGAGGCTGCCGAGCTCGCAGGAGAAGTCGCTCGGACCGGTGATGGTGCCGACGACGGCCGCGCTGCCCATCGAGAGGGTGCCGTGGAGGCTGCCGACGTGGTCGCGCACCTTCACCGACGACGCGCTGCCGCCGAGGGTGAGCGAGGAGCGCGTGCCGACGATCTCGACGGCGCTGGCCGTCGCGTCGACGGTGAGCGGCAGCGCGGGATTCACCCGCACGTGCACCTTCTCGCCGCGGCCCGCGGTCCACACGACGTTGGGGACCCAGCCGAGGTACTTCGGCGCGGGCTGGGTCTTCCAGCCGTCGGCGCCCGGTGCCTCGAGCACGAGGGTGGGGCCGTCCTGGCGCAGGGTGTGCGGTCCGTCGGCCACCAGCGTGTCGACCGTCGGGTCGGCGACGACGGTGAGCTTCACCCCGCCGGCCTTGATGATCAGCGCGGTGACCCTGCCGGAGGGGGAGGCCGGCAGGTCCGAGGTGCGGTCGAGGGTGGGTGTCGCGGGGTCCTCGTCGAGGAGGCGCGCGGCCTCCGCGGGGTCGACCTCGCCCGCGGCGACGCGGGTCAGCAGGTCGCGCAGCGGGTCGGACGTGGTGGCGGGGTCGCCGTGGGAGACGTCGTCGGGAGTGCCGGGGAAGGAGTCGGTGTCGCTCATGACCCGACTGTAAACCCGAACTTTCTAATCTGGCAACCCTGGTTACCAGATGGAGTGGATCAGCTCACCGTCACGTGGTAGCCGAGCTCGGCGAGCCGGTGCAGGACGGCGTCGCGGTGCTCGGGGCCGCGGGTCTCCACCTGCACCTCGATCTCGACCTCGTCGAGGTGCAGCCGCGGGTCGATGCGGGCGTGCTCGACCTCGACGACGTTGGCGTCGGCGTCGGCGAGCGCGGCGAGCAGCCCGGCGAGCGAGCCGGGGCGGTCGGGCACGCGCACCCGCAGCGTGGAGTAGCGACCGCCCGCGGCGAGTCCGTGGCGCACCACCCGCAGCAGCAGCAGCGGGTCGACGTTGCCGCCCGAGATCACGATGACCACCGGCGGCTCGAAGGACGCCGGGTCCTCGAGCACGGCGGCGAGGCCCGCGGCGCCCGCGGGCTCCACGACGAGCTTGCCGCGCTCGAGGGTGAGCACCAGGGCACGGGCGATCGCGGCGTCGTCCACGACGCGCACCTCGTCGACGAGGTCCTGCACGAGCGCGAAGGGCACGTCGCCGGGGCGGCCTACGGCGATGCCGTCGGCCATCGTCGACATCGACGCGAGCGCCACCGGGTGGCCCGCGGCGAGCGAGCTCGGGTACGCCGCGGCACCCGCGGCCTGCACGCCGACGATGCGGACGTCGGGACGCACGGCCTTCACGGCCACGGCGATCCCGGCGAGCAGCCCTCCCCCGCCGGTGCACACGACGATCGTCTTCACGTCCGGCCGCTGCTCGAGGATCTCCAGGCCGACCGTCCCCTGCCCCGCCACGATGTCCTTGTGGTCGAAGGGGTGGATCAGGACGGCGCCCGTCTCCGCCTCGAACCGCCGCGCCGCGACGAGGCACTCGTCGATCGTCGTACCGATGAACTGGATCTCGGCGCCGTAGCCGCGGGTGGCCTGCACCTTGGGGATCGGGGCGCCCGTGGGCATGAAGACGGTGGCCCTGATGCCGAGCATCTTCGCGGCGAGCGCGACGCCCTGCGCGTGGTTGCCGGCGCTCGCGGCCACGACGCCGCGCGAGCGCTCCTCGTCGCTGAGCCGGGCGATGCGGGTGTAGGCGCCGCGGATCTTGAACGAGCCGGCGCGCTGGAGGTTCTCGCACTTGAGGTCGACCGGTCCGCCGACCTTCTCGGCGAGCCAGCGCGCCGAGCGCATCGGCGTCTCCTTGGCCACGCCGCGCAGCAGCGCACGAGCGTCCTGGACGTCTGAGACCGTCACCGTGTCGACCACCCCCGCAGTGTGTCGGATCGGCGCACGCGACGGGAGCGGACGCGCGGTTCACACGATCCGAACACACCCGCGGGTGTGGACTCGGGCGAAGAGGCGTAGAACTCGAGGCATGAGCACCGCACGCAGCACCTCCAGCCGCGAGGCCGCGGCCCGCGCCGCAGCCCGGCGCGCACCCCGCCCCGACGCCCCCGTCCCCGCCGCTACGTCGCTCGAGCACGTGGCTCGTCCGCCAGGGCCCAACGGCCTGCGCGTGACCCTCGACCTGCTCCGCTCGCGGCAGTCGACGAACGAGATCTTCGAGGCGATCGCCCGGGCGAACAGCCCCGTGGCGCACTACGTCCTCGCAGGCGAGCACGTCTACCTCGTGAGCGACCCCGAGATCATGACCGACGTCTTCCTCACCCACGCCCGCGACGTGATGAAGGGCCGCGGCCTGCAGGCCGCACGGCCGCTGCTCGGCAACGGCCTGCTCACGAGCGAGGGCGAGTTCCACCTGCGCCAGCGACGCCTCGCGCAGCCGGCGTTCCACCGCACGCGCATCGAGGCGATGGCCGCTCAGATGGTCACCGAGGCCGAGCGGCACGAGGCCGGCTGGGTCGACGGCGCGCAGGTCGACATGGTCGAGGAGATGACGTCGCTGACCTTCGCGATCGTCGGGCGCACGCTGTTCGGCACGGACCTCACCGGCGACGCACGCACGTTCGGCGACGCGCTCGCCGAGCTGCTCTCCGGCTTCGGCCAGCTCTCTGCGCTCGGCAGCGAGAAGCTGGTGCGCGCACTGCCGAAGGGCCGCTACCTGCTCTCGCGCGTGGAGGACCTCGACGTCGTCGTGCAGCGCATCATCGACGAGCACCGCACCGACGCCGCGAACGGGGTCGAGCGCGACGACCTGCTCTCGTGGCTGATCCGCGCGCGCGACGAGGAGGCCGCCGCCGAGTTCGGCTCCGCGATGACCGACGAGCAGCTGCGCGACGAGGTCATGACGTTCGTGCTCGCCGGCCACGAGACGACCGCGATGGCGCTGTCGTGGGCGTGGTGGCTGCTCTCGGCGAACCCGGCCGTGGCGGAGCGGGCGCACGACGAGCTGGCGACGGTGCTCGGGAGCGGCGAGTCGATGCGGAGCCCGGCGTACTCCGACCTGCCGTCGCTGCCGTGGACGCACGCGGTGGTCGCCGAGACCATCCGGCTCTACCCGCCCGCCTGGATCATGGGCCGGCGGCTGCTCACCGACCTGAGGGTCGGCGGGTGGGACGTGCCGAGCGGCTCGATCGTGCTGGGGGCGCCGTGGATCCTGCACCGCGACCCGGCGATCTGGGACCGCGCGACGAGCTTCGTGCCCGAGCGATGGATCGACGCCGACGGCCGGTTCGACGAGTCGGCGCCCGGTGTGCCGCGCGGTGCCTGGATCCCGTTCGGGTTCGGCAACCGGCGCTGCATCGGCGAGCAGTTCGCGTGGACCGAGGCGGTGCTGGTGCTCGCGACGCTGACGTCGCGCTGGCGCCCGACTCTCGTGCCCGGCTCGGTCGTCGCGACCCAGGCCGCAGTGACCCTGCGCCCGAAGCACGGTCTCCCCATGACCCTCCACGCGCGCGAGGCATAGCCTGCGGCACATGACGATCGACCTGTCCCGGATGCTGCTGCGACGCCCGGCCGACGAGGACGCCGCCGACGCCCTGCTGATGTGCACGGACCCGGAGGTCGCGCGCTGGAACGCCGTCCCGGACGTGGTCGACCTCGAGTCGGCGCTCGCCTGGTGCCGGCGTCCGGCCGACGGCGCCGAGGGTGCGCCGCACACGTGGCACGCGGTCGACGCCGACACCGGACGGCTGATCGCGCAGTGCTCGGTGTTCGGCGTCGAGGAGGAGCACTCCCTCGCCGGTGTCGGCTACCGCGTCGCTCCCTGGGCGAGGAGCCGGCACGTCGGCCGCACGGTGCTGGGCGCCGTGAGCGCCTGGGCGTTCGCCGAGCTCGGGCTCGTCCGGCTCGAGCTGCACCACTGCGTCGCCAACGAGGCGTCCTGCCGCGTCGCCACGGGCGCGGGCTACCTGCTCGAGGGCACGCCGCGCAGCCAGTTCGTCGACGGCGACGGCGTGCGCCAGGACTGCCACATCCACGGCCGCCTCGTGTCCGACCCGTCCCCCGTCCTCGCCCACGCCCGGATGCTCTGACCGGGCGCCTAGACCTCGTCGATCACGAGGGCGGCGGCGCCGCTGAGGCCGGCGAGGGGACCGAGCTCGGGCGTCGTCACGTGGCAGCGGCGTACGAACTCCATGCCGCCGTGCTCGGCGAACGCGGCGCGCAGCGGGCCCCAGAAGACCTCGCCCGCCTGGGAGATCCCGCCGCCGACCGACACCACGCTCACGTCGAGCAGCGCGACCGCCGACGCGATGCCGATCCCGACCGCTCGCCCGCCGTGCGCGAACGCCGCGACGCACGCCGGATCACCCGCGCGAGCCCCTGCCGCGACGGCGATCCCGGTCTGCTCGCCGGTCCAGCCCAGGCGTACGGCGCGCTCCGCGATCACCGGTCCGCGGGCCACCGCCTCGACGCACCCACGGCCGCCGCACGGGCACGGTGGCCCGTCCGGCTCGACCACGACGTGGCCGACGTGCCCGGCGTTGCCGCTCGATCCGTCGACACGACGGCCACCCAGGACCAGGCCGCCGCCGACGCCGGTGGACACGACCATGCCGAGCACGTTGTCGTGTCCGCGCCCGGCGCCCCAGCGGTGCTCGGCGACGGCGAGCGCGACCGCGTCGTTGTGGATCGCGATCGGCCGGTCGGCGGCGTAGCGGTCGCGCACCCTGTCGAGCAGCGGGAAGCCGCGCCAGCCGTGGATGTTGAGCGGGGACACGAGCCCCTCGGGCCAGAGCATCGGCCCGCCGCAGCCGATCCCGACGGCGTCGTAGGACGACCCGGTCGTCGCGAGGAGCCCGTCCAGCAGGCCGGTGACGGCGGACCAGAGGGTCTCGGCGTCGGCCCCGGACGGCGTGGGGACCCGGTCGTGCGCGAGCACGGTGCCGTCTGAGGCCACGAGCCCCGCGGCCATCTTGGTCCCACCGACATCGAGCGCGAGGACAGTCACCCGCCCAGCATGCCGCAGCGGGTCAGGTACCGAAGGCGAGGACGGTCGCGGTGAAGCCGTGGACCTGGTTGCGTCCGGCGACCGGGCCGATCTCGCCAGCGGCGAAGAAGCCGGCGACACCGGAGATGCCGAGCTCGTCGCGCACGGCGACCACGTCGTGGTGGGCGCTCGGGAACATCGACCGCCCGCGGGTGTCGGCGGAGAACAGCAGCGCGCCGGCCAGCGGCGCGAGGCCGATGCGCTGCCGGAGCGCGGAGAGCACCCCGGCGAGGTCGTCGTGCGCGGCGACCGCGTCGCGCAGCAGGAACTGCACCGTGGACCCGACCTCGACGTCCTCGCCCACGGTGATCGAGCCGGCGACGTGGTCGGCCGCGTCGATGCCGCGCACCAGGAAGTCCGAGGCGGTGTGCTCGTCGGCGTACTCGTCGACGACGACGCCGAGCTGCAGGCCGCGCACGGCGCCGACCTGCTCCTCGACGGGCAGCGCGGCGACGGCGTCCTTGGCCTGCGCCAGCGCGGCGCGCCCGGCGAGCTCGAGGATGGTGGAGCCGTCCGCGCGCGTGACCGTCATCGGCTGGCCGATGGGCCGGCAGCCCTGCGACACCAGCGTGTGCACCGACAGGTCGCCGCCGAGCACCACGCCGACGGCCCCCCGGGTGTGCACCGTGCCGTCGACCAGGAGGCGGGTCTCGCCCGGGTCGTCCGAGCCGCTGGCCACGCCGCCGGTCAGCGGGAGGCCGCGCAGCGTGTCGTGGGAGTGCGCGATGAAGCCGTCCACCGGGAACGTCCACGGGTCGGCGAGGATGACGCCGACGACGTCGTCGTCGCGACGCTGCGGCATGCCGAGGATCGCGATCGTGTCCGACGTGCGAAGCACCTCCAGGTGGAACGCGCGGATCTCGACGGAGGGCAGGCTCGCGGCCCACACGCTGACGCCGGGCACGCCCTCGGCGCCCTGCCCGTCGGCGATGACGCCGTGGGCGCTGCAGCCGATGGTGTTGCGAGCGCCGAGGATCGCCGAGGCCCGCTCGAGCGCCGCGGCGGAGTCCGTCGCGCCGCCGCCGGAGACGAAGACGCAGGCGAGGTCGGGACGTACGCCGCCCAGGGGGCGCAGCGCCGCCGCGACGGCACGGTCGACAGCGGTGAGCAGGTCGTCGCCGAGGGCGAGACCGTCACCGATGAGCGAGCCGGCAGTCATGCGCCCATCGTGGTCCAACGCAGCGTGACCACACACCCCCGGTGCTAGGCCGAGCGGGTGGTGATTGGCCCGATCGTGCGCGGAGCGTGACCGTGGCGTGAGCCTCGTCAACCCCTGCGGAGGATCGGATTCCCGGTTCAGCGGAGAGCGTGACGGGATCGCGCACCGGGGGAAGGCGACGTACCGTCACTCAGGTGACCTCCCACCTCACCCCCGACGCCCCCGCCGACCTCCCCCGCACGCTCGGCGCGCTGCGCGCGTCCGGGCACGAGATGCTCACGGTGAAGGACGAGCTGCGCGACAACCTGCTCGCGAAGCTGCGCGCCGGCGAGGACCCGTTCCCCGGCGTCGTCGGCATCGAGGACACCGTGCGCCCGCAGCTCGAGCGCGCCCTGCTCGCGGGCCACGACCTCGTGCTCCTCGGCGAGCGCGGCCAGGGCAAGACCCGCCTGCTGCGCACGCTGGTCGGCCTGCTCGACGAGTGGACGCCGGTCATCGAGGGCAGCGAGCTGCACGAGCACCCGTACGAGCCGGTCACGGTGTGGGCGCGGCGCCAGGTGTCGCAGCACGGCGACGCGACGCCGGTCGGGTGGCTGCACCGCAGCGAGCGGTACGGCGAGAAGCTCGCCACGCCGGACACGAGCGTCGGCGACCTCATCGGCGACGTCGACCCCGTCAAGGTCGCGGAGGGACGCACTCTCGGCGACCCCGAGACCGTGCACTACGGCCTCGTGCCGCGCACCAACCGCGGCATCTTCGCGATCAACGAGCTGCCCGACCTCGCCGAGCGCATCCAGGTGTCTCTGCTCAACGTGCTCGAGGAGCGCGACATCCAGGTCCGCGGCTATGCCCTGCGCCTGCCGCTCGACCTCATGCTGGTCGCGAGCGCCAACCCCGAGGACTACACGAACCGCGGACGGATCATCACGCCGCTCAAGGACCGCTTCGGCGCGGAGATCCGCACCCACTACCCGCTGCGCCTCGCCGACGAGATCGACCTCGTGCGCCAGGAGGCCGACCTCCGCGCGCTCGTGCCGCTGCACCTGCTCGAGATCGTCGCGCGGTTCACCCGTGCCGTCCGCGAGTCGCCCGCCGTCGACTCCCGCTCCGGCGTCTCGGCCCGCTTCGCCGTCGCGGCCGCGGAATCCCTTGCGGCGTCCGCACTCCGCCGGTCGGCGATCACCGGCGAGGCGTCCGCCGTCGCGCGGGTGGGCGACCTGCCGGCCGTCGTACCGACCCTGCGCGGCAAGGTCGAGTTCGAGGTGAGCGAGGAGGGCCGCGAGGACGACGTGCTGCAGCACCTCATGAAGCGCGCGGTCGCCGAGACGTTCCGCGGCCGGCTCGGCGGTGTCGACCTCTCGGCGCTCATCACGCGCTTCGACGAGGGCAGCACGATCGAGGTCGGCGACCTCGTCACGAGCGAGGAGGTGCTGCGCCGGCTCGGTCCGCTCGAGGGCCTCGGTCGCATCGTCACCGCGCTCGAGGGCGACGAGGGCGCGTCTGCCGAGTCCCCCGGCGTCGTCGCCTCGTGCGTCGAGACGGCGCTGGAGGGGCTCTACCTCACGCGGCGCATCTCCAAGGACGAGGTGCCCGGCGGCGGTCGCTCGGTCTACGGCGGGGCCTGAGCCGGATGCCGTCGGCGTCAGTCCTCGATGCGCTCGACCGTCACGGCCGTGCCGTAGGCCGCGACCTCGTTCATCATGTCGGCGATCTGGCCGCTGTCGAAACGCATCATCAGGATGGCGTTGCCGCCCGCCTGGTGGCATGCGAACCGCAGCCGCTCGACGGCCTCGATACGGCTGTCGGAGAGCAGCTGCGTGTAGCCCTTGACCTCGCCCCCCATGATCGTGCGGAAGCTCGCACCCATGTTGGAGAAGGCGTTGCGCGCGCGCACGGTGATGCCGAAGACCTCGCCGTAGACAGCCGTCACGCGGTAGCCGGGCAGGTCGTTCGTCGTCACGACCATGATCGGCGGCCCGGAGTACCGGGCCGGACCGACGCCGACCGCAGCGTCCGGCTGCTCGGTGATCGTCCCCTGCACCTGGTCGGTCCACTGGGTGCCGTCCCACCAGCGCTGCTGCGCCGTGT
>Ga0302299_10000085_pt1 | contig 37059 bp, 34 predicted proteins | sample III_Fen_N3_4_FD_198795 | JGI IMG/M metagenome (GOLD analysis project Ga0302299, IMG submission 198795) | Peat permafrost microbial communities from Stordalen Mire near Abisko, Sweden - III_Fen_N3_4 | ecosystem: Environmental > Terrestrial > Soil > Wetlands > Permafrost | place: Sweden: Abisko...
GCGACATCGAGATCAGGCGGGCCGTGTTCGATTGGCTGACCGAACAACGCCAGGAGCACGGCGAGGCGTTGTCGCGCGTATCTCTCGAATCGTTCTCCTTGAACGGCAGGCGGATCCCGCTAGTGGGCCCGCAGGGGATCTGGAAGCCGGCCGTTTGCGAACTGCCATTGTCGATCACGACCATCGTCCGAGGACCGTACGCCGATGCGTTCGACGAGCGGACCGGGAGCCTCTCCTACGCGTACCGTGGCACCGACCCAGGTCACAAGGACAACGTCGGCCTGCGGACGGCGCATGCTGAGCGCGTGCCGCTGGTCTACTTCCACTCGGTGGAACCCGGCTCGTACGTCGCCGCCTATCCTGCGTTTGTGGTGGGCGATGACCCGACCGCCCTCAGGTTTGCGATCCAGGTGGACGACATCTCGGCTGCCTACGCGAGCGCGACCAACCAGGTTGCCGACGGCGGAGCAGAGGCGCGGCGCGGGTATGTGACGCGGGCAGTACGCCAGAGACTTCACCAGCAGCTGTTCCGCGAGCGGGTCCTGCGCGCCTACCAGGAGAGATGCGCCCTTTGCAGCCTCCGTCACCAAGAGCTACTCGATGCCGCCCACATCACGCCGGATAGCCACCCCGAAGGCGAGCCGGTAGTAAGCAATGGCGTGGCACTCTGCAAACTTCACCACGCCGCCTTCGACGGCCTCTTCTTCGCGGTTCGGCCGGACTACGTCATCGAAGTCAGACCGTCGATCCTTGCCGAGCGCGACGGCCCAATGCTTCTCGTGGGTTTGCAGCAGATACACGGCAAGCTGTTGCTCCTGCCGCCGCGGATGTCGGATCGCCCGGACCCCGGAAGGCTCGAGCAGCGCTACGCCGACTTCTTGAGGGCAGGCTGACTGGCGGGCAGCTTCCTGGGCGTGGATCGGGGGAGTGGAGCCGACACTCGGATTTGAACCGAGGACCTGCTGTTTACGAAACAGCTGCTCTACCGCTGAGCTATGTCGGCGCGACCGGGATCGTAACATGCGCCAGACCGGCGGCCAAACACCTCGCCTAGGGGCGCGCGGGTGGGTAGGATGTGCGCCATGACGATTGCTGCTCGCACATACCGGATGATTCGGCCGTTGCTGCTGGCGGGCGGGCTCGCCGCCGCGTTCTCGGGAGGGCTGTTGCTTCGGGCTCCGGCAGCCCAGGCCGCCTCGGTGCCGCAGCTATCCGGCCAGATCACCGATCAGGCCTACGTCCTCGGTTCCGGCACGGCCCGGGTGCAGTCGGCGCTGGACGACCTGCTCAACCGCGACAACGTGCAGCTGTGGGTTGTGACCATCCCCACGGGCAACGGCTCCACAGCCGCGACGCTGGCCACCGGGACGTTCACCGCCAACGGTTTCGGCGGCAACGACATGATCCTGCTGGTCGCCGTCAACGACCATCAATACGGCTGGGCCGAGGGCGGGGACGCGGGGCAACCGGGAGCGGCCACCGGGCTGCCGGGCTCGCAAATCGATGGCATCCTGAGTTCCACCCTGGACAACCGCTTCAAGGCCGGGGACTACGCCGGCGGCATCGTCAACTTCGCCAAGGCCCTCGGCGGCCAGATCGACGCCGCCAGGAACCCCGTCGCGAAGCCCACGGAGGCGACGCAACCCGTGCCGGCATCCGGCGGCTCGGCCCCGATCGACACGTCCGCCGCCTCGTCGGCCCTGTGGACGCTCATCGCGCTCATCGTCATCGGCGCCGGCCTCATCCTCATCATGTTGTGGTTCCGAAGGTGGCGGCGCGGCCGGCTTACCGCGGAGGAACGCGACCAGCAGACCGGCGATCTGGCGCGCCAGGCCAACAAGCTCCTCGTAGACACCGACGACGCCATAACCGAGGCCAAGCAGGAACTCGGTTTTGCCGAGGCCGAATTCACCGACGCCGACTGTGCGCCTTTCGCGGCCGCCATCGACACGGCCCAGAACGAGCTCGGCCAGGCGTTCAAGCTTCGCCAGCAGCTCGACGATTCGACGCCGGAGGATCCGCCGACGCGGGTCCAGATGTATCAAGGGATCATCGCCCACTGCCAGACCGCGGGCGGCGTGCTGAGCGAGCAGGAACAGCGGATCAAGGCGTTGCGCGACCTCGAGAAGACGGCACCCGACGCGCTGGCCGCGCTGCCCAAGTCGATTGATCAATTGCGGGCCCGCCTGCCGGATATCCAGGCTGCCTTCAAGAAGCTGTCGGCCTACTCGCCTTCGGCCTGGTCCGCGATCAAGGGCAATGCCGAGGAAGCCGACAAGCGCGGCCACTTTGCCGAGACACAGGTGAAAGCCGGCAACGCCGCCCTGGCCGCCGCCTCACCGGATCGCGCCGCGGCGGCCCGCTCGGCCAGAGCCGCGCAGGAAGCCGTGGCCCAGGCCAACCAACTCCTCGACGCCGTGGAGCAGCTGGCCAAGTCCCTGGACGACGCCTCGGACAAGCTCGCCAGAGAGATCTCCGACGCGGACGCCGACCTGACTGCGGCGAAGGCCGCGGTTGCGGCAGCTCCAAAAAGCCCCGGCCATGACACCTGGGTTGCAAGCCTGGGCAAGGCCGACGCTGCCCTGAAGACGGCGCGCGCCGGTGCCTCGGCGATCCCGTCCGATCCCGCCGCCGCGCTGGTCGCGGCCCAGAATGCCCACGCCGCGGCCGACTCGATCCTCAACGGACTCCGCGACGAGTCGTCGCAGCAGGCTCGCAACCAGGCCGCGTTCCAGGTCGCGCGCGCCTCCGCGGCGGGAGCAGTGAACCAGGCCGCGGCATTCATCACCGCCCGGCGGACCGGCATCGGCACACCCGCTCGGACCCGCCTGGCCGAGGCGCAGCGCCATCTCTCCAACGCCGACAACCTGGCGGCGACCGACATCGCTACGGCCACGACGGAGGCGAACGTGGCCACCAACATGGCCAACTCCGCATACACCCTCGCTAGCGGCGACTTCGTGGACTTCGAGCGCGGCGGCACTCCGGTCGGTGGCGGCTACGGCGGAGGCGGCTACGGAGGCATGAGCGGCGGCGGGGGCGATTTCGGCGGCGGGATCATCGGCGGGATCATCGGCGGGATGCTCAGCGGCGGCGGATCCAGACGCGGCGGCGGCTTCGGCGGCTCGACGTGGGGCTCCGGCGGCGGCTGGACCGGCGGCAGCAGCAGCGGCAGCAGCAGCGGCAGCAGCCACGGCGGCGGCAGCAGCTATGGTGGCGGCAGCAGCAGCCACGGCGGCGGCAGCAGCTTCGGCGGCTTCGGTGGCTCCAGTGGCGGCGGGGGAGGCGGCGGCGGAGGCGGCGTCCACGGCGGAGGCGGAGGCTGGTAATCAGGCCGCGATCGAACGAACTTTCATCTGTCAGCGACAGTCCAACTAACGTCAGACACAGATAGGAGACCGATACATGGCTCAGACAACGATCCTCGGCCGCGTCGGCCAGCTACTGCGGGCGAACATCAACTCGATGCTCGACGGCGCCGAAGATCCCGAGAAGATGCTCGACCAGCTGGTTCGCGACTTCACGAACAACATGAGCGACGCCCAGGATGCGGTCGCTCAGACCATCGGCAACCTGCGCATGGTCGAGGATGACTGCAAGGAAGCCCAGGACGCAGCCACCGACTGGGGCGGCAAGGCAGCCGCGGCCTCCAAGAAGGCCGATGAGCTTCGGGCCGCCGGCAACACCTCCGACGCGGACAGGTTCGACAGCCTGGCCAAGCTCGCCCTCGGTCGCCAGATCAGCTTCGAAGCTCAGGTCAAGACCTTCCAGACGCAGATCGACCAGCAGAGCGCGACGGTTGACCAGCTCAAGGACGGCCTCCAGAAGATGACCGTTCGCCGCGACGAGCTGGTTCAGAAGCGCGACGAGCTGGTTGCCCGAGCCAAGATGGCCAACGCTCAGACCCAGGTCCAGAAGACGCTCAAGAACGTCTCCGTCATGGACCCGACCAGCGAACTGAGCCAGTACGAGGACAAGATCCGACACCAGGAAGCGATGGCTCGCGGCATGGCGGAAGTCAACGCCAGCTCCATCGACGAGCAGTTCGCGTCGCTCCAGGGCGATGAGGACAAGGTCGAAGTGGACGCCCGGCTGGCCGCCCTCAAGGCCAAATAGTCAGCGGTGCCGGCGGCGCGGGCGGGCGCCAAAGCTAGACAACGTGAAGCCGCGGAACGGCGCTTCGGCGATCGTTCCGCGGCTTCTTGATTCGGGCGCGTCTGCGCACGCGGGGCGGGCCCGGCGCGAACGCTCAGCTCACCAGCCGCAGCCGTTCCGGGGCTACGCGGATGTCGAGCCGGCGACCCCAGTCGAATTCGAGATGGTCGGCCTCGATGCCGTCCCCGAAGACGACGCCGCCCTCGTTCATCTCGGAGGTGATGGTCAACGCCGCCTCGACCTCCACCCGTCCCTCGGTCAGTGATGCCCCGGTGGCCACTGACGGCCAGGCCTCGCGAACGAAGAACGCCAGGGCCGGCTCGCCCGGAGCCGGCATCGCCAGACCAGAGTGGCGCTCGAGGGCGATCGAGCGACCCCAGCCGGTGGCGCCGGTGCCGGTCGTGACGACCACGCCGGAGGAACTCTGCCGCTCGCTGCGACCGGCGGCGGCAATCGCGTATCGCGCCGACTGATGGCTCTGGTGGCCGACGAAGACCTCGTTGAGGGCCAGCAGCCGCAGGCCATCGTCCAGGACGGCCTCGACCATCGCTCGCTCGCCTACCGGCGCCTCGCCCGCCATCGCGGCCGGAACGAGGCCCCTCATGTCGGCCGCGGCATGGGCCACGAGAATGCCCTCGTAGCGTGCCGGGTCGGGGTTGCAGCCGATCACGCGCTGGCCGGCCAGGTACTTGGCCACGTTGGCCACGAGCCCGTCCTGGCCGACCGCGACGACCAGGTCGTCCGGTTCGAAGAGGAACCGGTCCAGGTCGCCGCGATCGACCCTGACGCGCCGCCATTCCGTCGGGACCGCGGCCGACACCGCGGCGAGGGTTCCCCGGAAGACCGCGTCCGCGGCTTCGATCTCCTCGATGGCCCGGCCGCGAGTCGTCAGGAAGAACCTGGCTTGCTCGCGGGTCCCGTGCCGGCCGATCAGCGCGTCGTACTCGGTCTGCCGGGTCACCATCACGACCCGGGGAATGGCGGCGGTCATGTCACTTGCTCCTGCGCGTCGTTGCCGGCCGCGCGTTGGCCGTGGCGCTCTCGGCGCCGAGGCGGGTCGTGGCTGCGGCCGCGAGGTCCGCGATGAACGGCGAGAGCATGTCCGGGGAGAGGTTCAGGTGCTCGATCCGCTCGATCTTGGCGGCGAATTCGCGCGCCGCAAGAGCGAGCAACGCGCTGGGCGGCAGCGCTCCGTAGGCCGTGATGCGCTCCTTCTCGAGGGCCACGCGCTCGCCTTCGATGGCGTGGATGCTCTCGGCGGATGCGGAGGCCGTGATGCGGGTGCGTTCCGCGGCCGCCTCGGCCTCGATGCGGGCCGCGGCCGCGACTTCTTCAGCGCGGCGCCGCTCGTTGAGCCCTTCCTGGTCTACGAGATGGGCCTGCCGGCGAGCCAGCTCGATTCGGTTCTGGAGCTCGTTCTCGGCGATGGCCCGTTCCTTCTCGACGGCCAGAGCTCGCCGGGAGAAGGTGGCCTCGTCGGCCTGCTGCTGGATGGACTCGCGAGTCGGCGTCTGGAGCGCCTTCTCGACCGTGGCATCGGGCTGGATACGGCTGACTCGGACGGACACGATCACCAGGCCCATGGCCGCGAGATCCGTGTCCGCGTCGAGACCGGATCCGATCGCGTCGCGCAACCGCTCGACACCACCGGTGAGCAGTGCCGCCAGAGTCGTCCGGCTGACGATGCCCCAGACGTGCTGCTGGGCAAGCTGGGTCAGTCGGTCGGAGATCTGCTCGAGAGGGTCCTCCTCGTACAGGCCCGTTTCCAGGTCCAGGCTGAAGTCGATTCGGGCGGCCAGTGCCTCGGGATCGGCGACCCGGTAGCTGACGGTGCCCTGGCAGACGGCCTCCTGGAAGTCGGCCGTCCTGGAGTGGAATAGGAAGGTCAGTTCGCGGTCGTCGAGCGGGATCTCCGCCAGGTTCGCGGATAGCGGCTGGAACCAGAACGACAGCCCGCGTCCGGACCGGCGGAGCTTGCCACCCTTCCAGAGCAGCTGCTGGGCCGACGGCGCGCCTCGAAGATGAGCTGCGACGGGGTAGTGCTTGATCTGCGCCATCGAGGGCCTCCTTTCGAGGCTCGCGGCCGGCTTCCACCGGCCTTATCTGCACAGAGCATAGATGTAGGATGCAGCTAAGTCAAGGCCCAAGGGGGTCCGGGAGAGCGCGGAAGTCGTGAGTCGCCGGCTATCGCTCGCGGGCGCCGGAGTACCGGTAGAGCTCGGGCGGACGGTATTCCACGTCCGTTCGGCGCTCGCCGGTCGCATCGAGCAGACCCGACGCGAGCATCCGGCGCCTGAACGAATCCTTGTTCGTCTTGCGGCCGGAGATGGTCTCGTGGATCTGCTGCAGGGCTCGCAGGCTGAACACTTCAGGCAGAAGCTGGAAACCGATGGGAGCGTAATCGAGCTTGCCGCGGAGCCGTTTCACGGCCATGCCCAGAATCTCCGCGTGATCGAAGGCAAGCGGTAGGGGCCGGCCGGAACCGTCGAGCGCCTCGATTGGACCGCCGGCCTCGCCGGCCCACGGGACCTGCAGGCGTGCCAGGTCGGCCGGGTCACCGCCCGGCACTCCCGCCGCGGCCAGCCGCTCGGCCGGAACCAGGGCGTAGTAGGCGACGGTGATCACCCGGGTCCGCGGATCGCGCCGGGGCTCGCCGAACGTGTACAGCTGCTCGAGGAAGACGCCACTCAGGCCGGCCTTCTCGCTGACGACGCGCGCCGCGGCTTCATCCAGGCCCTCATCCAGGCCGACGAACCCGCCGGGCAGGGCCCACTTGCCGACTTCCGGGTGGCGATCACGCTTCAGCACGAGGGCGTGCAGGGCGGTGTCGGTGGCCGTGAGCAGGGCCACGTCCACCGTCAGCGACGGGCGCGGGAACTCCGCGGCGTCGTACTCGGCCAGGAAGCCGGCCTCGCCTGAGTCGACGGGTGCGGCCGCGCCGGGCTGGCCCGCAGTGCCGATTTCCCTGTGCTTATGGTCCTTGCCCTTCTTTGCCACTCGAGGCCACCTCCGAGTGCAGCGTGTATGCGCGCGGCATATAAGTCAACCACGCATCGACGCTCCTCGGCCGTAGCTTCGCCCGAGCCTCGCCTCGCGGTTCGGGAGTTCCCACGGCGCCATCACTACCCTAGAGTGTGGGGGCCGCCCCGCTGGGAGCGAACCATCAGGAGGGTCCGATGCACAACGAGTATCTGCCCAAGTTGCTGCCGACCGTGATCGACGAGGGGCAGGGGCCCGGCGTTCAGTTCCGTACCGACGGGGAGCTCGTTCCGGCGTTGACCATGGAGCTTGACGGCTCGATGCCCGTGTACTTCGAGCACCACATCGTCCTGTGGAAGACACCGTCGCTCGAAATCGGCATCCATGCGATGAAGGGCGCCTTCAAGCGCGTCATGGCCGGCATGCCGATCTTCATGACCGAGGCCAAGGGCGCAGGCCAGATTGCCTTCAGCCGCGACGGCGTCGGACACGTCTTCCACCTGGCGCTCGCGCCCGGCCAGACAGTCGAAGTCCGCGAGCACCAGTTCCTGGCCGCCACCGCCAACACCGAATACAGCTTCCGGCGCCTGCGCGGCATGGCCAACATGCTCTTCGGCGGCAGCGGCATCTTCATCGACACGTTCACCGGCGGCCAGGGCGGCGGCATCCTGTGGCTCCACGGCTACGGCAACGTCTTCGAGAAGGTTCTGGGCCCGGGCGAGGTGTTCGACGTCGAACCGGGCGGCTGGGTCTACAAGGACCCTCAGGTCGCGATGGAGGTGAAGGTCACCGGCCTGCGGATGGGCATCCTGGGCGGTTCCGGCAACCTGGTCTTCAACCGCTTCACCGGGCCCGGCCGGATCGGCATCCAGAGCATGTACCTGCACATGCCGACGGACGAGTAGCGACTCGAGTTTTCGCCGATCGCTGAATCGAGGCGGCCGCCGGGAAACCGGCGGCCGTCCTGCTTTCCGGCGAGTTGCGCCTGTTCCGCCCTCGGAACGGAGGTGCGCATCGCGAGCCTCCATGCCCGTTTCGCTGCTCGATGCGTCAAGATGCGCCCCAACGGAGGAGCCTTCGGGGTGTCTTCATCGAAGGCCACGGTGAACTTCCGGAACCGACCGCGAACCGTGATCACCATCACGGGTTCCGCGCGGACCCTCCTTTGGTAGTTGCATGAGCAAGGATGTGCAAGTGGCCAGTCCGGATGTGCTTGAGACCCGACTTGGGCCGGACGAAGACGCGGCGGCACACGCAATCGATCCGACGACTCAGCTCGATGAGCTGGAGCATTCCGCGTGGCGGGCGTTTCTGGTCGCTCACGCCCGAGTGGCCAGGCGCCTCGAGGTAGACCTGCTGGCAGCCAGCGACCTGCCCCTGGCCGAGTTCGATGTGCTGTTCCAGCTCGACATCGCCGACGGCCAGCGGCTGCGCATGAACGAGCTGGCGAACAGAGTCATGCTCAGCCGTGCCGGCATGACGCGGCTAGTGGACCGGCTCGTCGCCGACGGCCTGGTCGGCCGGCTCAAGTGCGACTCGGACGCGCGGGGCGCCTATGCCGTGCTAACCGAGCGCGGCCGGGAGCGGCTCGAGGCTGCCCGACCGGGTCATTTCGCCGCGGTGCGGCGGTTCTTCCTGACGGCCTTCACGCGCGCCGAGCTGGAGAACCTGGCCGGGTTGCTGGATCGCGACTTCCCCACCGACTGACGTCGCTCGCTTCGGCGCGGGGCTCGCTTCGGCGCGGGGCTCGCTGCGGCGCGGGGCTCGCTGCGGCGCGGGGCTCGCTGCGGCGCGAGGGTACCTAGCGGCGCGGGGCGCGGAAGATCTGCGGAAGTTCGAACGGCGGCGGGGTAGGCGGATTCTTCGAAGCAGCCGGCGGGGCCGCTTCGGCCGCAGGACCGCTTGGCGCGGCGGCCGGACTCCCAGGCACCGAGACTATCGGGGCCGCGACGCCCGTCCAGCGCTCGGTCGCCGCCGCCAGATCGGCCGGCGTGTCTATCTCGATCCAACCGCCGTGGACCGGGACTGCCTTGATCGGAACGTCGCCGCTGACCAGCTCGTCGAGCAGGTCCGTTACGGCGAGCTTGGCCATGGCGTTGACGTGGCCCAGGATGGGGCGCCGGTAGGCGGCGTCGCCGGTGGCTCGCTGCCAGGCCCGGCGGAGCGCCTTCACGCCGCGGCCGCGGAACATCACGAGACCCACGTACTGGGCCTGGACGTCCTCGATGCGATTGACCTCCTGGCCGATCGACCGAATGGTCCCGTCGGGGGTCATCCGGAGGCTCCGAGCGTCGCTCAGATCCTCACCGAAGCGCCGCTCCCAGTAGGGCTGCCAGTCCAGGTCCACGACAACTGAGATCTCAGCCGGTGAGGCGAGCAGTGCCCGCAAGACCTCCGGCCGGTAGGCGATGTCGCCGTTGCTGACGACGACCGCGTCCCCGAAGAACCCGTCCGCGATCATCATCGTGCCGACGGGGCCGGATGTGGCGAAGTCCGGGTTCTTGAGCAGGCGCGCTTCGTGGCCGGTGAACGCTTCGTAGCGGTAGCCGCCGATGACCAGCACGTCCGTGATCCCGCACTCACGCGCGGCCGAGATGGTCCAGTCGAGAAGGGGGCGGCCCTGAAACGGGATCAGAGCGGCCGGCCGGTCGTCGTTGAGGGGGCGCAGCCTGGTGTTGTCTCCGGCTGCCAGAACTACCAGATACATCGTTCCTCACGGACAAACGGACTGCTCGCGTCGGGATCGCGATCTAGCCGCTGCGCAGTCCAGACCCTACCACGGTCGCGCCTATCGCCACCAGACTGCGTTGCGGTCTCGCCATTTGCCGGCCGGGGTATCGTTCCGACATGCCAACGCGGAGCGAGATCGTCGAGGCCGCCGGAAGGCAGGTCGCGATCACCAACCCGGACAAGATCTACTTTCCGGGACCCGGCTACACCAAACGGGACCTGGTCTCGTATTACATGGCCGTGGCCGACGGAGCCTTGCGGGGTGCGGCCGGCAGGCCGATGGCGCTGAAGCGCTACGTCAACGGCGCCGACGGCGAGTACTTCTTCCAGAAGCGCGCGCCCGAATCCAGGCCGGAATGGGTCCGGACCGTGGAGCTGTCGTTTCCGTCGGGCCGGACCGCCGATGAGATCGTCCTCGATGATGCCGCCGGGCTTGCCTGGGTGGCGAACCTCGGCTGCCTCGACCTCAATCCGCACGCGATCCGGGCGACCGACATGGATCACCCGGACGAGCTGCGTGTAGACCTGGATCCGATGCCCGGCGTTCCCTGGGATGACATCCGCCGAGTGGCGTTGGTCGTGCGCGAGGTTCTGACAGACAACGGCCTGATCGGCTGGCCCAAGACCTCCGGCTCGCGCGGCATCCACATCAACGTCCGCATCGAGCATCGCTGGTCATTCGATCAAGTCCGTCGCGCCGCGCTCGCCCTGGCCCGGGAGGTGGAGCGGCGTGCGCCCGACATCTCGACGAGCAAGTGGTGGAAGGAAGAACGCCACGGCGTCTTCATCGACTACAACCAGAACGCCAAGGACAAGACCGTTGCGTCGGCATACTCGGTGCGGCCGGTGCCGGATGCGTGCGTCTCCGCGCCGGTGACGTGGGACGAGCTGCCGCAGTGCGAACTCGGCGACTTCACGATCGCCACGGTTCCGGCCAGGTTTGCCCGGATCGGCGACCCCGGCGCCGGGATCGACGACGCGGTCGGGTCGCTGGACGCGCTGCTCGAATTGTCCGCTCGGCAGGAGAAAGCGGGCCAGGGCGACGCGCCGTGGCCGCCGCACTACGCAAAGGCGGCCGGCGAGCCGGCGAGAGTCATGCCGTCGCGGGCCCGCAAGCCGGCGGCGGACGGCGAGGGCGTTGCGGGCGAGGGCGCGGCCGAGGGCGCGACCGGCGCGGGCGTCGGCGCCGGGGGCGTTGCGGGCGGCGGCGCGGGCGGCGGTGGTACTGGCCGCCGCGTCTCCACCAAGCCGCTCATCGAGATCGCCAAGGCCGAAACCCGCGACGAGGCGATGGCCGGTTTCGAGCGCTGGAAGGCGCGCCACGAATCGGTCGCCGCGCGGCTGGAACCGGCCGACATCCTGGTTGACGGCATGCGCGGCCGGTACAAGCTGTGGTACCGGATCCGGGTCAACCTCGAGCACGTACCGGCCGACGAGCGGCCCGACCAGGAGCCACTGGACGCCGACTACGACCCGTGGGCGGGCTACGAGTGGCCGGATCGGTCGGGTCAGCCGGTTCGGGCGCCGCGCAAGAAGCCCTCGTTGGGCTAGCGGCCGAAGATCTCCTGCAGCTCGAACGGAGCCGTGACCTCAAGCTGATCGTAGCGGCATTGGGCCGGCGCCTTGTCGGGCCGCCACCGTACGAACGTGGTCCCGTGACGGAATCGGTCGCCCTGGAGATGGTCGTAGGCAACTTCGCAGACCAGTTCGGGGCGCAGCGGCTCCCACGTGAGATCGCGGTCGCGGTTCCAGCGGCTCTGCGCGCCGGGCATGCGCTGACCGGCGGCGCGGGCCTCGGCCTCCCATTGCGCCCATTCCGCCCATGGATGGCCGTCGAGGGCGTTCTCGCGCAACGGTGCCAGCTCCTGGACCAGCGCGACGCGCTTCTCGTTGGTGAAGCTCGACGTGACGCCGACGTGATTGAGGTGGCCCGCGTCGTCGAACAGCCCCAGCAGCAGCGACCCGACCATCGTCCCCGGCCCGTTCTTGTGCCAGCGGAAACCGGCTACCACGCAGTCGGCAGTGCGGGCGTGCTTGATCTTCGACCAGCCGCGCTTGCCCGGCATGTACGGGTCGGACAGCCTCTTGGCGACAACTCCGTCCAGGCCCGCGCCCTCGAATCGGTTGAACCAGTCGGCGGCCAGCCCGGGGTCGCGCGTCGATGGGGTGAGGTGAACCGGCGGTTGCGCGCCCGCGAGCGAGCGTTCGAGCAGGGCGCGGCGTTCACCCTGGGGGACGTCGCGCAGGTCACGATCGTCGAAGGCGAGCAGATCCCAGGCCACGAACGAGGCCGGCTTCTCGGCGGCCAGCATCTTGACCCGCGACGCGGCCGGGTGGATCCGAAGCAGCATCGAGTCGAAGTCCAGGCCGCTCGGGCCGACGATCACGACTTCGCCGTCGAGAATGCACCGCTCCGGCAGGGCGGCCCGCAGCGCCGGCGGCAGCTCGGGGAAGTACCGGTCGAGGGGCTTGAGGTCGCGGCTCTGGATGAATACCTCGTCGCCGTCGCGAAAGACGATCGCCCTGAACCCGTCCCACTTGGGCTCGTACTGCCAGCCGTCGCCCGTCGGGATCGCCTCGGTCAGCTTGGCGAGCATCGGCTCGATCGGCGGCTGGAACGGCAGCTTCATGCGGCCGACTATAGCGCCTGGCGTTGCGCCCGCCGCACCCTGCGGAACCGGCGCCGGTGGTGCCGCGTCGGGGCCTCGAACGCAAAGCAACATGGGAATGGAGACGAAATGCGCATCTTGCCGACCCTGCTGGCAATTTCGATCATCGCGGCCGCCTGCACGAGTGGCTCCGCGGCCTCGCCGAGCCCAACCGTGGCGCCGTCGGCCGTCGCGTCGCCGGCCGCTCGCTACGACGTCGGCACGAATCCCGACCAGCTCGTCCTGCGGATCGCCACGGGAGGGGGCTTCATCGGCCCGAGCGCGGATCTCACGAGATTGCCGCTCTTCGCTCTGTATGCCGACGGCCGCCTGATCGTTCCAGGCGCGACCGATGCGATCTTCCCCGGTCCGCTCATGCCGGCGATGGTCCAGATCCAGGTCACGCCCGCGGAGATCCAGGAGATCCTCGGAGCGGCCGATGCCGACGGTCTGCTCGGCCCCGACGCCAGCTACATGAATCCCGGCGTCGCCGATGCCGGAACCACGACCTTCACGACGACAGTGGACGGCAAGACGCATCGGATCAGCGCCTATGCGCTGGGGATCGGCCGGGCCGGCACGGGCGCCGACGCTGCGGCGCTTCAGGCACTCGCCGACTTTGCCGCCCGAACTCAAGACCTGGCCACGCTCCTGGGCCGGCCCGTGGCCATGGACCGGCTCTACCAGCCGACCGCGATCAACATCTTCGCCAGCGCGGCCCAGCCCGCCGATCCGTCCGCCCCCACACCGGCGGTCATCGCCTGGCCGCTGAGCCTCGATCCCGGCACAGCCGGCCAGCCGGCTCCAGCAGAGGGCGTGCGCTGCATCTCCATCCGCGGCTCCGACCTGGCTTCGTTTCTGGCCGTCGCCACGACGGCTCGGAGCAATGCGATCTGGACCGCCCCCAGCGGCCGCTACTCCCTCTCGGTCAGGCCGCTTTATCCGGAGGAGTCCGGGTGCGTGAATAGCGCCGGGTGAACGCCGGCTGGGGTAGGTCGGGGAGACACGGCCGGCGTTCCACGCGTCGGCCACCTCGCCCGGATCGGCGGTCTTGCGCCGCCCCAGCTTAGTTCCGCCCAGCTCAACTCCGCCGCATCGGCTAGCCTGGTGCGGCCATGCTCGACTTCTTCCTCAAGGTAATCCTGCCGGTGCTGATGATCGGCATCGTCACCGTCGCGGCCCATCGCTGGGGGCCGGCGGTCGGCGGCGTGCTGGGCGCCGTGCCCTCCAAGGGCGGCCCGATCCTGATCTTCCTGGCTCTCGAGCAGAGCCCCGCGTTCGCGGCAACCGCCGCAGTCACGGCCCTCGGCGGCGCGGCCGGCTGCGGTGCCTTCTGCCTCGTCTACGCACGGGTCTGCCATCGCACGACCTGGCCGACGGCCGGGCTCATCGCCTACGGAGCGTTTCTCCTCGTATGGGCGGCGATGATCCCCCTGGAGCAGTGGGGCCTGCTGCCGGCCTTCGTGGCCGCCGTCGTGATCCTGATCGCGTCGCGCCGGCTGCTGCCCGTGGCGCCGCCGACCCCTCGCCACGAAATGACCCGTTCGGACCTGCCGGTGCGCATGGCCGCCGGCGCGGCGATGGTCGTCTTCGTCACGACCGCCGGCCCGTACTTCGGGGCGACGATCAGCGGCATGCTGACGACGATCCCGACGATCTCGGCCGTGATGGCGATCTTCACGCACGCGCAAGAGGGCCCGGACCGGACCGTCGGGGTCATGCGCGGGATGACGCACGGGTTGCTGGGCTTCGCGGCATTTCTGGCCGTGATCGCGGCCACGCTCGAGCCGATCGGGATCGCCGGGTCATTCGCGTTGGCCCTCGGCGTCGTAGTGGTTGTTCAGGCGATCGAGCTTCGCTCGGCCTTGCGAGGGCACTCCTCGGCCGACCGCGCCCCCGAACTCGTCCTGGAAATCGCCGAGTAACCCGACCGGCAAACCGCGCTTGACACGACATGCATACTGGTACGCATGTCAGTCAACAAACGGGTCGTGGCCGCAGAAATGGCCGCCGCCGACTTAGCCGCCGCCGAAGCCCCCACTCCGCCGGGCCCGGCGCGCGAGGCGATCCTGTCGGCCGCCCGCCGATCGCTCGAAGCCGGCCACGGACTGTCCATCGCCGCCGTCGCGGCGGGAGCCGGAGTCTCGCGCCAGACCGTCCACCACTATTTCGGCGGCGCGAAGGGATTGCGCGCCGCAATGGCCGCCGAGGGACTTGCGGTTGACACGGCCGCCGATGAACCCACCCGCGAGAGGCTGATCGAGGCTGCGATCCGGCTGATGTCGCGGCCCGGCGGCGGCGTGGCTTCCATCGAGGCGATCGCCGCCGAAGCGGGCATGACCAAGGGCGCGGTTTATCACCACTTCGCCGATCGAGCGGAGCTGCTGCGGGCGGTGGCACGCCGCGTTTCACCCGTAGACGAGATGCGCGAGCAGATCGCGCCCACAGTTGACCTGCCGCCGCGCGAGGGCCTCATCGTCATCGCTCGGGCCTACTACAACGCCATGCGGTCCCGCGCCGACCTGGTTCGGAACCTGGCCGTCAATTCCGCCCGCGATCCGGAGCTGGCCGGGATCGTGATGTCGGAGATCGTCGGGCAGGGCACGCCGCTGATGCTCGGCTGGTTCGCCGTCCAGACGGCCCGCGGGCGGCTGCGCCCGGTCGATCCGACACTCGTCATCCAGGGCCTGTTCGGGCCGGTATTCATGTTGCTCGTGCTGGGCCCGACGGTCTTCGATCGGATCGCCCAGGCGGGAATCCATCCGGCCGTGGACAACGTCGAGGCCTACGTGGACATCGTTCTTCACGGTATCGAGGGAGGTAGATAGATGATCGTCGCCCCATCACAGACACCCGAGGCGGCGGTCGAAGCCGTCGCGCTGCGCAAGTCGTTCGGGCCGATCCACGCCGTTGACGGGATAGACCTTGCCCTGCCACCCGGTCGGATCTACGGCCTGCTCGGCCCCAACGGCTCGGGCAAGACTACGCTGATACGGCTCCTCACCGGCCTGGCATCGGCGACGAGCGGCACCGTCCGCGTCCTTGGCGTGGCCATGCCGTCGCGCTCCAACCTGGCCCGCGTCGGCTACATGACCCAGGCCGACGGCATCTACCCCGAACTCTCGGTCTGGGAGAACCTGCGGTTCTTCGCCGCGCTTTACGGCCAGACCGACCGCGCGGCGATGATCAAGTCACTCGAGCTGGTGGACCTCGCGGGCCGCCTCGGCACACCTGCCCAGAACCTGTCGGGCGGGATGCGGCGACGGCTGTCGATGGCCTGCGCCCTGGTCCACAACCCGGCGGTGATATTCCTCGACGAACCCACGGTCGGGGTGGACCCGGCCCTGCGCGTCCAGTTCTGGGAGCACTTCCACCGCCTCGCTGCGGACGGGGCCACGCTCCTGGTCTCGAGCCACGTCATGGACGAGGCGGATCGCTGCGACGAGCTGCTGTTCATCCGTGACGGCCGCGTTCTTGCCCGCGGCACAACGGCGGAGCTGCGCAAACGGGCCGCTACCGACAACCTCGAGACCGCGTTCCTCAAGTTCGCGGGCGACTCGGCCGGGAGCGCGACGGGCGCCACGAGCGCGAAGGAGACCCTCCGATGAACCGCCGCCGAGTCGCCGCCGTCTTCGTCCGAATCGTCGCCCAGTTCCGCCGCGACCCGCGAACGCTGGCCCTGCTCTTCGCGGCCCCAATCGCGATCATCGCCCTGCTCGGCTGGGTGTTGAGCAGCTCCGGCACCACCACCGCGCACGTTGCCATCGTCAACGCGTCGGGCAATCCGGCCGGCGACGCGATCGTTCTCAAGCTGACCACGGCTCTCCAGGGCCAGCCCAGGGTCGAGATCGCGAGCGACGTCCACGACGCCGCCACGGCCCGCCAGAGGCTGATCGACAAGCAACTCGACCTGGTCGTCACGGTGCCGGCGGACTTCACCATCCAGAACCGCAAGATCGAGGTCACGACGCTCGGGCTCAATCCCGCCGGAGAGTCCGGTGTTCTCCCGGCGATCCAGCAGGCGCTCATCGGCGCCGTGGCGCAGGAAGCCGGCGCCGTCCTGCCGACGATCGAACGCACGAGCGTGTACGGATCACCAGACGCCACGCAGCTCGACACGCTGGCCCCGGTCGTCGTCGGGTTCTTCGTCTACTTCTTCGTGTTCATCCTGACCGGCATCAGCTTCCTGCGCGAGCGCATGGGCGGCACGCTCGAGCGGCTAATGGCGACGCCCGTCAGCCGGGGCGAAATCGTGATGGGCTACAGCCTCGGCTTCGGCTTCTTCGCGACGCTGCAGATCGCGCTGGTGCTTGCCTTCGTCATCGGCCGGTTCGACATCCCGTCGCTCGGACCCGTTCCGGCGTTCGCCATCGGACTCGGCGTCAAGACCATCGGCAGCCCGCTGATCGCGTATCTGCTCGTCCTGGTACTGGGTCTCGGCGCGGTTTCGCTGGGTATCTTCATCTCGACATTCGCCCGCTCCGAGTTCCAGATCCTGCAGTTCATACCGATCGTGATCGTGCCGCAGGGCCTGCTCGGCGGCTTCTTCTGGCCGATCGATCAGCTGCCGAGCCTGCTCCAGCCGGTCGCCCGCATCCTGCCGGTCACCTACGCGATCGACGGCCTGCGCCAGGTGATGATCGCCGGCGCGGACCTGACGTCGTCCGCGGTGCTGCTCGATCTCGGCGTGCTCGCCGCGATTGCCGCGATCTTCGTTGTGCTGGCCGCGGCCACGATCCGTCGGGAAGTGGCGTAGCCGCCCGGCCCGGCCCGGGGCGGCGCGGCACAGCCGACTGCTAGATCGGCATCCGCGCCCGGGCGTGGCGCAGCCGTTTGCGGAGGCCGTGGTGGCGTGGCCCCGCGATCAGCAGCGCGGTTGACCAGGCCAGGACGGAGACCAGGGCCACGCCGTACACCGGCCAGTAGTTGCCGACTCGGTCGTACATCAGTCCGCCCACGTTCATGACGATGACGCCGCCGGCGGGATACGCCATGGCCGTTATGCCGAATATCGCCCCGAAGTTGTGGCCGCCGAACACGTCCGAGAAGGTCGCGGAGCGGATGGCGATCGTGGCGCCGATGCCCAGGCCGTAGAGCGTATTGCCGACGACGGCCAGCCAGAGGAGCGAGCCGGTGGCGGTGAAGATCGCGGTCGCGCCGACGGCTATCAAGGCGGCGAAGATCAGGCCGACGTAGCGCCTGCCAAACCGATCGGACAGCCCACCGCCCACGACCTGGCCCACGACGTACGCGTACGACTGAAGGGCGAGCAGCGTCGCGGCAAATCCGACGTCGATGCCTTGAGCGACGGCGTGCCGCGACGACATCTGGAAGATGCCCTCATCGATGCAGCCGATCCCGATGGCACCGACCAGGAGGATCAGGAACCTGCGCGTCCGGATCGAACGGCGCACGGCCTCGGCGCGGGTCCGGCTGCCGGGCGGTCGGGGCTCCTGCGAGGCGGCGATCGCGCCCGGGGCGGAGGTCTCGTGGAGGCCCGTTCCGGCCGGGCCGGTGACGGTGGGGGTCACGGTTGCAGCGGTGGCGCCACCTTCGGCCGCGCCGTCGCTGCCCGCCTTCCGGGACGTCGCGGCGACGAGGACCGGCGGACCCATCGTCATGATCCACACGAACGGCAGGGCGATCAGCGAGATCGCGCCGAAGGCTCCTGCCGTCGCCCGCCATCCGACCTCCGGTATGAGGCCCGCGGCAATCGGCAGGGCCAATGCCACGCCGATCCCCGGCCCCGCATACGCGATACCAAGGGCCAACCCGGTCACGCCCGCATACCGTCGGGCCATGGCGGTGGTCGTGCCGACGAAGACGAGCTGGACGCCGATGGCCAGCATCGCTCCATACGCGGCCATCAGGAAGGTCATGTCAGAGGCGACCGAAGCCACGAACCACCCGGCCGCCAGCAGCACGGCGCCGAGCAGCAGCAACAGGCGGTCCGCAACGATATCGAAGAGTCGTCCCAGAATCGGCGAGGAGAGCGCCGAGATGACCAGGAACATCGTCCAGGGCATCTGCCCGAGCTCCCGCGACGTATGGAACGCGGCCTCGAACTGGGGCGCAAGAAGCGGGAAACAGTAGAGCGGCGCGTACGCGACCGCGCCGACCACGAAGGCCGCCAGAACAGGCACGGTCCGCCGCAAACCGCTGCGGGAAACCGAAATGCTGGGCACCCGCCAATCCTAGCCACCGCGCCGGATCACGGGCTACCGGCATGCGCGGTCCAGGACAGGCCGAGAGCGCCGGCACTGCCGACGCTCTCGAGTCAATCCATGTGAGATGCCGCGCGAGCGGCGCCGGTTCAGGCCTCGGGCTTGGCGTCCGCGGCGGGCGCTTCGGCAGCGGCTTCGGCGGCCGCCTCAGGAACGGCAACCTCCTCGACCTTCGGCGCGGCCACCTTGGCCACGACTTCGTCCGGATCGGACAGAAGCGTCACGCCGGCCGGCAACGGCAGGTCGCGCAGGTGGATCGCCTTGTCGAAGTCGTCGAGCGAGTCCACTGTGTAGTCGAGGGACTCCGGCAGCTTGTCGGGCAGGGCTCGGACCCTGACATGGTCGATGTTGTGCAGGAGAGTTCCGCCCAAGCGGACGACGGCGTAGGACTCGCCGCTCGAATGAAGCGGGATCTCGACCGTGACTTCCTCGCCCGACTTCAGTTCGAACAGGTCGACGTGAAGCAGCTGGCGGTTGCGAGGATTGATCTGCACGCCGTGGATGAGCACGCTGTGCGTCTCCTTGTCGTCGATCTTGAGCTCGACGATCGTGTTCGAGTGCACGGCGCGGCGAATGTGGTCGAACTCGTGCGCGTCCAGGGAAATCGGGATCGACTCGATCCCATGACCGAAGACGATCGCCGGAATCCGCCCGGTCTTGCGCAGTTGGGAAACGTGCTTGCCGATCTCGGTCCGCGAGGTCGCGGCGAGTGACATGCGCACTGCTTTTGCTGACACGATTTGGAACCTCTCTGACGGGTCCATCGAGCGCCATGAACCATCGCGGCGGCGCTTCGGGCAAGGAGCCTACCACGGGCCGGACCGCAACGCCCTGGCAGGAGGCAAATACGGGTCGCCACCGACATCTCGGCGGCTCGGGTGTAGGATCGGCTTGTGGCTGCCACGATCCTGATCGTCGAGGACGAATACGCCGTCGCCAGGGGAATCCAGTACGCCCTCCAGCAAGAGGGTTATCAGGTCGCGGTCACGCGATCCGGTGAGGAAGGCCTCGAGTTCGCCCTCCGCGAAGGACCGGATCTCGTGGTCCTGGACGTCCGGCTGCCGGGCATCGACGGTTTCGAGGTTCTGCGACGCCTCCGCACGAGCGGCTCCAAGGCACCGGTCCTGATCCTGACCGCCCGCGACGAGGAGATGGACAAGGTCATCGGCCTCGAGCTCGGCGCCGACGACTACATGACCAAGCCGTTTGGGCTGCGCGAGCTGATGAGCCGGATCAAGGCGCTGCTGCGGCGCGCATACGGCGATCTGGCCGATGCCGGCGGCGGGCGGTTACTGCGCCACGGCGATCTGCTGATCGATCTGGAGCGGCGGCGGGTCCAGCGGGGCGACCGGCGCATCGCCCTGACCGCCACCGAGTTCGAGATCCTGCGCCACCTCGCGAGCAAGCCCGGCCGCGTCTACTCGCGCCGCGAACTGCTCGAGCTGATCCGAGACTACGAGGCCCTCGACCAGGACGAGAAGACGATCAACGTCCACGTCAGCCATCTGCGTGAGAAGCTGGAAGACGATCCCTCCAGCCCGCGGTTCGTCTTGACGGTCCGCGGCGCGGGGTATGCCTTCGCGGAGCGCTGACATGGCTCCGGGGCGGAAACGGAAGAAGCCCGGTGCCACGACCTCCAAAGCGAAGCCGCGCCCCGCCCCGAAACCGCCCAGGATCCAGCCGGACAAGACGCCCGAAGCGGTCTCCCGCCGGGTCTCGGTGCCCGTTTCACGGGCGCTGCCCCGGACTTTCCAGGGCCGCCTCACTCTGGCCTTCGTCCTGGTCTTCGCGCTGGCCGTCGGCATTGTGTCGTTGCTCACCGTCTTCGTTGTCAACGACAACCTGCGCCAGCAGGAGAAGACCAACCTGGAAGCCCGGGCCAACGCGGTGGCCGCAGTGGTGCGGGTCCAGGCCGAGGGAGCTGCCGAGAACGACCCGGCCAACGCCACGGTCGTGTCCGGCGGCGGGGTCCTCAACAAGAACGTCATCGCCACGATCGGCGATCAGGCAACGCTCATCGGCTACGCCAACGACGTCGCCCAGGCGGACCTGCGGCTGCGATTCGGGCTGGGCTCGGTCACGCCGGACGGCGTCGCGCTGATCCCGACGACGCCGGACTCGGTCTTCTCGGCCAGGCTCACGGCCCAGCCGGGCAGCGGCCAGGCCCGCGACTCGGTCAGCTACACGCAGGTCTTCCAGTTCGAGGACCCGTCCGGGGTCAGGCCGACGTGGTATCTCGAAGTCAACCTCTCGGCGCCTTATACGACCCGCAGCAGCACGATACGCAGCGTCATCGGCTTCCTGCTGATCACGACGGTCGGCGCTCTGCTTCTGGGGATCGTCGTCTCGGCGATGCTGGCCCGGCGGTTCACGAAGCCGCTGCGGCGCCTGACCGACGCCGCCCGTGCTCTCGCCGACGGCGACCTGGCGCGCCGCGTGCCGGCCGACCGGGCCAAGAGCGGTGGCGCGGAGATCGCGGAGTTGTCGAGGCAGTTCAATGCCATGGCCGAGCAGGTCGAGGAAACGCTCGAGGAGATCCGCCGCGACCGCGACCGGGGCCGTGAGTTCATGGCCGACGTCTCGCACGAGCTTCGCACCCCTCTCGCCGCCCTCAGGACGTTCAACGAGCTACTGCGGGAGAAAGCGGGCGACGATGTTGCCGCTCGAACGGAGTTCCTCGAGGCAAGCGCGCAGCAGATCGAACGCCTCGACTGGCTGGCCCAGAACCTGCTGGAGCTCTCCAAGCTCGACTCCGGCCTGATCCGGCTGGACCTGCGACCCGACGACCTCCGAGCGACGATCTTCTCGGCGGTGGAGCAAGCGCAGGTGTCCGCTCTACGGCGCGGGCTGAACCTCACGACGGACCTGCCGGACACGCCGCTCGTGACGCGGCACGATCCGCAGCGGCTCGGGCAGGTGCTGACCAACCTGATCGGCAACGCCTTGAAGTTCACGCCGCGCGGCGGAACTGTACAAGTGGCATTGAGCCCCAGCGGGCGCGGCGCCCGGATCCAGGTCATCGACAGCGGCGTCGGCATCGAAGCGGCGGAGCTGCCGCACATCTTCAACCGTTTCTACCGCGGCTCGCGCGCCAATGAAGCTCGCGGCAGCGGCAGCGGCCTGGGTCTGGCCATCGTGCGGTCGGTCGTGGAGATGCACGGCGGCCGGGTCATGGTCGAGAGCCGCGTGGGCTCCGGAACGATATTCACGGTCACGCTCCCGGCGGATCCTCGCCAGTCGCCGGAAGCGCTCGCGACCGGTGCGGTCGTGGCGCCGGGGTCCGGCCCGGCTCTCGGATCGCCCGAGGCGACCGCCGGAACTGCTCCTGCCCCCGCTCGGCAGGTTCCGGCCGCGGTCCCCGCTCCAGCCCCCGTCCCAGCCGCGGCCACGGCTCCCGTCCCGGCCCCCCTCCCAGCTCCCGTCCCAGCCGCGGCCCCGACCCCAGCCACGGACGACGACTGAGCCGCCGAGTCGCGGCCACGGTGACGGAATCTTCACCGTCCCCGGTCTGGTACGCGAACACGGGCCAAGTCAAGCTGCTGTACTGCGCGGCGATCGGCCGGCAGGGAGTCATTCAGGCGCGAATTCTCGTCTTTGCCTAGCATTCGCGTCTGCCCTAACGAATTCGGGAACGCCAGCTGCATGTCCGATCCGACCCCAATCGAGGCCCCGCGGTACGAGCCGGTTCCGGCTGATCGCCATCGCCGCGCGGCCGTCCCCAACGGCGACTCCGGACCCGCGGCCCAAGGCACTCCGGAGCACTGGTTCGAGCCCTCCGCGGACCCCCGGCTCATGGCCTGGGAAATGGCGGCCCGACCCGAGAGCTCCGGCTTCGGGCGCGGCCTGGTAGCGGTCCTGATGGCGACGGCGATCGTCGGGGCGATGATCGGCGCCGGCGGCGTCTATGCGGCACTGAGGGCTTCCGGGGCGCTCGATGCGTCGGCTGCCACGCTCGTGCCGGGCACGAACTCCAACGCCGGTTCCAATGGCGCGGTCGCGGTCGAATCCGACCAATCGACGATCATCGCCGCCGTCGCTCGGGTCGCTCCGTCGGTCGTCGGCCTGAGCACCACTTTCGACTCGGGCCCGACGGCGATCGGGACCGGCATCGTCTACGACCAGCGCGGCTGGATCCTGACCAACCGGCACGTCGTCGAAGGGGGATCGGCAGTCACCGTTCGACTTCCGGATGGGCGGGAAGCCAGGGCAAGCATCTACGGCCTGGACTCACTGGCGGACCTGGCGATCATCAAGATCGACGGCCTCTCCGGTCTTGTGGCGGCCCCGATCGGCGCCTCAGCCTCGATCCAGGTCGGCCAGCTCGCCATCGCCATCGGCGACCCGCTCGGGCTGGACTACCCGGAAAGCGTCACGACCGGCATCGTCTCCGCGGTGGGTCGAGACCTCGCCGTGTCGGCCAGCGACGGCAGCAACTCGATCTCATTGCACAACCTGATCCAGACGGATGCGGCCATCAACTCGGGCAACAGCGGCGGACCGATAGTCGATGCCTCGGGCCGGGTCGTCGGAATCGCCACGGCGCAGGCCCAGATAGCCCAGGGCATCGGTTTCGCGGTGCCGATAGACATTGCCAAGCCGATCATGGCGCAGGCCCTCGCCGGCGAGAAGCTGGCGCGCCCGTTCATCGGAGTCTCATACGACGAGATCGACCGGGGCCTCCAGGAGCGCTACGGACTGCCCCTCGATCACGGCGCCTGGGTGCACGCCGAGGACTCTGCCGGCAAGGCCGTCGAGGCCGTCCTGGCCGGCAGCCCGGGCGATCACGCCGGCATTCGGACCGGCGACATAATCGCCAGCGTCGAGGGCCAGACGATCGACGGCCGGCACCTGCTCCAGGACGTCCTGGTCCAGTTCTCCCCGGGAAGAGTCGTGAGCGTGCAGGTCTATCGTGATAATGGCTACGTGACGCTCATGGTCTCGCTCGGCACCAGGCCGGCCTCGACTTCCTAGCGCCGCCGCCGGATCTCCACGGCCGCGGCGTCGAGAGCGCCGCCGAGGTTCACTTCCGGCTTGCGCACCCGGACGACGACCTCCGAAACAGCGTCGCCTCCGGGCAGGCTCAGGACGCCGGCCGCTATCCGCTCGGCCAGCGCTTCGATGAGGCTGCACGACGGACCCTCTACCACGTTACGGCTGATTTCGAAGACTCCCCGGTAGTCGATCGTCTCGGACAGCTCGTCCGACCGGCCTGCCGCCCGCAGGTCGAGGTACAGCTCGACGTCTACCTCGAACGGCTGCGGCTGCTCCAGCTCCTCCTCGAGGGCGCCGTGGCGACCCCGGAACCGCATGTTGACGAGGCTGATCGAGTCGGTCACGAGCGTTGGCCTCGGAAGATCGCGTCGGCGACGAGGGCCGTCCGGACATTCGCCCGGACATCGTGGACCCGCACCATGTCAACGCCCGCCGCAATTCCGATGGCGGTGGTTGCGAGAGTACCCTCCAGCCGCTCCTCGGCCGGCAACCCACCGAGGACCCGGCCGATCGTCGACTTGCGCGAAGTGCCGAGCAAGATCGGCTGTCCGAGCGCTCGCAAGCCCGGCAGCTCACGCATCACGGTCAGGTTGTGCTCGGGCAGCTTGCCGAACCCAAACCCCGGATCGAGGATCAGGTTGCAGCGCGGAACCCCGGCGGCGACGGCCCGCTCGAGGGCAGACTCCAGATCGGCGAGCAGTTCCGCCACGAAATCCTCGTAGTGGGCATCGGGCCGGTTGTGCATGAGGACCAGCGGCACGGCGCGAGCGGCGGCGAGGCGGGCCATGTCGTCGTCGGCCGATACGCCCCACACATCGTTGATGAGCGATGCCCCGGCCTCGATCGCAGCTTCCGCGACGGCGGGCTTGGACGTATCGACGCTCACCGGCACATCCGGGAGATGGGCGTGGATGGCGGCTATCACCGGCACGACCCGGGCCAGCTCCACGTTCTGGCCCACTTCTTCGTGGCCGGGTCGGGTGGACTCGCCGCCGACGTCGAGGATGTCGGCGCCCTCATCGACCATGCGCTGGGCTTGGAGCAGGGCGGCCTCGACGGCGGCCCCGCCGATTCTGCCCGGAGTCGCAAGCAGGCCGTCGCCCGAGAACGAGTCGGGGGTCACGTTGACGATGCCCATGATGAAGGTCCGGCTGCCCCACTCGAACAGTCGCGGCCCGATCTGGGTCGGCGGCAACGGGGCGGCGGGTTCAATCGCTCTCGTCTGTTGGGCCGGCCTCATGGTGCGACCTCCGTGTCCGTCGGCGGTGGATCGGGCGCCAGAGCGGGATCCGACACGAGTATCGCCCTTGCGGCCCCGACAAGGTAGAGGGAGCCGGCCACGACCACCGTGCCGCCTTCCGCCGAGACCGCCGCATCGATTGCCGCCGAGGGCTCCGAAACGGATTCGGCGGCCCAGCCCGCGACCTCCCGGCAACGAGCCGCGAGCCGGTCCGCAGGCAGGGCCCGCCCACCGGGCGGAGCCGTACAGACGACCCGGGCCCCCCGCAGGAAGGCCGAGCCGGCAAGCGCACCGATGACCCCGTCGACGTCCTTGTCGGCCATGATCGCGAGAACCAGGGTCGGGCGGCCCGGCCGGAGGTGCGGCGCGAGGTCGTCGAGGGCTTCGGCGAGGGCCGCGGCCCCGGCCGGGTTATGAGCCCCGTCGAGCAGGACATCGCGGCCGTGGACGTTGACGAGTTCCAGCCGGCCCGGCCAGCGAACCCGCTCGTATCCCGCACGGCGCCACTCCCCGGCGACGCGGGCGATCCCCGCCGCCTCGAGAGCGTCCAGCGCGGCGTCGGCGACGGCCACGTTGGCCGCCTGGTGGCGGCCCCGCAGCCCGACGGTGACCCGGCCCAGCCGCCCCAGCTCGACGTCGATGCCGTTGCGGCCGATGGCGAGCAGCGGCGCGGGCGGCGTCACGGTCAGCGGAGCCACCACTCGCCGACTTCGGCGCTCGATCACTTCGAGCGCCGATCCCCAGGCGCCGGTAACCGCCAGGTCGCCCCGCATGATGATCGCGGCCTTCTCTTTGGCGATCGCCTCGATCGTGGACCCGAGCCGGTCCATGTGGTCCAGGGCGATGTTCGTGACGACGGCCACGCCGCCGTCCCAGGCGTGGGTGGCGTCGAGCCGGCCGCCCAGCCCCACTTCGACCAGCGCCAGATCGAGACCCGACTCGGCGAACCAGCGGAACGTGATGGCGGTCAGCAGCTCGAATTCGGTTGGGTCGCCGTGGCGTCGCGAGACGGCATCGGCAGCGGCCAGGACCTCGCCGGCAAGTCGGGCGAACGTGTCGGGATCGACCGGAATGCCGCCGATCTGGAGCCGCTCGCGATAAGTGATCAGGTGCGGCTTGGGCGTCTCACCGACCTTGTACCCGGCCGCGGTCAGGGCGGAGCCCATCAACGCCAGGACGCTGCCCTTGCCGTTGGTGCCGGCGATCAATGCGCCGCGAAACGCGCGCTCGGGATGGTCGAGACGGCCGAGCAAGGCTTTGGTTCTGCCGAGCCCCAGCCGAATGCCGAATCGGCCGCGCGAATCCAGCTCGGCCAGAGCCTGCGCGTACGTGAGCCGGTTGGTCGTCAATCCTTCGTCAGGTCGTCTTCGTAGAAGACGCACTGGTTGAACCGCGGCGTCAGGCAGACGTCGTTGACGTATCCCTGCTCGAGATGAACGCCACCCCTGAGCTGGCAGCGCGACACGTTCTGCTCCTGGCGGATCAGAGCCTTGAGCAGGTGCGGCGCCTGGATGGGGATGGCCCCGCGGCTGCCGGTCATGTAGAAATGAGGGCAGACGTTGCGGCGCAGGTTGGGCAGACCGAAGCCGCCGCGGGCCACCGGCATGGTCGGGTAGCGTGCCGGCATCAACGGATCGGCGTGCGTGATGATCGGCATTCGGGGCGCGGTCTTGGTGGCTATGCGGCCGCTGAGCGGCATCGCCGGCGGCCTCAAACCGGGCCGGAGTCCGGGCGGCGGCACGACCCTATTACCGGGGCCGGCTGCGTGGTTCTCGTAGCCGCTTCCGGGGTTTCGGGGCCGATCTGGCTTGGGATCGCGTGCCTGCACTATCGCCTCGAACCTGAGCGAACGCAACTGAACGTACGCTCTCTGCAGCAGAGTACATCCATCCGCCCGCCACGCGCACGGCAACAGCGCGTTGCGGCGGTTCGTCCTACTCCTGAGTAGTCGGCACCGTTGGAGGTGGACCGGAGTGACCTGGGGCGCGACCCGGCATGGCCGGGCACTCCGGGGTGCGACAATAGCGGGGATGTCCATGCGAGAACGAAGAGCCGCGCACGTCCGGCCGAGACCGCCTTCGAGCGATCGGCTGCCGACTCGCGGCGTTCGAGCCGCGGCCCCCCCATCCGACATCTTGCGGCGCTACGCGCGCGGTCAGACGGGCACTCGAGTCTCGGGCCCGACGGCGATGGTGATCCTGGCCGGCTGCCTGATAGTCGGTCTGCTGACTCTGACCGTGGGGGTGAGCCTGGTCGGCGGCCTCGTCGGCGGTATCGGGGGCGCATTTGAGAACTCGCTCAACCGGCTGACTTCGCACGTTCCGGGGACGCCTCCGCCCTCCGGCACGGCGCTCGACACGCCGGTCATCGATCCGCCGCTCGACGGCGGCTACACGACTCAGGCATCGCTGCCGCTCCAGGGGACCGTACCGGGTGATGTCGTGGGCAAGTCCGGCTACAAGGTCAACATCTACCTGATCACCAGCAAAGGGGCGCAGCGTAAGGTGACCAGCGTCGCGGTCGGAGGAACGACCCGATTCATCACGTCGCCGGTGACGCTCACCGAGGGCAACAACAGCTTCGTGGCAACGCTGGCATCGTCCACGAGCGAAGGAGCCCCGTCGCCCGTGGCGACGTACATCCTTGACACGACCGCGCCCAAGATCAAGATCTCATCGCCGGCTCACGGGGCCAAGATCAGCGCTTCCTCGATCGAGGTTTCGGGGTCGTGCGACCCGGGGACCAACGTGGCGATCCGCAACGAGCAGGCTCCGGGCGGGTCCCTGAATAGCGTCACCGTTGGGGCGGACGGCGGGTTCGCCCTTACCGTCCAGATCGTCGCCGGCCCCAACACGATCGATCTGACCGCCACCGACCAGGCCGGCAACACTTCGGTCTCCAGCGTATCGGTGACTCGATCCTACGGCCAGCTGGCCGCCCACCTCTCCGTGTCGCCGAGCAAGTTCAAAACCTCCTCGAAGCCAACGCTGAAGCTGTCGATGCACGCAAGCTCGTTCGGCGGAGCGCCGCTCGCCAACGCAAGCGTGACGTTCACGGTCACCATCCAGGGACTCGGACCGATCGTTTCGCCCCAACTCACGACCAACGCCTCCGGCGTGGCCACGTGGCAGGTCCCAATCACTGGCGCCTCGGCCGGAACGGGCCAGGCCAGCGTCCTCGTGACATCCGCCGGCGGCGACGTGATCACCGCCACCGCAGCCATCACTACGTACTGACAAGACGCTGGCTCCGCGGCGCGATCGCAGCTACAATCGGGACATGGCCAGCTGGCGCTGCCCGCTATGTGGAGCACCGCAGCCGGAGACGGCGCGATGCTGGGTTTGCCGTCGCTCGACGGTCTCATGCGCCACCTGCCGCCACTTTCGCAAAGCCGTCGCCGTTCAGCTGGGCTACTGCGCGCTGGACAAGCACCGCAGCCCCCTGAGAGGCACCGAGGAGCGTGAATGCTGGCAGGCCGGGCCGGGCCGGACCGGGGGTGCCGGGCGGGCGGCGGATGTGGGCAATGTGGCCGGCGTGGCCGCCGATTTCGCCGGCGCAGACGCCGGCATTTGGGGATCCGCGCCGGCTGCTGCTTCGGAGCCGGCCGCCTCGCCGGTAGCGAAGCTTGCCGAGCCACACATCCCGGACCTCCCTCGCATCTCGCACGGAGGTTCTATTCCGGCGCGGCCGTGGGGACCGGTGCCCGGCCATCCCGAGCCTTCGAGCGGGTCCCGGTTCCGTAAGTGGCCGCGTCAGAGCTAGAACGCGGGCAGGCTGCGAGAACCACGGACCGTTGGGGCCGGACTACCGTCAGAGTGTCGGTGTCGGGGTTGGAGTAGGCGTCGGCGTGGGAGTCGGCGTCGGAGTGGGAACCGGCGTGGGCGTGGGCGTGGGCTTCGGCGTGGGCGTAGGAGCCGGCGTGGGCGTGGGGGTCGGCGTCGGACTCGGCGTCGGACTCGGCGTGTCGGTCGGGGCCGGGCCCTGCGACAGGACGTAGTCCACCTGCGAGTTGCGCAGCACCAGGATGTTGGCCCGCGGGTTCGAACTGATGACCTGGCCGGCCGGGATGGTCGGGTCGTTCTGCTCGGTCACGTTGCCGGGTTGCAACCCGGCTGCCTGGAGGCGGCTGAGTGCATCCGCCTCGCTCAAGCCGGTGATGTTGGGCACGGTGACTGTGGCCTGACCGGTCACGACCGTGATGGTGATGGTGTCGCCCTTGTGCATGGGCGTGGCCGCGGGCGGGTCCTGGCCCACGACGGTGCCGTCGGCCTGGGTGGTCGTATTGGACTCGAACTTGACCGTGACGCTGAAGCCGTCACGTTGCGCCTGAGCCTGTGCCTGCGTATACGACATGTACATCAGGTTCGGCGCGTAGATGGGGGCGTCGGGGGCCTTGCTGGTCACGATCATGACGACAAAGGCTACGAGCACGATCAGGAGGATGACCATCACGCCCGCGATCCAGGCCCACGGGCCGGAGCCGGACGGTTCATCCTCGGGCTCGAACTGAGCCGGGCGGCGAACCTGGCGCCGAGGCATCTCCGGCTCGGGCGAGTAGGCGCTGGCGGCCTGGTACTCCGAGTCGAACGCATCGACTGGGCGGGAGGCGTACGCGTCGGGCGAGTAGACGCCGCGCCCGGAGCGTGCCGCTCCGGCAGCTCCGGCAGCTCCGGCCGCAGCTCCGGCCGCGGCGCCGGCAGCCCCGGCATATCCGGCCGCGGCGCCGGCCGAGCCCCCGAGATCGGCCGCGGCGGCTGCGCCGCTTGCCCGGCGGATGGTCGGAGAAGGGGTGGAGACCGGGGACATCGGTCGGGCCGCGAGAGCGGCGGCCCTGGCGGTTTCGCGGGTGGCCGCGTCGGGCTCGACGAATGCCTCCAGCGCATCGGCCAGAGCGCCGGCCGAGGCGTAGCGTCCGTCGAGGACCGGCGCCAGAGCCTTCATGGTGATGGCGTCGAGGTCGCCCGGAATAGCCGGATTGAGCTTCGACGGAAGGGGCGGCGGACCGGCCCGGCGGGCCGCAACGACTTCATCGACGGTCTGCCCGATCCACGGCGCGCGGCCGGTGAGCATCTCGTAGAGGAGGCAGCCGAGAGCCTCGACGTCGGAGGCTTCGGATGGCGCGCCGCCCAGCATGGCACTGAGGACCGGGACCGTGGCCGGTCCGGACTGTTCCGCTTCGTAGCGCTTGATGTTCGCGGTTGTGGAATCGGATACGGCCACCGCGGCCCTGGCGATCCCGAAATCCGTGACCTTGATCGTCCCGTCGCGGGTGACCATCACATTGTCGGGCTGGAGGTCGCCGTGCGGCAGACCGCGGGCGTGGGCGGCCTCGAGCGCTCGCGCGACCTCGGCCGCCGCTCGAGCCGCGCGACGCGGCGGAACCGGGCCGTTGCGTTCGATCAGCGTGGCCAGGTCCGCTCCATCCACGAATTCGGTCACCAGGAATGTGCCCGACTCGTCCGTCCCGAAGTCGTAGACGGCGGCCACGTTCACATGATCGAGACTCGCGGCGACACGCGATTGCCAGCGGAAGTCCGACATGAAATCCAGGTCGTCGGCGTAGTCCGGCCGGATCAGCTTGAGGGCCACATCCCGATCGAGCCGGGAATCGTGAGCTCGATACACGGTCGCGAAGCCGCCCTCCCCGAGCAGCTCGACGAGCCGGTAACGGCCTCCGATCGTCTTCCCGATCTCAACCACGAGAGATCCTCATAGGCTGGCAAGAACTGTTGGTCGGCCGAGTCAACGGCGCCGGGCATTTGGGCATTGCGGCGTTAGCTCAGATCCAGCGTCTGCAAGTATTGTCGGAACTCGCCCCCAATGTCCGGCCTCTGCAGCGCCAGTTCAACAGACGCTTCAAGCCAGCCCATCGTTGTGCCGGCATCGTATCTCACGCCGTCGAACGCGTAGCCGTAGACATCCTGCTCCTGCATCAGCGCCTCGATGGCGTCCGTCAGCTGGATCTCGCCGCCGGCGCCGCGGGGCGTCTGCTCGAGCTTGTCGAAGATCTTGGGCGTCAGGATGTAGCGACCGATGATGGCCAGGTTGGACGGCGCGTCCGCCGGATCCGGCTTCTCGACGAGGCCCGACACCTTGTACAGGCGCGGGTCGGCCGGGTCGGCCGGCTCGCCGGCGATGACGCCGTAACGGGAGGTCTCCTCTCTCGGGACCTCCATGACGGCGACAACCGAGCTGTGGGTCTTCTCGTAGGCGTGAACGAGCTGGCCGATGCAGGGCCGCTCGCCGACGACGACATCATCGGAAAGGATCACCGCGAACGGCTCGTGGCCGACGAGCTCTTTGGCGCACAGCACGGCATGGCCGAGACCGAGCTGCTCCTTCTGGCGAACGTAGTACACCTGGGCGAGATCCGATATGGCCCGGATCTGACGCAGCTTCTCTATCTCGCCGCGGGACTCGAGGAGCTGCTCGAGCTCCACGCTGATGTCGAAATGGTCCTCGATCGCACGCTTCTGACTGCTCGTGACGATGATGACCTGCTCGATTCCGGCCAGGACCGCCTCCTCGACGGCGTACTGGATGACCGGCTTGTCGACTAGCGGGAGCATCTCCTTGGGCTGTGCCTTGGTGGCCGGGAGGAAGCGGGTTCCCCATCCTGCGGCCGGAAAAACCGCCTTGCGTACGTGCATCTGCCCTCAGCTTCGATCGGCCACGATGGCGGCCGGTTCGACAAATTCGTGATCGTCACGGTGGATACCGTCGCACAGCCCCAGGCGGGGTGCTTCCTGCGAGCGCGACTCAGTCGGAAGTCGAACGGGCCTCATCATCTCCCGAACCTGCGAGCGCCGACAGAAGAGCATTCCCCGCAGGCCCATCCAGGACAGGACGTGGCTTGGGTCGCTGTGGAATTCGAACGGACCGGGGTTCAAGCCAGCCGAGTCGGTGGATGAGGCCGGTGACTCGGGCGCAACGGTGTCGAGAATGCTGACCCGCCAGGGCCGCCCCTTGATGACTTCTCCGCAACCGCAGCAGCGCGCCGCCTGGTTGTCGGTGACAATCGTGGGAATCCGGACGCCGTAGAGATTCATCTAGCCCGGATCGTATCAGGTCGCCGACGGAATGGGGCGCAGCCGAACACCGATGGACAAATACGACGACAACCTTCCGCCCTCAGAAGCGGCCCGCGAGAAGCGCCGCGATCGCGACGCCGAGGCCCACGCCAGGGCCGGCATGAAGACCGGCCTGGCCAAGCAGTTCAAGCAGGTTCTCGACGCCCAGGCCAGGCGAGCGCGGGAGCTCGAACCCGACGAACAGGGCGATGCCACACGACCCAAGCGCCGGGGAAGCCGAGGTGGTCCGCCGGGTCAGCCGCCGAACGTGAACGCGTAGAGTCGCACGCCCGGAGCGCTGAAGGTGACGGTCACGGTTCCCTGCGCCGCCGCCGGCAAGTGGACAAGATGGTAGAGCCGCGCCGAGCCGATGCTCATCGTGCCGTCGGTGGCAACGTCCTCAGTGGCAACGTCCTGCGTTGGACCACCCTTGCCCGTGTGGACCGTCACGGTCGCCGGAACCGGTGAGTCCGCCGCGGCCACCAGATACACGTCGCGGGCGAAGAACGAGAGTTCGAGTTTGTCCCCCGGCGCAAGCGAGGTCGCGAACTCGCCGCCGAAGTCGTAGGTGCCTGAAACCGCGAACGAGTTGCCGGAGAGGCTGTCGGGGAACGTGTACTTGCGCGAGCCGGCAACTGCCTGCTCCTTTGAGTCGAAGCTGCTCGCCCGGTTGGTTCCGATGTAGGTCTCCGGAGTCTCGTCGTTCACGAACGGCGGCGGTGCCTCCGACGCCGGGGCGGCACTCGGCAGGGCCGCCGTGCTGGCCTCGCCCAGCAAGCCCCGGATCTCGTCCTCGGCCTCGCGGTAACCGCCCTCACCGAAGTGCTCCGCGCGTATGTGCCCGGTGGCGTCGATCAGGTAATCGGCCGGCCAGTACTGGTTGCTGTAGGCCTTCCAGGTGCCGTATTCGTTGTCCTGGGCCACCGGATACGTGATGCCGAAACGGGAGATGGCCGAGGCCACGTTGCCGGTGTCGTGTTCGAAGGCGAATTCGGGGGTATGAACGCCGACCACGACCAGGCCGTCGGCTGCATATCGCTGATACCAGCCCTCGACGTATGGCAGGGTGCGAATGCAGTTGATGCACGAGTAGGTCCAGAAGTCCACCAGCACGACCTTGCCGCGCAAGCCGGACATCGTCAGCGGGCCGGAGTTCAGCCAGTGGTCGATGCCGGTGAACTCGGGCGCGGACGGGCCGGAAGGCAGTCCCGACTTGCCGGTGGCGGGACCCGTGATGCCGGCGGCACCCTCGGCGCCGATGCCCTGGAGTGCGAATTGGACCTGGTTGCTGCGCTCGAGGGCCTGGAGGGTATTGGTCCAGTCCGGCAGGGCGCTCGTCAGATCGGCGGAGATGGCGGTGTCGGCGCCGACGGCCATCACGCCGGCCATGGCCAGCACAAGGACGCCGAAGGCGCGGCCGGCCCAGGGCGACGCTGATCCGATCCGCAGCCGCGATATGGCCTCCCGGCCTCCCAGGGCAATGCCGAGCAGGGGCAAGCCGGCGCCGATGGCGTACGAAACGACCAGCAGCAGCGTCGCGGCCGAGCCCGGCGCAGTCACGGCGAGGCTGGTGATCGCCCCGAGGATGGGGCCCGCGCAGGGAGTCCAAACGAGACCGAGCCCCACGCCGGTGACCAGACCTCCGACGATGCCGGATGTACGGTCGCGTGGCTCCGTTGCGTCCGTAGCGCCGCCGGTCAGGCCCCCCAGCCTGTCGCCGCCCGTCAGTCGGGCGCCGATGCCGGGCAGCCGCGCGGTCAGCCGTTCGAAGCGGCCTGAGAGCGCCGGCACGAGCAGCGTCAGCCCGAACAAGGCGATGATCGCGATGGCAACGTCGCGCAGGGCCGCGTCCGGCAGGTGGAGGGTCCGGATGATCTGGACGCTGGCCACGGTGAAGAAGGAGAAGCTGGCGATCAATCCGGCGATGACCAGATACGGACGCCGTCTGTCGCCGTCGGCACCGGTAGCGAGGACGATCGGGAGGATGGGGAGGACGCAGGGAGAGACCGCGGTCACGAGCCCGGCGATGAAGGCGACGATGATTAGGAGGGCCATGGGCCCCAGGTTAGTCAGGACTCGTGCCGAGACCCTGAACCCGGACCAACGGGCCGCTGCGCGAGACGCGGTGCGTCGAGGCCCCGATCACTTCCGATTTTGGCCGCCGGGTGACCTCTGGAGGGGTGGTTTCAGGATTCGACCGGTGCGAAGATGTAACAACAACGCCGCCGGGGGCGAGAACGTCGCACCCGCGGTGGAAACCGGGGTCTCTCCCCGGGACTGGGGACAAGCGAGGTCGTACCAATGACCACACTGATTTCGCGGTGGCGATTCGTCCCGCTCATCCTGGCTCTCACACTCGCCGGAGTTGCATCGGTGGCCTACTCGCTCGGCGCCGCGTCGGGCGGGTCGAATACGGCCGTGGCCGCACAGGGCACGACGATCCCCGGCCATCCGGAACTCGGCCCCGGCTGGATGGGGGCCGGGTTCAGCGGCATGCCCGGTATGGCCGGCATGCCCGGTATGCGCGGCTCGGTCGGCCAGGGCGACGTCACGATCACGAAGATCGACGGCACCAAGCTCGCACTGCAGACGGGCGATGGCTGGACTCGCACCATCGACACGGCCGGGGCCACCATCACCAAGGCGGGCAAGACGCTGGCAGTGACCGATCTCCAGGCCGGCGACAAGATCACGTTCCGTGAAACCCGCCAGTCTGACGGGACGTACAAGATCAACTCGATCCAGGTCGTCGTGCCGACGGCGTCCGGGACGGTCACGGCCGTCGCGTCCGATTCGGTCACGATCAAGCAGTTCGGCGGCGACAGCAAGACGCTGTCCCTGACCGGATCCACGACATACAGCCGGGGCGGTTCAGCCGTGACCCAGAGCGCTCTCGTCGTCGGCGTCCGGATCGTCGCCCAGGGCACGGTCGACTCGGCCGGCCGCTTCACCGCCGTTGCGGTCACGATCTCCGACTCGACCGTCGGCGGCACGGTCGCCTCCAAATCGACGACAACGATCGTGATCACCACGGCGCCCGGCAAGACCACGACCGTGAATGTGACCGCGACAACCAAGTACGTCGTGATGGGCGTGTCCGCACCCACTCTCGCGAACATCGCGGTAGGCGCCTGGGTCATCGCCACGGGCACGCTCAACACCGACGGCTCGCTCGACGCGACGCGAGTTCAGGCCGGATCTGGCGGTCCGTTCAAGCCCGGAGCGGTTGGTTCCGGGATCCCGGGCGGTCCGGGCCGGGTCCGCTGGCCGATGGGCGGCGGCAACCCCAACTCGACCCCGACAACCGCTCCCGGCACCAATTCGAACACTTAGCGCTCAGGCTGTCGCACCGCAACGACGCCTATCGCCCGCCGGACGGCGGGTTTGCGAGCCATCGCAGCAGAGTCTCGGGGCTCGTTCTTGAGTGGACGGCCAGGCGCGGGATCTCGAACCGCGTCGACCACGTCTCCCGGGCACCGACGTTCTCGGTCACAGCCAGCTTCATTCCGGTGCAGGCCTTGACGGACGCCTCCCCCTTCAGCGAGACGCCTCCGGTCGGATAAGCAAGGGTCTCGGGCCAGAATCCGGTCGCCGCGGCAATGGTGGCGGCCGCGGAGTCGATCTCCAGAGCCCTCTGTCCGCTCGTCCCACCAGCCACCCGGGAATGGTCCAACGTGTGGTCGCCGATCTCGTTGCCGGCGGCGACCAGCGCTCGCAGCTGGTCCACCGAGAGGAATTGGGGGTGATTGATGCGGCCGGCGATTACGAAGTAGGTCGCCACGAATCCGTCGTTGCGCAGGATCGGATACGCGTTCGTGTATCCGTCGGCCCAGCCATCGTCGAACGTGATCACAAATGTCTTTGGGGCCGGCTTGATACCCGCTTCCATATCTTCGGCCAGTGTCGCGAGCGTTATGGACCGCCAGCCGGCGGACTTCGCCTGGGCCATTTGGGCGGCGAACGTTGCGGGCGACACCACGAGGGTGCCGATCGACCCGCGCGATTCGGACGCGGTGGCGATTCGGTGGTAGGCCAGAATCGGGACGTGGATCTTGTACCGAGACGACACCTTGGGGGTCCGGTTGGGCACCGGGACCGCGTCCGGCACCTGACCTGGGGCGCAACTCCGGGTCCGGATGACTTCGAAGGGCGTGGACGTCGAGGCGGGAGTCGGGGATGCGGTGATGACCGTCGTGGGTGCCGGCGGCGCGGTCGGCAACCGCAGGGCCGAAGGCACGGCTGCGTCCGGGCTCTGAGAAACGGCCGCCGAGAGCATGCCTGCGGGGGTCGTATGGGCCGTACCGCTGCCGGCCACTCCGGCCGCCACCAGCGGGATGGCCAGCACGGGAGCGAGATACATCCGGAATTGGCGCAGTCGCTGCCCGCGCGTTACGTGGACCAAGAGCCCTCCTCAGGCAGCCGCCGCCCGACCCCAAACGACGAAGCGCCAGGCCTCGACCCCCTTACTGGAACCCATGGTCCGAAGAGTAACAAACCGTCATGCGACCCGGGCCGAGCCGGTTGGCTCGTCACCGTCCCATTCCGAACCGCCAGGCGGTGCGGTCCGGCACGTCGGGCCGTTCATCAGAGCACGAGGCTCATGATCGGGACAGCCGGGCGCATCGGGGCAACCGCCGCCGGCCCGGCGAGGATCGAGCAATGCCCGCAATCACCGTCCCCGATATCACCGTCCTGCCCCGCATCCCCGAGCCGGATCCTCTCACCGCGAGGACGCGGCCGGTCCGCAGTCTGACCACCGCCCCGCACGGGCTCGAGGGCGAGGGCTTTCCGGTCCGGCGCGCCTTCGCCGGCGTGGACCTGGCCGAGCTCGACCCGTTCGTCCACCTCGATCAGATGGGCGAGGTGGAATATGCGCCGGGCGAACCCAAGGGCACGGCCTGGCATCCGCATCGCGGCTTCGAGACCGTCACGTACATCATCGACGGCATCTTCGAGCATCAGGACTCGAACGGCGGCGGCGGCGTGATCACCAACGGCGACACTCAATGGATGACCGCCGG
>Ga0302299_10000086_pt1 | contig 37054 bp, 32 predicted proteins | sample III_Fen_N3_4_FD_198795 | JGI IMG/M metagenome (GOLD analysis project Ga0302299, IMG submission 198795) | Peat permafrost microbial communities from Stordalen Mire near Abisko, Sweden - III_Fen_N3_4 | ecosystem: Environmental > Terrestrial > Soil > Wetlands > Permafrost | place: Sweden: Abisko...
CCACTGCGACCACAGCCGCGATGGCACAGGCCGTGGCCTCGGTCGCAACTCCGTCCACCGGGTTCGCCGCTTCAGCAGAACGTGTGGCAGCACCGACCGCCGATGCGTCCGTGCCTGCTGCTGGGGCGCTCCTGGCGTCGCTCTCGTTCGCTTCACCCGGGTCACTGTGTCTCCGGAGGTGGTCACCGTGCTCGCACCGCCCGACGGTGAGCCACGATTGCTGTGGTCCCGCGGGTCAGCGTCGAGCAGTGCCCCGGTGACCGGGTGGCACAGAGCGACTTCCACCGATGACGCCGATTCGGCTGTCTCGCTGAGCCACTGGCGTGAGACCAGCACCGGCTGCCCGGCGGTCGGCCCGGTGACCTCGACCAGGTCGCCCTCCGCGACGGCAGACCCCGAGGCGCCTGCGGCCGGGCCCGGCAGGGCGGCGGCGGGGACCGTGACGGTCAGCACCGTCTCGACGGTGACGTTGCCAGCGACCAGGTCGGTCAGCGCCTTGGCCCGGGCCCGGTCGATCGTGCCGAACACCCCGTCGACGACGTACTGGCGAGCCAGGGCGTCGATCGCGGCCCAGGCCCGCGCGGCCTCCTCGGACGGGAACGTGCCCTCCCAGTGGTCGACGCCCGGCTCGTCGACCCAGCGCCTCAACCTGGACTCCGCGCGGGCCCGCTCCGCTCGCTGACGCAGCAGGTCAGGGCTGATCCGGGCCATCATCCGGCGGCAGCGACGGCGCAGGTGGGGGCCGTCCTCGGCGTCGAAGTGAGCCTCGACCGCGGCCACGACACTCGCCCGCACCTGCGGCGGGGCGTGCTCGAGCTCGGCGGCGATCACCCCGGCCCGGTAGGAGTCGAGCCGGCCCGCGGCCATCGCGACATGCAAGCCACCCAACCCCGTATCGGTACCGGACCCGGCCGGCCCGTCCGCGGCCAACAGCACCGCGTCCCGCACCCGTCGCTCGGCATGCAGCGCCGAGGTGGACAGCACGCCAGACAGGATCGCGGGGGAGTCCAACGCCAGGTGGCCCAGTGCCCGGTGCGTCTCCATCTCGGTGCCGTCGTCGAGCCACTCCGGCTCGATCGCCGCCAACCGTACGATCGCCGCGTCCTGCGCCGCCGACGCCACGTCGATCACTCGCTGAGTGGCCGCCACTGCAGCAGCCCACTCCTCGCGGGACCCGATCACGTCGGATGACGCGAAGGCGCCGGCGAGCTCCGCCAGCGCCGCCCTGCACGCCCCCTGCACCTCGACCGGACCCTTCGCCATCACCTGTACCCCCTGCGTTGATCGATGAGACAGACCTATCGCGAGACACCGACAGGACCCCGTCAAGACGGCCCAATCGGGCTGTCCGGCAGGCAGTTACGTTCAGCCCTCAGCGAACAGGATCGGTCTGGGCCAGCACTTCTGACGGAGGCCCGCAACGCGCCGGGACTGCTGCCGAGCGCCCCCCACGAGCCCGGGGACCGCTCGTTCCTGCTCGCGGCCACCCCCCAATCTCCCGCCGGCCCGGACGACTGTCACCCCTCGCTGCGGCGATGCCCGGTGATGGCGCGATGAACGCTCGCCGTCCGGCCGTCACCCGCAGTGACCCTGGCTGGGACCAGCGGCCGCCCGCCCCCGGTGACCTCGCCCACACGACGGCCGAGACCTGTCCCGCCCGCACAGCCCGGTCGATACGGTCCCCCCATGGCTGACACCACGCAACCGCGACGGACGTCCCCGCCCCGGAGTCGCCCCTCATCCCGACCGCCGAACACCGGCCGATGACGTTCGGCGTCGCAATCACCCCGGCCTGAGGCGTCAGGCGCCGTAGACGAGCGGCACGTAGTTCGGGTGGCGCTGGATCCACGCCTTGATGAAGGGGCACAGCGGCATCACCTTGCGGTTGCCCTCGTCGGCCACCTCGTCGAGGGCGTGCCGCGCCAGAGCCCCACCGACCCCCTTGCCCTCGAACGCCGGGTCGACCTCGGTGTGGGTGAACACCACCAGCTCGTCGGTCAGCTGGTAGGCCGCGAACCCAGCCAGCTCACCGCCGATCCGGGCCTCCCACCGGTTCTCGTCCTCGTTGCGGGTCACGACCACCTGCTCGCTCACGTCACTCACGCGAACCACCTCCTGCCGACACCCTCTCATCCACCGCGCTGGTCGCCTCCGGTAACCCCACGGCATCCGGGTAACCCCTGACCGCACCCCCAACCTGCCTCGGGGGCGGCGGAACCCCCTGTGTCCGTTGAGGTCCGACGCCTACCCTGAGGGAAAGGCAGTACCCCGACCAGATAAGGAGCGTCGTGAGCGCCACGCTCGTCGAGAACGCCGCCCTGCGTGTGCGGCACAGCCCGCTGGTGCCCGCGCTCGGCCGGGCCGAGCGCCCGCTGGACCGCGTGCTCTCCGGGGTGGGCCTCACTGCAGCGACGTGGTTCTTCGCCGCCTCGCTCGTCCCCTCGCTGCTGCCGCGCGCCGCCTGGCTGCAGGGTGTGGTCTCCGGGGTGACCGTGGCCGTCGGCTACGGGCTGGGAGCCGGCACGGCGGCGCTGTGGCGCTACCTCGGCATCCCCGGCCTGCGCGGCCGCGCCCGCACCGTCGCGCTCTGGGTGCTCGTCGGGGTCGGCATGTGGGGCGCGGTGTGGAACGGCTGGCGGCTGGTCGGCTGGCAGAACGAGATCCGCGGGCTGATGGGCATGCCCGAGACCTCGCCGATGATCTGGCCGGTGGTCGTGGTGGTCACGGTCGCCGTCGCCACTGCGCTGATCGTCGCCGGCCGGGGGGTGCGGCTGCTGGCGAGCACCGCCGTGCGCTGGCTCGGCCGACGGCTCCCCCCGCGGCTGTCGATCGTGCTCGGCACCGGCCTGGTGGTCGTGCTCTTCTGGGGCCTGTGGACCGGTGTCATCGTCAACGGCTTCTTCGCCGGGGCCAACGCGATCTTCTCCCCCCAGGACACCACCGGCTCGCACAGCACCAACTGGCCGACGGCCGCCGAGCGGTCGGGGTCGCCGGCATCGCTCGCGGCGTGGCAGGACCTCGGCTTCTACGGGCGGTCCTTCGTGCGCGGTGGCCCCACCGTGGCGCAGCTGGAGGCGGTCAACGGTCCCGGCGCCAAGGAGCCGATCCGCGTCTACGCGGGCCTGCAGAGTGCCGACACCGTGCAGGGCCGCGCCGACCTCGTGCTCGCCGAGCTCAAGCGCACCGGAGCCTTCGGGCGCAAGGTGCTCGTCGTGGCGACGACCACCGGCATGGGCTTCCTCGACAGCCGGGGCACCGATCCGCTGGAGTACCTCTGGAACGGCGACACCGCCATCGCGGGGGTGCAGTACTCCTACCTCCCGAGCTGGATCTCGGTGCTCGCCGACCAGGAGGCCGTGGTCGACACCTCCCGCACCGTCTTCGAGACCGTGCGGCGCTACTGGGCCACCCTGCCCGCAGGCGAACGCCCCGAGCTCTACCTCTACGGGCTCTCGCTCGGCTCGATGGGGGTCGAGAGCGTGCTGAGCTCGGTCAACATCGTCAACGAGCCCGTCGACGGGGCGCTGATGGTGGGGCCACCGTTCGTCAACCAGCTGCACGCCCGCCTCGAGGCCGGCCGCGACGAGGGGTCGCCGGCATCCCTGCCGGTCTACGAGAAGGGGCGCACCGTGCGCTTCACCGACGAGCACACCCCGCTCGAGCCCGTCTCGGGTGCCTGGGGGCCGACCCGTGTCGCCTACCTGCAGCACGCCTCCGACCCCGTGGTGTTCTTCTCCAGCGACCTCGCCTTCCACCGCCCGGGCTGGCTCGACGACGGCCAGCGGGGACCTGACGTCTCGCCGACGATGGGCTGGGTCCCGCTCGTGACGATGTGGCAGGTGCTGCTCGACATGCCGGGCGCCGGAGACGTCCCCACCGGTTACGGGCACATGTACTCAGCGCACGCGAACCTGCTGGCCTGGGCTGCGATCACGCAGGCGCCGAGCTGGACGGCCGACCGGGCCGCGCGCATCGACGCCGCGATCGGGCCCAAGTGACCACCGGGACGGGCGCCGGAGCCGCGGTGGGCCCGCTCGACGTCAGTTTCGACGCCGAGCTCGAGCAGAGCCCGGCCAAGGGCGGGTGGACGTACGTGGTGTGGCCGCGCTCGGCCGAGTTCTTCGGCACCCGGGGGCTGGTGAAGGTCGCGGCGACGATCGACGGAGTGCCGGTGCGCACGTCGTTCATGGCGCTCGGCGACGGGCGGCACAAGCTGCCGGTCACCGCCGACGTGCGCCGCACCATCGGCAAGGATGCCGGTGACACCGTCACCGTGACCCTCACCGAGCGCCTCGCCTGAGGTCCCGACTTATTGCCCTCCACCCACCTCGCAGGTGCCCCTGAGGCTGCTCCCGGGTGGGTACTTCGCAAGAAGTCGCCGTTCGGGCCGTTGAGTGGACCGTTCGGCGGACGACCGCTGGACAGGGCGTTTACCCGATGCCGGGCGCGCGGTTCACGGGGGCGAGGTGGGCCTCGGGGTCGACACCGGCGGCGGAGGAGCGCAGCCAGGACTCGGCCACCAGCGAGCGCACGCCGGATGCCGGCGCCGTCGCTCCGGGCTCAGACCGGCGCGGCCGGGCCGGACGCCTCGTCGCGCCACCGGAGCTCACCGGCCCAGCAAGGCCCGCAGCCTGCCCAACGTCGACGTGCTGCTCGGCCCGGTGAAGTGGGCGACGGACGCCGGGTGCGCGAGCCCGACCTGATGGTCGGCTGGACCCGATCCCGTTGGGGCGCAGGGGATCTGGAGATGTGGGAGCGGCAGGTCGAGACGCTCCCGCCGACCTCCCCGCTGCTGCCGGTGGCGGAGGCCGAGGTCGGTCGGTTGGAACGCGAGCTCGGGGCCTGAACCGACCTAGGCTGGGCGGATGCGATCACGAACCCAGGGGATGTGGTGGGGGCCGGCGCTCGAGGCGCCAGACCCGGCCGCGCTGGCCCGCTTCTACTCCGAGCTGATCGGCTGGCCGGTCGTCTACGAGGAGCCCGGCACGACCGTGCTGGCCACCTCGCGGGACGGCGCGGTCAACGTCGTCTTCCAGCAGGCCACCGACTACCAGGCGCCGGTCTGGCCACCCGAGGGCGGTGAGCAGCGCCCGATGATGCACTTCGACTTCCAGGTCGGCGATCTCGACGAGGCGGTCGACGAGGCGGTGGCCCTGGGTGCCACGCTCGCCGACCACCAGCCCCAGGAGAACGTGCGGGTCATGATCGACCCGGCCGGTCACCCGTTCTGCCTCTGCCTCGACGACGACTGAGGACGGCCGGCGGCCGGCGGGGGGCCGGCCTCAGAGCAGCCGCGCCAGCCGCGCCTTGCGCCGGTTCTCGCGCACCACCCACGCGACGTCCGGGTCGGCTGAGGCAGTGAGGGCCAGGAACTCCGGCAGCCCGCCACCGGGGTCGGCCGCCACCGCCACGCTCCAGCAGTAGCCGAGCGCCTGGCGCAGGGTGCGAACGCCGGCGTCGCGCCGCGACTCGAGCGCGCGGGCGGCCACGGATGCCGTGACGCAGGCACACGCCCGCACCGCGGCCCGCGCCATGTCGGCCGACCGCAGCAGGCGCGGCTCGCAGATGCCGGCCACCGCGGCCCGCTGCACCAAAGGGTCGGGGTCGGCCGCGAAGTCGCCCACCACCTCGACGAGGCGACCGAGGTCGGCATCCCCGAGGCGTTGCAGGGCCATCGCCACGGCCTCCCGCACCCGCCACCGCTCGTCGGCGGCGTGCCGGCGCAGGCGCGCGACGAGCTCCGAGCGGCGGCCGCCGTCGGCCTCCTCGGCGAGCAGCCGGCCCAGCCCGACCACCCCGCAGAACACCAGGTACTCGTCATCCGTCGCGACCAACGCGTCGAGAGTCGCGGCGTCGGCCTCCTCGGCCAGCGCCTTGGCGAGCTCGAGGTTGCCGCGGGGCCCGGGCAGGCCGGAGTGCTCGGTCAGGAACCCGGCCCAGGCTGGGGGATCGAGCGCCCGGAGTGCGGCGCGGTACTCCTCGACGCGGGTCATGGACAGCCACGCTAGGCCGCGCTGCCGCGAGCACGTGCAGCGCAGTTGCAACGTTCCGCTGCCTAACCTCCGGTGATCCCGTCGCCGGACGGGACTCGAGATCATAGGAGAAACGACAATGGCGTTGTTCCCAGCCCCCGGTTCCGACGGCAGCACCGTCACCGTCAAGAGCCGCTACGACAACTGGATCGGCGGCCAGTGGGTCGCCCCCGTGCAGGGCCGCTACTTCGAGAACGTGACGCCGGTGACCGGGCAGGCCTTCTGCGAGATCGCCCGCTCCACCGCCGAGGACATCGAGCTGGCCCTGGATGCCGGCCACGGCGCCGCCGACGCGTGGGGCCGCACCTCGGTCACCGAGCGCTCCGGCATCCTGCTCAAGATCGCCGACCGGATGGCGGCCAACCTCACCGACCTGGCCATCGCCGAGACGTGGGACAACGGCAAGCCGATCCGCGAGAGCATCGCCGCCGACCTGGCCCTGGCCGTCGACCACTTCCGCTACTTCGCCGGCGCGATCCGCGCCCAGGAGGGCTCGATCGGCGAGATCGACCGGGACACCGTGGCCTACCACCTCCACGAGCCGCTGGGCGTGGTCGGCCAGATCATCCCTTGGAACTTCCCGATCCTGATGGCCGTGTGGAAGCTCGCGCCCGCGATCGCCGCGGGCAACTGCGTGGTGCTCAAGCCGGCCGAGCAGACCCCGTGGTCGATCCTCAAGCTCATCGAGCTGGTCGGCGACCTGCTGCCCGACGGCGTGCTCAACATCGTCAACGGGTTCGGCGTCGAGGCCGGCAAGCCCCTCGCGAGCAGCCCGCGGATCGCGAAGATCGCCTTCACCGGCGAGACCACGACCGGCCGGCTGATCATGCAGTACGCCAGCCAGAACCTCATCCCGGTCACCCTCGAGCTCGGCGGCAAGAGCCCGAACATCTTCTTCGAGGACGTCGCCAGCTCGCGGGACGCGTTCTACGACAAGGCTCTCGAGGGCTTCGCGATGTTCGCCCTCAACCAGGGCGAGGTGTGCACCTGCCCCAGCCGCGCGATCATCCAGGACTCGATCTACGACGAGTTCCTCGGCGACGCGATCGCCCGGGTCGGCGCCATCAGGCAGGGGAACCCGCTCGACACCGACACGATGATCGGCGCGCAGGCGAGCAACGACCAGCTCGAGAAGATCCTGTCCTACATCGACATCGGCAAGCAGGAGGGCGCCAAGGTGCTCATCGGTGGTGCCCGGGCCGACCTCGGGGGCGAGCTGTCCGGTGGCTACTACGTGCAGCCGACGGTGTTCGAGGGCGACAACAGCATGCGGATCTTCCAGGAGGAGATCTTCGGCCCGGTCGTCTCGGTCACCCGGTTCTCCGACGAGGCCGACGCCCTGAAGATCGCCAACGACACCCTCTACGGCCTCGGTGCCGGGGTGTGGTCGCGCGACGGGAACCGGGCCTACCGGGCCGGCCGGGAGATCAAGGCCGGCCGGGTGTGGACGAACAACTACCATGCCTACCCGGCGCACGCGGCCTTCGGTGGCTACAAGCCGAGCGGCATCGGCCGCGAGACCCACAAGATGATGCTCGAGCACTACCAGCAGACCAAGAACCTGCTCGTCAGCTACAGCCCCGATGCCCTCGGCTTCTTCTGAGCCGATGGCCGACCTGACCCCCACCCGGGTCGATGTGACCGGTGAGGCGGCCGCCCTCGTGCGCCGCCTCACCGGCGTCCACGGCCCGTTGATGTTCCACCAATCGGGTGGATGCTGCGACGGCTCGTCGCCGATGTGCTTCCCCGACGGGGAGTTCATCCTCTCCGACGCCGACCGGCACCTCGGGGACCTCGACGTCGGCCTCGAGGGGGACGTGCCGGTGTACATGTCGACCTCGCAGTTCGCGTACTGGCGCTACCCGCACCTCACCATCGACGTCGTGCCCGGCCGGGGCGCGGGCTTCTCCGTCGAGGCGCCCGAGGGGGTGCGGTTCCGCATCCGGTCCCGGCTGCTGACCGAGCCCGAGCTGGCGGTGCTCGAACCCTGACGTGCGGCCGCGCCCGGCGGGCTACGCTGCGCACACCGGACGATCGAGGAGGGCCACAGCATGTCGGCACCAGCGGGATGGCATCTGCAGCCGGACGGTCAGGAGCGCTACTGGGACGGCACCGTGTGGACCGACCAGTTCCGGACGCCGTACCCGAGCGACCCCACCGCCCCGCCGGAGGTGACCGCGTGGGACTCCCCGAACGAGCAGACCCAGGCACTCGACGTCAACAGCACCCAGGCGATCCCCGCCCCGGTGCAGCAGCCGCCCCAGCAGGACTACGGCTACCCGGCGGCCGGGTACCAGCAGCCTGGGTACCAGCAGCCCGGCTATCCGCAGACCGGTTACGGGGCTCCCGGCAGCCAGCCCTACGGTGCGCCGCCGCCGAAGGGCAACGGCCTGGCCAAGGGCTGCCTCATCGCCGCGCTGATCGGGCTGGTGGTGCTCGGAGCCGTGGTCGTGGGCGGCATCGTGCTGTTCAACAAGGCCGCCCACACGATCAGCACCACCTTCCCCTCGGGCCTGCCCACCCAGCTGCCGAGCGACTTCCCGTCCGACCTGCCGACCGGGGGGCTGGGGCAGTCGATCGACGTCACCGTCGGCAAGGGCTTCACCCTGCCCCGCGCGACCATCGAGTCGGGATGGAGCCTGGAGGCGGCTCCGGGCGGATCGGTCAACATCACCGGGATGCGCGCCAAGCTCGGCTCCGCGGACAGCTTCCCGGTGCTGTTCACGATGTCGTTCCCCAGCGCCTCGGGCGACGAGGTCCAGACGGTGTGCACGGCTGCCGCCAGCAGCGGCGAGGACACGGCGGATGTCTCCTGCGTGCCGCTGTTCGGTGACGTGGCCGGTGCGACGACGGCGAAGGTCACCGCCTCACTGTGAGCCCCGGCAGCGCTGCTACTTGCCGCCCATCGCGACGAGCTCGGCGACGAGCTGCGAGGTGCGCAGGTCTTTGGCGTCGACCTCGGGGCTGAACCCGAGCCGTACGACGACCAACCCGGCCGACGGCACCACGTACAGCCGCTGGCCGTCGTGCCCGTCGGCCCAGTACGCGTCCTCCGGCAGGGTGGGGTCGACGAGTGTCCCGTCGACCTGCTTGTTGACCCACCACCCGCCGGCGTAGCCCTGCTCCTCGCTGCGGTCCACCGGGGTGGCGGTCGTGGTCTGCTTCATCCAGCCCTCGGGCAGCATCCGCTGACCGGCCCAGACGCCGTCCTGGAGGGCGAACTGGCCAAGAGTCGCCCAGTCGCGCGGTGACGCCCACAGGTAGGAGCTGCACACCGGGGTGCCGGTCATGTCGGGCTCCCAGGTGGCCGTGGTCAGGCCGAGCGGGGCGAAGAGCTGCTGGCGGGGCAGGTCGGCGTCCGGGGTGTCGGCGAGGTCGGTCAGCACACCGCACAGGATGTTGGTCGACCCGCTCGAGTACTGCTGGTAGCTGCCCGGCGGGTGCGCGAGGGGCTGGCTGGCGGCGTACGCGGCCATGTCGGGCTCGGCGTAGAGCATCCGGGTGATCGGGGTGCCCAGTGAGTAGGTCTCGTCCCACGTCAGGCCGCTCGTCATCCGCAGCAGCTGGTCGATGCTGATGGCCTTGCGGCCGTCCGTCCACTCCGGGCGCAGCCCGGTGTCGGTGACCGCGACCCGCTTCTCGAGCACCATCCGCCCCAGCATCAGGCTGGTCACGCTCTTGCCCATCGACCAGCCGAGCTGAGGGGTGGTCGGGTCGAAGCCGGAGGCGTAGCGCTCGCCGACGAGCTGCCCGTTGCGCAGCACGACGACGGCCCGGGTGCCGAGCGTCTGCGCGCCCGACGCCGAGAGGTCGTCACCGAACGCCCGGCCGATGGCCGCGTCGACCTGCGCGTCGGGCTCGGGCGCCGGTGCCTCGGACAGGGGGTTGGTGTCGGCGACGACCTTGGTGGCCTCGCCGAGGTTCGGCCGGGCGGTGCCGAGGGTGCAGCCGAAGCCGCGGGTGAACCAGGCCTTCTGCGTCGAGAGCGTGAACAGGATCTGCGAGGTGCTCGAGCCGCCGGCCTCGTTGACGTACCCGGTGAGGAACGGCACGAGCGGGTTGTTCGGCAGGTCGGCGTCGGGGTCCTTGCGACCGGCGACCAGCGTGACGGCGCAGGAGTTGTGCGCGGCGTACCCCGTGCCGGTCTTCAGCAGCGGCCGGGCGTAGAAGTACCCGCCCACGAGCGCGGCGACAACGAGGACGAGGAGCACCGCAGCGATGCGGCGAACGAGGCGCATGGGCGGACGGTACCGTCCGCGGCCGGGAACGGGGCCGCATTCGGATGCCGAGCCCGGGGTGCACTGGCCGTTTGCCGGATTGTGGTGCAGGGTAGTCCTCTGTAGCGAGGGTGCCCCGGGGGGACCGGGCCTCGCGGGAGGAGCGGGGACATGACCATCGACATCATCCGGACCGACCTCGACATCGACCTGGCGGAGCTGCGTTCAGTGCTGGCGCGGCACCCCTTCCCGGCCAACCAGGACGACATCCTCGCCGTGCTCGTCGCGCGGCGCGAGCGCTCCCGGCTGCTCTGGCGGGCCGCAGCGCTCGACCGCAGCCGGGCCTACAGCAGCGCCGACGAGGTCTGCGACGAGATCGCCCGCTCCACCGCGTCGGGAATGCCGCCACCTCCGGGTCGCTGACCCGGCGCATACTGGCCCTTTCCGGGCCGCCCTCGCGCCCGGTGCCGAGGAGGATGCCGTGCCAGACCAGCGACCGGTGGCCGCGCGCGCTGCGCCCCAGGGCTCGACCGACCTGGTGGCCATCGCCGAGGCGCTGCAGGCTGTGACCGGACGGGCCAGTGGGGCCGGCGCCCGACCCCCGCTCGACGAGCTGGTGTTCGCGACCCTCGAGCAGCTCCCGGTGGCCACCTGTGTCAGCGTCACCGTGCTGCGTTCCGGACGGTTCAGCACCGCGGCGAGCACCGACGGCGCCGCCCTGCGGGCCGACCTCCTGCAGTACGAGATCGGCAGCGGCCCGTGTGTCGACGCGGTCCTCGACGACCACGTCTACCTCACCGACGACGTCGCGCACGACGAGCGGTGGCCGCAGTGGGGGCAGCGGGTGAGCGCCGAGCTCGGGCTGCGCAGCGTGCTCGCCTACCGGCTCAGTCTGCTCGACGACTCGGGCGCGGTCGCCGCGCTCAACGTCTACTCCGACCAGCCGGCCGCCTTCGACGACCACGCCGTGGGCACCGGTCTGGTGCTCGCCACCCACGGCTCCCTCCTGGTGACCGCGCAGCTGGCCCGCGACCAGGCCGCCAACCTGCTTCGGGCGCTGGAGAGCAACCGCGAGATCGGCGTCGCCATGGGCATCCTGATGCACCGCCACCGGCTCGACCGCGAACAGGCCTTCGCCGTGCTGCGGGTGGCCAGCCAGGACTCCAACCGCAAGCTCGCCGAGGTGGCCAGCGAGGTGGCCGACACCGGAGTCCTCGAGATCCGCCGGTGGCCGGTCTCGGTCGGCCGGGAGCCGGGCCGCCACTGATCGGCCGGGCCCCGGTTCAGGCCCGCGAGCCCGCCACGACGACCTCGATCCCGGCGGGGGTGTCGACGGCCAGGACCTGCCCGCTCGCCGAGAGCTCGACGGCGACCGGCAGACCGCCGACCCGGATGCCCTCGACCCGCACCGCACCGAAGGGCGGGTCGGGCAGGGGGTCGAGCACCAGGACGCCGTTCGGGGCGTCGGCCCGCAACCCGAGAATGGTCGAGACGAGCAGCCCGGCCGAGGCCGCGGCCCAGGCCTGCGGGCGGCAGCTCGCCGGGTAGGGCGCCGGTCGCCCCCCGACCGGCTCGGCCCCGAACAGCTCGGGCCACCGGTAGCCGCTCGCCGCCGCGACGTCGATGAGCGCCGCGACGGCACGGCTCGCCTCGCGCGGGTGCCCGCTGCGGGCCAGCCCGTGCGCGCAGATCGCGGTGTCGTGGGTCCACACCGAGCCGGTGTGGTAGCCCAACGGGTTGTACGCCGGGTTGGCGGCCGACATGGTGCGGATGCCGAGTGGCCCCAGCAGGTCGGGTGCCCCGAGCGCTGCGGCCACCCGCGCGGACTCGTCGGGGCGCAGCATGCCGGTGCCCAGCGCATGGCCCATGTTGCTGCCGACCCCGTCGACCGGGCGGCCGGCGCCGTCGAGGGCCATGGCGAGGAACGGCCCGGCGGGGCCGTCGACCCAGAACCGCTCGCGCACCCGCTGCGCGAGGTCGGTCGCCCAGGTGCGCCACCCGCTGCCGTCCTCGCCGAGCACGGTCTCGAGGAGGTCGGCCGCGCCCAGCGCCGCCTCGACGGCGTAGGCCTGGGTCTCGACGAGCGCGATCGGCCCGCGCGCGATGGACCCGGATGCCGTGCGCATCGCGTCGCCGGAGTCCTTCCAGCCCTGGTTGGCCAGCCCCGTGCCCGAGGCGTCGTGGTAGCGCAGCAGGCCGTCGCCGGCTCGCTCGGACGCCGCTGCCATCCAGCCGAGTGCCCCCTCCAGCGAGGGCCGCAGGTCGTGCACGTCGGCGGGTGCGAGGCCCCAGCGCCAGGCGTCGTGCAGCAGGCAGACCCACAGCGGCGTGGCGTCGACCGTCCCGTAGTAGACCGGCGGCAGCGCCAGGTGGCCCGGGTCGACGAACGCGGTGCGGCGCACCTCGTGCAGGATCTTGCCCGGCTCCTGCGCCGACCCGACCTCGGTGCGGGTGCCCTGCCGCCGGGCGAGCGCCCGCAGGGTGCCGCGGGCCAGCTCGGTGCCGAACGGCAGCGACATCCGGGCCGCCCAGATCGAGTCGCGGCCGAACAGGGTGAGGTACCACGGCGAGCCGGCGGCCGCGAAGACGTCGCTCCTGTCGAGGGGGTCGGTGAGCAGCAGGTGGCGCAGGTCGACCAGCGAGCGGTGCACGGTCGAGCCCAGCCGGGTGTCCTGAGAGGTGACGTGCACGGCATCCCAGGTGACCTGTGCCGCACCGGGACCGGCATCGAACGGGGTGGGCGCCACCCGCTGCGTGGTGACGTCGAGCACGAGGGTGCTGGACCCCCCGGGGGGGATGACGAGCGGCCACCGGGCCGTCACCGTGGTGTCGGTGGCGGTCACGCTGCCGCCGGAGGCGACGAGCGTCGTGGTGTGCCGGGTGTCGGCCCAGCCGGCGCGGTCGGCACCCTGCGGGGTGACCTGCAGCCGGGGCGCGGCCGCCAGCCCCGACTTGACGGTGTGCAGCTCGGTGCCGTCACCCGAGGCCTCGATCGCGACCTCGCAGCACACCTCGGTCCCTGCCCGCGAGGTGATGGTGACCCGCTCCGACATACCGCCGTCGTGCAGCACGTGCTGGCGCCGCACCTCGACGGTGGGGTCGGGGCCGGGGTCGCCGACGTTGCGGGCGAGCAGCAGGCACTCGGTGGACGGCCCCTCGCTCGCCGCGACGACGGGCACCGGGGCGACCCCGTCGACGGTGAGCACGAGCCGGTCGACGACACGGCGGTCGTCGGCGTAGAGCCCGGTGGCTGCTCCGGCGTCGGTCGAGGCGTCGACGTCCCCGGAGCGGTGCGAGAGGCAGGTGAGGTTGCCGTGCACCGCGACCTCGAGCTCGTGCAGCCAGGGCTGGCGCGAACGCGCCAGGGGTTGCCGGTGGACGTCGCTCATCGGGTCCCTCCTCGCACTGCGTCGAAACCGAGATGTTCGCAACTCCCTGTAGTGGCAGGCATCGTGGCAGGGTACCGGTTTGATCGTTCAAATAAGGTCGCACGACCGCAGCGGAACGATTCGGAGCGAGAGGACGACGATGACCTCGGACGGAGCGCCACAGCGCGTCACGATCCTCGACGTCGCGCGCCTCGCCGACGTCTCCCGGCAGACCGTGAGCAACGCGCTCACCCATCCGGCCCGGGTCCGCCCCGACACCCTCGAGCGGGTGATGGCGGCGATCGACGAGCTCGGCTACCAGCCGTCGTCCTCGGCGCAGTCGCTGCGCGCGCAGCGGGCCGGAGCCCTCGGTGTCGAGATCAACACGCTGGGGCCGGGCTCCCACAACGAGACGATGGCGCCCTTCCTCGCCTCGCTCGGCATGCGGGCCGGGCTGCACGGCACCCACGTCGTGCCGTTCGGGTCGCCCGAGCACTCGCCGATGCTCGACGGCTACCGCCAGATGTGGGCTCGCCGGCTGGTCGACGCCTTCGTCATCGCCGACACGCACCACGGCGACCCGCGGCCGCCCTGGCTGGAGGAGAACGGCATCCCGTTCGCGTCCTTCGGCCGGGTCTGGGACGACCCGACGAACACCTGGTGGGTCGACGTCGACGGTGCCGCCGGCACCCGGGCCGCTGTCGCGCACTGCGCGGCTGCCGGGTACCGCACGATCGCCTTCCTCGGCTGGCCGCGCGGCTCGGTCGTCGGTGACGACCGCCGGCGCGGCTGGGAGCAGGGCTGCGCGAGCGACGCTGAGGTGAACGCGGGGCCGAAGGCCGCCGCCGCCCAGGACCTCGACGCCGCGCGCGACGCCGCCGGGCTGCTGCTGCGCGAGATCGGCCCCGGCGACGCGGTCGTCTGCGCGTCCGACATCCTCGCGCTCGGCGTGCACCACGAGCTGCTCTCCGCGGGCCTTCGGCCCGGTCTCGACGTCGGGGTCGTCGGCTTCGACGGCTCGGAGACCGCCCGGATGCACCACCTCACCAGCGTCGCCCAGCCGCTCGACGCGATCGCCGAGCAGCTGCTCGCGCTGCTCGACGACGCGATGGCCGGCCGGTCGCGGCCCGCCTCGGGGGTGCTGCTGGAACCGACCCTCGTCATCGGTCGCAGCACCGACCGCACCTCCTGACCCCGCTCGAACCACCTGTCCGCACCGCACAAAAGGAGCTCCCATGTACCGCACCCGTCGTACCGCCGCCCTCGCCCTCGTCCTCGGCGGCACCCTGTTCGCCTCGGCCTGCGGGGGTGGTGGTGGGTTCAAGGACGAAGGCGCCTCGAGCGCCCCCGCGTCGGCCAAGGGCCCGGCTGCCCTGAAGATGCTCATCGCGAGCTCCGGTGACGCCGAGACCAATGCCGTGAAGGCCGCGGCCGACGCGTGGGCGAAGAAGACCGGCAACACCGTGACCGTGACGGTCGCTAGCGACATGAACCAGCAGCTCGCGCAGGGCTTCGCCAGCGGCAGCCCGGCCGACGTGTTCTACATGGACGCCTCCCGCTTCGCCGACTACGCCAAGAACGGCAGCCTCTACGCCTACGCCGACCAGCTCTCCGACAACGCCGACTTCTACGAGCCGCTACGCCAGACCTTCACCTTCGAGGGCAAGCAGTACTGCGTGCCGAAGGACTTCTCGACCCTCGGCCTGCAGATCAACACCGACTCGTGGAAGAAGGCCGGCCTGACCGACGCCGACGTCCCGACGACCTGGGACCAGCTCGAGGCCGTGTCCAAGAAGCTCACCACCAAGGACCAGGTGGGCCTGGGCATCGGTGTCGGCATCGACCGGCTCGGTGCCTTCGTGGTGCAGAACGGCGGCTGGTGGCTCAAGCAGGACGGCTCGGCGCCCTCAGCGAACTCGCCCGAGGTCACCCAGGCGCTGGAGTGGGTGCAGAAGAACGTCAAGGCCGGCAACTTCAAGATGTCCAACCAGCTCGACTCCGGCTGGGGCGGCGAGGCGTTCGGCACCGGGAAGGCGGCGATGACGATCGAGGGCAACTGGATCGCCGGCGCGGCCAAGAACGACTACCCCAAGCTCAACTACAAGACCGTCGAGCTGCCGGCCGGCCCCAAGGGCAAGGGCACGCTGCAGTTCACCCAGTGCTGGGGCGTCGCCGCCGACTCCAAGGCCCAGGCGCAGGCCGTCGACCTGGTCAAGGCACTGAGCACCGTCGACCAGCAGCTGAAGTTCGCCGACGCCTTCGGCGTGATGCCGAGCCGCCAGTCGGCCGCCGACCAGTTCAAGGCCAAGTTCCCGCAGGACGCTCCGTTCATCGCCGGCGGCGAGTACGGCCATGGCCCGATCAACGCGGCCGGCATGGAGCAGGTCGTCGCCGACCTGAACTCCAAGCTCGAGAGCTTCGGCGGGGCGAACATCCCGCAGGTGCTCCAGGCCTTCGACACCAACGCCAGCGCAGCCCTCAAGAAGTGACTACCACCGACACTGCCCTGGAGCCCGTCACCGGGCGGGCTCCACGGCGGGGCCGCGCCGGTGGCAAGGGGCAGGGCCAGCGCCAGTCGGTCGCCGGGTGGTTGTTCGTCACCCCGACCCTGGTGGTGCTCGGCCTGTTCCTCGTCATCCCCATCGTGATGGCGCTGTGGGTCTCGTTCAGCGACTGGAACGGGCGGGGCAGCCCGTTCTCCTCGCGGGTGAACCTGGTCGGCGCACAGAACTACGCGGCCCTGCTCACCGAGCCGGGGCTGTCGCGCCAGGACTTCATGATCTCGCTGCGCAACACCTTCTACTACGTCCTGGGCGTGGTGCCGCTGCAGACCGTGCTGGCGCTCACCCTGGCCGTCATCGTCAACCAGCGCTTCCTCAAGGGCCGCACCTTCTTCCGCACCGCGTTCTACTTCCCGTCGGTGGTGTCGTCGGTCGCCATCTCGCTGGTCTTCCTGTTCCTGTTCACCGGCACCGGTGCGGTCAACCAGTTCCTGTCGCTGTTCGGCATCGACGGCCCCACCTGGTTCTCCGACCCGCGCGGCCTCATCCACCTCGTCGGTGACTGGCTAGGGCTGTGGAGCGGTACCAACCCGCCTGCGGCACTGGAGAACACCCAGGTGATGAGCCTGTCGCTGTGGGAGTGGATCAGCGGACCGTCGGTGGCGATGAGCGCGATCATGCTGCAGGTCATCTGGACCACCGCCGGCACCTTCATGCTGATGTTCATCGCCGGCCTGCAGGACCTCCCGACCGAGGTCGAGGAGGCGGCGATGGTCGACGGTGCCAACAAGTGGCAGCGCTTCCGCGCGGTCACCCTGCCGCACCTGCGCCCGACCATCCTGCTCGTGGTGACGCTCGGCGTCATCGGCACCTGGCAGGTGTTCGACCAGATGTACGTGATGACCCAGGGCGGGCCCGCCAAGACCACGCTGACGCCCGCGTACCTGTCGTACACCGCGGCGTTCAACCAGAACCAGTGGGGCGAGGGCGCCGCGATGGCGTTCCTGCTCTTCGTGCTGATCTTCGTGCTGACCAGCGTCCAGCGCTACTGGCTGCGCGACAAGGACGAGGTGGCCCAGCGCAAGGCCGAGCGGGCCCAGCGTCGCGCGGCCAAGAAGGGGGTGGCGGCATGACCCAGCCCCCTACGGACCGCCGGGCCACCGACGCCGACCGCGCCCGGGCAGCCATCGCCACGGACACCATTGTCATCGGCCGGGCCGGCGGAGGCGGCGACGGCGGTTCCGTTGTCTCGCACAGCAGCCCGGTCAAGAAGATCCTCGTCTACGCGGCGCTGATCGTCTTCGCGCTGATCTACATCTACCCGTTCGTCGTGCAGCTCTCGACGGCCTTCAAGACCAACGGGGATGCCGTCGCCAACCCCCTGACGCTCGTCCCCGACCCGATCACGACGGCCGCGTTCCAGCGGATCGCGGAGACCGACTTCCCGCGCTGGTTCATGAACTCGGTCATCGTGACCGTGTTCGTCACGCTGGGCCGGGTCTTCCTCGACTCGCTGGCGGGCTACTCGCTGGCCCGGCTGAAGTACCGCGGGCGGGATGCCGTGTTCACGGCGATCCTGGCCGTGATGGCGGTGCCCGGCATCGTGCTGCTCATCCCGAAGTTCCTCGTGCTCAACTACCTCGGCATCTACAACACCTACCCAGCGCTCATCGTGCCGCTGCTCGTCGACGCGGCCGGGGTGTTCATCATGAAGCAGTTCTTCGAGTCGATCCCGCCCTCGGTCGAGGAGGCCGCCCGCATCGACGGTGCGGGCACCTTCCGGATCTTCTGGTCGGTCGTGCTGCCGATGGCCAAGCCGGCCGTCATCACCTTGACGATCCTGTCCTTCCAGGGGTCGTGGAACGAGCTGGCGCACTTCATCATCGCCACCGACGACCCCAACCTGTTCACCCTGACCCGGGGCGTCGGCCAGCTGACCTCCGGCGGGCTCGGCTCGGGCAACCAGTTCCCGATCTCGATGGCGGCCGCGCTGCTGATGACGATCCCGACGGCGATCGTGTTCATCATCTTCCAGCGCCAGTTCACCCAGGGCGCCAACGCCGGCGCGGAGAAGGGCTGAGAGCCGGAATCCCCCGAGCTGGGTGCTGAGGTGGTCGCTCCGGCAACCGTTTCGGCACCCAGCTCGGGACTGTTCGCGGCAGCCTGTCGCATTTCGAGGATGCCGTTCGTGGAGGAGGTGAGGACACGGCACTACGGTCGAGTCCGACACCCCGAAGGAGACCGCGATGACCCAGTACCTGCTGTCCGTGTGGCACGACCGCGACGCCACCCCGGAGGACATCTACCCCGACCCCGCCGAGCGCGAGGCGGCGTATGCCGCCACCGGCGCGTTCAACGAGGAGCTGCGGACCAGCGGCAACTGGGTGTTCGCCGGCGGCCTGCACTCACCGAACACCGCCACCGTCGTCGACGGCACCGGGAACGAGCCGGTGACCACCGACGGCCCGTACAGCGAGGCCAAGGAGCAGATGGGTGGCTTCTGGGTGATCGAGGCCGCCGACCTCGACGAGGCCCTCGCGCTGGCCGCCCGTGGCTCGAAGGCCTGCCGCGGCCGGGTCGAGGTACGGCCCTTCCAGGGCGAGTGAACGACCTGCCGGGGGGCGACGCCGCGATCGAGCGGGTCTACCGCGCCGAGTTCGGCAAGGTCGTGGCGTCGCTCGCCGGGCGGTTCGGCAGCCTCGACCTCGCCGAGGAGATGACCCAGGAGGCCTTCGTCGAGGCCGTGCGCCGCTGGCCCACCGAGGGCGTGCCGCCCAACCCCGGCGGCTGGCTCACCGTCACCGCCCGCAACAAGGCCCTGGACCGGCTGCGTCGCGAGTCCACTCGTCAGGCCCGCCACGAGGAGGCCGACATGCTCGCCGCCCACGAGGACCCGGGCGCCCCGGTCACCTCGGTGACCGACGAGCGCCTGCGCCTGCTGTTCACCTGCTGCCACCCCGCCCTGGCGCCCGAGGCGCAGGTGGCCCTGACCCTGCGGCTGCTCGGGGGCCTCACCGTGCCCGAGGTCGCCAACGCGTTCCTGGTGCCCGAGCGCACCATGGCCCAGCGGATCACCCGGGCCAAGCGCAAGATCGCCGCCGCCAACATCCCCTACCGGGTGCCGCGCGACCACGAGCTGCCGGGCCGGCTGCGCGGGGTGCTCGCCGTCATCTACCTCGTCTTCACCGAGGGCCACCTGCCCGGCTCGGGTGAGCACGGCATCCGCGACGACCTGTGCGCCGAGGCGATCCGGCTCGGCCGGGTGCTGCGTGAGCTGATGCCCGACGAGCCAGAGGTCGCCGGGCTGCTCGCCCTGATGCTGCTCACCGACGCGCGTCGGGCAGCACGGTTGGATGCCGGGGGTGCGCTGGTCACGCTCGACCTCCAGGACCGCTCGCTCTGGGACCGCGAGCTGATCGCCGAGGGGCACGCGCTGGTACGGGAATGCCTGCGCCGCAACCGTCCCGGGCACTACCAGCTGCTCGCCGCAGTCAACGCCGTGCACACCGACGCGCCCGCCTTCGCCGACACCGACTGGGGCCAGGTGCTCGCCCTCTACGACCAGCTGTATGCCGTGACGCCCACCCCCGTCGTGGCGCTGAACCGGGCGGTCGCGGTCGCGGAGGTGAGGGGTCCGGCGTCCGCCCTGGCCGTCGTCGACGCGCTCGACCTCGACGGCTACCACCCGTACCACGCCACCCGCGCCGACCTGCTGCGCCGGCTCGGCCGTGCCCCGGAGGCCGTCGCCGCCTACGACCGCGCCCTCGAGCTGACCGCCAACCCGGCCGAGCGGGCCTTCCTGGCCGGACGACGCGACGCCTTACCCTAGGTCTCCCGACCGAACGACCCGAGGAGACCCCGAATGGCCGGCGGACTGGTCGCCCTGCTCGACGACATCGCCGCGATGGCCAAGCTGGCCGCCGCCTCGGTCGACGACGTCGCCGCCGCTGCCGGGCGGGCCAGCGCCAAGGCCGCGGGGGTCGTGGTCGACGACACCGCCGTCACGCCCCGCTACGTGCAGGGCCTGACCCCTGACCGCGAGCTGCCGATCATCAAGCGGATCGCCCTCGGCTCGCTGCGCAACAAGCTGCTCATCATCACCCCGGCCGCGCTGCTGCTGAGCCAGTTCGCGCCCTGGCTGCTCACGCCCATCCTCATGCTCGGCGGCACCTACCTCTGCTACGAGGGCGCCGAGAAGATCGCGGAGTTGGTTGCGGGCCACGAGCACGTGGAGGAGGCGGAGGTCGCCGTCGCGGGGGTCGACCACGAGAAGCAGGTGACGACCGGCGCCATCCGCACCGACTTCATCCTCTCCGCCGAGATCATGGTCATCGCGCTGAACGAGGTGTCCGACGAGCCCTTCGTGTCGCGGGCCGTCATCCTCGTGGTCGTCGCCGTGCTCATCACGGTGCTCGTCTACGGGGTGGTCGGGCTGATCGTGAAGATGGACGACATCGGCCTGCACCTCGCCGGTCGCGAGTCAGGCACGGCGCGCACGGTCGGCCGCGGGATGGTCGCCGGGATGCCGAAGCTGCTCTCGGCGCTGTCGACGATCGGCATCGTGGCGATGCTCTGGGTCGGCGGCCACATCCTGCTCGTGGGGGTCGACGAGCTCGGCTGGCACACGCTCTACGGCTGGGTGCACTCCGCCGAGGAGGCCGTCGGTGGTGGGGCGCTCGGCTGGGTCGTCAACACCCTGGCCTCGGCCGTGATCGGCCTGGTGGTGGGCGCGCTCGTCGTCGCCGTCGTGACCGGCGTCAAGCGCCTGCGTCACTGACCGCCGCGAGTGCGGAAGCGGCTGCCAGGGTAACCACTTCCGCAGTCGGCGCGGGACTCAGGCGGCCGATGCCTTGCGCAGCTTCTCGAGCAGCGGCCCGGCCGCCTTCTCGAGGAACGCCTGCTGGTGCTCGCCGCCCACCTGCACGAGCGCGACGTCGGTGAAGCCGGCCTCCCACCAGGGACGCACCGCCTCGACGACGGCGTCGAGGTCGGGCCCGCACGGGATCTGCTGGGCGACGTCCTCGGGCCGCACGAACTGGCTGGCACCCGAGAAGCCCATCGGGGTCGGCAGGTCGGCGTTGACCTTCCAGCCGCCGGCGAACCACCGGAACTGCTCGTGGGCCCGCTCGACGGCGGCGTCCTCGGAGGGGTCCCAGCAGATGGGGATCTGGCCCACGGCGCGCGCCCCGTCACCCACGGGCGTGGTCGCGGTGGCGTTCCAGCCGTCGACCAGCGACTTCTCTGGCTGCACGGCGATGAGGTGGTCGGCCAGCGGGGCGAACTGCTCGACGCCCTTGTCTCCGCTGAGGGCCACGCCGATGCCGACCGGCACGTCCGGCAGGTCCCAGATGCGGGCCGACTCGACGTCGAAGTGCTCGCCGCGGTAGTTCACGAGCTCGCCGGTGTGCAGCTCGCGGATGATCTCGATGGCCTCGGTGAGCATCTCCTGGCGGACGGTGACCGCCGGCCACCCGGCGCCCACGACGTGCTCGTTGAGGTTCTCGCCACTGCCGAGCCCCAGGGTGAACCGTCCCTCGGCGAGGATCTGCAGGGTCGCGGCCTTCTGGGCGACGACGGCGGGGTGGTAGCGCAGGGTCGGGCAGGTCACATACGTCATCAGGTCGACGCGGCTGGTGGCGTGGGCCACCGCGCCGAGCACGGTCCACGCGTACGGCGCGTGCCCCTGCTCGGTGAGCCAGGGCGAGTAGTGGTCGCTCGACACGAGCAGGTCGAAGCCGGCGTCCTCGGCGCGCACCGCGGCGTCGACGAGCTCGAGCGGGCCGTTCTGCTCGGTCATCAGGGTGAAGCCGAACCGGGTCACGGGATCTCCTTCAAGTCGGGGAGTCGATGGCTCTGCCCTACCCCGGTCGGGCCGCGGCACCCGTGCCCGTCGAAGGTCGCGCGGATGCCGTGACCCGGGGAATGTGCCCGCCCTCCGCCCGTGTTGGCGCCCCCATGACCACTTGGGGCTTCCTCGGAAGCGGGAACATCGGCAGCACCGTCGCACGGCTGGCGGTCGACGCCGGCCACGACGTCGTGCTCAGCAACAGCCGCGGGCCGGAGACGCTCGCCGACCTCGTCGAACAGCTCGGCCCGCGCGCCCGGGCCGCCACGTCCGAGGAGGCGGCCCGCGCCGGCGACATCGTCGTGGTGACGGTGCCGCTCAAGGCCCGGGGCGACCTGCCGCACGAGGCGCTGGCCGGCAAGGTCGTCATCGACACCATGAACTACTACCCGCAGCGCGACGGCGAGGTGCCCGAGCTCGAGGACGAGTCGACCACGACCTCCGAGCTGCTGCAGGCACTCGCCCCGGACGCGAAGGTCGTCAAGGGCTTCAACAACATCTTCTACGGGCACCTGGCCGCGCTGGCCCGGCCCAGCGGGGCCGACGACCGCAGCGCGCTCGCCATCGCCGGCGACGACGCGCAGGCCAAGGAGGTCGTGCGGGTGGCCCTGGACGAGATCGGTTACGACACCGTCGACCTCGGGCCGCTCGCGGAGGGCTGGCGCACCCAGCGCGACACCGCCGCCTACGGCTCGATGTACGCGCTCGACGAGTCCGACTGGACCAAGGGCGCCCGCCCGGCCGGTCGGGACGCCGTCGCCACGGCGGCCCTGAAGGCCAAGCGCTACCGCGACGCCTGAGGTTGGGCGGGAGGCTCCGCCGGGTGCTCGCTCGCGGTGAACCAGCCCGACGGACCCAGCTCCGCGCCCATCCTGGGCACGTACTGGTCGAAGTAGATGCGGGCGATGAGCTCGCGCCGACTGCGCACGCCGGCCTTGTCGAAGACCGACTTCAGGTGGTCCTGCACGGTGTAGGTCGACACGTGGATCGTCGCCGCGATCTCCTTGGTGTCGACGCCCTGCAGCACCAGCTGGGTGACGTCGCGCTCGCGCTGGGTCAGGCCGAACGCCGCCACGACGAGGGGGACGATCTCCGGCGGCCGGGCCTCCTCGACCGTGACCACGACGTCACCGCTCGAGCCCTCCGGCCCGAGCAGGGGCGTGGCGTGCAGCACCAGCCACATCCCGCTGCGGGAGCGCACCCTGCTGCGCGGCGGCACGCTCGACTCGCCCCGCGCGTAACGGCGGGCCGCTGCCACCAGCGCGGTGATGAGGCCGGTCCACCGCGCGTTGTGCGTCGGGGTCTCGAGCTCGCTGAGCCGCTGCTCGGCACCCATGCTCGTCTGCTTGATCTCGTCGTCGGGCCCGACGATGAGCACGGTCGGGCCGGCCGATGCCGGGGGTGGCGCGGTGGTGGCCATCCTGGAGAGCAGCCCGGCGCGCATGCCCGCTGCGAAGGCCCCTGACAGTGACCCCACGAAGTCGATCTCGTCGGGCTCGAACGGGCCGGTCTCCGGGTCGCGGAAGAACGCGGCACCGCCCCAGACCTGTGAGCCGCTGTCGCGGAAGATGACCCGCAGCTCGTCGCTGTAGCCGAAGTGCGGCTGCATGAACGTGGTCAGCCGGAGCGAGCGCTCGGTGTCGCCGGAGTAGACCTCGTGCACCCCGGCGGCCGCGATGCCGGCCTGCGACATCTCGCTGAACGCGGTGCGCTCGATCGTGCCGTACTCGATGAGCCCCCACTCGTGGTCGTGCGCGTCGCGCCCCAGCAGGTCGCCGTACTTGCGCGTTCCGGTGAGCAGCTCGGTGCTGGGGTCGACGGTCGCGAGGCAGGCAGCGACGTAGGGAACCGCTCGGTGCAGCGAGTCGACGGCCTCGGCGAGGAAGGTGTCGATGTCGAGGCCGGCCCGGGCGACCACCTCGACGTCACGGCGGACCCGCTCCGCGGTCAGTGCACTGGCCATCGAACGAGTGTGACGCAGCGGTGACCCGACGCGCCATCCCACAAGTCTGGGATTTCGCGGACCCCAGCCGGCCGGGTCCGCAAGTCCCCGGAGGGTCGGGATGGCGGGCGCCCGCGACCGGCCGCCACTGTCGTCGGCGGAACGACACCCCGTCGACACCCACGAGAGCGAAGGACCCCATCATGACCGTCGAGACCACCCTCGACCACACCCGAGCCCGGCAGTCCGCACTGGCCCTGCGCCCCCTGTGCGGCGGAGCCGTGCACCTTCCCGACGACCCGGGCTACGACGCGGCGCGGATGCCGTGGAACGTCGCGGTCGACCAGCGGCCGGCCGCCGTGGTCGTGCCGCGCTCGGTCGACGACGTCCGTGAGGTCGTCGTGGCGGCCGCCGCGGCGGGCCTGCGGGTCGCTCCCCAGGGCACCGGTCACGGCGCCGCCGCCCTCGCGGACGGGCCGCTCGACGACGTCGTGCTGCTGCGCACCACCGGGCTGACCGCGGTGTCGGTCGACCCGTCCACACGGATCGCCCGGGCCGAGGGCGCCGCGCTGTGGGAGGACGTCGTCGCTGCCGCCGCCCCGCACGGGCTCGCCGCCCTGCACGGGTCGGCGCCGGACGTCGCCGTCATCGGCTACTCGCTCGGCGGGGGGCTGGGCTGGTACGCCCGCAAGCTCGGGCTGGCGACCAACAGCGTCACCGCGGTCGAGCTGGTGCTGGCCGACGGCTCGTTCGTGCGGGCCGACGCCGAACGGCATCCTGACCTGTTCTGGGCGGTGCGCGGTGGCGGTGGCAGCTTCGGCATCGTGACGGCCGTCGAGTTCCGACTGCACCCGATCCCCGACGTCTGCGCCGGGATGCTGCTCTGGGACCGGGAGCGGGCGCCGGAGGTGCTGCGCGCGTGGGTGTCCTGGTCGGCGACGGCCCCCGACGAGGTGACCACCTCGCTGCGGGTGATGAGCTTCCCGCCCATCCCCGAGCTGCCCGAGTTCCTGCGGGGCCGGCAGGTCGTCGTCGTCGACGGGGCGGTGCTGTCCGACGATGACGCGGCCGAGGCCGTGCTCGCCCCGCTGCGGGCCCTGCGGCCCGAGCTGGACACCTTCGCCCGGGTGCCATCGGCCTCGCTGACCCACCTGCACATGGACCCGGAGCAGCCGTCGCCCGCCGTGGCGGCCGGCATCCTGCTGGCCGAGCTGCCGGAGGAGGCCCTCGCCGCCTTCCTCGCCGAGGTGGGGCCCGGCTCGAGCACCTCGCTGCTGTCCGCCGAGCTGCGCCAGCTGGGCGGGGCGCTCGGGCGCCGGCACCCCGGGGCCGGGGCCCTCCCGCTGCTGCGTGGCGCGTACGCCGGGTTCTTCCTCGCGATGGCGCCCACCGCGCAGCTGGCCGCACAGGGGCGGGCGGATGCCCGCCGGCTCGTCGACGTGCTCGCCCCGTGGTCGAGCGGGCGCTCGCTGCTCAACTTCACCGAGGAGCGGGTCGACACGGGTACGGCGTACGACCCCGACGACTGGGCGCGGTTGCGCGCGGTGCGGGCGCAGGTCGACCCGCAGGGGATCTTCGCCGCCAACCACCCGGTGGCCTGAAAGCAGGGCAGGTCGCTCGGTCGGTCACTCGGCCGAGCGGCCGGCCATCCGCCGCCCGACGACGAGCGAACCGACGAACAGCAGCACGCCGGCCAGCACCGAGCCCGCGATGAGGGCCGTGCTGCGGCCGGCGGACGCCCCGAGTGCCGCGTAGGCAACCGTGCCCGGCAGGATGCCGACGGCGGTGCCCACGAGGAAGTCCCGCCGCGAGACCGCGCTGACGCCCGCCCCGTAGTTGACGATCGTGAACGGAAGCACCGGGGTCAGCCGGGCCACGATCACCGCCACGACACCTTGCCGGCGCAGGACGTCCTCGACCCGGGTCAGCCGCGGGCCGGTCAGCTCGGCCACCGCGTCCCGTCCCAGCCAGCGCGCGATCGCGAAGCCCACCACGGCGCTGAGCATCGACGCCACCCACGAGACGGCGATGCCGCCGGCCAGGCCGAACAGCGCGCCCGCCACCCCCGAGAGCAGGTTCTTCGACACCGGCACGAGGGTGAGCAGCACGTGCAGCACGACGTAGACCACCGGGCCCCAGGCGCCCGTCGCGGCGATCGCCGACTGCACCTGCGCGAGCTCACCGTCGAGGAGCAGCCACAGCAGGGCGCCACCGATGACCACCGCGATCACCAGTCCCAGCAGGCGCAGGACGGCCGCCCGGGTGCCCGTCACGGCTCCAGCGTAGGAGCACGCCGCCGACCGGCCCAGAGCCGACGAGGTATCACCGCGGGCCGGCGGCGCTCCTGAGGGACAACGACTGCGCCCCACCACCGGCGAAGCACCGCACCGAGGACCGTCCATGCCCGAGATCCGGATCGACACCTCCGAGCTGACCTACCCCTGGTTCTGGCTGCCCCGCCACCTGCCGCACTTCGTCGACGGGTCCTTGCCCGGCGGGGCCGTGGTGCGCCTGCGCCCCGGCGGCTACGCGTTCCAGCAGACCCGCGACCGCGCCTGTGACCTGCGCTTCCGGGTCGACGACGACGGCACGGTCGACTACGCGGCCGCGCACGACGCGCTGCTTCGGGGGCGCGGCACGACCACCCTGCGTGTCGTGGGCGTGCCGGTGACGTTGAACCCGACCGGCTCACCGCGACCGGTGCTGCCGATGTGGGGTGGCTGCCACGAACCGCTCGACCCCGAGCTGCGCACGGTGCGGATGCCGCCCGGCTCGGCCTACGAGATCCGGCTCGGCCTGGTGCCCGGCACCGTGGTCGAGTTCAGTGTGGCCGCCGACGGGCGGGTCGACTACCGCCGCGAGTACGAGCGGGCGCTGTCCGGTCGCGGCACCGGCTGCCTGACCGTCGACCTGGACACCGTCGGGAGTCACTGAAGCCGGCGCGAGCGCCAGGCCACCAGGCAGGCCAGCACGACCACGGCGGTGACGATGGCGAAGCCCAGCACCGGCAGCAGCGGCAGGGTGATGCCGATGGCGCCACCGATGACCCAGAACGCCTGGAGGATGGTCTCGGACCAGGAGAACACCCGCGCCCGCACGCGGTCGTCGACATCGCGCTGGATGAGCGCGTCGAGGCTGAGCTTGGCGAGCTGGCCGAACAGCCCGGTCGCGAGGCCGAGCAGCACCAGGGTGGGCAGCGAGTAGAAGACCGCGGTGAGCAGGGCCGCCACGACGGCCAGCCCGGCGACGACGGTTGCCAGCCGCTCGGGCGCCGGGCTGCGGCGGCGGTTGCCGACGACCGACCCCAGGGCGTTGCCGACCCCGGCGGCCCCGGCGACCATCGCCAGCACCGCCGGGCCGGACCACCCGGGCAGCGGGTGCTCGCGCATGAGAAAGGCCAGGAACAGGGTGAGGAAGCCGCTCAGCAGGCGGGCTCCGGTGGTCAGCCAGAGCACGTAGCGCACCGCGGGCGGCAGGGCCCGCAGCCGCCGTGCGCCTCGGCCGGCGGAGGGCAGCTTCAGCGCCTCGCCGCCGGCCGGCGTGCCGTCGAGGTCGAGCTCGCCGGCGGGGGAGTCGACCCGAGCCGGGAGCCGGATGGCGAGCACGGTCGCGCCGACGTAGACGACGAACGCGAGCCGCAGCGACCAGTCCGGTCCGATCCGGGACAGCGCTCCGGCCAGGCCACCGCCCACCGCCATCCCGGCCAGCCCGGCGATGGTCAGCCGCGAGTTCGCCGTCACCAGGCTGATGTCACGGGGCAGCAGCCGCGGCACGGCGGCCGCCCGGGCCACGGCGTAGGTGCGGCTGGCCACCAGGCAGCCCAGCGCCGCCGGGAAGAGCCACACGCTGTCCTGCACCACCGCCGTGGCGAGCACCCAGGCGAGGAACGCCCGGGTGGCCAGGGTGGTGCCGAGCGCCCAGCGCCGACCGTGCCGGAACCGGTCGAGCAGCGGACCGATGAGCGGTGCCAGCAGCACGAACGGCGCCATGGTGAGCACGAGGAACAGGGCGACCCGCCCGCGCGCCTCGTCGGTGGGCAGCGCGAAGACGGTGCCGGCGAGCGAGACGGTGAGGGCGGCATCCCCGGCGACGTTGACCGCGTGCAGCTCGGTGAGGCGGGCCAGCCCGGTGTCGGCGGCGCCGTCGGCGTCGGCGAAGCGGCGCATCCGGCGGCCGACGGCCGCCCCCCCGCGACCCACCAGCCGGATGCCGGCCCGCCCGCCGCGGCCCACGCTGCGGCCCGCGTCGGCCACCCGGCGCCGCGGGGTGGGCGGCGTCGTCTGCGGGGGGCGCTCGTCGGCGGTCATGGCCCCTCGATCCTCCCCCGAACCGCCGACGGGCGACCACTCCACACGCGGGGCGAGGCCCCCGGCCTCAGCCGGCGAACAGGCGGTCGCGCAGGGCGAGCCGGCGGCCCTCGTAGCGGGCGTGGCGCTTGGCGGCGCGCGCCAGCTTCTTCTCGCCGTAGAACCGGCGGGCCCAGAACGACTCCGGCTTGGCGAGCCGGAAGGCGCCGGTGTAGGAGAAGATCGGTGCGGGGAGGCCGGCCAGCCCCATGATGATCTTGCCCTTGAGCAGGCAGACCACGGTGATGAGGATGTGCAGCAGCACGGCCACCGCGACGGCCCAGGCGCTGAAGTTCTGGCCGCTGGTCTCGATGCCGATCGGGGACGTGCCGGTCAGCAGCACCAGCCCGAACACGGCGGCGATCATGACGGCGTCGATCGACTTCTTGCCCTCCTCGGACCAGTAGACGTCCTCGAGGTGCAGCCACAGCGCGAACTCGTCGAGGGCCAGGGCGGCGCCGACGCCGAACAGGGCGGCCAGCACCTCGACCCACGGGGAGTCGGGCCGGAACCGGAAGGTCAGCAGCCCGACGAGGAGCACCAGCAGGATGCCCCACACCTGGTGGTGCACGTGCACCCCGCCGATGTGGACGTCCTTGATCGGACCGGACTCCTCTGCGGTGCCGGAGGCCTTGCGGTTCTTGATCCGCACGGTGATGGTGCGCGTGACGGCATACGTCACGAGGAACCCGAGGAGCATCCACAGGGCGGGGGACCGCCCGGTGTCGACGACGTGGGCGACGTACCAGTTCCACATGAGGCTGAGTCTCCGCTAGGGGGAGGGCGGCGATGCCGGGGCGGTGGCCGCGATGCCTGCGGAGCTGCTGCAAGGCTCGACAGCCGGGTCCGCGCCGCGAGATCCGTCCCACGACAGAACAACCTTACTGCTTGACTGTTCCCAGGCACCGGATGGCGAGAGGAGTCGAGATGACGTCCACCACGGACGCCACGCGTCCCGAGACCCCGCACGAGGACGTCCGGCGTACTCCCGTCGGGCGGCTCAACCTGCGCGACGACCGCTGGCCTGACCGGTTTGCCACCCTGATCTTCTCGCTCGCCGCGCTGGTGCTGGTCGCGTGGGCAGTGCCGCCGCTGCACCGGTTCTTCGACCGCATCGACGACCCCGTCTCGCTCGGCCTGCTGCCCGTCGTGCCCAACCTCGTCTACGCCGCACTGCTCGGGGTGCTCGGGGTCGGCCTGCGCCGGCGGCTGCGCGCCGCGTGGTGGCTCTTCGTCCTGCTGCTGCTCGTCGTGCCCTCGATCGTGCGGGCGCAGGCGGTCGCCGTCGGTGACGAGGTGCTCGTCAACGTCATCGGGCTCGTCGTCGCGGCCGCAATCCTCGCTGTGGCCGTTCGCGCCTGGCCCCAGTTCGGTGCGCGCACGGCCCCTGCGGCGGGCATCAAGGCGCTGGCCGTGTTCGTCGGCGGCACGCTGGTCATCGCGGTCGGCGGGTCCTGGCTGCTCTCCCAGTTCTCGGAGTCCAGCCCCACCGACGCGGCGACGGCCATCGTCGACACGCTCTTCGGCGACCTGGGCATGGTCGCCCTCCGGGCGTTCTCGGCCCCGATGTGGGTGCACGTCGTGCTGTCCGCCCTCGGTGCCGCCGTCGTGCTCGGCAGCGCCGTGGTGCTCTTCCGGTCGCCGGCCTATGCCCGCACCCTGGGTGCCACCGACGAGGCCGCCGTGCGCACGATGCTGCGCGAGCACGGCGACCTCGACTCGCTGGGCTACTTCGCCACCCGCCGCGACAAGGCCGTCGTGTGGGACCACCACGACCCGAGTCAGGCCCGGGCCGGCGTGTCCTACCGCGTCGTCCGCGGCGTCAGCCTGGCCAGCGGCAACCCCCTCGGCGACCCCGAGCGCTGGCCGGCGGCCATCGGCGCCTGGCGTCACGACGCCCGCGCGAACGGCTGGTCGCTGGCAGTCATGGCCGCTGGGTCGGACGGTGCCGCAGCCTTCGAGGCCGCCGGCCTCACCGTCTTCGAGATCGGCGACGAGGCGATCCTCGACCTCGTCGACTTCTCACTCAACGCCCCCGGCCTGAAGCAGGTGCGCCAGGCTGTCAGCCGGCTGCGGCGCCGGGGCTACACCGTCGAGGTGCGCCGGCACGATGCGTTGACCCCGGCGGACTTCGAGCGGCTCGCCGCCTCCGCGGCATCCTGGCGCGGCGACGGCGGCGACGAGCGGGGCTTCTCGATGGCGCTGGGCCGGCTCGGTGACCCGCTCGACGGCGACTGCGTGCTCGTCGAGGCGCACGACGCCGACGGGGTGCTGCGGGGCTTCATCAGCCTGGTGCCCTGGGGGCGCGGTGGGCTCTCGCTCGACCTGATGCGCCGCGACCCGACCGCCGACAACGGCCTGGTCGAGCTGCTCGTCAGCTCGCTGGCCGAGCAGGCCCCTCGGCTCGGGGTGCGCCGGGTGTCGCTGAACTTCGCGATGTTCCGCGAGGCGTTCAGCCGCGGGGAGGAGCTCGGCGCCGGCCCCCTCGCCCGGCTCGGGCGGCAGGTGCTGCTGCTCGCGAGCCGCAACTGGCAGCTCGAGTCGCTCTACCGCTCCAACGCCAAGTACCTGCCCGAGTGGCGCCCGCGCTTCATCTGCTTCGAGTACGGCTCCGACCTGCCCCGCGTCGGCATCGCCGCCGGCAGCGCCGAGGGCTTCCTCCAGGCGCCGTCGGTGCGCACGATCCTGCGCCGCGCGCACACCTCCGGCGACCTGGAGCGGGCGGACGAGGCGTATGCCGCGCAGGTGCTGGCCGCCATCCCGGCCGAGCCGGACCGCCTCGCGGAGGCCCTGACCGCCCGGCGGCTCCCCGACCAGGAGCGCGTGCGGCGGGCCAAGCTCGAGCGGCTGCAGGAGCGGGGCATCGACCCGTACCCGGTGGGCTACCCACGCACGCACTCGCTGTCCGAGGTGCGGGCCGCGGCGGGCGACCTGCCCGCCGGCATCCGCAGCGCCCAGGTCGTCTCGGTCGTCGGCCGGGTGATGCGCAAGCGCGACCACGGCGGGCTGTGCTTCCTCACCATCCGCGACGGGTCGGGTGACCTGCAGGTGATGGGGTCCCGCTCGGTGCTCGGCGAGGAGCAGCACCGGCAGTTCCGCGACCTCGACCTCGGCGACCACGTGGGGGTCACCGGTGACGTCGTCGCGTCCGACCTCGGCGAGCTGACCGTCGACGCGCGCTCGTTCGCGCTCACCTCGAAGTCGCTGCGTCCGCTGCCCGACAAGCGGCTCGGGCTCACCGACCCCGAGGCGCGGGTGCGGATGCGCTACGTCGACCTCATCGTGCGGCCGGCGGCCCGCGACATCGCCTACCTGCGCTCGACCGTGGTGCGCAGCATCCGCGAGTCGCTGCACCACCGCGGCTACGTGGAGGTCGAGACGCCGATCCTCCAGCTCGTGCACGGTGGCGCGAACGCCCGCCCGTTCCAGACCCACATCAACGCCTACGACCTCGAGCTGTCGCTGCGCATCGCCACCGAGCTGCACCTCAAGCGGCTCGTGGTCGGTGGCATGGAGCAGGTCTTCGAGCTCGGCCGCCAGTTCCGCAACGAGGGGGCCGACTCCTCGCACAACCCGGAGTTCACCTCGCTGGAGGTCTACGGCACCTACAAGGACTACGTCTCGATGCGCCTGCTCACCCAGGAGCTCATCAAGGAGGCCGCGGTCGCGGTCTACGGCCGCCCCATCGCGCGGCGCCCGCGGGCCGACGGCACCATCGAGGAGTTCGACCTCTCCGGTGACTGGCCCGCCATCCCGATCTGCACGGCCGTCTCGACCGCGCTCGGCGAGGAGGTCTCGACGGCGACCCCACTGGACGTGCTGCACCGGCACGCGCGCGCCATCGGGCTCGACCTCGACCCCGGCCTCACCTGGGGGGCGGTGCTCGAGGAGCTGTACGGCGAGCTGTGCGAGGGGCAGACCACGACCCCGGTGTTCTACACCGACTTTCCGCGCGACACCTCACCGCTGACCCGGGTGCATCGCTCCGACCCGATGCTCGTCGAGAAGTGGGACCTCGTCATCTGGGGGTCCGAGCAGGGCACCGCCTACAGCGAGCTGATCGACCCGGTCGACCAGCGGGCCCGCCTCGTCGAGCAGTCGCTATTGGCCGCCGCCGGTGACCCGGAGGCGATGGAGGTCGACGAGGACTTCCTCACCGCGCTCGAGTACGGCATGCCCCCCACCGGCGGGATGGGCATGGGAGTCGACCGCCTGGTGATGAACCTGACCGGGCTCGGCATCCGCGACACCATCCTCTTCCCGATCACCAGGCCCACCTGAGCCCCAGCCGCCCCCTCGCCAGGAGCCGAGATGACGACCACCGCAGCCGAAGCGGCACAGGAGCACCCCCTCGACGGCACCCCGGATGCCGGTCCGCCGCAGCCCCAGCCCGAGGCGCGCCGCCGTCGGCGGCCGGGCCGGCTGTCGCTGGCCGGGAGCACCCTGGGCGTGGTCTTCGGAGCGATGAGCGTGACGCCGCTGCTGGTGCCGCGGGCCTGGTACGTGCAGGCGGTGCTCACCGGGCTGTGCATCGCCACCGGTTACGGCATTGGGGCGTTCCTCGGCTGGGCCTACCGGGCGCTCGGGCTCCCCGTAGTGCCCCCGCAGGGGCGGCGGGTCGCCTGGCGGGTACTCGCCGGGCTCGCGATCCTCAGCGCGCTCGTCGGTGGCTGGCTGGGCCGCGCCTGGCAGAACGAGCAGGCCGGGCTGCTCGGCCTGCCCCAGACGGTGCCGCTCCTGTGGCTGGCCGCGCCGCTGCTCGGGCTGGTGGTCGCCGCCCTGCTCATCGGCATCGGCCGCGCCATCAAGTGGCTGGGCCGGGCCCTGTTCCGTCCGCTCGTCCGGTTCCTGCCGACCCGCGTGGCGTGGCTGGTCGCCATCGTCGTCACCGCGGTCTTCTCCTGGATGTTCTTCTCCGGCTTCCTCTACAGCGGTGCGATCGCCGTGGCCGACGCGATCTTCGCGAGCGGCAACGACAAGTCCGCCCCCGGCGTGACGAACCCCGAGCTCGCCACCCGGTCCGGTGGTCCGATGTCGACGGTGACCTGGGCAAGCATCGGCCGCGAGGGCCGCACCTACCTCTCGCAGGGCCCTCGGGCGGCAGACATCGCGGCGGTCGTCGGCGACCCGAGCGCGAAGGAGCCGGTGCGGGCCTATGTCGGGCTCGAGGCGGCGCCGACCGCAACCGAGCGGGCGCAGCTGGCCGTCGCGGAGCTGCGCACGCTCGGCGGTTTCGACCGCAAGGCGGTCGCGGTGGCCGGCACCACCGGCAGCGGCTGGATCGACGCCAAGGCGGCCAACGCGCTCGAGTACGTGACGCACGGTGACGTCGCGACGGTCACCACCCAGTACTCCTACCTGCCGAGCTGGCTCTCGTACCTCGCCGACCAGTCCCGCGCCGCCACCAACGCCGAGGCGCTGATCACCGCCATGCGGGTCGAGCTCGACGGGATGCCGGCCGACAAGCGCCCCGAGCTCTACGTCTTCGGCGAGAGCCTGGGTGCCTTCAGTACCGACAACGCCTTCACCAGCGTCGAGGACATGTCGACCACCACCGACGGTGCGCTGCTCATCGGGCCGCCCAGCTTCGACCCCACCTGGCAGAAGGTGGTCGCCGCCCGGCAGCCCGGGTCACCGGTGTGGAAGCCGCTCTACGGCGACGGCGGCCTGGTGCGCGTCGCCACGGTGCCTGGCGACCTCACCGACCAGACCCTGACCTGGACCACCGACAACCCGATCATCTACCTGACCCACGCCTCCGACCCGATCGTCGCGTGGACCGCCGACCACGGGGGGTGGCTCCACCCGCGCGGGCCCGACGTCAGCTCCAAGGCGGTGGCCTGGCCCGTGGTCGGTGGCTGGCAGGCGACGCTCGACCAGTTCAACGCCGTCGGGGTCCCCCCGGGCCATGGGCACGTCTACGACTCGACCGTGGTCACCGCCTGGTCGGAGATCGTCGGTCCCCCGTCGCTGCCGGACGACGAGATCGCCGCCATCGAGAAGGCGATCAGCGGCCTGCCGTACAGCTGAGGCACGCCTGGACGGCGCGGGCGACGGCATCCGGAGCGTCGAGCATCACGAGGTGGCCGGAGTCGACGTCGGTGCGCACGGTGCCGGCACCGAGCGCGGCGGCGCGCTCGGTCATCCGGCGCAGCCAGGCCCGGCGCCGGCGGTGGGTGAACCGGCCGGTGCGGGCGGCGACGACGAGCTGCACGGGGATGTCGGGCAGCGGGTGGGCCTCGGCGAGCGCGATGAGGTCACGGGCGTCCTCGCCCACGGCGGCCAGCTCGGCCACCGTCGCCTCGAGCTGGGCCGGCTGGCCGTAGGCCGTGGCAAGGGCGCGGTGCGCGTGCGGGGACGCCGGTCGGGTGGTTCCCCCGACGAGCATGAGGGTGGCCGCGAGGTCCGGCGCGACCCCCGCCAGCCAGGGGCGGCCCGCGACCCAGGCGGCCCAGGTGGCCACCGGCCCGCCGAGCTGGAGCCGGGTGGCCTCGAGCTCGGGGTCGGACGCGTCGACGAGCACCAGGCCGCGAACCAGCTCGGGACGGGTGCGCGCCAGGCCTTCCGCGAACAGGCCACCGTGCGAGTGGCCCACGACCACCACCGGGTCGGTCGGGGCGTCGGGGTGGGCGGCCGCGAGCACCGTCGAGAGCAGGTCGACCCCCTCGGGAAGGTCGACCGCACGGTGCCAGGGGGTGGAGCCGCCCATTCCTGGGCGGTCGAAGAGCACGCACCGCACGTCGGGCAGCAGGGCGGTGACCGCGTGCCACAGGTCGAGCGGCAGGCCCAGTCCCGAGCTGAACAGCGCCGTCACCGGGGCGTCGCCGTGGTGCACCTCGACGCGGACGGTGGCGCCGGGGTGGGCCGGCACGTCGACGAGAAGGTGCTCCGGGGCGTCGATGGTCCTCACCCGCGCGAGCCTAGGGGCGCGGGCTGCGCCAAGGCTGGGAGCGTGCTGCCCGAGTGCTGCCCGAGTGCTGTCCGGGAGGGATCGGATCCGGAATCGGGCGCCCGGATGTGGTGTTGTGGAGCCCATGACCACCCCCGGCTCCGACATGGCGGAGCGCTACGAGCGTGCCCGCGGGCTGTTCGAGCACGGCGAGTACCAGGCCGCGGCAGAGGCGCTCGCCACGCTCGTCGACGAGAGCGCTCTCGCGCCGCCGCTGCACGGCACCACCGAGCTGCGGCTGCTGCTGGCCCGCTCCTACTTCCACTCCGCCCAGCTCGGCCGCGCCGAGCGGGTCACCCGGGCGATCCTGGCCGACGTGCCCGACGACGCCTACGCCAACCTGGTGCTGGGCCGCACCCTGCAGCGCCAGGGGCGGCACGCCGAGGCCAAGCCGCACCTGGCCATGGCCGAGCTGCTCGGCGGGTATGCCGGGTCGGGGCGCCTCCCGTCCGAGGACCGGAGCACCGGCGGGTGACCGACTACGGCCACGCGCTCGAGTTCGGGCTGTTCCCCTCGCCGGACGCGGCGGCGGCCCAGCACGTGCTCGAGCTGGCCGCCGTGGCCGAGGTCAGCGGGCTCGACCTGGTGACCGTGCAGGACCACCCGTACCAGGCGCGCCACCTCGACGCCTGGACGCTGCTGTCGGTCATCGCCGCCCGCACCTCGACGCTGCGGGTCGCCCCGAACGTCGTGAACCTGCCGCTGCGCAACCCGGTCGTGCTCGCCGGGTCGGTGGCCTCGCTCGACATCCTCAGCGGCGGCCGGGTCGAGCTCGGCATCGGCACCGGCGCCTTCTGGGACGCCATCGAGGCGGCGGGCGGCGTGCGCCTCACCCCCGGGGAGGCCGTCGACGCGCTCGAGGAGGCGATCGGCATTCTCCGGGCGATGTGGGCGGGCTCGGGCTCGGTGCGCCTCGACGGGGTGCACCACCGGGCGTCGGGGCTGCACTCGGGGCCGGCGCCCGTGCACCCGGTGGGCATCTGGGTGGGGGCCTACAAGCCGCGGATGCTGCGGCTGACCGGCCGGCTCGCCGACGGCTGGCTGCCGAGCCTGGGCTACGCGGCGCCCGAGGCGCTCGGGCCGATGAACGCGCGGATCGACGAGGCGGCGCTGGCGGCTGGTCGTGCGCCGGCGGCCGTGCGGCGGCTCTACAACGTGTCGGGCTCGTTCGGGGCCGGTGCCGGCTTCCTGCAGGGGCGGCCGTCGGACTGGGCCGAGCAGCTCGCCGGGCTCACCCTCGAGCAGGGCATGGCGACCTACGTCCTGGGCACCGACGACCCCGACGACGTGCGCCGCTTCGGCGAGGAGGTGGCGCCACTCGTGCGCGACCTGGTCGCCACCGAGCGCGAGCGGCGTGCGGGGGCACCGCCTGTTCCGGAGGCCGTGTCGTCGCCCACCGCCGACCCGGCGCCCGGGCGTGTGGGGGCGCTCATGTCCGAAACCCCTTCTGCCGCAACGGACTCGGGCTCGACGGCGTTCGAGGAGGTCGTCATCCCGACTCCGGACGACGGCACCCGGCTCACCGCCATCCTGCCGTGGGACGAGGCGAGCCGGCCCAGGTACCCGGTGCGGCCGGACCCGGCCGAGCAGGCGTCGTACGGGCCGGCCCAGCTGGCGGTGCCGCGGCACCTCAAGGACGTGCACGACCATCTGCGGGCCGAGCTGACCCAGGTGCGCGACGTCGTGGAGCAGGTGGTGCGCGGGCACCTCGCGGTGGGGTCGGCGCGCTCGGCCGTCAACGCGATGACGATGCGCCAGAACAACTGGACACTCGGGGCCTACTGCGAGTCGTACTGCCGGATCGTGACCGGCCACCACGGACTCGAGGACACCGGCATCTTCCCGCACCTGCGG
>Ga0302299_10000087_pt1 | contig 37027 bp, 34 predicted proteins | sample III_Fen_N3_4_FD_198795 | JGI IMG/M metagenome (GOLD analysis project Ga0302299, IMG submission 198795) | Peat permafrost microbial communities from Stordalen Mire near Abisko, Sweden - III_Fen_N3_4 | ecosystem: Environmental > Terrestrial > Soil > Wetlands > Permafrost | place: Sweden: Abisko...
CCAGGGACTCGACGAGGTGCGCCATGACCTCGCGCAGGCCCTCGTCGTCCTCGACGATGAGGATGGTGGGACGAGGCGCCACCGCTGCACGGCTGCGAGCTGACGTCAAACCCTGAGGCCTCCTGCCCGTTGTTGCTGCGACTCCCGCTAATCATATTACAGCGTCCCGAGACGAGACGGCAGCAGCGGAGTGCCGGTCGATGATCCGGCGCACTTCGCTAGCCGGCTCCGCCTTCCCGCGGCCCGAAGCGCCGCAGCGATCGCGCGCGGGCTTGTGCAGCGACCGCCTCGCGCGTCCGAGCCGGGGCCGGGGTCACGAGCGAGTCGACCAGGCGACGGGCCGCCGCAGCCACCTCGGCGACCGCCGTCTCGAAAGCCGCCTGGTTTGCCTGCGAAGGAGCGTTGAAGCCGCTCAGCTTGCGCACGAACTGCAGTGCGGCAGAGCGCACCTCCTCGTCGCTGGCCGGCGGCGTGAAGTTGAACAGCGGACGGATGTTGCGGCACATGATCCGGACCCGCGCGGCGTCAGCCGGCGTCGCGATCCGTGACGGCCCCGAGCGCGCTGCTCGTCACGAGCTTCGCGTACTTGGCCAGGACGCCGCGGGTGTAGCGCGGCGACGGCGGCGTCCAGGCCGCGCGGCGGCGCGCGATCTCGGCTTCGTCGACCTCGAGCTGGAGCAGGCGGCGCTCGGCGTCGATCGTGACCCGGTCGCCCTCGTGCACGAGCGCGAGTGTCCCGCCCGCCGCCGCCTCGGGCGCGACGTGGCCGACCACGAGGCCGTACGTGCCGCCCGAGAAGCGGCCGTCGGTGATCAGGCCGACGGAGTCGCCGAGCCCCGCCCCGATCAGGGCCGAGGTCGGCGAGAGCATCTCGCGCATGCCGGGGCCGCCTTTCGGCCCTTCGTAGCGGATGATCACGACGTCCCCGGGCCGGATCTGCCGGCCGAAGATCGCCTGGATGCACGCTTCCTCGGAGTCGAACACGCGCGCGGGCCCCGTCAGCTTGGAGCTCTTGACGCCCGTGATCTTCGCGACCGCGCCCTCGGTCGCCAGGTTGCCGCGCAGGATCGCTAGGTGGCCCTGCGCGTAGAGCGGCTTCGACCAGGGCCGGATCACGTCCTGACCGGCGGGCGGCTCCGACGGCACGCCGGCGAGCGTCTCGGCGATCGTCCTGCCGGTGATCGTGAGCGCGTCGCCGTGGAGGAGGCCGTGGTCGAGCAGCATCTTCATCACCTGCTGCACGCCGCCGGCGCGGTGGAGGTCGGTGGCGACGTAGCGGCCGGACGGCTTGAGGTCGCACAGCACCGGGACGCGCGCTCGGATCGCCTCGAAGTCGTCGAGTGCGAGCGGGACCCCGGCCGCGTGCGCGATCGCGAGCAGGTGCAGGACGGCGTTCGTCGAACCACCGATCGCCATCACGACCGCGATCGCGTTCTCGAAGGCCTGGCGCGTGAGGATGCGCCGTGCCGTCAGGCCGGCCTCGATCGCCTTCGCCAGCACGCGCGCCGACTCGGCCGTGCTCTCGGCCTTCTCCGCGTCCTCGGCGGCCATCGTCGAGGAGCCGGCCAGGCTCATGCCCATCGCCTCGAAGGCCGAGGACATGGTGTTCGCCGTGTACATCCCGCCGCAGGCGCCCGCGCCGGGGATCGCCTTCCGCTCGATCGCGTCGAGCTCGGCCTTGGGCAGCTTGCCCGCCTCGTACTGGCCGAGGGCCTCGAACACGCTGACGATCGTGAGGTCCTTGCCCGCGTGGCAGCCCGGCTTGATCGTGCCGCCGTAGACGAAGATCGCCGGGATGTCGAGCCGCGCAAAGGCGATCATCGCCCCCGGCATGTTCTTGTCGCAGCCGCCGATCGCGAGCACGCCGTCCATCGCCTGCGCGCCGCACACCGTCTCGATCGAGTCCGCGATCACCTCGCGCGAGACGAGCGAGTACTTCATGCCTTCGGTTCCCATCGAGATGCCGTCGCTGACCGTGATGGTGCCGAAGACCTGGGGCATCGCGCCGGCCTCGCGCAGCGCCTGCATGGCGCGCTCGGCGAGCGGGCCGATCCCCACGTTGCAGGGCGTCAGGTTGCTGTGGGCGCTCGCGACCCCCACGATCGGCTTGGCGAAGTCGGCGTCGCCGAACCCGACCGCGCGCAGCATGGAACGGTTCGGGGCGCGCTCGTCCCCCGCGGTGATGTCTCGACTGCGGCGCTGGTTCGTCATCTCTCGTCCTCCGGGCCGACCATCTTAATCCGACCGTGCTACCCTCGGGGGCCTTAGGAGAAATGGGTCAGGTCAAGGAGACGGCCGTCCAGTCGTCGCTGCGCTACGTGAGCGAGCGCTTCGGCGAGGAGCCTCTCGCGGGCGTGCTCGCCGCGCAGGACCGGGACTAGAAGCCGTGCCGAGAAGCCCCCGCCAGCGAGCCCTGCTCTACTACGGCGCGAACGCCTCGCTCACGATCCTGGTCCTGGCCGCGATCCCTGCGATCCACGGCTTCCCGCTGCGAGAAGCCGCACCCGAGCACATCTGCGGCCGGATGCAGCGCACGCTGGAGCTGTCCAGCGCGAGGGACCTCGGTGACGCCGCCTGCCGCTTCGAGGGGAACTGGGACTAGACGCGGATGAAGCCGGCTCGGGCGGCACTCGCGTACGCGACGCTCGCGTTGGCTACTGGCGCGGTGCTGTTCGCCTCGCTGCGCCTCGGCTCGAGGGACCTGCGCGTGCCGTTCGTGTACGGCGCGGACGGGCTCTTCTACACCGTCGTGGCCAAGGCGGTCTCGCAGGAGGGCTTCTTCCACTTCTCGAGGCTCGGCGCCCCGTTCGGCATGGACCTGTTCGACTGGCCGACGGGAATGCTGCTGGACTTCTCGCTGCTCGCGCTGCTCACCCGCGCGCTCGGGGGCGAGGCAGGCGCCGCGGTCAACGTGTACTGGCTGGCGTCGGTGGTGCTCACCTCCGTCGCCGCCGCCTGGTGCTTCCGCCGCCTTGCGCTCCCCACCTCCGTGGCGCTCCCGCTCGGGCTCTTGTACGGCCTGCTGCCTTACGCGTTCTATCGCAACGTGCTGCACCTGTCACTCGTCTTTCACTTCGTCCCGCTGCTGTGCTTGCTCCTGCTGCGGGTCGCCTCGGGGCGACCGTGCGATGCGACGCGCGCTGAGCGCGTCGCGACGGGCGCCGCGTGCGCCCTCCAGGGCCTGAGCTACCCGTACTACGGCCTGTTCGCCGCGCTGCTCGCCCCGCTCGCGGCAGCGCTCGGTTGCGCGCGTGCACGCTCCTTCGCGCCCGCTCGGACCGCACTCGTTGGTCTCGCTCTCCTCGGCAGCGGGATGGTCATCAATCTCGCGCCGAGCGCCGCCTACTGGCACATCCACGGCAGGAACCCCGAGCTCGACTACAAGAGCCCGGCAGACTCGGACGGCTACGGTCTGAAGATCCGCCAGCTCGTGACCCCGAACCCGGAAAGCCCGCTACCGCCGCTGCGGTGGGCGGCGGCGCGCATCGCGGCAGTGCCGTTTCCGCTCGAGAACGAGAACGCCACGACACGGCTGGGCCTGGTGGCGAGCCTCGGGTTCCTGGCGCTGCTCGCCGTGTCGCTGCTCGCGGGCAGCGGTGTGCTGCGCGAGGCGCCCGCGCCCTTGCACGCGGCCGCCATGCTCAATCTGGCCGCCGTGCTCGTCGCCACCGTCGGCGGCTTCGGCTCCATCTTCGCCGTCTTCGTGACGACCGCCATCCGTGCCTGGAACCGCATCGCGGTCTTCAACGCGTTCTTCGGCCTGTTCGCGTCGGGACTGCTGGTCGCCTGGCTCCTCGACCGCGCTGCCCGACGCTCGCGAGCCGCCGGGCGCTGGGCCCGGGCAGCCGCCTGCGTCGCGCTGGGTCTCTGCGCGCTCGAGCAGATGAGCGCCGGCCATCTCGAGGCCAGCCGCGAGGCGGACGAGCTGCGCTGGCGCGAGGACGAGGCCTTCACGCGCGAGGTCGAGACGCTGCTGCCCCGCGGCGGGCTCGTGTTCCAGCTGCCGCACACGCCCACCCCTCTCGACGCCTCTGCCGGGGCGATGCTGCCCTATGACAACGCGCGCGCCTACCTGCACTCGCGCACGCTGGCCTGGAGCTGGGGCGCGATCAGCGGGCGCAACGGGAACTGGCAGGCCGAGGTGGCGCGCCTGCCGCCCGCGGAGATGGTGGAGCGCCTGGCGGCCGCCGGGTTCACGGCAATCTGGGTCGACCGCGGGGGCTGGGCCCCGTCTGGCGCGAGCCCTTACGCCAGGACGCAAACGAGCCCTGAGGGCGAGCTCGCCCGGGCTGCCGGCGCGAGGGCGTACGCGAGCGGCGACGGCCGCTATGCCGTCGTGCCGTTGACCGCGTTCGCCGCCGGCCTGCGGGACGAGCTTGGCCCCCGGCGGTCTGCGGCAGCCCACGCCGCGGCCCGAGCCGTACCGGCCGTGGTGCGCTGGCCGCGTGGCTTCGCAGTCGACCCCGTGCGCCCCGGCGTGCGCCGCGCGGAGCCGCTCGCGCGGTTCGCGTTCCGCAACGGCCTCGACCGCGAGCGCGTGATGGACGTCACCGCGCGCCTGCGCTCCCTCGCCCCGGGCGGCGGGACGTTGCAGCTGAGGGGGCTCGTCGAGGAGACCCTGGTCCTCGGCTCGGGCGAGCTCGCCTGGCGGGCGCGCATCCGGCTCGTTCCCCGCTCGCGCGGCCGGATCGATCTCTCGTTCGAGCCCGCGAGCGCCTGCCCGGCCGCCAACGGCGCCGCGTGCTGCTACGAGGTGATCGGCCTGCTGGCTTCCTGGGCGGACGATCCGCAAGAAGCCGAGAGCCCCGGGCGGGACGAGCCGGAGGACGAGCCGTGAGCCCGCGGCGGTCGCTCGCCTGGTACGCGGCGATCGCCGTCACGGCCAGCGCGCTGCTCTGGGCCATTCCGGCGCTCCGCGGGCACTCGCTCGCCGTGCCCGTCACCTACGAGCGCGACGGCCTGTTCTTCACGGTGCTCGCGAAGGTCGTCAGCGAGGACGGTCCGTTTCACGCGCTGCGCATCGGCGCGCCATTCGGTTCCGACCTCGTGGACTGGCCGCTCGGGACCTGGCTGCCGCTGGGGCTGATCGCGGCCCTTGTCAGGCTCACCGGCGAGCCTGGCACGGCGGTGAACCTGTACTGGCTGGCCTGCACGGTGGCGGCATCGCTCGGGGCCGCGTACGCCTTTCGCCGCCTGCGCATCGAACCCGGTCCCGCCTTCGTGCTCGGCCTCCTCTATGGCTTCCAGCCCTACGGCTTCTACCGCAACGTCGAGCACGTCACCCTGACCTTCCCGCTGGTGCCGCTCCTGGCCCTGCTCTGCCTGCGCGTCGCCGGCGTGCGGCCGGAGGACGAGAGCACCGCGGAACGCCGCGTCGCGCTCGCCGCCTGTGCCGCCCAGGCCTTCTGCTACGTCTACTACAGCTTCTTCGCTTGCCTGCTCCTGGCCGCCGCCGCCCCGATTGGCTGGTGGCGCACGGGCCACGCTCGCGCGTGGCGGCGCGCCGCGGCGGCGATCGCCGTCCTCACGCTCGGCAGCGCGCTCACCGTAGCGCCCAGCTTCTGGTTCTGGCACCGCAACGGCACGAACCCGGACCTCGCCTACAAGTCCGCGGCCGAGACGGACCTCTACGGGCTGAAACTGCGCCACCTGCTCACGCCGATCGCCGAGCACCCGCTCGCGCCGTGGCGGGCCCTGGCGCGAGCCACCGAGGAGGCCCGCTTCCCGGACGAGAACGAGAACGCCACGGCGCGGCTCGGCACCGTCGGCAGCCTCGGCCTGCTGCTGCTGCTCGGGTTCGCCGTCGCGCGCACGGCCGGGCTGCGGGGCGCGCGAGATCCCGACCTCGAAGCGCCCGCGGCGCTCACGCTGGTGACGCTGCTGGTGTCGACGGTCGGCGGCTTCGCATCGCTGTTCGCGCTGCTGGTCAGCCCCGACGTGCGCGCCTTCAATCGCGTGGTCGTCTTCCTGTCCTTCTTCTGCCTGCTCGCCGCCGGGCACGCCGCCGCCCGCGCGCTGGCCCCGCTCGCGGCAGGCGCAGCGGGCCGCCCCTGGCTGAGGCACGGCGCGCTCGCGGCCGCGCTCCTCGCAGGCATCGCGGACCAGGTCCCGCTGTGGACCCTCGAGACGCTCCGCGCAGGGACAGAGGCGGCGTTCGTCGAGGAGCGCGCCCTGGTCGAGCAGGTCGAGCGGGAGTTGCCGGCGGGCTCGATGGTCTTCCAGCTGCCGGCGATGACGATCCCCGTCGACCGCGAAACCTGGCCACCCATGAAGTACTACGACCCCGCGCGCGCCTACGTGCACTCCCGGTCCCTGCGCTGGAGCTGGGGCGCGATTCTGGGCCGGGACCACGACTGGCAGCGCGCGGCTGCCATACTGCCGCCAGCCGAGATGGTGCGTGTGCTGGCCCTCGCCGGCTTCTCCGGCGTCTGGATCGACCGTCACGGCTACCTCGGCGACAAGCGACCGAGGCACGAGGCGCTCGAGTCGGCGCTCGCAGCGGCGGCAGGCAGCACGGTCGTCTCGAGCGTGCCGGGCCGCTACGCGTTCATCACCATCGACAGCTACCGCCGGCGCCTCGAGTCCGAGCTCGGGCCGGACAGCGCCGGTCACGCCAGGCGCGCGGTGCTCGCGGACGCCCCGGTCCTCACGCTGGAGGGGGGCTGCACGGGAGAATCGCAGGCCGCGGATGGTTGGTGGCGCAGCTGCGGGCCCTCCTCGCGACTCGTCCTGCGCAACCCCCGCTATGGCGGACTCGAGGTGACGATCGCCGCTCGCCTGCGCACGGCGGGCGTGGCCGGCCGGCGTCTCGGCCTGCGCTCCATGGCTTTCCAGGACGAGGTCGCGCTCGGACCAGTCCCGGTCGCGTATCGACGTGTGGTGCAGCTCGCGAGCCGGCAGGTGCTCGAGATCGAGGTCGAGGCCACGGCCTGTCGGACAGAGGTGCAGGAACGGGCGTGTTTCGAGATCGCCGACCTCCGGGCAGCCACGCGTCGTATCATGGGCGGCGTGCCGGTGGGCTCTGCTCCCGGCGCCGATCGGCGATGAAGACCCTCACCGTCGTCTGCCCCGTCTACAACGAGCAGGAGGTGATCGCCACCTTCCACGCGGAGCTGCGCCGAGTGCTCGACACGCTCCCCGGCTGGAGCTCCACGGTGCTCTACGTGGTCGACCGCTGCGGCGACGACACCCTGGGCGTGCTGCGCCACGTCGCCGGCGCCGACGCCTCGGTGCGGCTGCTCTCGCTCTCCGCCCGCTTCGGACACCAGATGTCGTTGCTGGCGGGGCTCGACCACTGCGACTCGGACGCCGTGGTGATGATGGACTCCGACCTGCAGCACCCGCCATCGCTGATCCCCGAGCTGATGGCGGGCTACGAGAGCGGCCACGACATCGTCTACACGGTGCGCGAGGACAGCAGCGACGTGCCGGTGCTCAAGCGGCTCAGCTCGCGCTGGTTCTACCGCCTGATCAACTCCCTCTCGGACACGCCGATCAACGAGAGCGCCGCCGACTTCCGGCTCGTCTCGCGGCGCGTGGTCGAGGTGTTCCAGAAGCAGATCCGCGAGCGCAACCAGTTCCTGCGCGGGCTGTTCGGCTGGGTCGGCTTCCCGAGCCTGGCCGTGCGCTTCCGGGTCGGCCGGCGGCCCGCCGGCCGGACGAAGTACTCGGTCCGGCGCATGGTGCGCTTCGGCGTCGACGGCGTCGTCTCGTTCAGCAAGACGCCGCTGCAGGCGGCCGTGTACTTCGGCTTCGCCTTCGGCGCCCTGGGCTTCCTGTACGCGCTGGTGACGCTGGCGCAGTTCCTGCTCTACCGCTCGTTCCCCTCTGGCTGGGCGACGATCATCATCCTGACCTCGATCTTCAGCGGCACGCAGCTCGTGTTCCTCGGCATCCTCGGCGAGTACCTCGGGGCCATCTTCGACGAGGTGAAGGCGCGGCCGCACTACATCGTGGAGGAGCGGGTGAACTTCCCGCCGCAAGCGCGGGCTTGAGCCTCGCGACCACCCCGGCCGCCGCCGCTGGCGCGCCCTGCATCGTCTGCGGCGCGACGGACGCTCGCCCCTTCCACCCGGGCCTGCTGCGCTGCGCCGCCTGCGGCCACGCCTGGGCCGACATGCAGCTCACGCCCGAGCAGCAGGCCGAGCTCTATCGCCGCGACTATTTCTTCGGCGACGAGTACCTCGACTACGTGAAGGACCGCGCGATCATCCAGAAGAACTTCCGCGCGCGGCTCGCGGTGCTCGAGCGCTTCCTCGACCCGGCGCGCGACCGGCGCCTGCTCGAGGTGGGCTGCGCATATGGCTTCTTCCTCGACCTCGTGCGCGGGCGCATGGAGGCAACCGGGATCGACATCACCGAGGACGGCGTGCGCTACGCGCGCGAGGCGCTCGGGCTCGACGCGATCCGGGGCGACTTGCTGCTGCACGACTTCGGCGACCGCCGCTTCGACGTCGTCTGCCTGTGGGACACGATCGAGCACCTGCCCCGGCCGGACCTGTTCGTCGAGAGGCTGGCCGCGCTCACGGAGTCCGGGGCCCTGCTGGCGGTGACCACGGGCGACATCGGCAGCCTGAACGCGCGCCTGGGAGGCAGGCGCTGGCGGCTGATCCACCCGCCCACGCACCTGCACTACTTCACGCGCGCCTCGCTCGTGCGCCTGCTCGAGCGCCACGGCTTCGAAGCCGTGTACGACCACAGCTGCGGCTTCTATCGCGGCGCCGATTTCACTGCCTATAATCTGCTCGTCCTGCGCTGGAAGCTGCCGCGGCTGTACGCGCTGCTGAAACGGGCGCGGCTGATCGGCTTCGACTTCTACCTGGACCTGTTCGACATCCGCTACGTCGTCGCGCGGCGGCGCTAGCGCGGAGGGGTGATGGCGACCCAGACGGTGCTGGTGACGGGCGCGGGAGGCTTCATCGGCAGCCACCTGGTCGAGGCCCTCGTGCGCGAGGGCCGGCGCGTGCGCGCGTTCGTGCGCTACAACGGCCGCGGCGACGCGGGCAACCTGCGCCACCTGCCGGCGGACGTGCGCGAGACCGTCGACATCGTCTTCGGCGACCTGCGTGACGCGAACGCCGTGCTCGACGCCGCCCGCGGCGTCGAGCTGATCTATCACCTCGGCGCGCTGATCGGCATCCCCTACTCCTACGTCCACCCGCGCGAGACCGTCGACTCGAACGTGACCGCCACCCTCAACGTGCTCGACGCCGCGCGCGAGCGAGGCGTCTCCCGCGTCGTCCACACCTCCACGAGCGAGGTCTACGGCACAGCGCGTACGGTGCCGATCCGCGAGGACCATCCACTGCAGGGCCAGTCGCCGTATTCGGCCAGCAAGATCGGCGCCGACATGCTGGCGGACAGCTACCACCGGGCGTTCGGCGTGCCTGTGGTGACGATCCGGCCGTTCAACACGTACGGCCCACGTCAGTCGATGCGGGCCGTCATCCCGACGGTGGCGGTGCAAGCCCTGCGCGGCGACGTGGTGCGCCTGGGCTCGCTGACGCCGACCCGCGACCTCAACTTCGTCAGCGACACGGTCGACGGCTTCCTGCGCGCCGGGCGCACGCCGGGGATCGAGGGGCGCGTGATGAACCTCGCGCGCGACGAGGAGATCTCGATCGGCGCGCTCGCCGAGAAGATCGTGGCGATCGTCGACCGGCCGGTGCGCGTCGAGACGGAGGCCGCACGGCTGCGGCCCGGGGCGAGCGAGGTGATGCGCTTGCGCGGCGACAGCACGCTCGCGCGCCAGCTCCTCGGCTGGGCGCCCGCCGTCTCGCTCGACGAGGGCCTGCGCCGCACGGTCGCCTGGGTCCGCGAGAACCTCGACGCCTACGCCGCGGGCGCCGGGTACCAGGTGTAGCCGTGAGGGCGGTGATCCTCGCCGGCGGCCTGGGGACGCGCCTCGCGCCCTACACCACCGTGCTGCCGAAGCCGCTGATGCCGGTCGGCGACCGGCCGATCCTCGACATCGTCGTGCGCCAGCTGCGCCACTACGGCTTCGACGAGCTGCACTTCGCCGTCGGGCACCTGGCAGAGCTGCTGATGGCCTATTTCGGCGACGGCTCCCGTTACGGCGTGCGGATCCGCTACTCGCGCGAGGAGAAGCCGCTCGGGACCGCCGGGCCGATCGGCCTCGTCGAGGGCCTCGTCGAGCCGTTCCTGGTGATGAACGGCGACGTGCTGACGACGCTCGACTTCGCGGCGATGATGGCCGAGCATCGGCGGCTCGGCTCGGTTGCGACGGTCGGCGCCTTTCGGCGCAGCGTCAAGATCGACCTCGGTGTCATCCGCTTCGACGATGACTGCCGCCTGACGGAGTACATCGAGAAGCCGACCCACCACTACTGGGTGAGCGGCGGCGTCTACGTCTTCGACCCGAAGGTGCGCGCGCTGGTGAGGCCCGGTGAGCATCTGGACCTGCCCGATCTCGTGCGCGCGCTCGCTGCGCAGGGCGACACGGTGCGCTGCCACGTCCACGAGGGCTACTGGCTCGACATCGGCCGCATCGAGGACCAACAGCGGGCGGGCGAGGACTTCCTGGCGCACCGGGCCGAGTTCCTGCCCGGGGACAGCGACCGCTAGCGTGCGCGCCCTCGTCACCGGCGGCGCGGGCTTCGTCGGCCGCCACCTGGTCGCGTTGCTCGCGGAGAAGGAGTGCGCCATCTGGTCACTCGACCGCCGCGGAGGCGGCATGCCGGGGACGTCCCCGATCGTCGCCGACCTCGAGGACCCCGACGCAGCGGCGCGCGCCGTGGCCGAGAGCCGCCCCGACCTCGTGTTCCACCTCGCCGCCCGGACCCCGGCAAACGCCCCCGAGAGCACCCCGTCGGACTGGCTGGGCGGGGACCCGGTCGCCTCGCACCACCTGTTCGAAGCGGTGCGCACCCACGCGCCGCGGGCGCGGACGCTGGTGATCAGCAGTTCGGCGGTCTACGGCAACGTGCCCCCGGGAGCGCAGCCCATTCCCGAGACGTCGCCGCTGCAGCCCACGACGCTCTACGGTGTGGCAAAGGCGGCGGTGGAGCTGGTGGCCCTGCGCTTCCACGCGATCTACGGACTGCACGTGGTGCGCGTCCGGCCGTTCAACCTCGTCGGCCCCGGCGAACCGCCGGGAATGCTCACGAGCACCCTGGCCGCGCAGGTCGCCCGCATCCGCCGCGACGAGGCCCCGCCGGTCGTGCGCATGCGTCACCGGGCAACCTCACGCGACTACGCGGACGTTCGGGACGCGGTCCACGCGTACTGGCTCCTGCTCGAGAGGGGCGTGGCCGGCGAGGTCTACAACGTCTGCTCGGGGCGCGCGGTGGAGATCGGCCAGCTGGCCGAGCGCCTGCTCGCAATTGCGGGCGTCTCGGCGCGGATCGAGGAAACCGCTCCAGTGCCCCGTCCGGGCGACATCCTCACACAGGCCGGAGACGGGGCGAAGCTCGCCGCAGCCACCGGCTGGTCGCCCGGAATCCCGCTCGACCGCAGCCTGGCCGACCTGCTCACGACGCAGTAGCGGCGGTCCTATCGGACACGGGCGAGCCGGCAGAGAAGCGCCCCCAGTCGTAGCTTCCTGATGTCAGGGTGATCGTGAGCGCGAGGGCTACCCAGGCGGCCGGTAGCAGGCGCGGGAGCGCAAAGCTCGCCAGCGCCACGATCACGACGGGAGCGAGGAACTCGCCGACCACGAAGTAGCGGTAGTATCTGACGCTCGCGAGCCACAGCACGAACACGGCAGCGAAGTACAGCACCAGCGATGTAGCCGCCGGGGACCACGGCCCTCTCTGCGCCGCGGATCCGAGCCGACGTGCGGCGGCGGCTGCTGCAACCACGACCAGGATCAGGTAGCGGCCGTCCCGGAACGGGACCTCCTGGAAACGCTCGGTGCGACCCATCGCCATGTCTGGCGGCGTCGCCAGGACGTCGCTCCATCCATGCGCCTTCCAGCGCGACGGCGAGCAGGACCTGGCCACGAACGCCGTCGAGGATCCGGTGTGCGATACGGTAGACGATGAAGGCGTTCACCCCGTGGACCGAGCCAAGCACGAAGCCAAAGACGCGAGGCGGCAGGTACGTGATTCCGAGATACGTGATCACGTGAATCAGGGGGTTCAAGAAGCTGCCGAAGCCCGCGGCGGCGATGTCCCGGTCGAGACGGCCCGCCACCAGCGACCAGCCGAGATAGTAGTGGTAGTGCAGCTGGTCGAAGTTGATGTCTTGCGCCGACAGGAGCGAACCGACCCCGCCGGCCAGGAGCGCGAGCGCGAGCAAGATGCGGTCGACGACTCGCGGGCTCAGGACGGGCAGAGCGAGCATTGGAGGCTCCCGGTGGGAGCGCATGCTAGCACGCCGTGCAGGCTGCCTCTCTACTCTGGGTCAGTGGTATCTTTGCGCCGATGCTAGAGGGGGTGACAGCGGACGCCGCTGTGCCCTGCCCCGCTTGCGGCTCGGCCGTGCGACCGCGCATCCGGCCATGGATCCGGCGCTGCACGGGCTGCGGCCTGTGGTCGTCCGACCTGCGGCCGGACCGCCATGAGCAGTCGGCCCACGTCGGCGAGGGACAGCGGCAGGCTGCGCTCGAGGCCCTGCGCCGGGCCAACTTCGAGCTGATACTGGACCTGCTCGCGCGCCGGGGCGCTCTTGCCGGGAACAGGGTCCTCGACGTCGGCTCGGCTCACGGCTGGTTCCTCGAGAGCGCCGCGGCCCGTGGCATGAGCGTGCTCGGCATCGAGCCGGATGCCGAGGTCGCGGCACGCAGCGCCGCCAGGCTCGAGACGAGGATCGGCTGCTTCCCCGAAGCCGTCCGCCCGGGTGAGACCTTCGACGTGATCGCATTCAACGACGTCTTCGAGCACCTGCCCGAGCCGGCGCAGGTCCTCGGCGCGTGCGTCCGGCAGCTGCGACCGGGAGGACGGCTGCTGCTCAATCTCCCCGACGCCGACGGGGCGCTGTTCCGGGCTGCGTGCGTCCTGGCGCGGGCAGGACTCTCCGCGCCCCTGGAGCGGCTGTGGCAGGCGCGCTTCCGCTTCCCTCACCTCTGGTACTTCGACGCGCGGTCACTGCAACGCCTGCTCGCGCCGCACGGCCTGCGGCTGGTCGACAGCGTCGGGCTGCCGATCTATCGTCGCGAGAAGCTCTGGCCGCGCCTGCGGATGGACGAGACCACCGGCGTGTTGCTGAGCGCCCTCTTCTACGGTGCCCTGTGGTCGCTCGAGCCGCTGGTCCGGCGCGCGCCCGACATCCTGGTGCAGGTCTACGAGCTCGCTCCCGGGGATTGAGCCGCGACCTTCTTCTTCGGCACGCCCTTCGGATGGCAGTCGACGCAGCCCACGCGGTGGATGTCGTGCAGGCTCTCCCCCGACTTGAAGGTCGTGTCCATCTTCGCCACGTCGATGCCGCAGTTCGAGAGCCGCGGGTGGCAGCCATCGCAGGACGCGCGCGTCGTCTGCCCGTGCTTCGAGTGGCAGGCGAGACAGCTCAGGCCCTCGTGGACGCCGACCGGCGTGCGGTCGTCGCCCGAGTAGACCTGGTTGCCCGCGCGCGGCGCGTGACACTGGTAGCACAGCGCCTGGCGCCGGTCCGGGCTCGTTGCGACCGCCCGCTCGCCCTCCTTCATCGCGGGCAGCGGCAGCCGGTCGAGGCCGACGTGCTCGAGCGCGCGCCGGTCGTAGAGCGCCAGCGAGGGCCGCGCCAGCTCCTGGGCCGTGCTCGGGACCTGCGCGCGCTCGCTGCGCGGCGCGAGCGGCTCGCCCGCGCGGTGGACCGAGTGGCAGGACAAGCAGGGTACGGCCGGCAGCCCGGCGTCCTCCTCCTTCACGAACGTCCAGGGACCCTTGCGGTCGAGCGGCGTCACCAGGTCGCGGATCCCGCCCTCGAAGTGCTGGGCGTGGCAGCGCAGGCAGTCGTCCATCAGCTGCTGGTTCGCGTTGTGCTCGGGGTTGATGAAGATGGCCGCATACGGCGCACCGTGAGGGCCGCTCTGCCAGTCCGCGTACTCCTGGCGGTGGCACGCCCCGCAGCGCTCGATCAGCGGGACCACGTCCTGGTGCCGAACGTGGATCTGCTCCGGCGCCTCGCCCCGCGCGTGCAGCCAGACGCGCTGCAGGTTCTTCGCGTGCATGCGCAGCTCCGCCGAGAAGCTGCTGCCGTGGCAGTCCTTGCACTTGACCGTGCGGTGGCTGGAGTGCGACCAGGCATCGACCAGCGGCCGGATCTCGTGGCAGCGCGCGCAGCCCATGCCGTCGTCGCCGCCGTAGTACCAGCTGCTGCCGGCGAGCGCCGCGACGGCCACGAGGCCGAGCGCGGCGAGGGAGACGAGCAGGCGCTTCAGCGTCTTCATGGCCGCCTCCCTAGCCTCGCAGGCCCCCGCCCTTCCAGGCCTTGACCAGCAGCCCGGAAGCGCGGAACGCGTTCGCGTAGATCGTCAGCACGGGGTTGAAGCCGCCGTTCGTGACGTGCACCGAGGCGTCGATCACGAACACGTTCGGCACGTCGTGGACCCGGCAGGTCGCGTCGACCACCGACGTCTTCGGGTCGCTGCCCATCCGGCAGGTGCCCGACTGGTGCTGGTGGCCGGTGACGCCGCGGCCGGCCTTGCGCTGGTAGCTGACGACCGCGCCGGCCTCCTTCAGCCAGGCCTCGGCGCGCTCGGCCTGCTTGTCCGCGATCTCGACGGTGCGCAGGTGGTTGTTGCCCGAGATGCGCAGCACCGGGACGCCCCAGTGGTCCTTCAGCTTCGGGTCGAGCTGCACGCGGCCGTCCCAGGTCGGCAGGTCCTGCGTCGGGCCGAACACGAGGATATTGCGCGTGTAGTACTTGCGCATGAAGTCCTTGTGCGCCTTGCCCCACGCCGGCGTGCCGGGCGGCTGCTGGTTCACGAACTGGATCGGCAGCCGGATGAAGTCGTTCGCCAGCATGCCGCCGCCGACCATCCCGGGCGTGCCGTGGTTGTAGTCGCAGACCGAGACGCAGACGCCGGGGCCGATGTCGTCGTAGATCTGCTGCTCGAAGAAGCCGACGGCGCCCGTGTAGGTGTGGCCGGTCAGGTTGCGGCCGACCCAGTCGTGGCGATTGCCGAGGCCGCTTGGGTGAAGCCGGCTCTTCGACAGCAGCAGCAGGCGGGCCGACTCGGTGGCGCCACCGGAGACGACGACGAGGTCGGCCGGCTGCTCCACCAGCCGGTCGTTCTCGTCGAAGTAGGCGACGCCGGTGGCGCGCCCGCGGTCGTCGAGGAGCACCTCCTTGACCTTGCACTCGGTGCGCAGCCAGGCGTTGCCGGTGGCGAGCGCGCGCGGGATCACGGTGTTCTGCGTGCCGTTCTTCGCGTTCGTCTCGCAGCCGAAGCCGACGCACCAGCGGATGCGCATGCAGGCCGAGCGCCCGTGGTAGGGCACGCTGTTGATCAGCAGCGGCGTGTCGAACGGGTGCAGCCCGAGCCGCAGCGCGGCGGCGTGCAGGAGGCCGTACTCGCGCGGCTTCGGCGTCATCGGCGGCATCGGCAGGGGCTTCCTGCGCGGCCCCTTGAATGGGTTCGGCTCCACGTCGCCGCTCACGCCGATCTCGTACTCAGCCCGCTCGTAGTAGGGCTCGAGCTCCTCGTAGGAGATCGGCCAGTCCTCGAGCGTCGAGCCCTCGATCGCCCCGTAGGTCGAGCGCATCCGGAAGTCCTGCGGCATGAAGCGCCAGGCCTGGGCGCCGTAGCTGACCGTGCCGCCGCCGACGCAGCTGGCGTTCGGCTGGTAGGCGCCGTCCCGTGGGTAGACGACGCGCTCACGGCCCTGGAGGTCCACGGCCACCCGGGGGTTCTTGTCCTCGTCGGGCCCGTAGGCGACCCCCAGGCTCGAGTTGCGCTGATTGATGAGGTCGTCCTTGCGCTCCTCGAAGGGCGATTGCCAGCGGCCCTTCTCGAGCAGCACGACGCTGAGGCCGGCCTCGGCGAGCTGGCAGGCGACCACACCGCCCCCGGCCCCCGAGCCGACTACGACCGCGTTCACGCGGGGCAGGGCCATGGCGCTACCCCTTCCTCGGCGCGGGCGCCGCCGCGGGCCGCGGCGCGAGCGCCGGCGGCGGCGGGGTCTCGTGCAGCCGGCCGCGCACCGGCGGGTCGGGCATGCCGAGCATCCGCCACGCCACACGCTCCTTGTTTCCGCCGTGGCGCGGGTCGCCGTAGAAGCCCATCATGGTGTGGCCGTGCAGCAGGCGGAAAAAGTCGGCCGGGGCGAGCTCGCCCCAGTCGGCCTTGTCGCCCTCGCCCCGCTCGATCTGCTGCAGGAGCGCGGTCTGCTGGTCAGCGGAGAGCTCGACGAAGGTCTTGCCCTGCCGGCGACGCGCAGTCGCCTCGAGGGCGGCGATGCCGGCCTGCCAGGTCGGCAGCGTCTTCTTCTGGCGCGTCGCGAGCTGGCGGTCGATGAAGACGACGACACCGGCCTGCGACGCGCCGGGGTCCTGGTCCGCCGGAATGATCTGGTCGCAGGCAGCCGCGAGGGTCTGCGCCTCGCCTTCGCTGAGCGCGCGCCAGCGGCTGTCGGGCTTACCGCAGGCAACGGCGGTCGCCGCGGCGGCCACCGCACCGGTCTTCAAGAAGCCTCTACGGCCCACGGCGTAGGGATCGCCCATCCGGAACCTCCGACGTCCTCGCACCCTATCGGTCCGCGTGCCTGCGGGGCAATAGACACGACGCCCCATGGCCTGAACCGGCGATCGACGAGCGGCGGGCGCGCCTCCCAGGCGGCGAAACGACACCCCACAGGAGGTCCTCTCGGCGGCCCCCGAGCCTCAGACGGCCTTCGGCAGCTGCTGGAAGAAGTCGTTGCCCTTGTCGTCGACCAGGATCACCGCCGGGAAGTCGACGACCTCGAGCTTGTAGACCGCTTCCATCCCGAGCTCGGGGTATTCGATCAGCTCGACCTTGCGGATGTTCTCCTGCGCGAGCAGCGCCGCCGGGCCGCCGGCCGAGCCGAGGTAGAAGCCGCCGTGACGCTTGCAGGCCTCGGTGACCTGCGGGCTGCGGTTGCCCTTCGCGATCATCACCAGCGAGCCGCCGTTCGCCTGGAACAGGTCCACGTAGGAGTCCATGCGGCCGGCGGTCGTGGGGCCGAACGAGCCCGACGGCAGGCCCGCCGGCGTCTTCGCGGGGCCGGCGTAGTAGACCGGGTGGTCCTTGAAGTACTGCGGCAGGCCCTCGCCGCGGTCGAGCCGCTCCTTGAGCTTCGCGTGCGCGATGTCGCGCGCGACGACGATCGAGCCGGTGAGCGCCACCGCCGTGGCGACCGGGTGCTTCGACAGCTCGGCCCGGATCTCGGCCATGGGCCGGTTCAGGTCGATCGCGACCTGCGCCGTGGGGCGCGCGCCGCGGTAGCGCTCGGGGATGAAGCGAGCGGGGTTGCGCTCGAGCTGCTCCACCCACACGCCCCCGCGGTCGATCTTGGCGAGGATGTTCCGGTCCGCCGAGCAGGAGACGCCCATGCCGATCGGACACGAGGCCCCGTGCCGAGGCAGGCGGACGACGCGCACGTCGAGCGCGAAGTACTTGCCGCCGAACTGCGCGCCGATGCCGGTCTTCTGCGCCGCCACGAGCAGCGCCTGCTCCAGTTCGAGGTCGCGGAAGGCCTGGCCCTGCTTGCTGCCGGTGGTCGGCAGGCCGTCGAGCGCGTGCGCCGAGGCGAGCTTGACGGTCTTCAGGCACGCCTCGGCCGAGGTGCCGCCGATCACGAAGGCGAGGTGATAGGGCGGGCAGGCGGCGGTGCCGAGCGTGCGCATCTTCTCGGAGAGGTACTTGACGAGGCTCGCGGGGTTGAGCAGCGCCTTCGTCTCCTGGAACAGGTAGGTCTTGTTCGCGGAGCCGCCGCCCTTCGCGAGCATCAGGAAGTGGTACTCCATGCCGTCCGTCGCGTAGACGTCCACCTGCGCCGGCAGGTTCGAGCCGGAGTTCGCTTCCTCGTACATCGTCAGCGGCACGGTCTGCGAGTAGCGCAGGTTCTCCTTCGTGTAGGTCTCGAAGACGCCGCGCGAGAGGTGCTCCGCATCGCCGCCGCCGGTCCACACCTGCTGCCCCTTCTTGGCGACGATCGTGGCCGTACCGGTGTCCTGGCACATCGGCAGCACGAACCCGGCGGCGACCTCGGCGTTGCGCAGCAGGGCGAGCGCGACGCCACGGTCGTTCGCCGAGGCCTCGGGATCCTCGAGGATCGCCGCCACCTGCGCGAGGTGCGAAGGCCGGTACAGGAAGGAGACGTCGCGGAAGGCCTCGCGCGCGACGAGCGTCAGCGCCTCGGGCTCGACCTTGAGGACCTCCCGTCCCTCGAACGTCGCGACCGACACGAGCTCGGAGACGACCCGGCGGTAGCGGGTCTCGTCCTCGGCCAGGGGAAAGGGCTCCAGGTAGCGGAACTCCGGCATGATGACCTCCTCGCGCCTCGCGGACGAAGCGAGCGTAGCGAGCGCATCCGTGGGCGTCAACGTGCGGACGCCGGGCGCGCACCGCGGGCGGACCTGCGTTGACAGCCCCGGGGTCCGGGAATAGCATTGGGGGCTCGTAAGCGTTCGCGCCCCGCGTGCCGGAGTGGTGGAATTGGCAGACACGCACGTTTGAGGGGCGTGTGGAGAAATCCGTGCGGGTTCGAGTCCCGCCTCCGGCACCAACCCCCTCAGGGCCCCGTTCTGAAATCCGCAGCAGGCGGAGGCCTGCCCGCGCCTAGGCCTGGGCTCCGAGGGCCTCGGGCGCAGCGGTGGCCTGCGGTGCTTCCACGGCGGCCAGCGCGAGCAGCAACAGCGGCAGCGCCACGGCCTCCGCAGCCAGGGCCGGAGCCAGGGCCACGCCGACGAGGCTCGCGAGCGCCGCGCCCGTCGCGGGAGCGACCTACGCTCGCGACAGACCCAGCGCGACGGCCAGGGCCAGCAGCCCGGCGACCGCCGCGAGGCCCAGCGCGAAGCTCGAGGACTCCGCCCCGCGGTACGCGAGCAGGTTGAAGACGCCGAGACCGGGACCGGGCGCCGGCGCCGCCCGCAGTCGCGCGAGGAAGGCCGGCACGTCGAGGAGCGCCACCGGCGCGACGACGGCCGCGTATGCAGCGAGCGCGACCGCGAGCGAGCGGGCGCGCGCAGCGAGCGACCGCGCCGGCGTGGCGCCGCACAGCAGCAGCGGCAGGGCGGCGAGCGCGGCACGATGGTCGAGCGCCGCCGCCACTCCGGCCAGCAGGCCGGCCGCCGTCCAGCTCCCCCGGCGGCCGAGCGCCCACGAGCCGGCGAGCGCGGCGAGCGGCAGCACGGCCGGCGAGCCGAGCACCGTTCCGAGCGCGAATGGCGGGGCCAGCAGCGCCACGGCCAGCAGCGCCCGCCGGCTCGGCCCCGACGTCGCCACCGAGAGTGCAAGGGCCAGCAGCGCCAGCCCGGCGAGCAGGGCCAGGCGCAGGTCGCGCTGCCCGAGCGCACGGCCGACGAGCCCCGCGAGCGCCGGCCCCGGCGGCAGCAGCGCCCGCTCGGGCAGCAGCTCGGCCGGCGGGTCCAGGCGGAAGCTGGAGGAGAACGCCTCGCGCCCGCGCGGTGTCGTCTCCGGAGGGAGAGTGTACGGACTGCGGCCGGTGGCGAGGCGGCCCGCGTCGGCGCGCGACTGCACCACGGCCGAGTCTTGCGCGCGCACGAGCCCGGTGCGATTGCCCACGCCGACCAGGACGAGCGTCGGCACGGCCACGGTCAGCGCCACCGCGGCGGCCAGCACCAGCGCCCGCGCGCGGCGCGGCGCGTCCGACACCGCCAGCACTAGGTAGACGAGGCCGAGCCCCGCCGCCGTGGCGCTGAACAGCAGGCCCAGCGGGTCCTTCGACAGCGCCGGCCCCGCCCGCGGTGCCAGCGCCGCGACCAGACCGCCCGCGCGCGCCGGCAAGCCGGCCGCCGACGCCTGCTCCCAGGTCGTGCGGAAGCACGCCGTCTCCGCGATCTCGGCTGCCGAGGCGAAGAGCAGCAGCGGCGCGAGCGCCAGGTCTGCGCCGCGACGTGCCGCGAGCACGCCGAGCGGAAGCAGCACCGCGCCCGGGATCAGGTAGTTTGGGTGCACGACGCGCGAGAAGTAGAGCGAGGCCACGAGCGCCGTGGTGCCGGTCGCGAGCGCCCACTCGGCCCGCCCGTCCTTCATCTGCGCGCGCGCCAGCAGAAGCCCGAGCGGGACGAGCAGCACGTAGAACACCGAGAGCGGGAAGTAGTCGCGCAGGCTGGCGACGCGGCCGAAGTAGATCAGGTAGTTCGCGGCCCCGAAACCCGGCGTGCCGCCGAGAGGGTAGTTGTCGCCGCCGGGCAGGCCCACGTTGTAGACGACGATGTCGCCCCAGAATGCGCGGAAGTCGAGCGCCGCGACCGGCAGCACTACGGCCAGGAACACGGCGGCGGCGGCGGCGCAGGGAGCGGCCAGGCGGCGCCACGCGGTCGGCGCCGCGAGCTCGCCGAACGAGCGCGCGCCCGAGAGGAATAGCAGCAGGAACGGCGCGTACGGCCAGGCCAGCTGCTTCGTGGCGCAGGCGAGGCCGAGCAGCGCGCCGGCGGCCGCCGCGCGCCCGCGCCGAGCCAGCAGCAGGGCGACGAGCAGCAGGGCGACGAACACGAGGTCGTTGGCGCCGAAGATCTGGTGCCAGTACACGAGCGGGTTGAGCGCCGCGACGCCGGCCGCCGCGAGCCGCGCGGCTGTCGCCTCCGGCACGCGTGCGGCGAGCAGCGCCACCAGCACGTAGAAGACCAGCGTGACCGTGCGTGGGTCGAAGAACCCGAGTGCCGCGCGCGACGCCAACTGGAACGGCAGCATCACGAGGTGCGTCCCGGGCAGGTAGGCGTGGTGACGCAGGATCGGGTTGCCGCCCAGCTCGTCCCAGAAGCTCGACACCCGCGCCTGCTTCGCCAGGATCGTGTTCGAGTAGTCGGCGCCGTACGGGCTCTGACCGGCGAGGATCTTGTCGATCGCCAGGGGCAACTGCACGACACCGCCGTCCTGCCCGTACGGCCGATCGGCCGAAGCACCCATCGCGACGAAGGCGACGCTCGGCAGCACCACCAGCACGAGCGCCGCCAGCGCGAGCGCCGAGGCCCGGAGCGCCGGCCGGGCGCCGAACGCGGCGAGCGCTGCGTAGCCGAGCGCCAGCAGGACGGCCAGTCCCGAGAGCAGCAGCGCGACCGGGTCACGGTCCAGGGCGCCCGAGGGCAGGGGGACGACCGCAGACAGCCAGCGCGCGGCCTGCGCCAGCGCGCCGTCGTGGGTCAGCCGCCAGGCGAGCACGCGCGGCGGATCCCGCAGTGCGAGATCGCGCGCGAGCAGCAGCAGCAGGCCGGGGACGACGGCGCCGTCGAGCGAGAGCCCGCGGCGGCTCAGGTGCCCTTCCCGTCCGGCGTGACCGGGATCCGCGACCCGCAGGAGCAGACCAGGCTGCGCACCGCCCACTCGATCTTCAGCAGCCGCCCGCAGGCCGGGCAGCCGATGTAGCGCCCCGCTTCGAACCGCGTCACCTTCCGGCCGCGGGGCTCCGGCCCGGCGGCAGCGGGCGATGGCGCGCGGTACCAGCGGCGGGAGAGCACCATGCGAGGCAGCTTACGCCGCACCCCCGACTCCCGGCAAGCGCCGCACAGGCGGGCCTACAGCTCCCGCAGCCGCGACCCGCGCAGCAGCAGCCCTGCCGCGACCACGAACAGCAGCGACGAGTACACGGCCATGATCAGCGGGGCACCCGCCCGGCGTACCAGCAGCCCGGCGAGCAGGCTGCCGAAGGGGCCGCCGCCGCGGAACGCGAGACCGAAGATCGAGAGCACGCGCCCGCGCAGCGCCTCGGGCGCCAGCTCCTGGACCAGCGAGTTCAGCGTCGAGAAGGCGGTGGTCAGGCAGACACCGGAGCCGACGAGGAACAGCATCGAGAGCCACTGCAGGCGTGAGAGCGAGGCCCCGATCGTGACCAGGCCGAACGCCGCGTAGGCGACCAGCATCAGGCGGCCGCGGCCCGCGGAGCGTCCGCGCTGGGCGGCGCCCACGGCGCCGACGATCGCGCCCAGGCCGAGGCTCGTCAGCAGCAGGCTGTAGCCCGGGGCGCCGCTGTGCAGCACGTCGCCGGCGATCACCGGCAGGTACGTGATCAACGGGAACGCGAGGAAGCTGGCCGTGAAGGCCAGCACGGTCGCCGCGCGCAGCGTCGGCTCGCGCCAGACGTGCCGCAGCCCCGCCTGCAGGCTGCGCCCCAGGCTCTCGGGCGCACCGGCCACCGGGGGGGGCAGCTCGATCGTACGCAACGCGAGGATGACGCCGACGAACGAGGCGGCGTTTGCACCGAAGCAGGCGCCGGCCCCGAGCCCGGCCAGCAGCAGGCCGGCGATCACCGGGCCGATCGCGCGCGAGAGGTTGAACTGCAGCGAGTTGAGCGCCACCGCGTTCGCGATGTGCTCGCGCGCCACCAGGCTGGTAATCACGGCCTGGTAGGTGGGCGCCGACTGCGACTGCACGAGCCCGGTGCAGAGCGCGATCAGCACGATCGCGGCGATGCTGAGGCGGTCCGTGGCGTAGAGGGCCCACAGCGCCAGCGCCATCACCATCTGGACGAGCTGCGAGGAGAGCAGGATGCGCCGGCGGTCGACGCGGTCGGCCACCGCGCCGCCCAGCAGCATGAACGCGAGCAGCGGCACCTCCTGGGCGAAGCTGCGCAGCCCCAGGTAGAACGGGTTGCCGAAGCGCGTGTGGATGAGCCACGACAGCGCGACGTCCTGGGTCCAGGTGCCGATGCTGGAGAGGAACGCCCCCAGCCACAGCAGGCGGAAGCTGCGAAAGGAGAACGCCGCGAGGAACCCGGGCAGCTCGCGCGGCCGGAGCGGCGGTGTCGTCGTCATGCGTTCGTCAGCGCCGCTATACTCACGCCGTGCCCTTCCCGTGCCCCGGCTGCGACGCGCCGATCGACGCGCGGCCGGAGCGTTTCGCGTTGCGCTGCCCGGCGTGCGGCGCGCTGCTGCGCAGCCGCGCCGCCGAGACGAGCGGCCCGGCCCCGGCGTACGAGGTGGAAGTTTCGGGCCGGCCGGAAACGCGGCGGCGGGTCGAGGTGCCGTGGAACGAGGCGCAGCAGCGGCGGTTGTCCGGCTGGCTGCTCTGGGCCTCGGCGCTGACCGTGGGCCTCGTGCTCGTCCTGTACGCCCTCGCCCGCCTGCTGCGCTAGGCTTTCTTCACCACCACCTTCTTGGCGGCGGCAATGGCCTCGCGCTTGCGGGCCTTGGCTGCCTTCTCCTTGCGTTGGCGGCGACGGCGGATCTCCTGTGTCCTCTCGCTCATTCGGTGCTCTTCTCCTCTGTGGTCTGCGCCGCGCCGACTCCCGACGCGGCTTCTCGACGGCTCTCGGCAATGCGGGCGCGCACGATGCGCAGGTATGCCCGCGGAATCTTCTGCATGTGCGCGAGCAGCTGGCCGAGGTCGCCGCGGCCGGCGCCACGCGCGTCGCTGTCGCCCCACACCAAGTTCACCACGCGGCCGCGCACCGCGATCGGGAACAGCGCCGCGGTGGTGCCGGGCTTCTTGCCGATCGCCTCCAGGAAGGCGCTGTTGGCTTCCTCCGGCCCGGGCCGGCCCACGAACATCGTGCGGTCGCGGGTGACACCGCGGAACACGGAGGGCAGGTCGAGCGGCACGCGCAGCGTCAACGCGCGGGCCCGGTCCATGCCCTCGCCGGCCCCGTCCCAGCCGAGCACCCAGGGTTCGCGCACGATGAAGAAGACCACCCGCCGGAAGTAGCAGCGGGCGAGCGCCACCGACGCCACCACCACGTCGTCGCGGGTGGCGGCCGCGTCGATCGCGGCGGCGGCGGCGTCGGCGTCCGCGGGCAGCGGCACCGCGTCCGCCTTGCCGCGCAGGTCCGTGTAGCGCCAGAGCGCGTCGACCGCGTAGTGGTCGGCCAGCAGTTGCACCATGCGAAACTCGGGCACCACCAGCGGGCGCACGATGTAGCCGAGCGAGTAGCCGACGTGCGCCACCGCCGAGTGGTCCGAGGGGTCGACCATGCCGAGCCACAGCGTCTTGCCGCGCACGCGGCAGGGGAACACCTTGAAGCGCTGGGCCAGCTTGCGGGGCAGGGCCGCGAGCGCCTCGGGCTGGATCGCCTTGAGGTCGGCCGCGGGCACGCCGTGGGCCCGGGACAGGGCGTCGACCAGGCGTTCCTCGGTGATGAACCCGAGCTCGTGCAGGCTCGTCCCGAGACGACCGCCGTAGAGGACCTGGTGCTGGATGGCCTCCTGGAGTTGTCGTTCCGTGATGGCCCCACGATCGCGCAGGATGCGTCCGAGTATCGGCAGTGCGCCCCTCCAGTCCGGGCGCCTATTCTAGCAGGCGCCGCCGCTGGCCCCTGCCGGGGCAAGGGGCTATCATCCCCGCGACGGCGAACCCCGATGCCCGATCCGATCGCGCCGTATCACGAGCGCCTGGCGGAGCTGGAGCGGGACCTGGCCGAGCGCGGCAGCTTGGGCCTGCTGGTCGTCGACGCCAGCCCGTTCGCGGCGATCGAGGACGAGTACGGCACGGCGGCGTACGAGGAGGTGCGGCAGCGCGCCTTCAAGGCGGTCGAGGAGTCGCGGGGCAAGGACTACCGCCAGAGCGACGTCGTCTGTCTCGACCGCCCGCGCGGGCTGCGCTTCCTGTTCTTCCTCGACCGCAAGCGGCGCCGCAACGTGGCGCCCGCGATCGCCGACCTGCGCACCGCGCGCGGCCGGCTGGTCGGAAGCCTGGCCCCGAGCCTCGCGCGTGCGGGCTTCCCCTACCTCAAGAGCGCCGCGCGCGTCGAGGTCGGGCACGGCCTCGTGGTGTACAACCCGCTGCTGCACACCGAGCGTCCGATCGAGCGCGCGATCGAGGAGGCGCTCGCCCAGGCGGCCCACCTGCGGCGTGCCGACGAGCTGCTGGTGCTGGAGCGGCTGCAGGAAGTCCTGCTGCGCGAGCGCGTGGCGACCGCCTACCAGCCGATCCTGCGCCTGCAGGAGGGCACGGTGATGGGGTTCGAGGCGCTCTCGCGCGGGCCACGAGGCTCCGGCCTCGAGAGCGCCGACGCCCTGTTCGGCGCCGCCAGCGCGCACGGCCTGCTGGTCGAGCTCGACCGGCTGTGCCGCCGCCGCGCGCTGCTCTCGTCCAGCCGCATCCCCTCGAGCGCGCGCATCTTCGTCAACACGCTGCCCGCCACCATGCGTGACCCGCAATTCCGCGGCAAGCCGCTGATCGACTTCCTGGAGAAGGCGCAGGTCGCTCCCCAGCGCATCGTGATCGAGATCACCGAGCACCTGGTGATCGAGAACTACTCGCTGTTCCGCGAGACGATGGCGTACTTCACCGACCTCGGCATGCAGTTCGCCGTCGACGACGTGGGCGCCGGCTACTCGGGTCTCGAGTCGATCGCCAAGTTGCGGCCGAGCTACCTGAAGATCGACATCGCGCTCGTGCGCGACGTGCAGCACAGCAGCGTCAACCGCGCGATGGTGAAGGCGATCATCGAGCTCGGCCACAGCATCGGCGCGCAGGCGATCGCCGAGGGCGTCCAGAACGAGGAGGAGACGCAGGTGCTGCGCGCGATGGGGGTCGACTTCGGCCAGGGCTACCACCTGGCTCGGCCCGACACCGCCACGGAGCCGGCCTAGGGCCGCTGCGGCTTCAGGCCGGCGGCAGGCGGAAGACGCAGCGCGCGCGCGCGAACTCCAGTTCGTCGCCGTCGCACAGCTCGTGCTCGCGGCGCAGGCGCTGGCCGTTGACGCGCGTGAAGTTCGTCGAGTCGAGGTCCGCGAGGAACCAGACCTCGCCGCGCCGCTCCAGGCGCGCGTGGCGGCGCGAGACCAGCGGCTCGTCGATGCGGATCGGGGCCTCCTCGCCACGGCCCACGTCGAACGCCTCGCCCTCGAGCGGGAACTCGACCGGCTCGCCCTCGGGTCGCTGCCAGACGAGCCGCGCCCGCGCGCTCACGGACCCGCCTTGCGCGTGGCCAGCGGGCCGACCGCGGGGCCGTCGTTGTCCGTCAGCGTCGCATCCTTCGCCTCGGCCGCGGCGCGGTAGGCCTCGACGGCCTGAGGCTTGTAGCCGAGCTTCTCGAGCGCGAGGCCGAGGTAGTAGAGCGCGGTCCCGCGCGAGAGCCCGGGACGGGCCGGTAGCTCGGCCTTGGCCTTCTGCAGGTAGTCGTGCGCACCCGCGTAGTCCGAGAAGTGCATCGCGCACAGCGCGAGGTTGAGCCGGGCGTAGGCCGCGGCCTCCGTGCCCGGGTAGCCCTCCAGCTCGGAGCGCTGGTCCATCATCACCTTGTTGTAGACGAGCTGCGGGTCGAACAGCGGGACCTCGCGGGCGCTCTCGCCCAGCGTGAGGTCGACGCCTCGCGGCGCGGAACCCACGGCGCCGCCGCGCACTTGCAGCGCGAGCTTGTCGCCCGGCTTCTTCGCCGCGGCCGCGGCGAGCAGGTCGGCCGTGCGCTTCACCGGCTGGCCGTCCACCGAGAGCACCACGTCTCCGGCGGCGAGGCCCGACTGCGCCGCCGGGCTGGCCGGCAGCACGCGCAGCACCGGCACGCCGTCGTGGATCAGCGTATCGACGGTGAGGAGCCCGCTCCAGGGCCGGTGGTTCGCGAAGCGGCCGTCGAGCCGGGAGAGCACCCCGCCGTAGGACGCGCTCTCCGCGAAGATCACGTCGATCGACTCGGCCGTGGTGTTGCCGGCCGCCAGCAGGTACAGGCGGGCCGTGCGCTGGAGCCGTTCGTCGGGCAGCAGCGCGAGCAGGAAGCCCTGCACCTCGAGCGCCGCCGCCAGGCGCTCGGTGACCTTGCGCACGAGGTCCGGGTCGGTCCCGGCCCCGGGCAGCAGCGCCGCGCGGCTGGTCTTCTCCTGCTCGAGGATGCGGTCGACCGCCTCGCGCGGGGCGACGATGAAGTTGAGCGAGCCGAGACGCGCGAGGTTTTGCTGGATCTTCCCCTCGGCGTCGGCCAGGTGCTGCTGACCCGCGGAGCTCGCTGCCTCGAGACCGAGGAAGGCGAGCGTGGGACGGATCGGGCAGTCGAGGCTGATCGACTCGTCCTTCGCCAGCACGAGGTCCTTGATGAACTTGCCGGACGCGTGCTTGACCTCGACGTGCAGCTTGCCCGAGCAGATGGCGTCGATCTGCGCGGGCGTCACCCCGCGCGCCTCGCCGTTCAGGAAGATGCGCGCCCCGGGCGGATCGGAGACGAGGCGCAGCGAGGCGAGCGAGTCCTCCATGCGCAGCGGGTCGGCCTCGTAGTCCTGCGCCTGGGCGGTGTCGAGCGTGCGCTTGACGGTCTCGTAGCACTTGCGCCGGAACTCGAGGGCGTGGCCGCCGAGCGAGAGGTTCGCCACCTCGGTTCGCGCGGAGGCGGTGATCGGGTCGAGGCCGCGGGCCCGCACCGCCTCCTGGAGCTCGGGGGCCAGGCTGCCGGCCGTCGTCGCGCGCAGCTCGCCGTCCACCCAGACCTCGACGCCCGGCGGCTGGGTCACGAAGTAGACGCTCGCCAGTATCCGCACGAGGTCGAACTGCAGGGCCTCGGTCGCCTTGGCAGCGATGCTCACCGGGCGCGTCTCGGTCTGGTAGCCCGGGCGTGAGACCTCGACCGTGTACTCTCCGGCGAGCACCTCCATCGGGAAGAAGTCGGTGAGCCCCAGCTCGCGCCGGGCGCCGCCGGGGCCGGCCAGCGTGACCTTCGCGCCCGCGGGCTTCGAGGACACGGCCAGGTAGCCGACCAGCGCCTTCTTGACGTTGCCGAAGAGGTCGACCACCTTCGGGGAGACGCGGTCCTTGGCCAGCGCGTAGTCGGGCTTGAGCTGCACGAGCTGGCGGAAGTTCTCGGAGGCCTTCTCCGACAGGCCGATGTTGAAGTACGCGCGGCCCCGGTACTCGTAGGCCTGCGCCAGGATGTCGCGCCCGCGCGGCGGCAGGGCCTGCGACCCCGGCGCCTCGAGCCGGCGTACGACCTCGTCGAAGGCGACAATCGAGCGGCTCTGCTGCGAGCCCTCGAACTCCGCGATCGCGCGTGCCAGCCCGTCCTGCGCCGCCTGCACCTCTCGCTGCAGCGCCTCCGGCACGTCGGCTTCCTGCGCCCGAGCGAAGGGCAGCAGGCACGAGGAGAGCAGCAGGGCGATCGTCGCGACTCTGGCGGGCACGGGAGACCTCCTCAACGGAAGCGCAGCACGCGCTCGGCGCGCTCGTCGTACACGAGTACGGCTCCCGCCGGGTCGAGCGTCAGGGCGCGCGGCTTGCGCAGCTCGGGGCCAATGATCGTGGTGAGGGCCTTGCCCTGCGGCGTGAACACCACGATGCCGAGCTCCTCGTCGGCGACGTAGACGTTGCGGAACGGGTCGACCGCGACGTCGACCGGCTTCTTGAGGCCGGCCGGTCCGAAGACGCGAAGCGGCTTGCCGGCCTCGTCCCAGAGCCGGACGGCCTTCTCCTCGCGGTCCAGCGTCAGGATGCCGCCCTCCGTGTCGAGCACGATGCGCGTCACCTTGCGCTTCGTGGAGTCGCCCGGCGGGAAGAAGCCGGCGGGCTCGCCCTTCGCGTCGAAGCGCAGGACTTTCTCGCGATCGTCGTCCGAGACCAGCGTGAAGCCGCCCGGGGTGATCGCCGCGGCGAGGATGTGCTCGACCGGCTTGGGCGCCGCGCCCGGCTTCTCGGGGGGGGTCGTGAAGCTGCGCACGTCCTTGAGGCCGATACGCAGGCCCCGCGACGAGGCGAACAGGATCTCGCCGCGCGGGGAGACGCTGAGCGCGCGCGGCTCCTCGGCAGGCAGGCTCGCGGTGATCTTGCCGGCGGCGTCGAGTTGCACCGCGCTCTTCGTCTTGCCGGAGGCGATCCAGAAGGCCCCGCCCGGGGCGCTGGCGATCGCGACCACGTCCTTCAGCAGGTCGCCCGTACCCGCGGCGAACGCGGGATCGAGCGTGAAGGCCGGCTTCGCCCCGCCGAACAGGCGGTAGAGCGCCGTCGTGCGCTCGAGCGCCGGCTGCGCCCACTCGCTCTGCGGGAAACGGTTGCGGACCTGCTGATACTCCTCCATGGCCTGGCGCGGCTGGCCGGACAGCGCGAGGGCGCTGCCGATCTCGAACTGCGCGGCCGCGGCGGCGTCGCTGGCGGGGTACTCGAGCGAGACCCGGCGGTTGAGGTCGGCGGCCTCGCCGTAGCGGCCCGCCCGGCGCAAGCCGACGGCCGAGGCCTGCAGCGCGCGCGGCACCCACTCGCTGCGCGGGTAGAGCGTCTCGACGCGGGCGAACTGCGCGAGGGCGTCGTCGATCTCGGCGACCGTCGACGCGCGGCCGAGCGTCAGCAGGCCCAGGTGGTAGTAGGCCCCGGGTGCTGCCGCGCCGCGCGCGTGCTCCTTCGTGACCTGCTCGAAGGCCTGGCGCGCCTTGTCGACGTCGTGGTCGACCTCCATCCGGTAACGCCCGATCTCGAGCAGCGCGGCCCCGACCGACTCGGTGCCGGGGAAGCTGCCGACCACGATCGAGAAGTTGTCGAGCGCCTGCTTCAGCTTGCCCTGGGCGCGGTAGGCGCGGCCGTCCTCGAGCAGGCGCAGGGCCTGCTGCTCGGGGGTCTCCTGCGCGACGGCCACGGACGCAAGCAGCAGGAGCGGTGCGACGAAGGCGAGCAGCGGTATGCGGGGCACGACGGCTCCTTATGGTTTCTGGCCGACCACGAACGCGGGAGCGCCCGTCCGGACTTCGACCGCCTGCTCCGCGCGCGTGCCGTCGGGCCAGCGGAAGCCGACGCTGAGCCGCCCGGCGGCGGCGGGGCGATCGAGGATGGGCGGGTAGTCTAGAAAGGCGCCATTCACGAAGATCTGGCAGTTGTCCGGGTTCGCCCGCACGTTGAGGCGGCCGAGCGCGGGCGCGACGAGGACGGTCTCGCCTCCCGAGCGCACGTCCAGCTCGAAGTCCGCCCGCAGGAACACCGCGGGCGCGACGAGCGTCAGCAGCTGGCGGCCGCCGGCCACGGAGAGGCGCGGGGACACCTGGCCGCGCGCGAGCGTCTTGCCGCGCCAGAGCACGTCGAGCGGGTAGGAGGAGCTGACGGCGACGGTCCCCGGCGGGGCGAGCTTGGGCAGGGTGAGCTCGATCGGCCCGGGGGCCTGCCCCTTCGCGATCCGGGCCTCCTGCGTGCCGAAGCCGTCGAGCGACGCGGCCACCCGGTGCTCGTTGGCCGGGTCCAGCGTCAGCTCGAGCGGCGTGACGCCGGCCACGCGTGCGCCGTCGATCGTGACGGCGGCTCCGGCCGGCTCGCTCTTCAGCTTCCAGGACGAGACGGCCGCCTGCAGCGTGACCGACACGGCCTCGCCCGCGGGCAGCGGCAGGCGCAGCGTGCGCGTCTCGTCCAGGTGCCCTGCCTTGCGGAAGGTCAGGGCGACCTGGGCGGGGGCGGGCGCCGGCAGGACGAGCTCGCCGTTCGTGACGACGCCGGTCTCCCGGCCGTCGACGAGCACGGCGGCACCGATCGGCTGCGAGCGCACCGGCAGCCGCAGCTGCATGGGCGCCGGCGCGCGCCGCAGCAGCACGCCCGCGGCCAGGGCGATCACGACCAGCAGGCCGAGCCCGGTCCACAGCCACGCCCGGCGGCCTGGCCCTTCGCCCGGCAGCGGCTCGTGGCTGAGCAAGCGCGTCTCGCCCGGCTCCCCGGCCACCACGACCGTCGGCTGCAGCTCGGTCCCGGCCTCGCGACGCGTGGCCGTCGCCTGGAAGGTGGCCTCGAGCTCCGGGTACACCTCGAGCGGCGCACCCGGCTTGGCCAAGGCGCGGCTCTTCTGTTCGCGCACGGCCGTGCGCAGAGCACGGTGCGCCTCGACGTAGCCCGGGTGCTCGCGGGTCAGCGCGCGCAGCGCCTCGGCCGCCCGGCCGCTGCGGCCGTCGCGCAGCTCGCGCCGCGCGTCGGCCAGGGCGACGACCGCGGCGGCCGGCGGAGGCCCCGCGGCTCGCCTCGCCTCTTCGAGCGCCGCGGCCAGGTCGGCGGCGAGCACTCCGGCGTTCGGGTAGCGGGCGTCGGGGTCCTTCGCCAGCGCACGGCCGACGATCTCGCGCAGCGTCTCGCCCGCGGCGCCGAGCGGCGCCAGGTCGAGCGGGGGCGGGGCCTCGTTGACGATCTTGTACAGGACCTGCGTCGCGCCCTCGCCGCGGAATGGCCGCTGGCCGGCCAGCAGCTCGTACAGGATCACGCCGACCGAGAACACGTCGCTGCGGCCGTCGAGCGTCTTTCCGCGCACCTGCTCGGGGCTCATGTAGTGCACCGTGCCGACCATCATGCCGGTCTTGGTCAGGTGCGTGGCCCCGAGCTTCGCGATGCCAAAGTCCATGATCTTCGCGCTGCCGTCGTCGAGCAGCCGGATGTTGCTCGGCTTGATGTCGCGGTGCACGATCCCGTGCTCGTGCGCATAGGCGAGGCCTCTGCAGACCTGGGCCACGACGTCGAGCTTTTCGGCCAGGCACAGTGGCTCCTGGCTGCGCATCACGGCCTCGAGGTCGACGCCGGCGAGCATCTCCATCGCGATGTACGGGATGCCGCGGTCCTCGCCCAGCTCGTAGACGATCACGATGTTCGGGTGCTGCAGCCGCGCGGCGGCCTTGGCCTCCACCTCGAAGCGCTTCCGGCTGTCGGCGTCGAAACTGCCCTCGCTGGTCAGGGTCTTGAGCGCGACCTCGCGCTCGAGCGCCTCGTCGAGGCCGCGGTAGACCATGCCCATGCCGCCGCGGCCGACACGGCCGGTAACCCGGTAGCGGCCGATCCGGATCTGGGTGCGCGCCTCGCTGGTGCCGGGCAGCATGACCTACTCCTCGAAGGCGAGCAGGACGACGGTGATGTTGTCCTCGCCGCCCCGCTCGTTGGCCGCGTCCACGAGGCCCTGCGCGGCCGCCCCGATATCGGCCGCGGACTCGCGCAGGATGCGCGCGATGTCGTCGTCCGTGACCATCGTGGTCAGGCCGTCGGAGCACAGCAACAGCACGTCGCCGGGCTTCACCCGCCGCGACTGGATGTCGACCAGCAGGTCGGGGCGGCCGCCGAGCGCGCGTGTGACGACGTTGCGGAGCGGGTGGCTGCGCGCCTGCTCGGCCGAGAGCACGCCGCTCTGGATCTGCTCGTTGACCCAAGAGTGGTCGCTCGTGAGCTGGACGAGCTGCCCCCCGCTCCAGAGGTAGACGCGGCTGTCGCCGACGTGGCCGAGGTTCGCCACGTCGCCGTCGACCAGCACCGCGGCGACCGTGGTCGCCATGCCCTCGTAGTCGGAGCGTTCCCGCGTCGCTTCGAGCACCTTGCGGTTGGCGTGCCGGATCGCGGTCTTCAGGCGGTTGCCGTCGTAGGAGATCGAGTCGTCGAGGCCGAAGGGCCACGTGATCTCCTCGTTGCCCCCGGTAAGGCGCACGAAGTCCTCGATCGCGTCGACCGCGACCTTCGAGGCGACCTCGCCGGCGGCGTGGCCGCCCATGCCGTCGGCGACGACGAACAGCCGCTGCTCCTCGTCGAGCGCGAGCGCGTCCTCGTTGCCCTTGCGCTTCCGGCCGACGTCGCTGCGCGCCTCGCAACGGATCTTCATGTGCAGGTGCTCACCCGAGGCCCAGCTCGGAGCCGAGCCGGGCAATGCGCGGGTCGCGGGGCGCGAGCCGCTGTGCTGTTTCGAGGGCCTTTTGCGCGCGCAGGCGCAGCCCCTGGCGGGCCAGCACCGCCGCGAGGTCGGCGAAGGCGCCGGCGTGTCGCGGCGCGAGCTGGGTCGCGCGCTCGAGCACCTGCACCGCCTCGCGCGAGAATCGCGGCACGCGCGCGAGCGCGCGCCCGAGGGCGGCGTGGTAGGCGCCTTCGCCGGGGGCGTGGTGCACGGCGGTGCGCAGCAGCGTCACGCCCTCTTCCAGCTGCCCGGCCTCGAGCGACGCCTGGCCGCGCGCGAAAGCGTCGGCGGCGATCTCGAGGGGCGACGCCGGCTGCGGGCGCTGCCTCGCGTCGTCGTACTCCTGACGGCGGCTCGCGTTCATCAGCGCGTTGAAGGCGGTCGTCACTTCCTGGAACAACCGCTCCGCCTGCTGCTTCGCGACGGGGTCGGTGAAGCGGTCGGGGTGCTTCTCGCGGGCAATCCTCGCGTAGGCCAGGCGGATCTCCGCGGCCGGGGCGGTGGGGGCGACGCCGAGCAGCTGGTAGTAGTCGCTCATGCGAGCCTAGTGCCGGGCCTGCGCGCCCTTGAGGAACTTCTGAGCGTGCTTGCGCACCGCCTCGGGCACGTTGCGGTCGACCGAGAGGCCCTTGATGTCGCGCGGGTTGAGGCGCGGCACCAGCGTGAGCGCGATGCCGATCGGGGTGCGCGGATTGTGCACGAGGTTGTTGATCACGTTGTAGCGCTTGACCCAGTCCTTGTTGTTGCCGATCTCGCGCAGGACCCCGTCGGAGACGTTCTTCATCGCCGAGAACGACTCGACCTCGGCCTCGGTCAGCTTAGGGCTGCCGAGCACCGCGGCAGACACGATGCGGTTCGGGTCGCGGATCAGGATCGTCCGCTCCTCGCGGGTGCCCTTGAGGGCGGTGATCATCTTGTCCTTCGCGTCCATGCGGTAGATCTTCTGGACCGCGCTGACCTTCTCGGTCTCCTTCCGCTCCTCCTCCGAGAGATAGCGGACCATCGCCTCGGCCTCGCTCAGCAGGGCCTCGCCAGTGGCCAGGTCGGGCTCGGGCTCGGGCTCCGCGGCCGGCTCCGGCGCGGGAGGCGCGGGAGCCTCCGCCGGCGGCGCGGGAGCGGGCTCCGCGGCCTCGCCGACGCGGAACGTCTCGCGCAGCTCGCGCAGGCGGCGGCGCTGGTCGTTGTTCAGCCCGGGGTTCGACTCGAGCGCGACCAGCAGCGAGGTGCGGCGCAGCAGGCGCGTCTGGTTGATCACGACCAGCTCGGCGAGCGCCTCGGACAGGCTCGGGGCCAGGGACTCGATCGCCTCGTCGGGCAGCGAGGCGTTCTGCAGCGCGGCCTCGCGCAGCTCGCGTTCGGCGCGCCGGGCGACGGCCCACGCCAGCACCGGCACGGAAGCGTCGCGGCCCTTCAGGACCGGCAGCAGCTCCGCCGCCGGGAACTCGAGCAGCGACTTCTCGGCGGCGCTGCGCACGTCGGCGTCCGCGTCGCGCAGCAGGTCTGTCCACAGCTCGAGCAGGTCCTCGGGCTTGAGCGGGAGCAGCCCCTGCGCAGCCATGAGGCGCAGGTCCCTGGCGACCCCGCCGCGGCGAAACTGCTCGACGAGCGGGTTGGTGACGCGGGCGTCCGCCATGGGACGCTACCCGCTCCGGCCGTCGGTCGCCGCCGAGCGCTCCTGGTCGACCAGCGACGGCAGGTTGTGCCGGGTGATGACGATGTTCTTGCGCACCTCGCCATTGCGGCCCAGCGGCAGCGCGGGACGATCGTTGACGCGCAGGCTCAGGCCCCCGGCGTTGCCGACCGAGAGCACGATCTCGCCCTGCGCCTCGAGCGTCTGCGACTCGCCCTCGGCCAGCACGCGGTTGATCACCGTCGTGCCGTCGGCGCGCACTTCGACCCAGCAGTCCTGCTGCGCGGTCATGGTGATCACGATCGCGTCCGCAGGCGCCGCACTCGGAGACCCGGCGCCCGGCAGCGGGTAAACGCGGTCCGTCGGCAGCACGGCCGGCGCCGCGGCCACCGGCGTCGGAGCCGCCTCGGACTTCGCGCCGCGGGTCTCCGCCGCGGGCCGGCGCAGGGTCAGGCCGACTGCCACCATCGCGACCACCGCCAGGAACACGTGGCCCGGCGTGACACGGAAGCCCGCGCTGGGCACGACGGAAGGCCGGCGTTCCGCGCGCGGCTCTCCGTGCTCCGCGACGAAGTCGGCCGCGAGCCGCTCCGCGTCCAGACCCAGGTATGCGGCGTACTGCTTCACGAAGGCGCGCGGGAAGAGCCCGCCCGGAAGCACGTCGACGCGCCCGTCCTCCAGCGCCTGGAGGAAGCGAACGCTGATCTTCGTCCCGTCCGCGATCTCGCGCAGGGAGACGCCCCGCATCTCGCGTTCGAGTCTCAACTTCTCGCCGATCGACGCCATTGCTCCCGCCTTCTCGGCCCCGCAAGCCGAACGTCGCAGCGGGCCGAGATTTTAGCCCCCCGCCAGCCGCGCTGTCAACATGCATGTCGTTGAGCCATCGGGAATTGCCAAAAAGCCCTCAGACCCGTGAGACCTCGAGCACCCGCTCGGCGGCAAGGCGCAGCAACGGGCGCAGGGCCGCCTCGCCCGCAACGCGCTGCAGGTCCCGCGGCACGAGCGAGGTCACCTGCGCGAGCGCGAGCGCGAGCGGCGCGCGCGGCTGCAGCACGATCGCGAGGCGCACCGCGTAGCAGCCGGACCAGCGCGACGACGCGCAGGCTCCCTGCAGCAGCACGATCGGCGCGTCTTCGCGCCGCAGCGCGCCCACGAGGTCCTGCTCGCGCAGCCGCGGGTTGACGAGCGCCGCCTCGACCACGTGCCGGTCCACATCGGCGAGCAGCAGCGGCAGCAGCGCAGGTGTTGCGACCCGCGCGAGCGTCACGCGGTCGCCGAGGCGCATCTCGCCGAGGCCGTCGCGCAACAGCGACTCCGCGCGGGAGCGCACCGCGGCGCTCACCCGCATGGTGGCCGCCACCTCGGCCAGGTCGCGCCAGCCGAGCGCCCCCACGAGCCGCAGCGACAGCGCGCGCTGGGCGCGCGGGCTGAGCACCACGCGCGCGAGCACGCGCGCGTGCTCGGACCACGGCCGCGTCGCGGCGACCGCCTCCAGGAATGCGATCGGGACCGAGCGCCGCAGCAGCGGCGTCAGCACCGCCTCGTCGAGCGGCCCGGCCAGCAGGCGGCGCGCCTCGGCACGGTCCTCTCCGGCCCGCAGCAGCGCGACGAACAGCGCGTCCACCTCGCGCTCCGGCGCCCCCGCCAACGCCGGCGGCCTCAGCCGCGCCGCGGCGCCCGGGACAGCCGCAGGTACACGTCGGAGAGCGCGATCACCAGGTTCACGAGCCCGAGCCCGGTGACCGCGCCGCGTGCGAAACCGCTGAGCAGCGCCCCGCGCAGCGCGGGCCAGGGCTGCAGCAGCCAGTTGGACTCCCAGATCGACGTCCACGGCGCGAACACCAGCACCAGGCCGACCAGAAGCGAGCTCAGGATCGAGAGCAGGGCGGACAACGGGGCTTCGCGGTCCGCCGCGCTCAGCGGCCGGCGCCCAGCAGGCGCAGCTTGTCCGCTACGTCCCGGAACTTCGTGTCCTGGCCGTAGAGCTCACTGAACAGCGCGAGCGCGCGGTCGGTCTCGCCGGCTTGCTCGAGGGCGCTTGCGAGGTCGTACTTCAGGCCCTGGTACTCCTCCTCCCTGCGCCCCGGGGCGACCAGTCCTTTCTCGAACCATTTCACCGCCAGCTTCGGCATGCCCTTCTCGAGGAAGCAGATCCCCAGCATGCTCGCGCACTCGAGCAGCCGCGACTCGTCCTTGGCTGCGAGCTGGAACTCCGCGATCGCCTCGTCGACCAGCCCCATCTCCTTGTAGGCGATGCCCAGGTTGTAGCGGGTCTCGTAGTCCTCCTTGCCGAGCTGCTTGTCGACGCCCTTCTGGAACTCGCGGAAGATGTCGGCGAGCGACGAGTCGCCGAAGTCGGTCCCGCCGGCTGCGTCGGGCTCGCTCGCCACCGCAGGCTGTGCCCCGAAGAGGTCCCCGAGCTCGGAAGCGAGGTCGAAGCCGCTGCCCTCGCCCGCGGGCTCGGGTGCCGGGGCGGCCACGGGCTCCGGAGCGAGCGCCTCGAGCGGCGGAGGCGACGGCGGCGGCCCGGTGGGCGTGAACTCGAGGAAGTCGGCGCCGAGCTGGAGCGGCTCGTCGCTGCGCGCCCCGGCATCGGCGACCGCACGCTTGGGATCTCCGCCCGCAAGGCCGGCGGCGTCCGCGAAGATGAGATCCTCCATCTCGGACGCCGGCGCCAGGTGCTGCGCCGGGATCTCGAGCCCGAGCTCGGCGAGACGCTGCAGCAGGGCGGGGTGGCCGGCGAAGCGCGTCGCAACCTCGTCGAGGACACCGCGGGCGTCTTCGACGAAGCCCATGGCGA
>Ga0302299_10000088_pt1 | contig 37020 bp, 32 predicted proteins | sample III_Fen_N3_4_FD_198795 | JGI IMG/M metagenome (GOLD analysis project Ga0302299, IMG submission 198795) | Peat permafrost microbial communities from Stordalen Mire near Abisko, Sweden - III_Fen_N3_4 | ecosystem: Environmental > Terrestrial > Soil > Wetlands > Permafrost | place: Sweden: Abisko...
GTCGCCGCTTCGGCGGGCGCCGGGTCTTCGACACCCTGCTGGACGAGCAGACGATCCTGGGGGTGGCCCTGGGCTCGGCGCTGGCCGGGTTCGTGCCCGTGCCCGAGATCCAGTACCTCGCCTACCTCCACAACGCCGAGGACCAGCTCCGCGGTGAGGCGGCGTCGCTGCGGTTCTTCTCCGACGGTCAGTACCGCAACGGGATGGTGGTGCGGATCGCCGGGCTGGCCTACCAGCGCGGCTTCGGGGGTCACTTCCACAACGACAACTCCGTGGCGGTGCTGCGTGACATCCCCGGGCTGGTGCTCGCGGTGCCGAGCCACCCGGCCGACGCACCCGGGATCCTGCGCACGTGCGTCGAGCTGGCCCAGCTGGAGGGTCGGGTGTGCGTCGTCCTCGAACCCATCGCGCTCTACCACGCACGTGACCTGATCGAGGAGGCCGACGGACGCTGGACCGCGCCCTACCGTGACGCGGACAGCGAGGACTCCGCGGTGCCCCTCGGCCAGGTCGGCCTCCACGGCGAGGGTGGCGACCTGCTGCTGGTGACCTTCGGCAACGGCGTCCCGATGAGTCTCCGGGCGGGCGCCAGGTTGGAGGACCTCGGGGTGGCCGGCACGGTGGTCGACCTCCGTTGGCTCGTTCCGCTCCCGCTCGCGGTCCTCCACGAGATCGCTGCCGGCTTCCCTGCCGTCCTCGTCGTGGACGAGACGCGCGCGAGCGGTGGGGTGGCGGAGGGCGTGGTGACCGGGCTGGTCGAGGGCGGCTACGCCGGTCGTGTGGCGCGCGTGAGCAGCGCGGACAGCTTCATCCCCCTGGGTCCGGCTGCAGCCACGGTCCTGCTGTCCGAGGACGACATCGTCGCCGCCGCCCTCCGCGTCGTCGGTCGCGGCTAGGCTCCGCCTCGCCGAGGGCGAGCAGGGAGACGCGCCTAGAAGGTCGGCCGCATCCGGATGATCTTGCGGCGCAGCACCACCCGTCGGGTGCCGTCGGGGGAGACGCGGACCCGGTCGAGCTCCCAGCCACCGTGCTCGGCCCGCTCGACGAGCATCTTGGTGACGACGTTGCGCGAGAAGTCGCGCGCGATGGTGAGCCTCTCGAACTCCCACTCCACCCCGCGGGCGGGCGGTCGGCGCAGGACGGCGGGCACCGGTCAGGCCTCCGACACGTCGTCGAGGGCGGCCACGATCTCCGGGGGCAGGGTCAGCTCCTCGACGCCCAGGAGGCCGAGCAGCTGCTTCGCCGTACGGGCGCCGACGATCGGAGCGGTCACACCCGGGCGGTCGCGGACCCAGGCGAGCGCGACCTCGGCCGTCGACCAGCCGAGACCTTCGGCGGCCTTGGCCACGCCCTCCACGACCGCCTGGCCGCGGGGGTCGAGGTAGCGCTCGACGAAGCCGGAGTACGTCGGCGAGGCACCGCGCGAGTCGGACGGGATGCCGCTGCGGTACTTCCCGGTCAGGACGCCGCGCCCCAGCGGTGACCAGGGCAGGATGCCGAGGCCCAGCGCGGCGGCCGCGGGGACGACGTCGAGCTCGATGTCGCGGTTCAGCAGGGAGTACTCCACCTGGGTCGACGCGAGCGTCGTACGCCCGGGGACGGCGCGCTGCCAGGTGGCGGCCTGCGCCGTCTGCCAGCCGGAGTAGTTCGAGATCCCGACGTACGCCGCCCTGCCGGACGCGACCGCGAGGTCGAGCGCGGTGAGCGTCTCCTCGAGGGGTACGCCGTCGACCCAGGTGTGCACCTGCCAGAGGTCGACGTGGTCGACGCCGAGCCGCCGGAGCGAGCCGTCGAGGTCGGCCAGCAGCCGACCGCGGGACGCGTAGGTCTCGCGCTGGCCACTGCGGCGGGAGATGCCACCCTTCGTCGCGAGGACGATCTCGTCGCGGGCCACCACGTCACCGATCAGCTGACCGACCAGCTCCTCGGAGGCACCGTCGCCGTAGCCGGCGGCGGTGTCGACCAGCGTGCCGCCGGCCTCGGCGAAGGCGATCAGCTGGTCGCGGGCCTCGTGCTCGTCGGTGTCCCGACCCCACGTCATGGTTCCCAGGCCGAGCCGCGAGACCGTGAGGCCCGTGGCACCGACCGCCCGCTGTTGCATGCGCCCAAAGGTAGCCGGTCGTGGGCGCGCCGGGTGTCGGCGGCTCGCGGTTCGGCCGGGGCCCTAACCTTGGGGCGCCCGCAGCATCTCCCGACGCCGGAAAGCACCCGATGAACTACTTCGACGCCATCATCCTCGGCATCGTGGAGGGCCTGACCGAGTTCCTCCCGATCTCGAGCACCGGCCACCTCACGATCGCGGAGAAGATCCTCGGGCTGCAGGTCGACGACCCGGCGGTGACCGGCTTCACCGCCGTCATCCAGATGGGCGCGATCGCGGCCGTCATCCTCTACTTCGCCCGCGACATCTGGGCGATCGCCCGGACCTGGGTGCGCGGGCTCGTCCAGCCGGAGTGGCGCGGCCACCGCGACTTCCGCATGGGCTGGTACGTCATCGTCGGCACGATCCCGGTGGGTCTCGTCGGGCTGGCGTTCAAGGACGTCATCACGAACGACCTGCGCAGCCTGTGGGTCGTGGCCATCGCCCTGATCGCCTGGAGCGCGGTGATGTGGGCCGCCGAGCGGGTCGCCCGCCAGGACCGAGGCGAGAAGCAGCTGAACCTCACCGACTCCATCGTGGTCGGGCTCATGCAGTGCTTCGCGCTGATCCCCGGCGTCTCGCGGTCCGGTGCGACGATCTCGGCCGGCCTCTTCCGGGGCCTCGACCGCGTCACCGCGACGCGCTTCTCGTTCTTCCTGTCGATCCCCGCACTGCTCGCCGCCGGGCTGTTCGAGCTCAAGGACGCCCTCGGCGGCTCGATCAGCGTCGGCGAGACGATCGTCGGGACGGTCGTGTCCTTCCTGGTCGCCTACGCGACCATCGCCTGGCTGCTGCGATTCGTCGCGCACCACCCGATCACGTGGTTCATCCCCTACCGCGTCGGACTGGGTGTCCTGCTGCTGGTGCTCCTGTCCACCAACGTGATGTCGGCGACGTGACGGTCAGAGCCAGCCGGAGCGCTTGAACCAGATCCAGAGCCCTCCCGAGATCAGCACCATGAGCGCCAGGGCGAACGGGTAGCCGAGGTACCAACCCAGCTCGGGCATGCGGTCGAAGTTCATGCCGTAGACGCCGGCGATCAGCGTGGGCGCCGCCACGAGGGCGACGCCGGCCGAGATCTTGCGCATGTCCTCGTTCTGGATCACCGAGATCTGGGCGAGGTGGGCGTCGAAGGCGGTGGACAGGAGCTGGTCGAGGCCGTCCACCGACTCGGCGACCTTGGTGAGGTGGTCGAGCACGTCGCGGAAGAACGGCGCGGCGTCCTCGTGGATCCCGGGTACGGCGCCGGTGGCGAACCGGCGCATCGGCTCACGCAGCGGCATGACCGCACGTCGTGCCTCGGCGATCTCGCGCTTGAGGGTGTAGATCCGGGCGGAGTCGTTGGTGCGCTCCGACGAGAACACCGAGGTCTCCACCTCGTCGACGTCCTCCTCGAGGGAGGCCATCACCGACAAGTAGCCGTCGACGATCCGGTCGCACACGGCGTACACGACAGCGGACGGGCCGTGCGTGAGGACCTTCGCCCGGGCCTCGAGGTCGCGGCGTGCGGTGTGGAGCTCCGAGCCGGCCCCGTGGCGCACCGTGATGATGAAGTCGTCACCGACGAACATGTTGATCTCGCCGGTCTCGACGGCGTCGTCGGAGTCGACGTACCAGAGCGACTTGACGGTGAGGAACAGCGTGTCGCCGTACCGTTCGAGCTTGGGCCGCTGGTGTGCGTTGAAGGCGTCCTCGACGGCCAGCGGGTGCAGGCCGAACTCCTCCTCGACGGTCGCGAGCTCCGCCTCGCTGGGCTCGTGCAGTCCGACCCAGACGAAGTCACCCGGCTCGCAGGCGAGCTTGCGGATCATGCCGAGCTCGCCGGGCGGCAGGTCGTCGACGATGCGCTCGCCCTTGCGGTAGACGGCACTGTCCACGATCACGACGCTCACGCTAGTCCCTGACCGGGGGTGGAGCCGTGCGCCGCGCTCCCGTGCCCCTCAGGCCGACCATCGGCCGGGCCCTACGCTGCGGGGCATGGCAACAGTGATCCTGCTCCGGCACGGGCGCACGTCCGCGAACGCCTCCGGCACGCTCGCCGGGCGTACGCCGGGGGTGCATCTCGACGACGTCGGACAGGCGCAGGCCGTGAAGGCCGGCGAGCGCCTCGCCGTCGTCCCACTGGCGGAGCTGGTGAGCAGCCCCCTCGAGCGGTGCCGCGAGACGGCGCGGGCAGTGGCCATCCGCCAGGCCACGCGGTCCCGGGTCCGTGCCGACAAGGCGCTCACCGAGTGCGACTACGGCGAGTGGCAGGGCCGACAGCTGCGCGAGCTCGCCAAGCTGGCGCTGTGGAAGACGGTGCAGACCAACCCCTCGGCGGCGACCTTCCCCGGCGGCGAGTCGCTGCCCCAGATGCAGGCGCGAGCGGTCGACGCCGTACGCCGCCGGGACACCGAGGTCGGCGCGGCGCACGGACCCGAGGCGGTGTGGCTCGCCGTCAGCCATGGCGACGTGATCAAGTCCGTGCTCGCCGACGCGCTCGGGATGCACCTCGATCTCTTCCAGCGGCTCCAGGTGGACCCGGCGTCGATCTCGGTGATCCGCTACACCGAGGCCCGGCCCTACGTCCTCGCCTCCAACACCCACGAGGGCGACCTCTCCTGGCTCGCTCCCAGGCCGGGTAAGGCCGGGCGCCGACGCCGTAGCGACCGGGGGGCCGCGGTGGGCGGCGGCGCCGGACCCTCCACCCCTGCTGCATAAGGTGGAGGCATGCCGGTCGTCCACGAGTTCGATCCGCCCGAGCGCTTCGTCGCGGGCACCGTCGGTGAGCCGGGCGCGCGCACGTTCTTCCTGCAGGCCCGCTCGGGGGCGCGTCTCGTCAGCGTCGCCCTCGAGAAGGAGCAGGTGGCGGTCCTCGCGGAGCGGATCGACGAGCTGCTCGACGAGGTCATGTCGAGCAGCGCCCCCGAGATCCTGATCCCGGCCGTCGCTCCGGTCGGGCTGGAGGACTCCGGGCCGCTGGAGCAGCCGATCGAGGAGCAGTTCCGGGCCGGCACCATGACCCTCTCGTGGGACCCCTCGATCGCCCGCGTCGTGATCGAGGTCTTCCCGCTGACCGAGACCACCGACGAGGACGACGACGCCGACGTCGAGCCGGAGGAGGTCCTCATGGTCCGGCTGGAGGCCGGCCCTGCACGGGCGTTCGTCCAGCGGGCCGCTCTGGTGATCGAGGCCGGCCGTCCCGACTGTCCCTTCTGCGGCAACCCGATCGACCCCGAGGGACACCTCTGCGTCCGGGCGAACGGTTTCCGTCGCCGCGACCCGGCCTGAGCGACCCGTGACGATCGACCCGGGCCTCCTCACCGGTGGGCTCACCCTCCACGGCCGGGTGATGCCTGCGTCCAACGCGACGTTCGTCGGCGAGATCGACGACCGGCGTGTGGTCTACAAGCCGGTGGCGGGGGAGCGGCCCCTGTGGGACTTCCCCGACGGCACCCTGGCCGCCCGCGAGGAGGCGGCCTACCTCGTCTCCGAGGCCCTCGAGTGGGACGTCGTGCCGCTCACCTTCCGCCGCGACGGGCCGCACGGCCCGGGCATGGTCCAGCTCTGGCAGGAACCCGACCCGGTGCAGGAGGCCGTCACCCTCGTCAACGACGCGCAGGTACCGGACGGCTTCCTCCACGTCTTCGACGGGCTCGACGACCGCGACCATGTCGTGTCGCTGGTGCACGAGGACACGCCGGAGCTGCGGCGGATGGCCGTCTTCGACGCGGTCGTCAACAACGCCGACCGCAAGGGCGGCCACGTGCTCGCGATGACCGACGGACATCGCTACGGCGTGGACCACGGCCTGACCTTCCATGTGGAGCACAAGCTCCGAACCGTGCTGTGGGGCTGGGCCGGTGACCTCCTGGGCGACGAGGACCGCACCCGCCTCGACCTCCTGGCCGACCGGCTGGACGACGACCTGGGGGAGCGCCTGCTCGGCCTGGTCACCCCCGTCGAGGTCGAGGCGACCCGGCGCCGGGTCAAGCGGCTGCTGCGTGTGGGCACGCTGCCCGAGCCCGGTCAGGGATGGCGCGCCATCCCGTGGCCGCCGTTCTGACGGTGCCATCCGCGCACGCTGGGCTCGTCGGAGGCTGACACGCTGCCAGCGGCGTACCCCGCTGCCGTAGTCTCCACGCATGCGCGCATGGCCCTCCCCGGATCTGCCTGCCCTGCCCGCTCCGGGCCCAGCGGTGCGGGTGCACGACACGCCGTCGGGTGGTCTCGTCGAGACGACGCCCACCGGGCCGGCCAGGCTCTACGTCTGCGGCATCACCCCGTACGACGCCACCCACATGGGCCACGCCGCCACGTACGTCGCCTTCGACCTGCTGAACCGTGCCTGGCGCAGCGCCGGGCACGACGTCAGCTATGTCCTCAACGTGACGGACGTCGACGACCCGCTGCTGGAGCGGGCCGCGAAGGTCGGCGTCGACTGGCGTGAGCTGGCCGAGCGCGAGATCGAGCTGTTCCGGCATGACATGGACGCGTTGCGGGTGCTCCCCCCGGCGAACTTCGTGGGTGCCGTCGAGTCGATGGGCCTGATCACGGAGCTGATCGGGCGGCTCCAGGACGCCGGGGTGCTCTACGCCGTGGAGGACGATCTCTACTTCTCCGTCGCGGCCGACCCGGCCTTCGGCCAGGAGTCGGGGTGGAGCCGCGAGCAGATGCTCGCGATCTACGCCGACCGCGGTGGTGACCCCGACCGACCGGGCAAGAAGGACCCGCTCGACTGCCTCGTCTGGCGTGCCGAACGACCCGGCGAGCCGGCCTGGGAGAGCCCCTTCGGGCCCGGCCGACCGGGCTGGCACGTGGAGTGCTCGGCGATGGCGCTGCAGTACCTCGGCGAGACCTTCGACGTACAGGGCGGGGGTTCCGACCTCGTCTTCCCACACCACGAGATGTGCGCGTCCGAGGCGCAGGTGCTCACCGGTCGCCCCTTCGCGCAGGCCTACGTCCACGCCGGGATGGTCGGGTACGACGGCGAGAAGATGTCGAAGTCGCGCGGCAACCTGGTCTTCGTCTCGGCGCTGCGCCTCAGCGACGTCGACCCGATGGCGATCCGGCTGACCCTCCTGCGTCACCACTACCGCAGCGACTGGGAGTGGACCGACGCCGAGCTCTGGGAGTCCGTCGACCTGCTCGAGCGGTGGCGGCGTGCCCTGGCCCTCGGCGCGGGTGCCGCAGCCGCGCCGGTCCTCGACGCCGTCCTCACCGCGCTCGCGACCGACCTCGACGCTCCGTCCGCGGTGGCCGAGATCGAGTCCTGGGCCGACGCGACCCTGGGCACCCGTGGGCTGGCCGAGACCGGCGACCCGGACGCGGCGCGCACGATCCGCACGCTCCTCGACTCCGCCCTCGGCCTCGCCCTGTGACGGCGCTGCCTGAACGCCGAGCTGTCAGGTGACGACTCAGCGCGATCGGTGTGTCTCCCAGGGCCGACTCGGCGGTCAGCCGTCCTCGGTCCTCCGCTTGAGATAGCGCTCGAACTCCCGCGCGATGGCCTCGCCGGAGGCCTCGGGAAGCTCGGTCGTGTCGCGGGTCTCCTCGAGCGCCCGGACATAGTCGGCGACGTCCTCGTCCTCCTCGGCCAGCTCGTCGACCCCGCGCTCCCAGGCGCGGGCGTCCTCCGGCAGGTCGCCGAGCGGGATGCTCACCTCGAGCAGGTCCTCGATCTGACCGAGGAGCGCCAGCGTCGCCTTCGGACACGGCGGCTGCGCCACGTAGTGAGGGACGGCAGCCCAGTAGGACACGGCCGGCACGTCGAGCCGCATGCACGCGTCCTGGAAGACACCGACGATGCCCGTCGGACCCTCGTACGTCGACTGCTCGAGCTTGAGGCGGTCGACCAGGTCGGGCTCGGTCGCCGTGCCGGTCACCGGGATGGGCCGGGTATGCGGGGTGTCGGCAAGCAGGGCGCCGAGGGTGATCACGAGCTCTCCACCGAGGTCGTCGCAGGCCGCGAGGAGCTCGGCACAGAACTTCCGCCAGCGCATGTTCGGCTCGATGCCCCGGATCAGGATCACGTCGCGGTCGAGGTCGGGCGGCGACGCGATCGCGACCTGGGTGCTGGGCCAGGTGATCCGCCGGTGCCCGAGCTCGTCGAGGCCGACCACGGGGCGGTTCACCTGGAAGTCGTAGAACTCCTCGGGGTCGATCGCGCCGATGATGCGGGCGTCCCAGACCTTGATCAGGTGGTCGATGACGGACGAGGCCGCGTCGGCGGCGTCGTTCCAGCCTTCGAAGGCCGCGATGACCACCGGCTCGACCAGGTCGTCGATCTCCTCGATCTCGATCACTCGACAACAGTAGTCACCCCGGGCACGTCTCGGCTGGTCCGACAGGCCTCCGACGAATTGGCGGGCCGCTGCCGCCGGTGTCACGATGCGGAAACGGGGTCCAGCACGCGGACATGTCTTCCTAGGCTGGTCTCCACGAAATACGAGGAGTGACCTGCCCGTGACTCACCAGTCGCACCGTCCCGACGCCACCGGGGAGCTGACCGACCTGCTCCACGACCGGATCCTGGTGCTCGACGGCGCGATGGGCACGATGATCCAAGGCCACCGGCTCGACGAGGCGGCCTACCGCGGTGAGCGCTTCGCGGCGTACGACCGCGATCTCGTCGGCGACAACGACCTGCTCTCGGTGACCCAGCCCGACGTGATCCGCAGCATCCACCGGGCCTATCTCGAGGCCGGCGCCGACATCATCTGCACCAACACGTTCAACGGCACGAGCATCTCCCAGGCCGACTACGGTCTCGAGGACCTCTGCTACGAGCTCAACGTCGCGGCTGCTGCGCTCGCCCGCGGGGCCGCCGACGAGATCACGACGACCGAGCGGCCGCGCTACGTCGCCGGGTCGCTCGGTCCGACCTCCAAGACCGCCTCCATCTCGCCCGACGTCAACGACCCCGGCGCCCGCAACGTCACCTTCGACGAGCTCGTGGCGGCCTATCTCGAGGAGGCCCGAGGACTGGTCGACGGCGGCGCCGACATCCTCCTCATCGAGACGATCTTCGACACCCTCAACGCCAAGGCTGCGATCTTCGCACTCGAGACCCTGTTCGAGGACCACGGTCGCCGCTGGCCCGTGATCGTCTCCGGCACGATCACCGATGCCAGCGGACGCACCCTCTCCGGGCAGGTCACCGAGGCGTTCTGGAACTCCGTCCGCCATGTGCGACCGCTCGCCGTGGGCCTGAACTGCGCGCTCGGTGCCCAGGAGCTGCGGCCTTACGTCGCCGAGCTGTCCAGGGTCGCCGGCTGCTTCGTCTCAGCCCACCCCAACGCCGGGCTGCCCAACCACTTCGGCGAGTACGACGAGACGCCCGCCCAGATGGCCGGCATCCTCGGCGAGTTCGCCACCAGCGGGCTCGTCAACATCGTCGGCGGCTGCTGTGGCACCACGGCCGAGCACATCGGCGCGATCGCGGACGCCGCGAAGGGTGTCGCCCCGCGGGTGCTGCCCACGATCCCGCCGGCGCTCCGACTGTCCGGTCTCGAGCCGGTCACCATCACCGACGAGAGCCTGTTCCTCAACGTCGGCGAGCGCACCAACATCACCGGGTCCGCCCGCTTCCGCAAGCTGATCAAGGACGGCGACTACGACACCGGCCTCACGGTGGCCGCGCAGCAGGTGGAGGCCGGGGCACAGGTCATCGACGTCAACATGGACGAAGGCATGATCGACGGCGTCGCGGCCATGGACCGCTTCCTCAAGCTGGTCGCCTCGGAGCCCGACATCTCGCGCGTCCCCGTGATGGTCGACTCCTCCAAGTGGGAGGTGATCGAGGCCGGTCTGAAGTGCGTGCAGGGCAAGGCGATCGTCAACTCCATCTCGATGAAGGAGGGCGAGGAGAAGTTCATCGAGCAGGCGCGCCTGTGTCGTCGGTACGGCGCGGCCGCGGTGGTGATGGCCTTCGACGAGCAGGGCCAGGCCGACAGCCTCGAACGTCGTACGGCGGTGTGCGAGCGCGCCTACCGGATCCTCACCGAGCAGGTCGGCTTCCCGGCCGAGGACATCATCTTCGACCCCAACGTCTTCGCGGTCGCGACCGGCATCGAGGAGCACGCGACGTACGGTCGCGACTTCATCGAGGCCACCCGCTGGATCAAGGAGAACCTCCCGGGCGCCCTCGTCTCGGGCGGCATCTCCAACGTCAGCTTCTCGTTCCGGGGCAACAACCCCGTACGCGAGGCGATCCACGCGGTGTTCCTCTACCACGCGATCGCCGCCGGCCTCGACATGGGCATCGTCAACGCCGGCGCGCTGGTCGTCTACGACCAGGTGGACCCCGACCTGCGCGAGCGGATCGAGGACGTCGTCCTCAACCGGCGTCCCGACGCGGCCGAGCGGCTGCTCGAGATCGCCGAGCGCTTCAACATCGCCGCCGGGGTCGGCGAGGTGGCCACCGAGGAGTGGCGCGGGCTGCCGGTCGCGGAGCGGATCACCCACGCCCTCGTGAAGGGCATCGACGCGCACGTCGAGGCCGACACCGAGGAGCTCCGGGCGGTGATCGCCGAGCGCGGCGGGCGCCCGATCGAGGTGATCGAGGGCCCGCTGATGGACGGCATGAACGTCGTCGGCGACCTGTTCGGCAGCGGCAAGATGTTCCTCCCCCAGGTGGTCAAGAGCGCCCGGGTGATGAAGAAGGCGGTCGCCTACCTGATCCCGTTCATCGAGCAGGAGAAGCTCGACCGCCCCGAGCTCGCCACCGCCAAGGACACGAACGGCACCATCGTGATGGCGACGGTGAAGGGCGACGTCCACGACATCGGCAAGAACATCGTCGGCGTCGTCCTCCAGTGCAACAACTACGAGGTCATCGACCTCGGCGTGATGGCGCCAGCGCAGAAGATCCTCGACACCGCCCGCGAGATCGGGGCGGACCTGATCGGCCTCTCCGGCCTGATCACACCCAGCCTCGACGAGATGGTCAACGTCGCCTCCGAGATGCAGCGGCAGGGCTTCACCATCCCGCTGCTGATCGGCGGCGCGACGACCTCGCGGGCCCACACCGCGGTCAAGGTCGACCCGCGCTACGACGGCGCGGTGGTGTGGGTGAAGGACGCGTCGCGGTCGGTGCCCGTGACTGCGGCGCTGCTCGACGACCGGCAGCGCGACCGGCTGCTCGCCGAGGTGCAGGCCGACTACGACGCGCTCCGCATCCGTCACGCGGCCAAGAACGACCGTCCGCTGGCGACGCTGGCCGACGCCCGGGCAGCCGCGACACCGATCGAGTGGAACGGCTACCGGCCGCCGCGTCCGCGGCTGCTGCTCCAGCAGGACCACGACGTCTCTCCCAACATCGGTCTTCCCGGCGCCGGCCAGCACGTGAGGGTGTTCCGGAACGTCGACCTGGCCGAGGTCCGTCGCTACATCGACTGGCAGCCGTTCTTCAACGCCTGGGAGATGAAGGGGTCGTTCCCCGAGATCCTCGACGACGCCGAGTCGGGGGAGACAGCGCGCAAGCTCTACGACGACGCCCAGGCGATGCTCGACCGGATCGTCGACGAGGGCTGGCTGACCGCGCGCGGCGTGGTCGGGCTGTTCCCGGCCAACGCGGTGGGTGACGACGTCGAGGTCTACCTCGACGAGGAGCGCGGTGACCCGCACGCCGTACTCCACCATCTGCGTCAGCAGGGTGCCCACCGCCCGGGTGTCCCCAACCGATGCCTCGCCGACTACGTCGCCCCGAAGGAGACCGGCCTGAAGGACTACATCGGCATGTTCGCGGTCACGGCCGGGCTCGGTACCCACGAGCGGATCGAGCAGTTCAAGGCCGAGATCGACGACTACTCGGGGATCCTGCTGGAGTCGCTGGCCGACCGGCTCGCCGAGGCCTTCGCGGAGCGCATGCACGAGCGCGTACGCAGGGAGATGTGGGGCTACGCCCCCGACGAGCACCTCGACCAGCGCCAGCTGCTCAAGGAGCAGTACGACGGCATCCGGCCCGCGCCCGGGTACCCCGCCAGCCCCGACCACACCGAGAAGCAGGTCCTCTGGGACCTGCTCGACGTCGAGACCCACACCGACATGCAGCTGACCGAGTCGATGGCGATGTGGCCCGGGGCGTCGGTGTCGGGGATCTACTTCAGCCACCCGGAGTCGCAGTACTTCGTGGTCGGCCGCCTGGGCCAGGACCAGGTCGCCGACTACGCCGAGCGCAAGGGGTGGACCCTGGCCGAGGCCGAGCGCTGGCTGTCGCCGAACCTCGGCTACGACCCGGAGGACTGACCCCTGAGCGAGGTCGGTCGCCGGCTCGACTCCTTCGCCGCGGTCCTCTGGGACATGGACGGCACGCTGGTCGACACCGAGCCCTGCTGGATCGCGGCCGAGTTCGCGCTCGCCGAGCGCTACGGTGGCGCCTGGTCGCGCGAGCACGCGCTGCAGATCGTCGGCAGCGACCTGCTCGACTCCGGTCGCTACATCCGCGAGCACATGGGCATCGACGTCACGCCCGAGCGCATCGTCGATGAGCTGCTCGACTCGGTGATCGAGCAGGTCGAGCGGGTGGTGCCGTGGCGTGAGGGTGCCCGCGAGCTGCTCGCGTCGCTCCGTGACGCCGCCGTCCCGTGCGCGTTGGTCACGATGTCCTACGCCCGTTTCGTGAAGCCGATCCTGGCTGCGATGCCGTCCGGAACGTTCGCTGCCGTCGTCACCGGTGACGTCGTCGACCGCGGCAAACCGCACCCGGAGCCGTACCTCGCAGCCGCACGGGACCTCGACGTCCTGGCTGCCGAGTGCCTGGCGATCGAGGACTCGGACACCGGGACGACCTCGGCGGTCGCCGCCGGCTGCCAGGTGCTCGTGGCACCCCTGCACGCGCCGGTGCCGCCCGGCCCGGGGCGCGTCTTCACCGAGTCGCTGGTCGGACTGAGCGCCCGGTCGCGCCTGAGCGTGGCCGCGTCGTAATCGTTGCCGGATCGCGACCTCGCTGCGACCCGCTGGTCATGGACCCGCCGGTGGACAGCGGCTATGTTCTCGTGACTGATCACCCGCTCGGGACTGTCCGAGGGGCATGTAATTCGGAGGCTCACGTGGATCGAACCAAGCAGTTCGGGGCCGCTCTCGGCGCCGGCGCACTCGTAGTGGCGCTGGCAGCCTGCGGCGGTAGTAGCAGCAGCGGCGGGAACCCCTCCGCCGGGGGGAGCGGTGCGCCGTGGATCCTCGGCACCACCGACACCGTGACGGCGCTGGATCCAGCGGGGTCCTACGACCTGGGCTCGTCCACGCTCGAGTACAACCTGTACCAGACGCTCGTGACGGTGCCGCCCAACTCGACGAAGATCGTGGGCGACGCCGCCAAGTCGTGCACCTACAACAACCCCACGACGCTGACCTGCACGCTCAACCCCGGTGAGAAGTTCTCCAACGGGGACCCGCTCACCTCCTCGGACGTGAAGTACAGCTTCGAGCGCGCGATCAAGATCCAGGACGCCAACGGCGCGGCGATCTACCTGCTCGGCAGCATCACGGACACGGCCAAGGACGGCACGGTCACGATGAACAAGGGCGCGATCGAGACGCCGGACGACCAGACCGTCGTGTTCCACCTCGACCATCCCGACACGACCTTCCAGTACGTCCTCACCTACCCGGGTGCGGCGGCGATCGTGGACGAGGACGTCTTCCCCGCCGACAAGAAGCTGGCGGACGACAAGATCATCGGCTCCGGCCCCTACCAGCTCAGCCAGTACAAGTCCGGTGAGCAGGCGGTGCTCGAGCTCAACTCGAACTACTCGGGTCCCGACCAGGGCAAGGCACCGCAGGTCTTCGTCAAGTACTACTCGGAGCCGTCGGCCCTGAAGCTCGCGGCCCAGAACGGCGAGGTCGACGTCGCCTGGCGAAGCCTGAGCCCGACCGACATCTCGTCGCTCAAGAAGGACTCCAGCGTCACCGTGGCGACCGGGAAGGGCTCGGAGATCCGGTACTGGGTCTGGAAGGTCGACGGTCCGGTCGGCAAGCAGCTGGCGATCCGGCAGGCCGCAGCCCAGGTCATCGATCGGGACGCCATCGCGAAGGACGCCTACGACGGCACCGTCGACCCGCTGTACTCGATCGTGCCGCCGGGCTACGGCGGGCAGAAGGACTCCTTCAAGGCGACCTACGGCTCTCCGGACGTCGCCAAGGCGAAGCAGATGCTGAAGGACGCCGGCATCAGCACCCCGGTGAACCTCACCGTCGGCTGGACGCCGACGCACTACGGACCGAGCACCGAGGACGAGGCGAACGAGCTCCAGCGCCAGCTCGAGGCCAGCGGGCTGTTCAAGGTCACCCTGAAGAGCACCGAGTGGGAGCAGTACCAGACCATCTACAAGCAGGGCGCCTACGACCTGTTCATCCTGGGCTGGTTCCCGGACTACCCGGACGCCGACGACTACCTGTCGCCGTTCATGGTCGACGGTGGCTTCTTCCAGAACGGGTACAAGAACGCCCAGGTGGACAAGCTCGTGGCGCAGGAGCAGGGCACCGACGACCAGGCCAAGCGGCAGCAGATCTTCGGGCAGCTGCAGGACATCGCGGCGAAGGACGTCCCGTTCATCCCGTCGTGGGTGGGCCAGAACACTGCCGTGTACGGCAAGGGGATGTCCGGCGTCGAGAGCACGCTCGACCCGTCGTTCATCTTCCGGTTCTGGTTGGTCACCAAGAACAGCTGATCCACCCACAGCACACGATCGTGGGGAGAGACCCGAGCGGTCTCTCCCCATGAGCCGTGCCAGGAGGCACTCTTCATGACCCGTGCTGGATCGGGATCCCTTCCGAGATACATCCTGCAGCGCATCGTGTTGGTGATCCCGATGATCTGGGTCATCCTCACCCTCGTCTTCTTCATCCTGAGGGTGGCCCCGGGTGACCCGGTGTCGGCGGCTCTCGGCGGGAAGCTCAACGCACAGGCACTGGAACAGCGGCGGGAGGCGCTCGGCTTCAACCGCCCGCTACTAGCGCAGTACTGGGACTACCTCTCCTCGGTCGCCCACCTCGACTTCGGGACCACCTTCAGTGACAACCAACCTGTTCTCCACGTCATCCGCGACAACGGCGGCGCCACTCTCACTCTCACCGTCGCCGCGTTCGCCATCGCTCTGCTGGTCGGCATCCCGCTCGGTCTGCTCGCGGGCCGCTACCGAGACTCCGCTCCCGACGTCGGGATCCGGTTGTTCGGCATCGTGAGCTACGCGGCGCCGGTGTTCTTCGTCGGCTTCCTGCTGCAGTTCTATGTGGCCGAGCCACTCGGCCTGCCCACGTCCGGCGACGCCAGTCCGATCACCGTCTTCGAGGTCCCGACCAAGACGCACATCCTCCTCGTCGACGCCTTCCTGAGCGGCAACGGCGCGGCGATCCAGGACGTGCTGAAGCACCTGATCCTGCCGTCTGTCTGCCTCGGCTTGGTGATCTGCGGAGTCTTCATCCGGCTGGTGCGGGTCAACATGCTGCAGACCATGCAGACCGACTACGTCGAGGCCGCCGAGGCGCGGGGCCTGAAGCGCGGCTCGGTGACCTGGCGGCACGCCTTCCGCAACGCCCTGGTCCCTGTGATCACGGTGATCGGGCTCCAGTTCGCGCTGCTCCTGGGCGGGGCGATCCTGACCGAGCAGACCTTCAACTGGCCCGGGATCGGCCAGAAGCTCGTGCTCTACATCAACAACCGTGACTACGGTGCTGTGCAGGGGATCATCACGTTCTTCGCCCTGGCGGTCGTGATCATCAGCCTGCTGGTCGACATCGTCAACGCGCTGATCGACCCGCGAGTGAGGTACTGATGCGACGCCTGCTCTCTGCACTCGCCAAGCCCTTCACCGAGACGACCGGTCTCGCCCGGTGGATGCTCGTGGCCGGGGTGCTCCTCAGCCTGGTCTTCGTGATCTGTGCGGTGTTCGCCCCCTGGCTCGCTCCCTACGGGTTCGCTCAGTCATCCGCCCACGGCGTGGAGTTCCCGAAAGTGGGTCACCCCAGCTCGGCTCACCCGTTCGGCACCGACCGGTTGTTCTTCGACGTCCTGTCCCGCGTGATCTGGGGCGCCCGCACGGCGCTGGAGGTGGTGATCCTCTCCATCCTCTTCTGCGTCGTCCTCGGGGTTCCGCTGGGTCTGGTGTCGGGCTTCTACGGCGGCGCTCTGGACCGGGTCCTGGTGCTGATCATGGACGCGTTGTACGCGTTCCCGTCCTTCCTCCTGGCGATCGTGGTCTCGTTCCTGCTCATCGACATCTACGGCGGCAGCGTGATCGCGGTGTCGGTGTCGCTGACGGTGGTCTACATCCCGCAGTACTACCGGGTGGTCCGCAACACGACGCTCAGTGCCAAGGAGGCGACGTACATCGAGGCAGCGCGCGCCATCGGTGCACGTGACATCAGGATCATGCGCCGCTACCTCTTCGGGAACGTCATTCAGAGCGTGCCGGTGCTCGCCACGCTGAACGCCGCCGACGCCATTCTCACCCTCGCGGGCCTGGGCTTCCTCGGGCTGGGCATCCAGTCGACCGAGGCGGCCGAATGGGGGCACGACCTGCAACGGGCGCTGGCCGACGCCGGCTCCGGGGTCTGGTGGACGGGCCTCTACCCGGGCCTGGCCATCGTGCTCCTGGTGACCGGGCTGACCCTCGTGGGTGAAGGCCTGAACGAGACGATCAACCCCACCCTGCGACGTCGTCGGCTGCTTCCGGTTGTCATGCCGCCGCGCGACCAGACGACGCCGTTCCAGGAGGAGCAGAGCACATGGCCATCGACCTGACCGAGAACGTCGTGGCTGCCGACGCCCAGGGGCCGGTGATCTCCGCCCGCGACGTCCGGGTCTGGTACGGCACGACCAGGGGCGCGATCCGGGCCGTCGACGGCGTCAGCTTCGACCTGGCCCCCGGCGAGACCCTGGGCCTGGTCGGGGAGTCCGGGTGTGGCAAGTCGACGCTCGGCCGTGGCCTGATGGGGCTCCTGCCCGAGGGCGCCAAGCGCGACGGCCAGGTGTTGTTCCGGGGCCGGGACATCTTCGCGCTCAGCCCCAAGGCGGCCTACCAGCTGCGGGGCCGCGAGCTCGGGATGATCTTCCAGGAGCCGCTGACGCGGCTGAACCCCCTGATGCGGATCTCGCAGCACTTCGAGGAGACCATCAAGCAGCACGAGCCGGACCTGTCCAACGACGAGGTCCGCGAGCGCGCTCTGGAGGTGCTCCGCCTGATGGGGATCCCACCGACGCGCTACCGGTCGTACCCCCATGAGTTCTCGGGCGGGATGCGGCAGCGACTGATGATCGCGCTGACCCTCGTGCTGCGGCCCGCTTTCGTGGTGGCGGACGAGCCCACCACGGCCCTCGACGTACTGGTCGAGGCGCAGATCGTGCAGATCCTCAACGATCTGCGCCGCAACTTCCAGACGTCACTGCTGCTGATCACCCACAACGTCGGCATCGTCGCTGAGGCCTGCGACCGGGTAGCGGTGATGTACGCCGGCCGGATCGTCGAGCAAGGTCGGGTGGCCGACGTCTTCAAGAACCCGCAGCATCCCTACACCCGGGCCCTGCTGCGGTCGACGATCTCGCTGACGACGACCGGTCTGAACTACATCCCCGGCGCACCACCGGACCTCGTCGACCCCCCGGACGGATGCCGTTTCCACCCCCGCTGCACGGAGGCGATGAACGTGTGTGCCGCCAAGAACCCGGTCGACATCGAGCGACGCGGAGGCGGTCGTGTCGAGTGCTGGTTGCAGGGTCCGGAGAACGAGATCCCGCCCGGTGGAAAGCAACCTCTCGAGCAGGAGGAGCTGACCGTTGTCGACGAGGCCTGACCTCCCCGGCGCCGCGTCCCCCTTGGTGGAGGTGCGCGACCTCTCCGTGCACTTCGAGCTGCGGGGCGGGTCCCTGGCGAGGCTGTTCGGCCGGGACACCGGCACCATCAAGGCGGTCGACGGCATCTCCTTGGACCTTCAGCCTGGTGAGGTCGTGGGGCTGGTCGGCGAGAGCGGCAGTGGCAAGTCCACGCTGGGTCGGGCACTGCTCGGCCTGGTCCCCGCGACGCACGGCTCGATCAGGGTGCGAGACCAGAACCTCGCCGACCTGAGCCGTCGCCGGCTCCGCAAGATCCGGCAGGTGGTCCAGATGGTGTTCCAGGACCCCAACGCCGCCCTCAACCCGTCGATGACGGTCGAGGAGGCGGTGGCCGACGCACTCCGCGTGCAAGGCGTGAGGTCGGCGACTGAGCGGCACGGGCGAGTCGTGGAGGCCCTCGAACGCGTAGGGCTCTCGCCCGTGGAGCTCTTCCTCAGCAAGTACCCCCGTGACCTGTCCGGGGGACAGAAGCAGCGCGTGGTCCTGGCCCGGGCGATCGTCCTCAACCCTGAGGTCCTGGTCGCCGACGAGCCGGTGTCCATGCTCGACATGAGTGTGCGAGCGAAGATCCTGCAGCTGATGCTCGACCTGAAGACCGAGCTCGGGCTCACCTATGTCTACATCACTCACGACCTCGCCACGGCCAAGTACTTCTGTGATCGGATCGCGATCATGTACCTCGGCCGTGTGGTCGAGATCGGGCCGACCGAGGACATCTTCGCCCACCCGCGGCACCCCTACACGAAGGCGCTGTTGGCGGCGATCCCAGAGCCCGACCCCGACAAGATGCTGCCGCGCGACCTCCCGCGGGGCGAGGTCCCGGACGCCGCTCAGCCGCCGCTCGGGTGCGCGTTCCACCCACGGTGCCCCGAGGCGATCTCCGCCTGCGGATGGGAGTCCCGGGACCTGCGGGCACTCCTCGAGGAGCATTGGATGCGACCGGACGTGGCGTACGACGAGGAGCAGAACGTGATCGGGGGCCTGGAGCACTTGGACGAGCCGTCGACCACCGTGGCGCTCGGCGCCGGTGGCAGCGCGGCGGTGCGCGCCCTTCTGGATCGGATGAGGGCGGAGGACTCCACCGAGCCACTCTGGTCGGGAGTCACCTCGATGGAGGACTCCGAGCCCGGGATCACCGTCCACTTCGAGCCGGCCCCGGCCCCCGCCCTCCGCCGGATCGGCAACGTCGACGTCGCCTGCGTCCTCTACCCGCCGGAGTCGGCCGACTGACCTGCGGTCGGGGACCCGGCCGGTGACCGGAGGTCGTAGTACCACTGACCAATGGTGACCGCGACCCCGCTCGGGAGAACCTGGTGGGACACCACGGACCACGATCAGGAGCAGCCATGAAGACCCGGACCGCCCTCGCGGCACTCACCCTCTCCGTCGTGGCGCTGCCGCTCGCGGCCGTCGCCCCGGCGTCGGCGAGCCACGGGGGCGGGGACGCCGTACGGACCCACGGCGGCTGCGGGGGGCCCGCGGTCTGGAAGCTGAAGGCCAAGCCGGACGACGGGCGCATCCAGGTCGAGGCCGAGGTCGACAGCAACCGTGCGGGACAGGTGTGGGACTGGACGCTCAAGCACAACGGCAGCGTCTCCGCGAAGGGATCCAACACCACGCGGGGCGCGAGCGGCTCGTTCAGCGTGGAGCGCCGGATGGCCGACCTGGCGGGGACCGACCACTTCACCTTCCGTGCTCAACGTCGGGCCAGCGGCGACGTGTGCCGTGGCACCATCTCCCTCTGAGCGTGGCCGTGGGCTTCCCGGGCCCACGAACCGGGGAAGGAGCGCGCGCTGAGGGTGTTCCGCAACCCCGTCGTGCAGTTCGTCCTCGCCAGCCTCCTGCTGTTCGGCGTGATCTGGTGGGGGACCGGACGACTGTCGCAGACAGCGGCCCGGAACGAGGCCCTCAACGACGCCCGCGACACCACCGAGCTGCTCGCCCACTCGGTGGCGGAACCCGCGATCCCGAAGGGGATGGTCGACGGTGACGCGGGCGCGATCGACCGCTTCGACCGCGAGGTCGGGCAGCGCCTGCTCGTGCCCGACGTCCAACGGATCAAGATCTGGCGTGAGGACGGGACGGTCGTCTACAGCGACAAGACCCAGCTGATCGGCAAGAAGTTCACGCTCGACGACGAGCAGCTCGACGTCCTCCACAGCGGCGCGACCGAAGGCGGCCTGTCCGACCTGCGCCGGCAGGAGAACAGGTTCGAGACCGAGAACGACGGGCTGCTCGAGGTCTACACGCGGATCGACTCGCCCGAGGGCGAGCCGTTGCTGTTCGAGGCCTACTACTCGGTCGTGACGGTCCAGCAGCGCGCTGCCGAGGTGCTCACGCCGTTCCGGCGGATCAGTGCGCTCGGCCTGATCGCGATCCTGCTCCTCGGCGTACCGATGATCGGGGTGCTGACCCTGCGGCTCACGCGTGCCAGCCGGGCCCGGGAGCGGCTGATGGAGCGAGCCATCGACTCCTCCGAGGCCGAGCGTCGCCGGATCGCGCGCGACCTCCACGACGGTGTGGTCCAGGAGCTGGCGGGGACGGCGTTCGCCCTGTCGGGGGCGGCCCGTGAGTCCGGCACCTCGCCGGAGCTGCGCTCGGTCCTGACGCGGTCCAGTGAGGCCCTGCGCCGTACCCTGCGTCAGCTGCGCTCGCTGCTCGTGGAGATCCACCCGCCCGGTCTCAACGCCGGCGGCCTCGGAGCGGCACTCGAGGACCTCACCGCCCAGGCAGCCGGGGCAGGAGTCACGCCGACCGTCAGCGTGACCGGCATGGACGGCACGCCGGACCACGTGGTCGCCCTGGTCTGGCGGGTGGCCCAGGAGGCGATCCGCAACGCCGTGCGACACGCCGGCGCCACCACGGTCCGGGTCGAGGTGCTCGGCGACGGACCTCAGGTCAGCCTCACCGTCCAGGACGACGGGGTCGGCTTCGACCCCGCGGCCGGCGGGCGGCAGGACTCCTACGGCCTGCGAGGCTTGCAGAGCCTGGTGGAGGACGGCGGCGGCCGTCTGCAGGTGCAGTCGGCGCCCGGCGTCGGGACGACGGTGAGAATGGTGGTGGAGCGGGGATGAGCGACGAGACGATCCGCGTGGTGATCGTGGACGACCACGCGGTCCTGCGCGCGGGGCTCGAGCAGCTGCTGTCCGGGGAGGCCGACCTCGAGGTCGTCGGCACGGCGGCGTCCGGCGACGAGGCGATCGACCTGGTCCGTGGCCTCCGCCCCGACGTGGTCCTGATGGATCTGCAGATGCCGGGCGTCGACGGTGTCAGTGCCACGCGGACGATCGTCGGCGAGGAGCTCGCCGACGTCCTGGTCCTGACTTCCTACTCCGATGCGGAGCGGATCGTCGGTGCCCTCGACGCGGGCGCCCTGGGCTACCTGCTCAAGGACGCCGAGCCCGACGAGGTGCTGCGCGGCATCCGCGCCGTGGCCAGGGGTGAGTCGCCGATCAACCCCCGCGCGGCTCGCGAGCTGCTCGGGGCACGGCGTACGACGGGTGTCGCGGCCTCGGAGCTGACCCCGCGCGAGAGCGAGGTGCTGGTGCTGGTGCGCCAGGGGCTGGCCAACAAGCAGATCGCGCGCCGCCTGGGGATCTCCGAGCGCACCGTCAAGGCGCACCTGACGTCCGCCTTCCAGCGGATCGGCGTCGTGGACCGGACGCAGGCCGCGCTGTGGGCCGAGCGCAACGGGCTCGGCGGCTGAGGAACGGTGCGTCTCGAGACCGACCGCCGGTCCCGTCAGGGTGCGGTGACCGCCACGTCGAGGTCTTCTGCCGTCAGCTCGCCGCTGTCGCCGGCACGGTCGGGCAGTGGTGGTGGCGTGCCCCCGAACTCGGGGCAGAGCTCCTGGTAGGAGCACCACGAGCACAGCTTCGTGCGCTGGGGGCGCCAGTCGCCGGTCTCCTCCGCGCGCCGGATGGCGCGCCAGATGGCCTCGACCTTGCGCTCGGTCGCGAGCAGGTCCGCCTCGTCGGGCACGTAGCGCAGCATCTCGCCGTTGCCGAGGTAGACCAGCTGCAGCATGGCGGGAACGATGCCGCGGGTGCGCCAGATGACCAGGGCGTAGAACCTCATCTGGAACAGCGCCTTGGCCTCGAACATCTCGCCGGGCGACCTCCCGGTCTTGTAGTCCACCACTCTGATCGCGCCGTCGGCTGCGATGTCGAGGCGGTCGACGAAGCCGCGGAGCAGCAGCCGGGACTCGAGCAGCGCCTCGACGTAGAGCTCGCGCTCGGCGGGCTCGAGGCGGCGAGGGTCCTCGAGGGTGAAGTAGCGGTCGAGCACGACGCGGCACGAGCCGAGCCACTCCGCGACGTCGGGCCCTTCGTCGGTGAACAGGGTGGCGAGGTCGGGCTCCGCGGCCAGCAGGGCGTCCCAGGTCGGCACGAGCAGGTCACGGGCCCGGTCGGGGGTGCGGTCGTGGGAGGGCAGGTCGAAGAGGTCCTCGAGCACCTTGTGCACCAGGGTGCCTCGCAGGGCATCGGCCGACGGCTCCTCGGGGAGCCGGTCGATGGTGCGGTAGCGGTAGAGCAAGGGACAGGTCATGAAGTCGGAAGCGCGGCTCGGGGACAGCGCGCCGAGGACGTCGACCCCGTCGACCGGGGTGGACCGGAGCTCGGCCGGTGAGGCCGCAGGGGACGGCGTGCTGCTCATGCTCCGAATCTAGGCGAGGGTGCCGACACCGCGGCGACGCCGCGCGACACACGGTGGTCAAGTAGCCTCGCAGTATGAGTGACGACCGCGGCCCCCGCGGCCCGGTCCGCCGTCCACCAGGGACGCTCCAGGTCGGGTCGATCGCGGGCAGCCCTGTGCTCATCAGCCGGTCGTGGTTCCTGATCGCGGGTCTGATCGCGGTCATGGTCGCCCCCGCCGTGGAGCGGGTGGAGCCCGGTCTCGGCGGCCTGAAGTACCTCGCCGGGCTGATGCTGGCGGTGCTCCTCTACCTCTCGGTCCTCGTCCACGAGGCGTCGCACGCCGTGGTCGCGAAGCGTTTCGGGCTACCGGTCTCGTCCATCACGCTGCACTTCCTCGGCGGCATGACCGCCATCGAAGGCGAGCCCGCGAGCCCGCGGCAGGAGTTCTGGATCTCGGTCGTCGGGCCGATCTCGTCGCTGGTCGTGGCGGCGGCCGCCCTCGGGCTCAGGCTGGTCACTCCGGGCGGTCTGATCGGCCTCGCTGTCGGCGGGGTGGCCTACACGAACCTGCTCGTGGGGGTCATCAACCTCGTGCCGGGGCTGCCCCTCGACGGCGGGCGGGTCCTGAAGGCCGCGGTCTGGAAGGTCACGGGTGACACCCATCGCGGCACCATCGTCGCCGCGTGGGGCGGCCGGGTGGTCGCGGTGCTGGCGCTCGGCTACCCCGTCCTGACCAGACGCCTGCTCCACCAGCCCGTCTCCGCGATCGACTTCATCTTCGCCGGTGTGATCGCGATGTTCCTCTGGAGCGGGGCCACGGCCGCGCTGGAGTCCGCGAAGGTCCGCTCGCGGCTGCCGTACCTGGTCGCCCGCGACCTCGCGCGGCGTACTCTCACCGTCCCTGCCGAGCTGCCGCTGGGCGAGGCCGTACGCCGCGCGCAGGAGGTCGAGGCGGGAAGCATCGTCACGGTCACCTCCACCGGCGTACCGATCGGCGTCGTCAACGAGGCGGCCCTGCTGTCGGTGCCTGCCGAGCGCCGCGCGTGGGTGCCGGTGTCCTCGGTGACCCGCACCCTCGACGACGGGCTCCGGCTCCCCGTCGGTATCGGTGGCGAGGACCTGATCCGCGCCATCAGCTCCAGACCGGCGGGGGAGTACCTCCTCCTCGATGCCGACGGCAGCATCTTCGGCGTCCTGTCGACCGCCGACGTCGACCGCGCCTTCCGCGCCCACGCCTGACCTGCGGGCGCGCCGGCGGCGGACGCTAGGGTCGCGACCATGTCCGACCGACCCTCCGAGCCCGCACCGCCCGACGTCCCGAGCCGGGCCTGGGCGGGGGTCCATCGCGGGCCGCTGCGGGCGGGGGAGTGGGTGCGGCTCACCGACCAGAAGGGGCGTCGCCACAACTTCGAGCTCGTGCCGGGCAAGCGGTTCTTCTCCAACCGCGGCCACCTCGAGCACGACGCGCTGATCGGCCGCGAGGAGGGGTTCACGGTCACCTCGTCGGCAGGTGGCGAGTACCTCGTCTTCCGGCCGCTCCTGAGTGAGTTCGTGGTCTCGATGCCGCGGGGCGCCGCGGTCGTCTACCCCAAGGACGCGGCGCAGATCGTTGCCATGGTCGACATCTTCCCGGGCGCCGAGGTCGTCGAGGCGGGCGTCGGATCCGGCGCCCTCACCTGCTCGCTGCTGCGCGCGGTCGGGCCGCACGGCCGGGTGTCGTCGTACGAACGGCGCGAGGAGTTCGCCGAGGTCGCCCGCGCGAACGTCACCCAGTTCTTCGGCGGCGACCACCCGGCGTGGAGCCTCACGCTCGGTGACCTCGCCGAGGCGCTCCCGGCCTCCGGCGACAAGGCCGACCGCGTCATCCTCGACATGCTCGCGCCGTGGGAGTGCCTCGACGCGGCAGCGGGCGCGCTGCGGCCCGGCGGCATCGTGTGTGCCTACGTGGCCACCACGACCCAGCTGTCCCGCTTTGTCGAGACCGTGCGGATCCACGGCGGTTTCACCGAGCCCCAGGCCTGGGAGTCGTTGGTCCGTGACTGGCACGTCGAGGGTCTGGCCGTGCGTCCCGGGCACTCCATGATCGGGCACACGGCGTTCCTCGTGACCGCCCGCAGGATGGCTCCGGGGCAGCGGCCACCGATGAAGAAGCGGCGCCCCGCACCGGGTGCCTACGGCCCCGACTACGTCGGTCCGCGACCCCCCGGCGTACCCGACGAACCCGTCGCCGACTGACCCCGGCGCCCGGCGGCGCCCGGAGCGGCCGAGATCAAATCGTGAGAAACGCCTCCGGATGGGGGCGTGAAGGGCCACCGTGGACGAGTAGGGTCGACGCAGGAGGTGGGACGCATGAGCAGTGGTCAGGACGCCTCGAACGGCGCGGAGCGAAGCGCGCGCGAGCTGGCCGAGCAGGTGAGGTTCCTCGAGTCGGAGGTGGCCGACCTGCGCCGCCGCCTGTCCGACTCGCCCGCCCAGACCCGTGGTCTGGAGCTCCGTCTCGCCGACACCCAGCGGTCGTTGTCGGCCGTCACCTCCCAGAACGAGCGCCTCGCCCAGACCCTGCGCGAGGCGCGCGACCAGATCATGAAGCTCAAGGAGGAGGTCGACCGCCTCGCCCAGCCTCCGGCCGGCTTCGGCACCTTCATCCAGCGCAACGACGACGACTCGGTCGACGTGTTCACCGGCGGCCGCAAGCTGCGGGTCAACGTCAGCCCCGGGGTCGAGCTCGAGTCGCTGGTGCGTGGCCAGGAGGTCATGCTCAACGAGGCGCTCAACGTCGTGGCCGCGCTCGAGTTCGAGCAGATCGGCGAGGTCGTGATGTTCAAGGAGCTGCTCGCCGACGGCGAGCGCGCCCTGGTCATCGCGAACGCCGACGAGGAGCGCGTGGTCCGCCTCGCCGACCCGCTCAAGGCCGACACCCTGCGCGCCGGCGACTCGCTCCTGCTCGACAGCCGCGCCGCGTACGCCTACGAGCGGGTGCCCAAGTCCGAGGTCGAGGAGCTCATCCTCGAGGAGGTCCCCGACATCGAGTACGGCTCGATCGGCGGTCTGGTCAGCCAGATCGACGCGATCCGTGACGCCGTCGAGCTGCCCTATCTCCACCCCGAGCTGTTCCTCGAGCACCAGCTCAAGCCGCCCAAGGGCGTCCTGCTCTACGGTCCTCCGGGCTGCGGCAAGACCCTCATCGCCAAGGCGGTCGCGAACTCCCTGGCGAAGAAGGTCGCCGCCAAGACGGGCCAGGAGGGGAAGTCCTACTTCCTCAACATCAAGGGCCCCGAGCTGCTCAACAAGTACGTCGGCGAGACCGAGCGCCACATCCGCCTCGTGTTCCAACGGGCGCGGGAGAAGGCCAGCCACGGCACGCCGGTGATCGTGTTCTTCGACGAGATGGACTCCCTGTTCCGGACCCGTGGTTCCGGTGTCTCCTCCGACGTCGAGAACACCATCGTCCCGCAGCTGCTCAGCGAGATCGACGGCGTGGAGGCGCTGGAGAACGTGCTGGTGATCGGCGCCTCCAACCGTGAGGACATGATCGACCCCGCGATCCTGCGGCCCGGCCGGCTCGACGTGAAGATCAAGATCGAGCGGCCCGACGCCGAGTCCGCCCGTGACATCTTCAGCAAGTACCTCATCCCCGAGCTGCCCCTGCACGCCGACGACCTCGCGGAGTTCGGCGGCAACCGGGTCTCGTGTGTCGAGGGCATGATCCAGGCCACCGTCGAGCGGATGTACACCGAGACCGAGGAGAACCGCTTCCTGGAGGTCACCTACGCCAACGGTGACAAGGAGGTCCTCTACTTCAAGGACTTCAACTCCGGCGCGATGATCCAGAACATCGTCGACCGGGCCAAGAAGATGGCGATCAAGGACTTCCTCGAGCACGACCAGCGCGGCCTGCGGGTCGCCCACATGCTCCAGGCGTGTGTGGACGAGTTCAAGGAGAACGAGGACCTGCCCAACACGACCAACCCCGACGACTGGGCGCGGATCTCGGGCAAGAAGGGCGAGCGGATCGTCTTCATCCGGACCCTCATCACCGGCAAGCAGGGCACCGAGCCCGGCCGATCGATCGACACGGTGCCCAACACCGGTCAGTACCTCTAGGACCCCGGCATGGGCTGGGTCGTCCTCGGCGTCATCGTGATGCTCGTCGTCGCGTTCCTCTGGAGGTTCCGGAAGCGGAAGATGGCCTCGATCGGCGACGGCCCCATCTCGCGCGACGCCTCCACGAACTACGGCGTCGTGCGACAGAGTGCCGAGAGCCACAAGTTCGACGGCGGCGGGTACCTCTGACCCGCCTCAGACCCGCGCTGCGCCCAAGTACCCGTAGGTCAGGGCCGCCGGACCGCTGAAGCCGGGCAGCGTGCCGGTCTCCAGCCAGGCCAGCAGCATCCCCGACTCCTCGACCAGCTCCCCGGGGTCGCGGGTCAGGTGGCAGCCGCCGGCGAGCCGCTGCTGCCACGGGTCCAGCCGTCGCTGCCAGCGGGCGGTCGCGGGATCCGTGGCGAGCCCGTGCTCCAGGAAGTGGAACATGCCCCTGGGCCGCACGAGCCGGCGTACCTCCGCGAGGGCGGTGCGCGCATCGGGGATCGTGCAGAGGGTGAACGTGCAGAGCGCGCTGTCGTACGACGAGTCCTCGGCCGCGATCGACTGACCGTCGAGCCCGATCCGCTCGACCGGGACGCTGCTCCGGGCCCTCCGCTTCTCCGAGAGCCGCCACCCGGTGTCGGAGGGTTCCACGGCGCCGACCGACTCCACCTCGGGTGGGAGGTGCACGAGGTTGAGGCCCCCGGCGAAGCCGAGCTCGAGGACCCGCCCCGTCAGCCCGGCGCAGGCCCGCGCGCGCGACTCGCCGAGCGCACGACCCCGGAGGGAGGCGTCGGTGACCCTGGGCACCACCTGCTCTGTCCACCACGCCATGCCGCCACGGTAGCCCGGACCGCCCCGTGGCCCGGATGGGCGGCGTCCGTGATGCGATCAGGCCATGCGGCCTGGGGTCGACTCCGGTGAGACTCGGCAAGGCGGGCCAGCCGCTGGTGGTGGCCACCTCGCGCGTGCAGCCCCCTGGCCGGTCCGGCCCGGGGGCTGCTGCGCGTAGGCTCGGCCTGTGACCGTACGACGGGTGATGGGCACCGAGATCGAGTACGGCATCTCGGTGCAGGGCCAGCCCCACGCCAACCCGATGGTGGCCTGCTCGCAGGTCGTCAACGCCTACGCGAGCGCCACCATCAAGGCGCGCCGGGCCCGGTGGGACTTCGAGGAGGAGTCGCCGCTGCGTGACGCGCGCGGCTTCGACCTGAGCCGGCAGCTCGCCGACCCCAGCCAGCTCACCGACGAGGACCTCGGCCTGGCCAACGTGATCCTCACCAACGGCGCCCGCCTCTACGTCGACCACGCGCACCCCGAGTACTCCACCCCCGAGGTGACCACGCCGCTCGACATCGTGCGGTGGGACAAGGCGGGGGAGCAGGTGATGCTCGACGCGTCCCGGATGGCGGCACAGACGCCGGGCAGCGCCCCGATCCACCTCTACAAGAACAACACCGACAACAAGGGCGCGTCGTACGGGGCTCACGAGAACTACCTGATGAGCCGGGCCACGCCGTTCGCCGACATCGTGCGTCACCTCACACCGTTCTTCGTCAGCCGGCAGGTGGTCGTCGGGTCCGGACGGGTCGGGATCGGACAGGACGGCCGCGAGCACGGCTTCCAGCTCAGCCAGCGTGCGGACTACTTCGAGGTCGAGGTCGGGCTCGAGACCACCCTCAAGCGACCGATCATCAACACCCGTGACGAGCCGCACGCGGACCCGGAGAAGTACCGGCGGCTCCACGTGATCATCGGCGACGCCAACCTGGCCGAGATCTCGACGTACCTCAAGGTCGGCACCACCTCGCTGGTGCTCGCGATGATCGAGGACCGCTTCATCACCACCGACCTGGGGATCGACGGACCGGTCGCGGCCTTGCGGGCGGTCTCGCACGACCCCACGCTGCGCGAGCTGATCCCGATGAACGACGGACGCAAGCTCACGGCCCTCCAGCTGCAGGGGGAGTACCTCGAGCTGGCGCGTAAGTACGTCGACGACCGCCTCGGGTCCGACGCCGACGCGCAGACCGTCGACGTGCTCGACCGCTGGGAGTCGGTGCTCACCCGGCTGCAGCAGGACCCGATGCTGTGCGCGCGCGAGCTGGACTGGGTGGCCAAGCTGAAGCTGCTGAACTCCTACCGTGACCGCGACGGCCTCGACTGGGACAGCGCCAAGCTGCAGCTGATCGACTACCAGTACAGCGACATCCGGCCCGACAAGGGGCTCTACCACCGCCTCGTCCAGCTCGGGCGGATCGACCGGCTGCTCGACGACGCCTCGGTCGAGCGCGCTATGCACGCGCCACCCGACGACACCCGTGCGTACTTCCGTGGCCGGTGCCTGGAGAAGTACGCCGACTCCGTCGCTGCCGCGTCGTGGGACTCCGTGATCTTCGACCTGCCGGGCCGCGAGTCGCTCCAGCGCGTGCCCACTATCGACCCGCTCCGCGGCTCCAAGGCCCATGTGGCCGATCTGATCGACCGCTGCGACACCGCGGAGGAGCTGTTCCGCGCCCTGACCCGCTGACCCGCCTCGCCCCGACCGGCCTCGCGCAGTCGGGTCGAGCGGCTAGGGTGAACGCATGGCCCAGGAGCAGAAGCAGCCTCGCAAGTCAGGCGAGTCCGAGGACGTCGCCGAGGTCGCGCCGGAGACCGATGTCGCCGAGCGCAAGGAAGCCTTGGACGACGATGTCGACGCCATCCTCGACGAGATCGACGACGTCCTCGAGACCAACGCCGAGGACTTCGTGAAGTCGTTCATCCAGAAGGGCGGGCAATGATCCGCCCCACGCGAGTCCTCGCTCCGCTGCGGTGCGCTCAGGGGCCCTGGGGATGACCGACTCCCGCCTGCCGGCGTCCTTCATGACGCCTGGCACGTCCAGTTTCGCCGACTTCCTGGCCCTCGAGTCACCCGACCTGCTGCCGTCACGCCGCGCCGTACCCCAGGGCCAAGCGGGAGACCTGGCACCGCACGGGACGACGATCGTCGCGGCCACGTTCCCCGGCGGCGTGGTGATGGCCGGTGACCGCCGCGCCACGATGGGCAACATCATTGCCCAGCGCGACATCGAGAAGGTCTTCCCGGCCGACGAGTACTCCTGCGTCGGGATCGCGGGCACGGCCGGCCTCGCGGTCGAGCTGGTCCGCTTGTTCCAGACCGAGCTCGAGCACTACGAGAAGATCGAGGGGATGACCCTGTCGATGGACGGAAAGGCCAACCGCCTCGCCGCCCTGATCCGCGCCAACCTCGGGATGGCGATGCAGGGACTCGCCGTCGTACCCCTCTTCGCCGGCTTCGACCTCTCGACGAGCTCGGGGCGGATCTTCTCCTACGACGTCACCGGCGGTCGCTACGAGGAGACGGCGTTCCACTCGGTCGGCTCCGGCTCCCTGTTCGCTCGCGGTGCGCTGAAGAAGCTCTATCGCGACGACCTGTCCCAGGAGCAGTGCGTGACCGCTCTCGTACAGGCGCTCTACGACGCCGCCGACGACGACTCGGCCACCGGCGGCCCCGACCTGACCCGCCGCATCTTCCCGATCGTGCAGGTGATCACCGCCGAGGGCGGCCACCGCCTGCTCGACTCCGACGTCGCCGCGATCGCCGACGCCGTGATCGCCGGGCGGATGAACCGACCCGACGGCCCGGCCGCGCCCCTGACCTGATCGTGTCTCGACTCCGCTCGACAACCGAGGATCCGACATGAGCATGCCGTTCTACGTCTCGCCCGAGCAGCTGATGAAGGATCGGGCCGACTTCGCGCGCAAGGGGATCGCCCGCGGTCGGTCCGTGGTCGTCGTGCAGTACGCCGACGGCGTGCTGTTCGCATCGGAGAACCCCTCGCAGGCGCTGCACAAGGTCAGCGAGATCTACGACCGCATCGCCTTCGCGGCCGTCGGCCGCTACAACGAGTTCGAGAACCTCCGGATCGCCGGCGTACGCCTGGCCGACATGCGGGGGTACGCCTACGACCGGCGCGACGTCACCGGGCGTGGCCTGGCGAACGCGTACGCCCAGACGCTCGGCACGATCTTCTCCAGCGGCGGCGAGAAGCCCTACGAGGTGGAGCTCTTCGTCGCCGAGATCGGCGACACCGCGGCCGACGACCAGATCTACCGGCTGACCTACCAGGGGCAGGTCACCGACGAGCACCAGTACGCCGTGATGGGTGGCGCCGACGAGATCGTCGCCTCCTACCTCGAGGAGCACTACACCGAGAGCGCCTCACTGTCCGACGCTCTTCACGTCGCCGTTGCCGCCCTGGGCCACACCCCGGACGAGACCGGCGCGACGCGCGACCGGGTGATCCCCGCGAGTGACCTCGAGGTGGCCGTCCTCGACCGCACACGCAGCCAGCCGCGCAAGTTCGTCCGCCTGGGCCCGGCCCGGCTCGAGTCGCTGCTCGGTGACCGTGGACCCACCGAGCACGCCGCGGCTGACCGGAACGCCGCGTCGACCCCCGAGACACCAGCGGTCGCCCCACCCGCTCCACCGGAGGAGTAGACGCCCCCGAGCATGAGGCCGTGAGCACGTCGTACGCGCGGAGCGAGGCGTGCTCCGCCTGAGTCGGGGTCACCCGACCGACACCGACCCGTCGCCCCTGGCGGGAGCTCCCGGAGTGGCCGTGGACCGCACCACCACGCCGCATGGGCTGGTCAGGGACACCGTCGGCCCAGGCAGCCAGGGATGTCCGGAACGGTCCAACCTGGTCAGCCGCACCAGCGCGGCCGCGGGTGCCACGACGCAGAGCCGGACCGTGGCCCTGGCCACGGCATGCCGTGTTAGGAAGTCCGCCACAGGCGGTGAGCACCGGTAGTAGGTGTCCACCAGCCCCCGCCGGCGGGGTCCACCCAGGAGGTGGAGGTCGCGGAAGGACCGGAGGGTCTCGACCGCAGGCGCCGACGGTGTGCCGTAGCAGGCGGTGGCGATGAAGCACTCCGATCGAGCGCGACTCGCGGGGTTCGCCCCGAACTCGTTCACCAGGTCCTGGTACGACGGTGGGATCGCCGGGAACTGGACGTTCTGGCTCCACTCCGTCGCCCGGCTGTCGCCGAAGACCACCGACGGGTCGTCGGCCTTGAGCGGATCGGACGTCTCCTTCACGGGCGCGTCGTCGACCTGGACGTCGATCAGGTCCATGCTCACGAAGTTCAGGTCCGTGATCGACTCCGGTGGCCCGTGGCCAGGCCCCGTCCAGAAGTCGAAGGCACGCTCGAAGTGCACGGCGAGGGAGGTGTTGACGTACGGCTGGCCCTCGCGGTCCTCGATCTCCCGGAGCCGTTCTGCCTGTCGGAGCACGCGGTTCTGGACCGTCGTCGCGAGGTGCGAGGTGTAGTAGTCCTGGATCTGCTGCTGCAGCAGCTTGCGGTACTTCTCCTCCAGGCGGCGACGTAGCCGCTCGAGCCAGGGGATCACGATGAGCTGGATGATGATCTCCGCGATCAGCAGGGCGATGAACAGCACACCCTCGGCCACCAGGCGCCCCGCGGTGAGTGCGAACCGCCGGATCCCTCCTCCGCGCACCCGGATGCCGCGCGCGCCACCGACCCCCTCGGGCTCGACGACCCCCGGTCGCACCTGCGGGGCGCGCGGGACGCCGTGCGGCTCGACGGCCTCCTCGGTGTTCGCGCTCCGCGGAGCGGTCCCCTTGGCCCCGACCTCCGGAGGCGGCAGGGGGCTGGTGCGAGGGACCGTCCGCACCGAGTAGGTCACCGACGGGTGGTCGGCGATCTCCATGCTCGACACCCCTTGGGCCCGGGTGATCGCGCAGCTGCGCTCGTACACGACGTTCTGGTGGTACTCCGTGATCCTCAGGTCAGGTGAGAACACCCGGACCGTCGACGGGTCGACGACCGTGATCACGCGGTTCTGCGCCCGGGCCTCCATCGCGAAGAAGCGCTGACAGACCGGGCACATGTCGCGGTTGACGTAGTAGGTCCCCGCCTGAGGGGTCCGCACGATGGCACGCACCTCGGCGTGGTTGAGGGTCTGGTCGTTGACCACGAAGTTCTCGCCGAGGGCGGTGTTGATCGCCGCCAGGCGGGCCCGGAGCTGGGGTGCGGGAACGGCCACGGTCGGGGTCTCGCCCCCGGCGACGGCGCCGGTGGTGGTGCGTCGCGTGACGCCCGGTCCGATCTCGTCCTCGACGACCGCGTAGGTCTGGCCGGACTCGAAGGTCCCCAGGTTGCCGGGGCCTGCCGCTTCCTGCATCCGGCTCCGCACCAGGGCCTCCGCGTCCGCACGAGAGCGCCCGCCGACCATCGCATCCTGTACCCGGGCCTCGTACTGCTCCCGCACCTGCTGCGCGGTCTGCACGCGCTGCTGCAGAGCCGGGTTCACCGGACCCGCCGGGACCGTCGTCTGGGGCGCGAGGACCGCCTGGGTGACGACCGGTTCCTGGCGCAGCATCCACGTGCGCGTGGAGGTGTCGTAGAAGGAGCCGGCTGTCTCCGGCGGCGTCACGCCCGCGCGGGTGACCCAGTGGCCACCCTTGAGCTCGTAGTAGTCGGGGTTGCACGACATGCAGACCGTGTAGCGGTCCCGGTACCGGAAGAGGCCCGACCGGTCCAGCACGATCTCGCGGTTGTTGAACCGGAGCAGGCCGTCCGCGTCGGCCCGGGCCCGGACGGCGACGCCGTTGACCGTCACCGCGCCGTTGTCGACGACCACCAGGGTGCGACCCGCACCGAAGCGCAGCGGCGCGAGCAGGACCGGTGGGGTGGTCCCGACCCGCCCGAGAGCGACGCGGCCGCCGCGCGACGCCTGATCAGCGGCGTGGTCGGCCTCGCGCTCCAGCGCCGGGGACCCACCTCCGGCCCTCCCGCTGGCGTGACGTTGCTGCACGACGTGGGCCAGCTCGTGCGCCAGCAGGGGGGAGTCCTCGGCACCGGCGCCCGGCCCGAGGGCGATGTGCCGGCCCAAGGTGAGGGCACGTGCGTGGGACCTGACGACTCCCTCGCGAGCGGCCCCGTCGGTGTGGAGCCGGACGCCCGTGAAGTCCTCACCGAAGGCCCGCTCCATCGGGAGCCTCAGCCTCGTCGGCATCGGGGACCCGGCTCCGGCGACGGCGCGCCGGGCGTCCGGAGGAGCGGTCGGGACGTCGTTCGCGGGCGCGTCGTCGGGTTCCGTGTGCCGGGGCGCCGGATGGTCGTGCATACCGCTCCTCCAGGACGACTCCGGGAACCAGCATGGCCCCGCCGCGTCACCGCCCCGTCGCGCCGCCGACCGGCCGACGGCACCGTGGGCGGTCCGGCCGATCGGCCCCGGTGCCGCGTAGGGTGGCGGTGTGGACCGGCGGATCTTCGGGATCGAGAACGAGTACGGCGTGACGTGCACGTTCAAGGGTCAGCGCCGTCTCAGTCCCGACGAGGTGGCCCGCTACCTGTTCCGCAAGGTCGTCAGCTGGGGCCGCAGCTCCAACGTCTTCCTCCGCAACGGCGCCCGCCTCTACCTCGACGTGGGGAGCCACCCCGAGTACGCCACCCCCGAGTGCGACGACGTGGGCGAGCTGGTCACCCACGACAAGGCCGGGGAGCGGGTGCTGGAAGGCCTCCTCAAGGACGCCGAGCAGCGGCTCCACGACGAGGGCATCGCCGGCGAGATCTACCTGTTCAAGAACAACACCGACTCGGCCGGCAACTCCTACGGCTGCCACGAGAACTACCTGGTCAGCCGCTCCGGGGAGTTCAACCGGCTGGCAGACGTCCTGATCCCGTTCCTCGTCACCCGGCAGATCGTCGTCGGTGCCGGCAAGGTGACGCAGACCGCCCGCGGCGCGTCGTACGCCGTGAGCCAGCGCGCCGAGCACATCTGGGAGGGCGTGAGCAGCGCCACCACGCGGTCCCGACCGATCATCAACACCCGCGACGAGCCGCATGCCGACGCGGAGCGGTTCCGCCGGCTCCACGTCATCGTCGGCGACTCCAACATGAGCGAGACCACCACGATGCTCAAGGTGGCCAGCTGCGACCTCGTGCTGCGGATGATCGAGGAGGGCGTGGTGATGCGCGACCTCACCATGGAGAACCCGATCCGTGCGATCCGCGAGATCAGCCACGACGTCACCGGGCAGCGTAAGGTCCGCCTGGCCAACGGCCGAGAGGCGAGCGCCCTCGACATCCAGCACGAGTACCTCTCCAAGGCGAGGAACTTCGTCGACCGCCGGGAGATCTCGACGCCGATCATCGAGCGCGCCCTCGACCTGTGGGAGCGCGGGTTGAAGGCGGTCGAGTCCGACGACCTCGGCCTGGTGGAGCGCGAGCTCGACTGGGTCATCAAGTGGAAGCTGATCGACCGCTACCGGGCGAAGCACGGGCTGCCCCTGGGGCACCCCCGAGTCGCCCAGCTCGACCTCGCCTACCACGACATCCGCCGCGACCGGGGGCTCTACTACCTCCTCGAGAAGCGCGGCGCCGTGGCCCGGGTGAGCACCGACCTGAAGATCTTCGAGGCCAAGTCCGTGCCGCCGCAGACCACGCGGGCCCGGCTGCGCGGTGAGTTCATCCGGAAGGCCCAGGAGCGCCGCCGCGACTTCACGGTCGACTGGGTCCATCTGAAGCTCAACGACCAGGCTCAGCGGACCGTGCTCTGCAAGGACCCGTTCCGGGCGTACGACGAGAGGGTCCAGCGCCTGATCGACGGCATGTGACCCAGCCGACCTGTCGGCACCGCGGCCGGATGCGGGACGGTTGGGATGCCCCGGATAGGGTGAGTTTTCCCGTGTCGTCATCCGAAGGATCCCCCTGTGCGCCGTCGTACCCGTCTCTCTCTCCTGCCCGTCGCCCTGGTGGTGACGTTGGTCGCTCTCGCCGGCTGCGGGGGAAGCAACAGCTCGTCCGCCTCGGGCGGCACTCCCCTCGACGCCGTCACCATCAGCGGTGACGTCGGCACGGCACCCGACGTCACCTGGAACAGCAAGATGACGGCCACCGACGTCCAGAACACGACGGTCACCAAGGGCGCCGGCGACACGGTCGCGAAGGGTGACCTCGTCTCGGCGCAGATCTGGGTCGGCAACGGCTACACCGAGAAGACGGCGTACAGCACCTACGACCAGGGCGGCGCGCAGAGCGTCACCATCGACGACAACCTGAGCCCCGTCCTGGCGGACGCCATGACGGGTGCGACCGTCGGCTCGCGGATCGCCGTGACGACGCCGGCCGACAAGCTGTTCGGGGAGAGCGGCAACGCCCAGCTCAACATCGGCAACAAGGACCCGATCCTGGTCATCATCGACATCATCAGCAAGCCCAAGCCCCCGCTGAAAGGCCCCGAGGGGAAGCCCCAGCCCTCGCCCGCCTGGGCCCCGAAGCTGGTCACCAAGGGTGACACCGTGACCGCCCTCGACTTCGCCGGGACGCCGAAGCCCGACGGCAAGCTCCGCTCCGCCGTGCTCATCCAGGGCACCGGCGCGAAGGTGAAGAAGGGCCAGACGATCACGGTCAACTACCTCGGCCAGGTCTACAAGGGCAAGAAGCCGTTCGACGAGAGCTACACCAAGTCGCCGGCCAGCTTCGGCATCGGGACCGGCCAGGTGATCTCCGGGTGGGACAAGACCCTCGTCGGCCAGAAGGTGGGCAGCCGCCTGGTCCTCGCCATCCCGCCGAAGGAGGGCTACGGCAAGCAGGGCCAGCCGACCGCGGGCATCAAGGGCACCGACACGCTGTACTTCGTGGTCGACATCCTCGGCGCCTCCTGAGCACCATGGGGGCCATGTCGTCACGGAGTCCCCGGTGAGTCCGCAGGCGAGCAGCGCGTCGAAGACCGAGCGCCTGCTCAACCTGCTCATCATGCTGCTCGTCCAGCGGAACTACGTCTCGAAGGAGCGGATCCGCGCGATCCTCTACGCCGACGCCTCCGACGACGCGTTCGAGAAGATGTTCGAGCGCGACAAGGAGGAGCTCCGCAGCCTCGGGGTCCCCATCGAGGTCGGCCAGATGGACGCCTACTTCGACGACGAGCCCGGGTACCGGGTCCGCGCCGACGAGTTCGCGCTCCCGGAGATCTCGCTGGAGTCCGACGAGGCCTCGGTCGTGGCCCTGGCCACCAAGGTCTGGGAGCACGCCCGGCTCGCCGAGGCGACCACGGACGCCGTCAGCAAGCTCTCGGCCGCGGGTCTCGCCCTCGACCTGGGCGCCCTCGACATCGCTCAGCCCCGGTTGAGCGCGGACGAGCCGGCGTTCGACGTCTTCTGGGAGGCGACGGTGGCCCGGCGCGCGGTCACCTTCGACTACCAGCGACCGGGGTACGACGCGCCCCTCACGCGGCACCTCCAGCCGTGGGGCGTCGTCCGGTTCTCCGGCCGCTGGTACGCCGTCGGCCTCGACACCGACCGCGACCAGGAGCG
>Ga0302299_10000090_pt1 | contig 36746 bp, 29 predicted proteins | sample III_Fen_N3_4_FD_198795 | JGI IMG/M metagenome (GOLD analysis project Ga0302299, IMG submission 198795) | Peat permafrost microbial communities from Stordalen Mire near Abisko, Sweden - III_Fen_N3_4 | ecosystem: Environmental > Terrestrial > Soil > Wetlands > Permafrost | place: Sweden: Abisko...
CCAGCTCTCCGCGCGCGACCCCGCGGGGCCGGGCGCCCGCCGCGCCGGCGGCGGCGACCGCTCCGGAGCCCGCGAGCGACGAGCGTGCACAAGGCAGTGGCAAGACCTCCGATCCCCTCCAGAAGATGGAGGCGAATCCCTACAAGCGCGAAGAGTAGCAGGCGGTACGGCGCAGGCGGTACGGCGTAGTCGGCTCTCGATATCTTGACGCGACGAGACTCGATCTGTGTCGAGCCCGAACATATGGGGGTATTTCCGCATGTTGAACCATGTCGGCGCGCGCGCAACCAAGGGGTGCTCTCGGGGTACCCAAGCAATCGTCATCGCCGCGGTCGCAGGCGGCCTCGGGGGCGGCTGTGACGTCATCAAGCCCGAGCTCCTGGTCGCAGACGCGGCGCCGATGATGGGCTCGCCGGCGCCCGTCGACGCGGCGATTCCGCGCGACGCACCCGAGCTCCCGCCCGATGCCTACCAGCCCGCGATCGGCAACCTGGTCACCAACGCCGACTTCGAGGCGCAGGGCAAGACCGGCTGGATCACCGACGGTGCCGGGGTGATCGATCTGTCGACCGGCAACGCCCACGCCGGCGCGCACTGCCTGGTGACCACCGAGCGAACCGACTACTGGCAGGGCCCCGCCACCGCGATCACCACGAAGGTGCGCCCCGGGCGCAAATATGCAATGTCGGTGTTCGTTCGGCTGATGGCCGCGGGCAGCGAAGGCTTCAATCTCTCGCTTCGCCACACCTGCGCAGAAGATGGCCAGCAGCAGTTCAACATCCAGACCGATCGCCAGACCGCCGTGGCGACCGACAACACGACGTGGGTCCAGCCGACGAGCACCTTCACGGTCGCGCCGGCCGCCACCTGCACGCTCACCGAGGTGCTGGTCTACGTCGAGACCGCCACCAAGCTGACGGCGGGCAGCGCGTATCCCTCGTTCTATATCGACGATATCGACGTCTCCGAAGTCTCACCGTGAGCGCGTTGTGGATCGCAACTCGTACTCCAGGAGGAACCATGTTCGCGAAGCATGCGTGGTCGATCGGTGCCCTCGGGCTCGCCGTGTGCGCCTGCAGTGACAGCGGCAAGATGATCGCGATCGCCGACGCGCCGCAGGTCGGCGCCGCGATCGACGCCGCGGTGCCGGCTCCGGACGCGCAGATCTTCGACGCGCCGGTCGATCCCAACCTGATCTCGAACGCGGGCTTCGAGCAAGGCGTGGCGGGCTGGAGCAACAATGGTGGCTCGGCGGTGGTGGAGCGGGTCACGACCGTCGCGCAGACCGGTAGTGCCAGTCTGCTGGTGACCGTGCGCCAGGGGACGTGGAACGGGCCTGCCTTTGACCTCACGGACATCGTGAAGCCCGGGCGGAAATACGCGGGGCGGGTCGCGGCGCGCCTGGTGAACCCTGCGGATGAGAAGTTCTCGTTCTCGACGCGCGTGACGTGCAGCGAGGACGGCCAGCACTTCAACGTGAACACGCCGCAGGTGCCGGCCGAGGCGACCGACAATCTCACCTGGGTCACCCCGACGAGCACGTTCAGCTTGCCCGATCCATCGACCTGCACGATCACGAACTACCTGGTCTACGTGGAGACCGCGACCGGGCTCGAGGACTTCTACATCGACGACGCGGTGGTCCTCGACATCACCCCGTGACCGGTCCGGCGGTGGCCCTCACCGTCGGCCCGAGCGATTGGAGCAGCGCGATGCCAGCCCCCGTGCGTTCGCCGTTGTACCTCCTCGTGATCGTCGCGACGGCCCCCGCGTGTCCCGCGCGCGTTGCCGTGCTACCCGACGGCGTCCCGGCGCCGCCGGATACCGGCGATCCGGCAGATACGGCCTCGCCCGATATGCCGCCGCCCGGGATGGCCGATGGCACCCTGGCCATCGATCCGGCGAGCACCGCGCAGGTGATCGAGGGGTTCGGCGGCGCCAACGCGTGGTCGTCGCTGCCGAGCGATCCCGCGGCCCGGGCGCGCGTCGTGGATCTGCTGTTCTCGAAGTCGCGGGGCGCCGGGCTCTCGATGCTGCGCAACCGGATCCCGTTTCGCGAGCAATCCGGCAACGGCAGCACGATCCCGGACTACAACGATCACTTCCTCACCTACGCCAGCGGCCAGAACTACCAGTACGTCACCAACCCCGACGGCACCAAGACGTTCTCGCTCGACTGGAACAACTGGGACCTCGCTGGCACCCGCGCGCTGATCGCGGCGGTCGGCGCGCTGGGCGACGACGGGGGCCTCGCCGTGGTGTTCAGCTCGCCGTGGACGCCGCCCAACAACGCGACCACCGGCTGGAAGATCGGCGTCCCCGATCCGATCAACTATCCACAGATCGGCGGCACGCTGGATCCCGCGCACTACGCCGACTACGCCGACCTGCTCGCGGACTATGCCAATCAGTTCGCCGGCAAGATGGGCGTGCCGCTCGCGGCGCTCTCGATCCAGAACGAGCCTGACTGGAAGGCCGACTACGAGTCGTGTGCGTGGACCGCGGCGCAGGTCCACGACTTCCTGGCGGTGATGAAGGCGGAGCTGGCGAAGAAGGGCAGCCCCGGCGGCCTGCGGATCCTGGCCCCGGAGGACGCAGACTTCGAGGAGACGCTGGTGCTGCCGTCGCTCGCCGATCCCGACACGGCCGATCTGGTCGGCGTGGTCGCGGTGCATCAGTACGACTACGCGGAGACCAACTTCGCGGCCAAGCCGCTGCCCACGGTCGCGAGCCACGGCAAGCCGCTGTGGATGACCGAGGTCTCGCAGAACACGGCGAACGACGCCACGATCGTCGACGGCCTCTACTGGGCGCGCATGATCCACACCGATCTCACCCTCGCGCAGGTCAACGCGTTCAGCTACTGGTGGCTGTGGTCGTCGAGCTCGTCGAAGCAGGCGCTGGTCGGCGTCGACGGCGCGACGGTCACCGAGAACAAGCGGCTGTTCACCCTGGGCCAGTACAGCCGGTTCGTCCGCCCGGGATGGCTTCGCCTCGCCGTCGCCACCGCGCCGGCGGCCGGCGTGCTCAGCTCGGCGTTCCGAGACGCCGGCGGCACGATGCTCGCGGTGGTGCTGATCAACCCGGGCACCGAGGCGCGCACGATCGATCTTCCGCTCGCGGCCGGCAGCTACGGTGCGCTGTCGGCCTGGCGGACCTCGGCCACCGAGAGCCTCGCGGAGGTCGGCGCGGTGAGCGTCCACGCCACGGTGGCCCGCGTGGCGCTACCGGCCCAGAGCGTGACCACGGTCTACGGGGCGGTCTCGCCGGCGCCGTGGACCGCGGTACGGTGACGCCCATGAGCGAACGAACTTCGAGCCACCTCTCCGACTCCGACTTGCAGCAGCTGCGCACGGCGCTGGGCCACAAGCGCGATGAGCTGATCGCGGCTGCGCGCGCCGATGATCCGGCGCGGCGCGGGATCGGCGATCCCGAGGCCGAGGAGGGCGATGTCGCCGAGCAGGCGATCGAGCAGGACGCCGCGCTGCGCGTCGGAGCGTTCGACGCCGCGCTGCTGGCCGATGTCGAGCGCGCGCTGAAGAAGATCGAGGACGGCCCGGCCGGGCGCTACGGCACGAGCGAGGACAGCGGCAAGCCGATCGGGCTCGAGCGACTCAAGATCCTGCCGTGGGCCCGGCGCACCGCCGACGAAGAAGCCGGCCGCGGCCGTGCTGGCTAGCGCTTGCTCACGCGAACCGAGATCCGCCATCGACGTGGAGGACCTCGCCGGTGGTGAACCGGTTCTCGAGCAAGTAGATCGCCGCGTGGGCGAGGTCGTCGACGTGGCCGACCCGCCCCGCCGGGATCGAGCGCGCGTGCTCGGCGTGGAGGCGTGATTTGACGTCGCCAAACCGGTCCCACGCCGGCGTGTCGACCCACCCCGGCGACAGCGCGTTGACGCGGCAGGGCGCGAGCTCGAGGGCCAGCGCGCGCACCACCGCGTGCAGCGCGCCGTTGACCGCGCACACGACCGATCCGCCGGGCATCGGCCGATCGGCAGCCACGCCCGACACCACGGTCAGCGAGCCATGCGGCGGCAGCCCGGCGTGCTTGGCGAGGAGCAGAAGGCCGATCAGCTTGGACTCGATCACGCGGCGCGCGTTGCCGAGCTCCATGGCACGGATCGGCGCATAGTCACCGTCGAACGTGCTCTGCACGATGTGGTCGACCGGGCGGCGAGTGACCAGATCGCGCACGGCCGGCTCGTCGGTGACGTCGACCGCCGCGGTCGTGACCCGATCGCCGGCGTCGAGCGCGGTGGCGGCGGCGGTCAGCCGGGCGGCGCTGCGCGACGCGAGGGTGACCGTCGCGCCGCGGGCGAGGGCGTGCCGCGCGATGCCAAGGCCGATACCGGAGGAGCCTCCGAACACGAGGAGATGGGAGCTGGCGAGTGTCATGCCGGCAATGTCGCGGATCGCGGCGCCCACGCCAACGGGACAATATGAGATGATTCATCCCGGATCCGGGATGATTGCCCTCGACGACCTCCAGCTGTTTCTCGCCGTGGCCCGGACCCGCAGCTTCGTGGCCGCGGCGCGCCGGCTCGAGGTCCCGACCAGCACGCTCAGCCGGCGGATCGCCGCGCTCGAGGTCTCGCTCGGCGCGCGGCTGTTGCAGCGCACCTCGCGCCGGGTCGGGCTGACCGACGAGGGCGCGCGGCTGGTCGAGCGCGCCGGTCGGCAGCTCGACGATCTGGTCGCGGTCGTCGATCAGACCATCGATCGCGACGACGAGCCCGCCGGCCGGCTGCGCGTCACCGCGCCGGTCTTGACCGGGGCGCACCGGATCGCCCCGGCGCTGTTCGCGTTCGCGGCGGCGCACCCCAGGATCGTCCTCGAGCTCGACCTGACCAACGCGGTCGTGCCGCTGGTCGAGTCCGGCTACGACCTGGCGTTTCGCGCCGGGCCGATCCTCGATCGCGAGCTCGTCGCGCGCAAGCTCTGGTCGGTGCCGCAAAAGTTCGCGGCGGCGCCCTCGGTCGTGCGCGGCGTCCTCGGCGGCAAGACCCGGCTTGGCCGTGACGCGCTCGCCCGGGTCCCGGCGATCGTGTCGCGCGCCGGTCGGTGGAACCTGGTCGATCGGCGCGGCGTCGTCGAGGAGCTCGCGGTCCACGAGCGCGTCATGATCAACGATCCGCGCCTGGCGATCGCGGCCGCGGTGGCGGGCCTGGGCGTGGTGTGCACCACGGTCGACGCGCTCGCGGCCTACGGCCCGTCCCTGGTCGAGCTGACGATCACCGGCCGCCAACCGGAGCCGCGCGAGCTGTTCGCCGTGTACCCGTCGCGCACGCTGGTCCCGACGCGGGTGCGCGCCGCGCTGGCCTGGGTGCTCGAGCGCGCGTGACGGCTGGCGAAAAGATGTAATAAGGACATATACTTATCATCGAGTCGGGGGCGGTTGCGGGCGTCGGATGTAGATCGCCGAGACCACGGCGCCAAACCTGACGAGCTGGGTCGCCGGCAGCATCTGGCACCTCGTCGGCACACGGGCACTCTCCGCAGCGCCGCCAAGGAGCTGTTCCAATTGTTCAGTCGAGCGCTCCACAAGGCCGTGCGCGAGGAGGTGCTGGTCAACGGCACCACGACGGTTCGAGGTTACTACGTCTGGCGTCAGACGACGCCCCGCGGCACGCTACCGAGCTTGACGCGCCTGCAGACGGCCTAGAACGGCAGGTCCTGGCCGCGCGCAGGCAGGGCCGAGCGGTCGCGGCGCAGGGCGGCGTCGACGTGGCGCGCCAGCTCGCGGCCCTCGGCGATCGCCCAGACGATCAGCGAGGCGCCGCGGTGGGCGTCGCCCGCGGCGTAGACGCCGGGGACGCTGGTCGCGTAGCGGTGGTCGACCGCGATGTTGCCACGCGGGTTCAGCGCGACGCCTAGCTCGTCGACCAGGGCCGTCGAGTCGGGGCCCGTGAAGCCCAGCGCGAGGATCAGGGTATCGACCGGCAGCCGGACCGTGGCGCCGGGGTCGTCGACGCGCTCGCCGTGCAGCGCGACCAGCTTGCCGGCGTCGCCCTCGAGGTGCGTGGTGCGGAACGCGAAGGTGCGCTCGCCGCCCTCTTCTTGCGAGCTCGAGGTGCGGAACACCATGGGCCAGGTCGGCCAGGGGTTGGCCTGGCCGCGCGTGGTCGGCGGCGCCGGCATCAGCTCGATCTGGGTGACCTGCGCGGCGCGCTGGCGGAGCGCGGTGCCCAGGCAGTCCTAGCCGGTATCGCCGCCGCCGAGGATCACGACGCGCCGGTCGCGCACGTCGTACCGGGCGACGGCGCGCTCGCCGCCGACCACCGCGTTTTGATCCGCGAGGTAGTCCATCGCGACGACCACGCCGTCGAGCGCGCGGCCCGGGACCACGAGGTCGCGCGGCCGCCCGGCGCCGATCGCCAGGACGAGGGCGTCGTGGCCGGCGCGCAGGTCGCGCCAGGTCGGCGCCTGGCCGACCGTGACGCCCAGCCGGAACTCGACGCCCTCCGCCGCGAGGATCGCCAGCCGGCGGTCGATGACGTGCTTCTCGAGCTTGAAGTCGGGGATGCCGTAGCGGAGCAGGCCGCCCGCGCGCGGCGCCGCTTCGTAGACGGTGACGGTGTGGCCCGCGTGGTTGAGCTGGGCCGCGGCGGCCAGGCCGGCCGGGCCCGAGCCGACGACGGCGACCCGCTTGCCGGTCCGCACGCGCGGCGGCTGCGGCACGATCCAGCCATCGGCGAACGCGCGCTCGATGATCGCCTTCTCGAGCGCCTCGATCGCGACCGGCTGGCCATCGATCGCGAGCACGCAGGCGGCCTCGCACGGCGCCGGGCACAGCCGCCCGGTGAACTCCGGGAAGTTGTTGGTCGAGGCGAGCTTTCGGTGCGCGTCGCGCCAGCGGTCCTTCCAGACCAGATCGGCGAACTCGGGGACCGCGTTGCCCAGGGGGCAGCCCTGGTGGCAGAACGGCACGCCGCAGTCCATGCAGCGGCCGGCCTGGTTGCGCAGGGCGTCGGCCTCGAGCAGCCCCAGCGGGGCCTCGACCTCCCGGAAGTCGCGCAGCCGATCCGTCACGCTGCGCTTCTTGGGGAGCAGGCGCTGCCACTCGATGAACCCGGTGACCTTGCCCATCACCGACCCCCTGCGCCGACCACGGTGAGCTGTCCGGGACGCGGACGAGACGCCGCGCGGTGGGCCTGCAGCACGCGCTTGTAATCGATCGGCATGACCTTCACGAACCTGGCGACCAGGTGTTCCCAGTTGTCGAGGATGCGGCGGCCCAGCGGGCTCGACGTGAACCGCACGTGGTTCTCGATCAGGCTGTTGAGCAGCCACAGATCGCTCTCCTCGACGACCGACTCGAGCTCGACCATCTCGAGGTTACAGCGCTGGCGCATCGTCTGCGCTTGATCGAACACGTACGCCGTGCCACCGCTCATGCCGGCCGCGAAGTTGCGGCCGACCGCGCCGAGCACGACGACCACGCCGCCGGTCATGTACTCGCAGCCGTGGTCGCCGACGCCCTCGACGACGGCGCGCGCGCCGGAGTTGCGCACGGCGAACCGCTCGCCGGCCAGGCCGCACGCGAACAGCTCGCCCGCGGTCGCTCCGTAGAGCGCGACGTTGCCGACGATCACGTTGTGCTCGGGCTGGAACCGAGCGCTGGCCGGCGGATAGACGACGATCCGGCCGCCCGACATGCCCTTGCCGATGTAGTCGTTGGCGTCGCCGCACAGCTCGAGCGAGACGCCCGGCGCGAGGAACGCGCCGAAGCTCTGGCCCGCGGTGCCGCTGAACCGGACCTTGATCGAGCCATCGGGCAGGCCGCCGGCGCCACACCGCCGGGCGATCTCGCCCGACAGCACGGTGCCCACCGCGCGGCGCGAGTTGTCGATCGGCATCGCCAGCTCGACCGGGCGGCCGCCGGAGATCGCCGACTCGGCGCGCCGGATCAGGTCGTGGTCGACGTGATCGGTGGTCGGCCACGGCAGCGCCTTCGCGAACCGTCGCGGGCCCGGCGCCGGCACGGCGAGGATCGCCGCGACGTCGAGCTTCTTGGCCTTGGGGTGCGCGGTCGCGCGCGGCCGCAGGAGCTCGACCTTGCCGACCAGCTCGTCCATCGTGCGCGCGCCCAGGGCGGCGAGCTGCTCGCGGACGCGCTCGGCGATGAACGTGAAGTACGCGACGACGTCCTCGGGGCGCCCGGTGTACTTGGCGCGCAACGCCGGATCCTGGGTCGCGATGCCGACCGAGCAGGTGTTCAGGTGGCACTTGCGCAGCATCACGCAGCCGGTCGCGATCAAGGACGCGGTCGCCATGCCGAACTCCTCGGCCCCGAGCAGGGTCGCGACGATCACGTCGCGCGAGCTCCGCAGCCCGCCGTCGACCTGGACGCGGATCCGATCGCGCAGCTTGTTGGCGACCAGCACCTGCTGGGTCTCGGCGAGCCCGAGCTCCCACGGCATGCCTGCGTGCTTGAGGCTCGACAGCGGCGCCGCGCCGGTGCCGCCCTCGGTCCCGGCGATCACGACGCAGCCCGCGCGCGTCTTGGCGACGCCGGCGGCGATCGTGCCGACGCCGTACTCGCTGACCAGCTTGACGCTGACCCGCGCGGTCGGGTTGACGCAGGTCAGGTCGTAGACCAGCTGCGACAGGTCCTCGATCGAGTAGATGTCGTGGTGGGGCGGCGGCGAGATCAGCGTGACCCCGGGGGTCGAACATCGTACCCGCGCGATCCGCTCGTCGATCTTGTTGCCCGGCAGCTGGCCGCCTTCGCCCGGCTTGGCGCCCTGCGCGATCTTGATCTGCAGATCTTCGGCGTGGACCAGGTAGTGCGTGGTGACGCCGAACCGGCCCGACGCGATCTGCTTGATCGCGCTGCGCCGGAGATCACCGTTTTCGTCGGGCTCGAACCGGTGCGGCTCCTCACCGCCCTCGCCGGAGTTGGACCGGCCGCCGATCCGGTTCATCGCGATCGCCAGGGTCTCGTGGGCCTCGGCGCTGATCGATCCGAACGACATCGCGCCGGTGACGAACCGCTTGACGATCGCGCCGACCGACTCGACCTCGTCGAGCGGCACCGGCGGATCCTGGGGGACGATCTCGAACAGCCCGCGCAGCGTCGCGATCTCGCTGTCCTCGTCGTCGCACAGCCGCTCGAACTCGCGGAACTTGGCGCGATCGCCGAGCCGGACCGCCGCCTGCAGCGCCGCGATCGTCGCCGGGTTCCACTTGTGGAGCTCGCCGCGGCGGCGCCACTGGTAGAGCCCGCCGGTCGGCAGCTCCTCGGCGGTGCCGTCACCAGCGCTCGGCGGACCGAAGCCGCGATCGTGGCGGACCAGCGCCTCGGCGCCGAGCTCGGTCAGGCCGATGCCGCCCATGCGCGACGGCGTGCCGGTGAAGTGCCGCGCGACGAGCTCGCGATCGAGGCCGACCGCCTCGAAGATCTGCGCGCCGCGGTAGCTCTGCACCGTGGAGATGCCCATCTTGGACATCACCTTCAAGAGACCGTCCTCGACCGCGTGGATGTAGCGGCCGATCGCGACGTCGACCGGGCCGGGCACGCGGCCGCGCGCGACCAGCTCGGCGACCAGATCGAGCGCGAGGTACGGGTTCACGGCGGCGGCGCCGTAGCCGATGAGCAGCGCGATGTCGTGGACCTCGCGCGCCTCGGCGGTCTCCACGACCAGGCCGGCCTGCATCCGGATGCCGGCGTTGACCAGGTACTGCTGCACCGCCGAGAGCGCGAGCAAGGACGGGATCGCGACGTGGCGCGCGTCGACGCCCCGATCCGACAGGATCAGCAGGTTGTGGCCATCGTCGATCGCCGCCGCCGCCGCGCGGCACAGCCGATCGACCGCCGCCGCGAGGCCCTCGGCGCCATCGGCGACCGGCCAGATCAGCGGCAGGGTGACCGGATCGAAGACGCCCTCGCGGATCGCGCGGATCTTGGCGAGCGCCCGGCTGTCGAGCACCGGGGCGTGCAGCCGCAGCTGGTGGCACTGCTCGGGCGTCTCGTCGAACGTGTTGCCGTCGGGGCCCATCGCGGTCTCGAGCGACATCACGAGCGCCTCGCGCAGCGGATCGATCGACGGGTTGGTGACCTGGGCGAACAGCTGGTGGAAGTACGACGACAGGTTCGGCGCGCGATCCGAGAGCACCGCGAGCGGCGTGTCGGTGCCCATCGAGCCCACCGGCTCCTTGCCGTCGCGCGCCATCGGCTCGACCAGCACGCCGACGCACTCGTCGGTGTAGCCGTGCGCGCGCGCGAGCCGCATCAGCTCGTCGCCCGCGATCACGACCGGCTCGGCGCCGCCCTCGAGCTCGTCGAGCTCGAACACGTTCTTGTCGAGCCACTTGCGGTACGGGAACCGGCCGGCGACGTCGCGCTTGAGCTCGGCGTCGTCGACGATGCGGCCCTCGACCGTGTCGACCACGAACATCATGCCGGGGGTGAGCCGGCCCTTGGAGCGGACGCGCTCGGGCGCGACGTCGATCACGCCGGCCTCCGACGCGAGGATCACGCGGTCGTCGGTGGTGACCATCCAGCGCGCCGGGCGCAGGCCGTTGCGGTCGAGCGTCGCGCCGACCAGCTGGCCATCGGAGAACACGATCGCCGCCGGGCCGTCCCACGGCTCGACCAGCGACGACGCGTAGCGGTAGAACGCCTTGCGATCCTCGTCGATCGTCGAGCCGGCCGCCGCGGGCACGCCCATCGCCGTGCCGTTGCCGTTGCCGTTGCCGCCGCGCTCGCTCGGGTGGGTCTCGCGGTTCTCCCACGCCTCGGGGATCATCATCATCATCGAGTGCGGCAGCGTGCGGCCGCCCAGCGTGAGCAGCTCCACCATGTTGTCGAACTGCGCCGAGTCGCTCTTGCCGGGCACGATGATCGGGAACAGCCGCTCGAGCCCGCCGGAGAACTTCGCGCTCTTCAGCTGGCTGCGCCGCGCCTGCATCCAGTTGCCGTTGCCGCGCAGCGTGTTGATCTCGCCGTTGTGCGCGATGTAGCGGAACGGCTGCGCGAGATCCCACGTCGGGAACGTGTTGGTCGAGAACCGCGAGTGGACCACGGCGATCGCGCTGGCCAGCTCGGGCGCGCGCAGGTCGGCGTAGAACAGCGGCAGCTGGCGCGGCAGGAGCAGGCCCTTGTAGACGATCGTCTCGGTCGACAGGCTGGCGACGTGGAAGTAGCCCGACGGATCGACCCCGCTATCGCGGATGCGATTCTCGGCGAGCTTCCGGATCACGTAGAGCGTGCGCTCCCAGGCCGAGGGCGGGACGCGCCGCATCCGCACGTAGATCTGCCGGAACACCGGCATCACGCCGTGCGCGGTGCGGCCGACGTGGGCGGTGTCGGTCGGCACGTCGCGCCAGCCGAGCACGCGCTGGCCCTCGGCGGTGATCACCTGCTCGAGGATCGACTCACAGGCGGCGCGCGCCTCGGCGTTCGGCGGCAGGAACACCTGACCTATCGCGAACCGCCGGTTGGGCGCGAGCGAAAATCCCAGCCGCGCGCCCTCGGAGCGGAAGAACCGCTCGGGCAGCTGCAGCAGAATTCCTGCGCCGTCGCCGGTTTCGGGATCCGCGCCGGTGGCCGCGCGATGCGACAACCGGCGCAGGATCTCGAGACCGTCGTCGACGATCTCGCGCGAGCGCACGCCTTTGATATCGACGACGAACCCGACGCCGCAGGCGTCGCGTCCGACCGTCGGGTCCACCAGGCCATTCCATGAACGGGACAATTCAGGTGCCTCCCAAATCGCGATCACCGTAATGCATCGCGTCAACCAGCGCGAGCGAAAAAAGCCAATTGTCGTGCGATTTGCTGCGAGCCCGTCACGACCGCGCGAGATCGCGGATCAGATCGCCGGCCGACAGCCGCTCGACGGGATCGCCGGCGGCGCGCGGCTCGAGCACGTAGCCCGTGCTGCCGTCGGGCAGCGACAGATCGTCGCGCATCACCGCGAACCAGGTCGGCGCGTTCGCCGAGGGAATCTCGTCGAGCAGGCCATCCGGATCATCGCCGGCGTGGATCCGCGCGAGCCGGCCGAGCGCTTGCTCGGGATCGCGCCGACGATACACGGCGATCGTCCCTGCGCGCTCGCGAACATAGACCACGTTGGCGCGCGCGATCGCGTGGATCGCGGCGAGATCCCACAGCGTGGGGCGCCCTCCGGAGCTCGCCAGATCGGCGAAGTCGCGGCCGAGATGGGCGAGCGCCGCGCGATACCCGCCTGCTTGATGCAGCGCGCTATGACCGGGGACGCGGATATCGAGCCAGCGCAGCCGGCGGGCCGCCAGGTCGATGACGAGCGGCACGCAGATCGCTGAAGCGACGCGCAGGTCGAAGCGATGCAAGGCGGTGCCCGGCCCGGCGCTGCCGGGGCAGGTGGTGAGCCCGACGAACCCGCGGGTGCGGCGATCGAACGGCGCGTGGCGCTTGGGGTGCACGACCATCACGGCGTGGCGCGCGCCGAGCGCGTCGAGCCGCGCGGCGTCGAGATCGACGAACTCGGAGGCGCCGAGCGGCAGCGGCGCCGAGGTCTGATCGCCGGAGTGGACGAGCGCGCGGTCACCGACGACGACGCTGCCCGCGTCGCAGGTCGCGACGTGGCGCCACGCGTGATCGAACAGCGCCACCGAGAGGTCGAGATCGGCCCGTACCCCCGCGGGGTGACTCCAGTGCAGCACCAGCCGCAGCGGCTCGCCGGTCGCCGGCACCGCGAGCTCGCTGCCGCGCGGCCACGCGAGCGACGCCGGGGCGCGTGCGTGCTGGCCGACCGGCGCCCGTAGATCGACCAGGCCGCGATCGATCACGGCGCGGGCGAAGTTGCGCCGGCCGGCCGCGCGATCGACGAGCTCGGCGCGCGCGAGCGCGACGATCGCGCCGATCGCGTCGCTGCGCAGCGCGGGCCGGAGATCCGGCTCGCTCCACGCGCGGAGCGCATCGCCGCGCGGAAAGAACACCCGGCGCGGCCACGCATGCGTGCGCTGCGCGATGTGCGCTGCGATCCGCAACAGATCCGCGGGCGCCAGGCGCGGCGCGGCGGCCTCGACGGCGCCGATCACCACCGCGATCGCGTCGGGCTGGCGGCGCTGGGCGACCCGGACCAGCTGGTCGACCCGGCGGACCAGCTCGATCGGGCGCTGGCCGAGCCGCTCGACCGCGGCGCGAACGTCGCCCGCGCGCAGCCGGCCTTCGACGACGCTCGCCCACGGCATGACCCGGGCGCGGTCGTCGGTGATCCGGATGGTCGCGACGCCGCGCGCCTCGTCGCGCACGGCGGGGCCAAACGTCGCGCGGTCGAGCCGGGTCTGGCGCACCGCCGCGAACGCGAGCGTGACCATCGGCAACCGATCGGCGTACTCCGAGGGATGTAGCCGCTCGGCGACGCGCTTCCACAGCCCGCGGCGCCGCCACATGTCCTCGATCGCCTGCTCGACCGGCAGCTGTTCGATCGCCTCGAGCACCGCGCGCCGCATGCCGCGGCCGACCGAGCCGAGCCGCATCGGCTCGACCAGGGCAGGGTTGCCGCCGAGCAGCACCGCCGCGATCCGCAGCACGTCGGTCGCCGACGCCAGGTGGCCGCGCGTCGCCACGACCATCGCCTTGCGATCCGCGGCGACCATCCAGAGCCGCGCCAGCGTGATCGCCAGGGTCTCGGCGACGGGGATCTGTACCGGCAGCCAGCCGACCGTCTTGGGGCCCATCGCGTCGATCACGATCTCGACCTCGGCGCGATCCTCGGGCGACAGCGGGCGGGTGCCGCCGACCAGGCGCTCGAACCGGGCGCGCGCGGCGCCGACCAGGTCGAACCCGAGGTGGAGCAGCCGGAGCGCGCCGTCGTGCAGCGACACCCGCTCGGCGGCCGGCGCCGGTCGCACGAACGGATCGCCGATCGCGATCCGGCGGTGGCAGATCGGGCAGCCGGCGAACGTGCCCTCGTCCCAGCACGCCCGGCACACCAGGTGGCCGCACGGATCGAGCGCGCCGATCGGCTTCACCTGTCCGCACCACGGGCACGGCTGGACCGGCTGGGTGATGAGCCAGGTCAGCATCCGGCGCAGGTACTGCGACGATGGGTCGGCCGGCGCGGTGGTCGGCAGGCCGCGGTACAGCGGCACGGTCGGCCGGTGGGCGCCGATCGCCCGGGTCAGCGTTTCGACGATCCAGGTCCGCAGCTCGAGGATCGCCTGGTACGGCAGCCGGCGGATCGTCATCGCCAGGTCGAGGCTCATCACGTAGCCGAGCTGGGCGAGCTCGTCCTCGAACTTGTCGACGTCGGCGTCGCGCGTCGGCCGGGTCGCTGCGCTCGCGACGCGATCCGGATCGAGCACGACCGTAAGAGTTCGCGCCAGGAGGAGCGTACGGATCGAGTCCATCAAAAGATGGGCGGAGAGTGGATGCGCTGCCGCGTTCGTAAAGGAAGCACAGCCCGAGCCGCCCACAGCCACTCTATCATCAATCGTCCCGCGCGCAGGTGCTGGCCGGCCACCAGCTCGGGAAATCCGTCAGGCGTACGTGTTGATATGCGAGCCCTCGCCGTTCGGGCCGACGTGGGGGGTGGCCGACTGGATCAGCTGCACGGCCCCTTCTCCGTCCTGTTTCTGCTGATCCTGAGCCAGCTTCTGGACCCGCACCGCAAACGCGTTCGCCGGATCGAGCCCGGTTCCTGAGACGTTCATGGCGGTTCGGTTCGGCCGCCGCGGCCGATGGTTGAGGCCCCGGTCAAACAGCGAGGTGGGCGCCGTGGCAGGGGATCCTCTGAGTCGCGCGCGGGCGCCGCGCCCGGCAGGGTTTCCGGCCGCGTCAGTCGCCGTTCTGGATCCCGCCAAACGGCTCGAAGTTGGTGCCGTTGAACGTGCTGAGCTGCATCTCGGAGTACGGGTGGAAGTCGGTCGGGCTGGTGTTGATCAGGATGCCGTCGACGATCGTCGGGATCTGCAGGTTCTCGAGGTTCGCCGCCTGCCTCATGATGTTCTCGCGCGACAGGTCGTCGCCACACTGCAGGAGCACCCTGGCCATTGTCATGCTGACGCCGTACGAGTACGCCAGGCTCGCGTCGCTGGCGTCCAGGCCCTCCAGGTAGTCCTTGGCGAACGCGCGGTACTCGGCCAGGCCGGGGTCGTTGGCGAGCTTGGGATCGTTGATGTCCTTGATGTAGCCGGCGGTGATGAGCCCCGCGCTCTTGTCGAGCCCGGCTTTCTCGAGCACCGCGCTGCGCGACACCGACGTGTTGGTGATGAGATGGACCGGCTTCCACCCGAGGTCGTAGACCTTGCGGATCGCCTGGATCGCGAACTTGGGCCCGACCGCGCTGAGCAGCGCGTCGCAGCCGGCCGCCTGGAGCGACACGACCTGCGAGTCGATCGTCGGATCGCCCGGCTCGTACGACGCGGTCTTGATCACGAACCTGTCGTACTTGTCGCCGAAGCCCTGGCGCAGCCCGACGAGGTAGTCCTTGCCGAAGTCGTCGTTCTGGTAGAGCACGCAGAGCCTGGCGGCCGGCATCTCCTTGAGGAGGTAGTGCGCGTAGATCCGGGCCTCGGCGTGATAGCTCGGCGCCCAGCCCATGGTCCACGGGAAGCGCGAGGGGTCGGCCCACCGCTCCGAGGCGGTCGCGATGAACAGCTGCGGGACGTGCCGGTCATTCAGATACTTCTGGACCGCCGCGTTGTTGGTGGTGCCGAGGCTGTTGAACATCAGCGCGACGCCGTCGCCCTCGACCAGCTTGCGGGTGTTCTCGACCGCCTTGTTCGGCGCGTAGCCATCATCGAGGCTGAGCAGCGTGACCTTGCGGCCATGGATGCCGCCCCGGTCATTGACCATCTTGAAATAGGCGATATCGCCTTTGCCGATCACGCTGTAGGCCGACGCCGGGCCGCTGTACGGCATCGACTGGCCCATCTTGATCTCGGTGGCGGTGACGCCGGGCCACCGGGTGGCCGATCCGCCCGGCTTGTCGTCGGGCGTCTTGCAGCTGGCGGGAAGCATCGTGCCCAGGCTGGCGATCGCGAGCGTGGAAAGGACGCGTGACGAGAGCTTCGGCAAGGGATCCTCCGGTTCAAGCGAGCGCTGCGGCGCGCGAGCAACGCGACACTAACCGACCGCGCGTAATGACAAGGAGCGTCATGTAACGCTTTCGATCGCGCGCGATTGCCAAACCAGCGATCGCGATGCGAACGAGTCGCCCGAGGCCGCGATCGGGGCGCCGCGGGCGGCCGCGGGGCGATCGGCCGGAGTGCAAGCCCAAACGACGGTGGCTACCCCGCGCGTGATGTAGGCCGCGCCGTGGGGCGCGACGCGGATCGCCGTCGACGCCTCGCCGGCGCAGCGCGCGCGGCGATGGCAATCTTCGACGAGCCCTGGCGCATCCGGCGGCGGGCAGGGCCGGTGCGTGCCGTGGACGCACAGTGCCGCAGAGCAGTGCAGGTCGGGATTGCCAGAATGCGTGCTTGTGTCTGCCGCCAGCTTTGATCGACGATGGGTACGGCGTGCTCTTCAATCTGCATTTACTCCGCGTGGTGGCGGCGCTGGGCGTCGTCTACTTTCACACGACGTCCGAGGCCGGACTCAAGCTCGACTGGGATGTCGGCAGTCGCGGCGTCGACGTGTTCTTCGTCATCAGCGGCTTCATCATCGCCTACATCGGCACGTCGAAGCCCGAGCAGTTCTTCGTGCGCCGGCTGGTCCGCGTCGTCCCGTTCTACTGGGCGGCCACGCTGGTCGTGTTCGCGATGGTGGCGGTCGCGCCGCAGCTGTTCCGCACGACCAGCGCCAGCGTCCCGCACCTGCTGGCGTCGCTGGTGTTCCTGCCGCACGCCTCGGGCGGCGAGATGCAGCCGACCCTCTTGCTCGGCTGGTCGCTCAACTTCGAGATGTTCTTCTACGTGATCTTTGCGCTCGCGCTCAAGATCTCGCCGCGGTGGTCGCCGGTGATCTGCGTCGGCTGGATCGTCGCGTTCGTGGTCGCGATCCACACGATCGCGAGCCACAGCGAGGTCATGAACTTCTACGCCCGGCCGATCGTGCTCGAGTTCTGCTTCGGCATCGCGGTGTTCTACGTGTTCCGCTGGTGCAGCGCCCGCAAGGACCAGCTCGCCCGAAGCGGGCTCTTGAAGTGGATCCTGATCTTCCTGCTCGTCGAAAACCTGGTGTCGATCGTCGTGTTCGAGGAGTTCTATCGCGACCAGGCGCCGCGCTACCTGCTCGCCGGGATCCCGGCGTTCTTCATCGTGATGTGCGCGCTGCTGCTCGAGCGGCTCTGGGGGATCACCAGCAAGAACCGGCTGATCTACCTGCTCGGCGAGTCGTCGTACATCATCTACCTCGTCCACCCTTACATCGTGTTCGCCGTGCTGCGCGTCGCGGTCAAGCACGCCAGCGCGCTGCCGGCGGCGGCGCTCGCGCTGCTGATCGCCCTGCTGCTCGGGCTGACCTGCGCGATCTCGGTCGCCATCCACCTGTGGTTCGAGAAGCCGGTGATGGCGGCGCTCCGCGCCCGCCTGGGCGGTGCCTGATCGGTACCTGGCCGGTACCTGATCGGTACCTGGCCGGCGGAGGTCCCTCGCCGCCTAGTCTTCGATCTCGGCCGGCTTCTTCGAGTACCGCTTGCGCTCGTTCGGATCGAGGATCTGCTTGCGCAGCCGGATCGTCGCCGGCGTGACCTCGACGAGCTCGTCGTCGTTGATAAACTCGAGCGCGTACTCGAGCGTGAGCTGGCGCGGCGGCGCGAGCACGAGCTTCTCGTCAGCCGCGGTGGTCCGGATGTTGGTGAGCTTCTTGGCCTTCGTCGGGTTGACGATCAGGTCGTTGTCGCGCTGGTGGATGCCGATGACCATGCCGGCGTACACGTGCACGTTCGGCCCGATGAACATCTGGCCGCGCTCCTGGAGGTAGAACAGGCCGTAGGCGTTCGAGACGCCTTCCTCGCTCGCGATCAACACGCCGTTCTGGCGGGTCCGGATGTCGGCGCCCTGCAGCGCGTACTCGGCGAACTGCGTGTACAGGACGCCGGTGCCGCGGGTATCGGTCATGAACTGCGAGCGATAGCCGATCAGGCCGCGCGCCGGGATCCGGTACTCGAGGCGCACGCGGCCAGCCGCCGACGGCCGCATCTCGCGCATCACGCCGAGCCGCCGGTTGAGCTCGGACACCACGGGGCCGACGTACGCCTCGTCGACGTCGATCACGGCGTCCTCGTAGGGCTCCATGATCTTGCCGTTCTCGTTGTACTGCAGGATCACCTGCGGCTGCGACACGCAGACCTCGTAGCCCTCGCGCCGCATCGTCTCGATCAGCACCGAGAGGTGGAGCTCGCCGCGACCCGAGACCTTGAACACGCCGGCCTCGGCGGTCTCCTCGACCTTGAGCGCGACGTTGCTCTTGAGCTCGCGGTCGAGCCGCTCGCGCAGGTTGCGCGAAGTGACGAACTTGCCCTCCTTGCCGGCGAACGGTCCGTCGTTCACCTGGAAGTTCATCGTGATCGTCGGCGCGTCGATCTTGAGCAGCGGCAGGATCGTCGGCTCGGCGATCGAGGTGATCGTCTCGCCGACGTTCAGGTTCTGCATGCCGGTGAACGCGACGATGTCGCCGGCCAGCGCCTCGGCGAGCTCGAACCGCTTGAGGCCCTGGAAGCCCAGGACCTTCTGGACGCGGAACTCTTCCTTCTTGCCATCGCGGTGGGCGAGCAGGACGCGATCGCCGACCTTGGCGCGGCCGTTGCGCATCCGGCCGATCGCCATGTAGCCGAGGTAGTCGTCGTAGTCGAGCGTGGCGACCTGCATGAGCAGCGGCGCGTTGATATCGCCCGAGGCCGGCGGGACCTTCTCGACGATGAGATCGAGCATCGGACCCAGATCCTTGGGCTCCTGGCCGAGCTCGCGGATCGCGTAGCCCTGGCGGCCGGACGCGTAGATCACCGGGAAGTCGAGCTGGGCGTCGCTCGCGCCGAGCGACATGAACAGCTCGAACACCTGGTCCATGACCTGGTGTGGATCGACGCCGGGGCGGTCGATCTTGTTGACCACGACGATCGGCGAGAGCCCCATCTCGAACGCCTTCTGCGTCACGAACCGGGTCTGCGGCATCGCGCCCTCGTAGGCATCGACGAGCAGCAGCACGCAGTCGACCATGCCGAGCACGCGCTCGACCTCGCCGCCGAAGTCGGCGTGGCCCGGCGTATCGACGATGTTGATCCGCGTGCCCTTCCAGGTCACCGCGGTGCACTTCGACAGGATCGTGATGCCGCGCTCCCGCTCGAGGTCGTTGGAGTCCATCGCGCGCTCGGCGACGACTTCACCGGTACGGAACGTACCGGCTTGCTTGAGCAGACCATCCACGAGGGTGGTCTTGCCGTGATCGACGTGAGCGATGATCGCCACGTTGCGGATACTTGGAGCGGACATGGCGGCTACTTCCTGACCGCCTGTTCGCGAATGAACAGGCGGTGACACACGGCGAGGGCACGAACTTCGGGGATCAGCTCAGGCGCCGTGATGAGCACGGCCAGCGCGAGATCGCTCGTGCCGGTGACGACCGATTCCCCGATCTTGATGGTGGCGCGCACGGTCTGGGCGCGGCGCAGGACCTCGCCTCGAGCGTTGGCGATCGCGCCGTCGCCCGAGACCTGCAGGATCGCGCCACCGTGAGGATCGAAGATCTCGATCCCGGCGTCCTGCATGTCGTGGATGCGCAGGATCGGCGCGCCGTCCTTGCGCAGCGTGGTGCCCAGCGGCTCGGTGTCGTCGCCCGACCACCGGCTGTTGCCGTTCTGCGCGACCAGCGGCTCGGTGCCGACCAGGAGCTCGTCGCCATCGACCTCGGCGCGGCACGGGTGGCCGGCGACGATGCGGGCGATGATCGCGCCCGCGGCGGTGCGGGCTTCGATCACCGGGCGCGGGGGCCTTGGCAGATCGGTCTCGGACTTGCCTTGGCAGCCGAGCAGCGACAGAGCCGCCAAAGTAAGGACGCGCGAATGCGACACGGGGCGGCGGGTTCATAACAGGATGCCGCTGGGTCGGCAACCCAGAGAACTGCTTGTGCGAGCGAGTAATTTGCCTCATCGGATTTCGTGGATTCGCACCTGCGGCGCCGCTGTGTTACGTCCCCAGTTCCATGGCGCAGACCGGTGCGAAAACTTCACCGTGCTGTCGCCGGAGTCACGGCCGTACGGGACCGGACCGCGCGGCCGCGACGCGGTCTAAGCTCGCGGCGATCATCGTGTTCCGCGTCGTCGCCGCAGCCGGGATGGCCGTGGTGGGGTGCAGTGGTAGGCCGGCAGCGCAGGTGTCCGACAAGCTGGACGATGTCGCACGCAAGGACGCGGGCCCGGCCGACGCGGGGCTGGCTTCCGAGATCGCGGGTGTGCCGCTCGGGTTGCCAGACCTCGCCGGGTACGGCTGGCGCAAGCGGGCGGGCCAACCCGCGTTCCGCCTGGCGCGCAAGGCCGAGGCCAAAGCCGACTGGGCCGCGGTGGTCGCGACGTGCCGCCAGGCGCTCGCGGCCGACCCCGGTCACCTCGAGGCCGCGTGGCTGCTCGCCGTCGGGCTCGCCAAGCTGGGACAGCTTGGCGAGGTGCTGCGGCCGCTGCACCAGGCAGCCGCCGGCGATTTCGGCAAGTGGGGCCTGGCCTCGCTCGAGCAGCCGGCGCTGCGCGGGTTCCTCGCGACCGCGGTCGGCGCGGCCTGGCAGCGCCGGGTCGCGCAGGATCGCGAGCGGTACACGCAGGCGCTCGGCCGCGCGGTGATCGTCACGGCGGCCGGCGATCTCTATGCATTCACGCCGGAGCCGGGCCCCGCGGGGCGGTGGTACCGCCTGACCCGCACGTCGGGGGCCGTGCTCGGCGCGCTGGCGATCCCGGCGGCGCACAAGATCGCGTACCTGGCGCGGACCCCGGCCATGCACGGGCTCGGGATCGGCGTGATCGATCTCGCGGCCGGCACGAGCTCACGCCCGGTCTCGATCGGCGCGGACGGCCCGGTCTCGGTCACCTACAGCGCCAGCCCGCCGATCGGGTTCTGGATCGGTACGCCGGCGGCGCGCGCGACGGCGTGGCGCCAGCTCGACGATGACTTCAAGTTCCACGCGCTGCCTCCGCGCACCGCGCGGCCGCGCGGACCGGGGCTCGACGCCACCGCCCGGGCGTCGGTGCGGCTGCGCGCGCTGCCGCTCGACCTGACGGCCGACTGGGATGACCAGTCGCTCGCCAGCGCGATCCGGATCGCCAGCACCAACCGCGTGGTCGCGGTCGCGAGCCCGGGCCTGATCGATGGCAACACCCTGGCGTGGTCGCCCGATCGCGGCCACCTCGCGTTCGTCGCCCAGCTCGACGACCACTGCGCGCCCGGCGCGGCCAACACCGCGGCGTTTGTCGCCGACCCCTCGACCGGCGGTACGCAGGAGCTCGAGCGCGCGGCCGGCGGCGTCGCGATCCAGTGGCTCAGCGAGCGCCGGCTGGCGATCGCGGGCGACCACGGCGTGTCGATCCGGAGCCTCGATGACGGCGCGCCGCCGGTCGCCATCGAAGGCGCCACCGGCCTCATGATCCCGCGCGAACGGCCGCGCTGCGCCCCCAGCGAGCCCTCCGAGGTGGCTGGCGACGAGGTCGATCCTCCGGACGTCACCACGAGTGATGACGCGGTCGACGCCGGGGTCGCGGACGCGGGCCCGAGGCGGTGACGAGATGCCGCCGCGGCCCGTGAACACCCGGCAACTCGCAGCGGCCGGTCTGGCGGGCGCGCTCGGGACCGCCCTCGATGTCTCCGTGCTCGTCGTCCTGGTCGAGCGCGCCACGCCGGTCGCGATCGCCGCGTTCTTCGCCGCGGCGGCGGGGGCGGTGCTGAACTTCGGCGTCAACAAGTACGTCGCGTTCCGCGATCGGACGCCGATCACGGCCCAGCAACTCGCGCGCTTCGGCCTGGTCGCCGTGGCGACGGCGGCGTGGATGGCGCTCGCGATGCAGCTGGTCGCCGTGGGGCTCGGCGTGCCGTACCTGGTCGCGAAGCTGGTCTGCGCCGTGGTCGTGTTCGCGGTGTGGACCTATCCCGCGCAGCGCCGCCTGGTGTTCCGGACCGCGTCTTCGTCCTCGTCGGTCGCGCGCGCGACGCCACCTGCGCCGCGGTGATCGCGCCGCGTCAGGCCAGCGGCAGATCGAGGACGCCGCGGGTCGACGGCCGGGCCAGGATCGACGCGTACCAGCGGTCGAGGTGGGGCCGCGCGGTGCGTGGCTGCGGCAGGCCGATCCAGCGATGGACCTCGCAGGCGATCGGCAGATCGGCCATCGTGAGCCGCTCGCCGGCGATGAACGGCTGGCGCGCGAGGTGGTCGTCGAGCAGCCCCAGCAGCGGCTCGGTCGCCGCGACCGACTGCGCGATGACCTGCGGATCGCGGCGCTCGGCCGGCGTGCGGATCCACTGGATGAACCCCGGGCGCCCGGCCGGGTTGAGCGTGGTCTGCTGCCAGTCCATCCAGCGCTCGGCGTCGAACCGCTGCGCGAGGCCTAGCGGGTACAGCGTGTCCGGCGCGTGGCGCGCGCAGAGGTAGCGGACGATCACGTTCGATTCCCACAGCTCGACCTGATCGTCCTCGACGAACGGCACCAGCGCGTTGGGGTTCTTGGCGCGGTACGCCGGGGTCTGGACCACGCCGAAGCTGCCGCCGGCGTCGACCCGCTCGAACGGGACGGCGAGCTCCTGGGCGGCGAACACGACCTTGCGAACGTTGATCGACGACATGCGTCCCCAGATCTTCAGCATGCGCACGAGCCTCCGGGCCAACGCATAGCGCATCCGGAACTGTTTGACACCACCGCGCGCGGGCTGTAGGTATGACGCGCTTGCTCGACGGAGAGGTCGAGGCGGCCGCTGGTGGCGCTTCGCCAAGGATCGCCACGAGAGGAAAGTCCGAGCTTCATAGGGCAGGGTGCTGGCTAACGGCCAGTCGAGGTGACTCGCAGGACAGTGCCACAGAAAACAAACCGCCCATCGCGTGATGGGTAAGGGTGAAACGGTGCGGTAAGAGCGCACCGCCCCTCCGGTGACGGAAGGGGGCACGGCAAACCCCACCCGAAGCAAGACCAGACAGGGGTCGCGTTGCCCGCGCGATGACCCCGGGTTGGTTGCTCGAGCCCGCCGGCAACGTCGGGCCTAGAGGAATGGTCGTCGTACACAGAACTCGGCTTACGGACCTCTCCGGCGAGCGGGCCTTTTTTACAGCGTGAAATTCCGAGGGCTGGGGCGCGATGGGGGGGGTGGGAACGCGGCGCGGACGCGTGCTAGCGTCAAGTCGCCATGGACGTGCGTTCGCCGGTGCACGAGATCGTGAACGCGCTGTGGACCGCGCTCAGCGCCCTCGGCGCGCCCGCGACGAGCGGCGAGATCGAGCGCTGGGGGTTCTCGATCCACGCCGCGCTGTCGGCGGCCGGCCGCGAGTTCCACAACCACGATCACGTGATCGATCTGGTCGCGGGCGGCGATCCGCTCGAGGTGGTCGCGGCGCTCTACCACGACGCGGTCTACATCCAGGTCGATCAGGGGCCGCCGCGGTCGATGCGCGACGAGCTGGCGGCGGTGCTCGCCCAGGGTCCCGATGGCTGGCGCGTGCTGCCGGACGCGGCGGGCCCGATCACGGGCGACGTGCTGCGGGTGTTTGGCCGCGGCGTCGGCGATGTCGTCGCGCCGACCTGCGGGCTCAACGAGTTCGCCTCGGCGCTGGTCGCGGCGATCCAGCTGTCGCGCGCGCTGTCGCGCGACCAGCGGATCGCGGTCGCCGCGTGCATCGAGCAGACGATCCCGTTTCGCGTCGATCCGGTCGCCCCGTTGCACGGCCGGCTCGCCGCGCTCGGCCTCGCTGGCGAGCTGCTCGATCAGACCGTGCGGCGCGCGGTCCGGGTCGGCAACCGCGACGTCGAGAACTTCGCCGACAACGACGCGGCGCGGTTCCTCGACAACACCTGGAAGCTGCTGCCCGAGAGCAACCCCGCGCTGCACGCGCCCCTGGTCTACACGGTGCGCGACTACCGGATCGCGCTGCACAAGATGGAGGTGTTCCTCGCCGCGCTGCCTGCCGACCAGGTGTTTCACAGCTGGGACGACGAGCCGCGGCCCGCCGTCCACGCGCGCCGGGTCGCGCGCGCGACCGGCAACCTCGAGCTCGCGGTCCGCTACCTGCGCGCGAAGCTGTACTCGATCAGCCTCGTGGAGGCGATCGCCGAGCTCACCGGCGGTGACGTGCCGATCGACTACTTCATGGGCGGGGTCAAGCTCGCCGGCTACGAGCGCCTGCCGATGAGGCGGATCCACCAGTTCCTGCCGAGCCTGCCGCCGGCGCGCGACGTCGATCCAGCGCTGCACCGCCTGCTCGCCGAGGGCCGCGCGTCGGAGTCGAGCTTCGACACCGGGCCGTCGCCGCTCGGCGCGTTCCTCCACGCCGCGGTCGGCGAGCGCGCGGTGATGGCCGGCGTCGAGGCGGCGCGGCGGTGGTGGGCCGGCGCCGGTGACGCCCAGGCGTTCCTCGGAAGCCAGCCCAGGCGACCGGTCGCCGCGATCGCGGGCGCGGCCGCCAGCATCATCGCGATCCGGCGCGATCGGCTGCTCGCGCTCGCCGCGCAGCTGGACGCCGGCGCCGCTACATGACCACGATCGCGACCTGGCTGGCGGGTCGCGACCTCGCGCACGGTGTGGTCGAACCCGCGGGGCCGGCGATTGTCGGTCCGCGGTGGGCCCGCTAAGGTCGGCGCGATGTTGCAACGACGATGGAACCTTCTTGGAGCTTGTGCGCTGGCCGCGGCGGCGTGCGGATCGCACCCGAGCCCGGCCGCTGCGCCGGTGGCTCCCCCACGCGCGGCAAGCGCTCAACCCGCAGCGGCTGCAGCACCCGCAGCGGCTGCAGCGCCCGCCGCGCCCGCGGGGCTCACGCTCGATCAGATCGCGGCCGGCGCCGCGCTCCTGCCGAATCTCGGCACCTACCACCGCGGCTTGACGACGCGGTCGACCGAGGCCCAGGCGTTGTTCGATCAGGGGCTGCGCCTGATCTACGGGTTCAACCACGACGAAGCGGCGCGGTCGTTCGCGCGCGCCGGGCAGCTCGATCCCACGTGCGCGAGCTGTTTCTGGGGCGTCGCGCTCGCGCTCGGCCCCAACTACAACGTGCCGATGCAGAACGACCGGTTCCCCGCCGCCTGGCAGGCGCTGCAGCGCGCCCGCGAGCTCGCGCCGACCGCGACCGCCGTCGAGCGCGCGTTGATCGAGGCGCTCGCCAAGCGCTATCCGGGCCCGGCACCCAAAGCTCCGGGCGAGATGCAGCCGTTCAACATCGCCTACGCCGACGCGATGGCGGCGGTCGCCACCCAGTTCCCCGAGGATCTCGACGTCCAGGTGCTGCACGCCGAGTCGCTCATGGACTTGAACCCGTGGAAGCTGTGGAGCGCCGACGGCACGCCGGCCCCCGGCACCGAGCGGATCGTCGCCACGCTCGAGGCCGTGCTCGCGCGCGACCCGCAGCACCCGGGGGCGAACCACTACTACATCCACGCGGTCGAGGCGTCGCGGCACCCGGAGAAGGCCGAGCCCTCGGCGGATCGGCTCGCGGGCCTCATCCCCGACGCCGGACACATCATCCACATGCCGGCGCACATCTACCAGCGGGTCGGCCGCTACGCCGATGCGTCGGAGGCCAACCGCCGCGCCGCCGCGTCCGACCTGCGCTACCGGCCCAAGGCGCCGGCCTGGGCGTACTACGGCATGTACCTGGTCCACAACTACGGGTTCCTCGCGTTCTCGGCGTCGATGCAGGGCCGCTCGGCGGAGTCGCTCGACGCGGCGCAGTTGTCGGCCAAGAACTTTCCGCCCGAGATGCTCGACATGATGCCGGGCATGGACTTCTTCGTCGCCGAACCGCTGCTCGTGATGGTGCGGTTCGGCATGTTCGACCAGATCCTGGCGAGCCCGCGGCCCGCCGCGAAGTACCTGACCCTGACGGCGCTGTGGCTGCACGCCCACGGCCTCGCGCTCGCGGCCACCGGCAAGCCGGCCGAGGCGGCGGCGGATCTCGCCGAGCTGCGCGCGCTGGCGGCCCAGATCCCGGCCGACGTGGCGGCGGGTCTCAACCCGGTGCGCGACATCCTCGCCATCGCGATCGCCGTGCTCGACGCGGCGATCCTCCAGAAGCAGGGCGATCCCAAGGCGATCGCGGCGTGGACCGCGGCGGTCGCCGCCGAGGATCGGCTGGCGTACTCCGAGCCCGATAGCTGGTTCTACCCGGTGCGCCACTACCTCGGCGCGGCGCTGCTCGCCGCCAAGCGGTGGCCCGAGGCCGAGGCCGTCTACCGCGCCGAGCTGGTGCGCCATCCCGGCAACGGCTGGTCGCTGTTCGGGCTTTCGCGCGCGCAGCGCGGTCAGCACCACGCCAAGGAAGCGGCGGCGACCGAGCAGGCGTTCGCGAAGGCGTGGAGCGCAGCCGACGTCAAGCTGACGACGACGGCGACCCTGTAACGCGACCCTACGACTTGGACGCTTCGGTCGGCGCGGTCGCCGCGGCGACCGCGGCCGCCGTGGGATCTTGCTCGAGCAGCTCCTTGCGGTACACCAGGCGGCCGCACCGCGGGCAGGTCTCGATGCTCTCCATCCGCGCCAGGATGTTGTTGAGCTGCGGAGGCAGCGCCATGTGGCAGCCGCGGCACACGCCCTTGATGACCGGGGCCACGGCATAGCCGCGCTTGGCCGCCAGGCTGTCGTAGATCTTGAGCCACTGGGTCTCGACCTGCGCGCGGGCGGCGTCGCGGGCCGTGGTGGCCTCGGCGAGCTGATCCTTCAGGCTGTTCAGCTGATCGGCGATGCCGGCCTCACTGTTGGCGAGCTCGGTGCGCAGCGCCTCGACGTCCTTGTCGCGGGCCTCGAGCTGCGCGGTCGACTGGACCGCGGCCTCGTTGACCTTCTTGAGCTCGAGCTCACGGTCGCCGATCGCCTTGCGCTTGTTCTCTACCTCGCGGCTCGACGCGTTGAATTCCTTGGTGTTCTTCGACGCCTGGAACTTGTTCTGCGCTTGCTTGAGCGACTCGCGCTCGCGGTCGATGAAGTCCTGCTGGGCCTTGCGCCAGGTATTGGTCTCGCCGAGCTTGTTGCGCTCGCCGTCGAGCATGCCCTGGAGCTTCGCGAGGTCGCGGCGCAGCGGATCGAGCCTCGCGGGGAGCTGGGTCACCGCGGTCTGCAGCTCGCGAACCTTGATGTCCGACTGCTGGAGCTGGAGGAGGAGAACGAGCTGTTCGCGCAAATTCGTACCCTTTCGAAGGCAAGCGTCTCAGTTGTCAGTGGGCCCACCTGGGTTTGAACCAGGGACCCACCGGTTATGAGCCGGCCGCTCTAACCAACTGAGCTATGGGCCCGTTCCGGGGGGCGTCCATTTTGCTGTGGAACACCGCGCGGATCGCATCGGCGACACTATCAGGTTGCGAGAAATCGACAACACCCGAGGCACGATCCCACGCGTGGACGCGTCGGCCTGGCGCTATACTGGCGGCAGATGAGGGTCGCCAGCGTCGGAAGCATCGCGCGGGTCGTCATGATGGTCGCCGCGTGTGCGGCTGCCGCCGCCTGCGTTACCTCGGGGTCCGCACAGCGCGCCGGGCAGCCCGGCGACGGGGAGGCCGAAGCGCCGCCGCCGGCCTCCGAGCCGATGGACGCGGCGCGCGCCCTCGGGCTGTGGCGCTCGACGTTCGGCGCCGTGAAGATCGAGCCGGACTCCAGTCACGGCGGCTTGCCATCGGGCAGCGTCCAGGGCGTCTGGGTCTACCAGCGTGAGGGCCAGGACGTCGTGGGCTACTTCGCCGGCACCCTCAAGGGCAACGTGCTCCAGTTCCACTGGCAGGAGCCGAGCACCCCACCGCTGACCGGCCAGGGGTACGTGGTGTTCGACGCGCAGGGCCGCCAGTACTCGGGGCGATGGTGGAGCGACCGGCGCGATCGGATCGGCGAGTGGAGCGGCTGGCGACAACCGGCCCAGGCCGGTGGCGGTCCCAGCGGGGCGGCTCAGGGCAACTCCGATCCGAGCCGCCGGCCCGTGTATCCGCGCGCGCCCTACCGGCAGCCGCGCCCCTACCAGCCGCCGCAGCCGCCTGATCCCGCGCAAGCCCAGCCGGACGCGGCGCAGCCGCAAGACCAGCAGCCGGCGTACTCGCAGCCGCAGCCGTACCAGCAGCCGGTGTCCAAGCAACAGCCCTACTACCCGCCGACCTGAGCAGCCTCGTCGAGGGGACGCTCGCGAGCGCCGGGAGTTCAGCGCCGCGGCGCGCGCATCACTGCGGGCGCGCTTGCAGCTGGGCGAGGTCGATCTCGCTATCGAACACGTGCGTCGCGGGGCCCTTCATCGCGACGCCGGTCAGGCCCTCGTGCACGGTGATCTCGAGCGTGCCGCCCGGCAGGTGGACTTTGACCGGCGCCGCTTCGTCGACGCGGCCGTTGACGACCGCGGCGACCACGGTGGCGCACGCGCCGGTGCCGCAGGCGAGGGTGATGCCGCAGCCGCGCTCCCAGACCGCGAGGTCGATCTCGCGGCGGCTCACGATGTGCGCGAACTCGGCGTTGGTCCGCCGGGGGAACCAGGGGTGGCGCTCGACGATCGGCCCGACCGTCGTCGCGAGCTCGCGGGCCTCGTCGCGCGAGCCGACGAACGTGATCGCGTGCGGGTTGCCCATCGACACGCAGGTCATCGCGCGTGCGACCTGCGCGAGCTCGAGCGGCTGCGCGACGCAGCGCTCGCTCGCCGGGCCGGTCATCGGGATCTCGCCGCGGAGCAGCCGCGGCTTGCCCATCGCGACGGTGACCGAACGGGCGACGCCGCGCTCGGCCTCGATCGCGCAGATCAGTCGGCCGGCGCCGGTCTCGATCGCGATCTCGGGCTTTTGCAGCCCGCCGCGGTCGTAGAGCTCCTTGGCGACGCAGCGGATGCCGTTGCCGCACATCTCCGCCTCGCTGCCGTCGCTGTTGAGCACGCGCATCCGGACATCGGCGGTCGCCGACGGCAGCACGGCGAGCACGCCGTCGCCGCCGACGCCGAACTGGCGATCGCACAGCGCCACCACGTTGCGCCCGTCCTGCGCCGCGGCGGCATCCGTCGGCGACGCGTCGCGTAGATCGACGACGAGGAAGTCGTTACCCAGCCCGTGGTACTTGGCGAACCGCATCGCGCAAAGGCTAGCAGATCGGTGCGCGCGGTTCACCCGCGCCGAGGGCGATCACTTCGGAGCAGCGGCCGACGATCCGTCCGCGCTCCCGGCCTTCGGCGCCGGGGCCACGGGTGCGGTCGCAGCAGGCGTGGCCGGGGCCGTGGTCGCGGGCTTGGCCGGTGCAGCGGTCGCAGCAGGCGCAGTCGCCGCGGGCGTGGTCGGCGCCGCGGTCGCGGGCGTGGCCGGCGCAGCCGCGGCGGGCTTGGCCGGAACAGCCGCCGAACCGGTGGCGCTGCCTGCCGCAGGCGCGACCTCGACCGGCACAAGCGGTGCTTCCGATGTGGTCGCTGCGCTGCTGGTCGGCGCGGCGGAGCCGCTCCCTGCGCCGAGCACCTTCTGCTTGGCCGCCTCGCGCTCCGCCGCCGCCTTCTCCTGCTGCGCGCCGAACTTCTCGAGCGCATCGGCCGAGTTGTGGCTGGCGAGGAACGCGAGCAGCATCGACGTCAACATGAAGATCGTGCCTGCGCCTGCGGTCAGCCGGCGCAGGAAGGTCGACGCGCCCGAGCCGCCGAACACCGTCGCTGCGTTGCCACCGCCGAACGCGCCGCCCATGCCGCCACCCTTGCCGCTCTGCAGCAGCACCGTGAGCATCAGGAACAAGCACACGATGACGTGCAGGATCGTGATCAGCGTCGACATGCGGACCTTGCTTCTAGCCTAACCGGCCCTTGGGTGCAACCCCTAGCGCGGCAGTGCGCCCTTCACGATCGCAACGAAATCAGCAACTTCCAGCGAGGCCCCGCCGACCAAGGCGCCATCGATGTCGGGCTTGGACATCAGCGCGTGCGCGTTGCCGGGTTTGACCGATCCGCCGTACTGGATCCGGATCGCCGCGGCGGCGGCCGCGCCGAGCTTCTCGCCCAGCATCCGGCGCAGGTGGGCGTGGACCTCCTGCGCCTGATCCGGCGTCGCGGTATGGCCGGTGCCGATCGCCCACACCGGCTCGTAGGCGATCACCAGCTTGGGGGCGACCGCGGCGTCGAGCCCGGCGAGCGCGCCCGCGAGCTGGCGCTCGACGACGGCGAGCGTCTGCTCGGCCTGGCGCTCGGCGAGCGACTCGCCGACGCAGACGATCGCGCCGAGCCCGGCGGCCAGCACCGCGCGCGTCTTCTTGCCGACGCCGTCGTCGGTATCGCCGAAGAACTGGCGGCGCTCGCTGTGACCGACGATCACCCAGGTCGCGCCGGCGTCGCCGGCCTGGCGGGCCGAGATCTCACCGGTCCACGCGCCGGATACCTCCCAGTGGCAGTCCTGGGCACAGGTCTCGATCGACGAGCCGGCGAGCTTGCCGGCCACGGCGTAGAGCGCAGTGAACGGCGGGGCGACCCCGACCTCGACGCCTGCGATGCCTGCGAGCTCGCGCTCGAGCTCGGTCACGTGGGCGATCGCTTCGGAGATCGTCTTGTGTAGCTTCCAGTTGCCGACCACGAACGGAGTACGCATGCCCAAGGAGTACCAGACGGCCGACGCGCCGCGCGCACGGCGACCCAAAACCCGCTGCGCGACGCGCGGCCTCTGGTCGTGCATCGTCCGGAGGCGGCGGCCGGGCCCGCCGGGGCACGGGCACGCCCCGCCGGATCGGTTCAGCGGGTCCAGGTCAGCCGGTACTCGCAGCGCCGCGCGCCGACGATCGCGCACGCCGTGTGGGCGACCTCGGCGGTCGCCACGCCGGTGAGCTCGACCACGCGCTCGAGCTCGGCGGCGACCAGGGCGCAGACATCGACCGAGCCGGCGTAGCCGTGGAGCACGACGTCGGCGGCGCCCGACGACACGCTGACCTCGACGTCGCCCCAGTCGTGGTAGCGCGACCAGAACGCGGGGAGCGCGGTCAGCACCGCCTCGGCCGGGATCGTGGTCGGATCGGCGCCGTAGAGCCGCGCGAACGTGGCGCTCATCGTGCCGCGGCCGACCTTGCGCGGCATCTGCTGGCTCGGCACGTGGGTCCGCGCGATCGCGAACGCGGTGACCAGGTCGGACAGGTCGGCCCAGCCGAGCGGCGCCAGGCTCGCCGACAGCGCGGCCGAGAGCGACGGCGTCTCGTTGACGATCCGCGCCAGGCCGGACTCGCCGAGGTGGTGCTGGAGCAGGCGCGACAGCACGCGGAGGTGCGCCGCGCGGACGTGGCCGGTGACCGCGCGGGTGTTCGGCGTCGGCGAGTCGAGCCCCTCGGTCGGGCCGAGCAGGACCTCGGCGGCCCGGATCGGATCGTCGATCAAGCGGCTCGCCGGCACGTGCTCGACCGGCAACCGATCGAGCGCCCGGGCCAGCGCGATCGAGAACGTCGAGGCCGAGGCCCACCGCTTCTTGGCGACCGGCGCCAGCGCCTTGGCCAGCACCGCGTCGACCGCCTCGGACAGGTTCGGCCGGAGCTGCGACGGCGGCGGCAGCGGATCGGCGAGCTGGCGCTGCACGACCTGGGGCGCGGGCCCGGCGCCGAACGGCGGCGACCCGGTGAGCATGCAGTACACCGTGGCGGCGAGCCCGTAGACGTCCGTGGTCGGCGCGTCGGCGAACTCGAGGAACGACTCGGGCGCGGCGAACCCCGGCGTGCCGGCCGCGTCGCGCTGATCGCCGGCCCGGACCGCGACACCGACATCGACGAGCACCGCGCGATCGCGCTCGCGGTCGAGCAGCACGTTGGCGGGCTTGACGTCGCGGTGGATCACGCCGACCTCGTGCATGGCGTCGAGCGCGTCGCCGATCTCGAGCGCGATCTGCGCCGCGGCGGCGGTCGGGAACCACTCGCCGCGCTCGATCGTCGCGCGCAGCACCTCGGACAGCGGCTGGCCCTCGACCAGCTCCATCACGAAGTAGACGTCGCCGTCGTGCTCGCCGAGCGCGTAGACCTGCACGAGGTTGGGGTGGTGGAGCGAGGCGAGCAGGCCGGCCTCGGCGCGGAACCGCGAGACCAGGTCGCGATCCGAGGCCAGGTCCGAGCGCAGGACCTTGATCGCGACCGGCCGGCCCAGGCCGAGATCCTCGCCGCGGTACACCACGCCCATCGCGCCGCGCGACAGCTCGTGGACCACGCGGTAGGTCCCGCCGACGATCGTCCCGGCCGACAGCCCGCCGAGCTCGCCGCCGATGTCGAGCTCCGAGATCCGCGCGTCGGACGCCACGACCTGCACGCCGCCGACCGGCGCCGCGCGCAGCGCGCCGTAGCACCGCGCGAGCGCCGCCTCGCCGCTGCGCTCGCCGGACGCGAGCTCGGTCAGGCTGGCGCGGACCCGCACCGAGATCTCGGTGGTCTCGTCGACCTCGATCGGCTTGTCCTGCACGTACTCGATCAGCTGGCGCACCACCGTGGCGCCCTCCTGCGCGCCGGCGCCGACCAGCAGCACGGCGATCTCGTCGCTGCCGAGCCGGCCGATCGGATCGTGGCCGCGCACCGTGGCGCGCACCCGGCTGGCGATCTGCGCGAGCACCTCGTCGCCGGCGCGGTGGCCGTGCTGGAGGTTGATCCGGCGCAGGCCGACGATGTCGATCACCGCGAGCGACAGCGCGTCGCTGCGGCGCGCCGCGGCGGCGGCCTCGTGGGCGATGGTCTGCTCGAACGCGCCGCGCGACAAGGCGCCGGTCAGCGGATCGTGGAGGCTGGCGGCCATCAGGCGCTCGCCCTCGGCGATGACCCGGCGGTGGCTCGACAGCCACGACAGCTCGCGGTTGAGCCGCAGCCCGAGCGCCTTGAGATCGGTGTGCTCGGCCGCGGTGAACCGGCGGGCCGAGTCCGCGACGATCGCGACCATGCCGGCGATCTCGGTCGGCGAGGCGCGCAGGGCGTCGGCGATCACCGAGCGCGGATGGCCGCCGCTGGTGATCACGGTGCCGGCGGCGGCGACCGCGACGCGCGCGGCCCCGGCGATCTCGACGCGGTAACCGTCGCCGGGCATCGCCCGCGCGGCGTTGGGCACCATCTGTCCGCCGTCCTTCCACCACACGATGCAGTCGTTGGCGCCGAACCCGGCGGCGACCGCCATCAGGCTCTCGGCCGCGGAGCTGGTCAGGTCGACCAGCGAGGTGGCGACCAGGCCCCGGGCGCGCGCGAGATCGAACTCCGGGATCGTCGGCTGGATGTGGGCGATCGCCTCGAGCGCCTCGAGCGAGACCGGCGTCAGCAGCACGCCGGCGGCGCCCGCCTGGGTCGCGGCCCCGGCGAGCCGGGCGGCGTTGCCGCCGTCGCCGACGATCCAGCGCGGCGGCGACGCCACCGCGGGACCGAGCTCGTCGGCGATCGCCGGCGCGACGAGCACGGCGATGCACGCGGACGCCGACTCGCCGGGTCTGATCGACCGCAACGCGAGCCGCGAGCCGGCGACCAGCGGACCGAGCTCGGCGATCAGGCGACCCGCGGGGTCGATCACCGCGAGCTCCTTGTCCGCGGGGTTGGACATCTCGGTCGATCATATCGCGACTTTGCGACGACGCCCCGCGCGCGAGGCGCGCCGCCGACCTAGGGATTATCCCTTGAGCGCCGCGATGCCGGGCAGCTCGAGGCCCTGCACGAACTCGAGCGACGCGCCGCCACCGGTCGAGACGTGCGAGACCTTGTCGGCGAGCCCGGCCTGGGTGATCGCCGCGGCCGAATCGCCGCCGCCGACGACGGTGAGCGCCAGCCGGTTGTCGGCCAACGCCCGGGCGACCGCGAGCGTGCCGGCCGCGAACCTGGGCTTCTCGAACACGCCCATCGGGCCGTTCCAGAACACCGTGCGGGCGGCGCCGAGCACCTTGCGAAAGCTCTCGATGGTCTGGGGCCCGATATCGAGCGCCATGCCCTCGGGAGGAATCGCATCGGTCGAGACCGGCGTCGCGCCCTCGGCGTCGATGCTGGTCGCGACCACCACGTCGGTGGGGAGGTGGACGAGCACGCGCTTCTCCACCGCCTTGCGCAGGAAGTTGCGCGCGATCGGCAGCTTGTCGCGCTCGACCTTGCTGGCGCCGACCGACTTGCCCTGGGCCTCGAGGAACGTGTTGGCCATCGCGCCGCCGATCACGATCGCGTTGACGCGCTCGAGCAGGGCGTCGAGCACCTCGATCTTGTCGGACACCTTCGCGCCGCCGAGCACGGCGACGTACGGCCGATCGACCTCGCCGAGCAGCCGCGACAGGAAGTCGATCTCCTTGGCCATCACGAAGCCGGCGCCCTTGACGGCGACGAACTTCACCATGCCGGCGGTCGACGCGTGGGCGCGGTGGGCGGTGCCGAACGCGTCGTTGACGTACACATCGGCGTACGACGCCAGCGTGCGCGCGAACGCCTCGTCGTTGGCCTCCTCGCCGGGATGGAACCGCAGGTTCTCGAGCATCGCGATCTGGCCGTCGCGCAGGTCGCTCACGACCTTGCGCGCGCCGTCCCCGACCGGCTCGTCGGCCAGCGTGACGTCCTGCGCGAGCAGCTCGGCCAGCCGCACGGCGACCGGCTCGAGCGAGAACTCGGGCTTGACCTGGCCATCGGGGCGGCCGAGGTGCGAGCCGAGCACGATGCGGGCGCCGCGCTCGATCAGGTGGCGCAGCGTGGGCAGGGTCGCGGTGATCCGGGCGTCGTCGCTGATCTTCTTCGTGCCCTTGACGAACGGCACGTTGTAGTCGACGCGGACAAACACGCGCTTGCCTTCGACCGCGAGCTCGCTGACCGCCTTGATGCCGTCCGGCAGGCTCACAGCCGCTCCACGATGAACTTGGTCAGATCGAGCAGGCGCTGCGAGTACGCCATCTCGTTGTCGTACCAGGCCATGACCTTGGCGAGATCGCCGCCGATCACCTGGGTCAGCGGCGCGTCGACCGTCGACGAGTGCAGGTCGCCGTTGAAGTCGTGCGACACCAGCGGCTCGTCGGACACCGCGAGGATGCCCTTGAGCGGGCCGGCGGCCGCGGCGCGGAACGCGTCGTTGAGCTCCTTGACCGACGTCTTCTTCTCGAGCCGCGCGGTGAAGTCGACCAGCGAGACGTTGGGGGTCGGCACGCGGATCGCGCCGCCGTCGAGCTTGCCGGCCAGCGCGGGCAGCACCTCGGGCAGCGCCTTGGCGGCGCCGCTCGTGGTCGGGATCATCGACAGCGCCGCCGCGCGGGCGCGGCGCAGGTCCTTGTGGGGCAGGTCGAGGACGTTCTGATCGTTGGTGTACGAGTGGATCGTCGTCATCAGGCCCGACACGATGCCGAACGACTCGTGGATCACCTTGGCGACCGGCGCCAGGCAGTTGGTCGTGCACGACGCGTTCGAGATGATGTGGTGCTCAGCGGGCTTGTACATCTCGGTGTTGATGCCCATGCACAGCGTGACGTCGGGGCTCTTCGCCGGGGCCGAGATCACGACCTTCTTGGCGCCGCCGGCGATGTGCTTGCTCGTGCCCGCCTTGTCGACGAACTTGCCGGTCGCCTCGATGACGACGTCGACGCCGGCGGCCTTCCACGGGATCGCCGCGGGATCCTTCTCCGCGGTGATCTTGATGTGGGCGCCGTTGACGATCAGCGCGCCATCCGCCGTGGTGACCGTGCCCGGGAACTTGCCGTGCACCGAGTCGTGCTTGAGCAAGTGGGCGAGCGTCGCCGTATCCGTGAGGTCATTGATGAGGACGAGATCAAAGACGTCCGGCGTCGCTGCGAGGCAGCGAACGAAGCCGCGACCGATCCGACCGAACCCATTGATACCGATGCGAACCTTCGACATGGCGCGCACCGTAGAACGGAACGGCGCCGGCGGCCAGCCTCAGAACGGGCTCAGATGAAGTGCAGCTGCAGGCGAAAAATTTGCGAGCTGATCGCACGCCGTGCGCAAAAAATCGCGACCGCGCCGCGATCTCCTCGAGGCGCCGCCGCCGATCAGGCGAGCTGCTTCTCGGTCCGCGCGATCTTCGACGTGACCTGGCTTATCAACTCGGTAGCGAACGCGACGATCAAACGCTCGTCAAAGCCCTGCGCCTCGAGGTCGCGGTACATCGACTTGGCGAGGATCTTCACCGCACGGGACTTGGCTTCGCGGTCAGTCATCCGACATCCTGTTTGAGCATTCAATGTGCCAGCTCCGAGGCCCGACCTCGCCAACGTAAATAGCTGGAAACGCTGAGCGCCGTGCCGCGACGAACGGACCACTGCGAACCACCAGGCTGCATCATCGGAGACCCGGTGCATAACCAGCTACGCACATGGTCCAATGGTTGGACCTCGCGCGCTGCGCGTCAATTCTCGACGAACGCCTTGAGCCGCTTCGAGCGCGAAGGGTGCCGCAGCTTGCGCAGCGCCTTGGCCTCTATCTGACGGATGCGCTCGCGGGTGACCTCGAAGTCCTGGCCGACCTCCTCGAGCGTGTGGTCCGACTTCTCGCCGATGCCGAACCGCATCCGCAGGACCTTCTCCTCGCGCGGCGTCAGCGTCGCGAGGACCTTGCGGGTCTGATCGGCGAGGTTGACCGAGATCACGCTCTCGCTGGGCGAGACGATCGACTTGTCCTCGATGAAGTCGCCGAGGTGCGAGTCCTCTTCCTCGCCGATCGGCGTCTCGAGCGAGATCGGCTCCTTGGCGATCTTCAGGACCTTGCGAACCTTGTCGAGCGGGAGCTCCATGCGCTCGGCGATCT
>Ga0302299_10000091_pt1 | contig 36686 bp, 38 predicted proteins | sample III_Fen_N3_4_FD_198795 | JGI IMG/M metagenome (GOLD analysis project Ga0302299, IMG submission 198795) | Peat permafrost microbial communities from Stordalen Mire near Abisko, Sweden - III_Fen_N3_4 | ecosystem: Environmental > Terrestrial > Soil > Wetlands > Permafrost | place: Sweden: Abisko...
CCGCTACCTCATGCCGACGGCCCGCCGGCTCACTCACCGCACCACGAACTACGTGCCCGACCTGCCCGGCTACGGCCTGAGCCAGAAGCCGTCGCGTCCGTTGCCCATCCCGCGGCTCGCCGACGCGATGGTCACGATCTTCGACGAGCTCGGGATCGAGAAGGCGGTGCTCGTCGGCAACTCGATGGGCTGCCCGGTGAGCATCGAGGTCGCCGACCGGTTCACCGACCGGGTCGAGGGCGTCGTGCTCGTCGCGCCTGCGGGCGGGATCAACAACCAGCCGCTCACCCGCGCGGTGAAGCAGCTCGCGCTCGACGGCGTGCGCGAGACGCCGCGGATGGCGAAGGTCGCCGTGCCCGACTATCTCCGCTTCGGTCCGATCAACACGCTGCGGCTCTTCACCGAGATGACGGCGTTCCCCGCGCTCGAGCGTCTGCTGGCGATCCCGGTGCCCACGCTCGCGGTGCTCGGCAACCGCGACCCGCTGCTCCCGGGCCAGGAGCGCGTGGTCGAGATCGCGCAGCAGGTGCCCGGCCACGTCACCGTCGTCACGATCACCGGCGCTGCCCACGCGGTGAACTTCAGCCACCCGGGCGAGCTCGCGCACGTGATCACGTCGTGGCTCGACGGCGTCGAGATCGTCGACGACCCCGACGAGCCCGGGCTCACGTCCGTCATGGTGATCCCGCGCGCCTGAACCGTTTCCGGCGTGGGCGCCGTCAGTAGCGGCGCAGCGCCACCGGGTGCACCTGCTCGTAGGCCCGCGCTGCACGCAGGACGAGGCGGTCGTCGAAGTGCCGTCCCACGATCTGCATCGCCATCGGCAGCCCTCCGTCGGCCGGCCCGACGTCCGACAGCCCGACCGGCACGGTCGCGGCCGGGTGCCGCGTCATGTTGATCGGATACGTGAACGGCGTCCAGTCCACCCAGTGCTCCTGAGTCGCCGGGTCCGCGACGTCCTGGCCGACGGGGAAGGCGAGCACCGGCACCTGCGGCGACACGAGCAGGTCGTACGTCGTCAGCAGGGCCGAGAGCTGCGCGGTGAGCGCCCCTCGCACCGCGTCCGCGTCGAGGACGTCGTCGGCGCTGAGCACCGCGCGTCGGCGCGTCGTCGCGACGAGCCCCGGGTCGGACATCGCGAGCTGCTCGTCGGTCATCCCGCGCAGCATGCGCCCGAGCGCGGCGTCCCACAGCGTGAGGAACGCGTCGCGAACGTCGGGCAAGGGCGGCTCGACCACGTCGACGCGCGCGCCAAGCCCCGAGAGCACCTCGACGGCGGCGTCGACCGCGGCCGCGACGCGCGGGTCGACGTCGGCGCCCGCGAACCGCGGCGCGTAGGCGATCCGCAGACCCGCGACCCCGTCGTCGATCCCGTCGAGCCACGACCGGTCGTCGCGCAGCGACGGGAAGACGTCGCGCGCGTCGGGCCGCGCGATGGCCGACATCAGGTGCGCCGCGTCGCGCACCGTCCGGGCCATCGGCCCGACGTGGCTGAGCATCCCCGACACGGCCGCGGGATGGATCGGGACGATCGTGTGCGTGGGCTTGAGCCCGACGACACCGCAGAACGCCGACGGCATCCGCACCGAGCCACCACCGTCGGTGCCGACGTGCAGGACGCCCATCCCCGACGCGGCCGCGGCGCCCGCGCCCGCGGACGATCCACCGGTCGTGCGGGTGAGGTCCCAGGGGTTGCGCGTGATTCCGGTGAGCGGCGAGTCGCCGCCGCCCTTCCAGCCGAACTCAGGAGTCGTCGTAGCCCCGACGAACACCGCACCGGCCTCGCGCAGGCGCAGCACCGTCGGCGCCTCCTCGGTCGGCAGCACCGACGCGTCGGAGTGGCGCGAGCCCTTGCGGGTCGGGTGGCCGAGGTAGGGCAGCAGGTCCTTGATCGTGACGGGCACGCCGTCGAGGTCCCCGCGCTGCTCCCCCGCGCGCCAGCGCACCTCGCTCGCGCGCGCCTGCTCGAGCGCGCCCTCCTCGTCGACCCACACGAAGGCGTCGACCTCGGGATCGACCGCGCGCACCCGCTCGAACGTCGCGCGAGCGACGTCCACCGGCGACGCGTCACCGGACCGGTACGCCGCCGCCAGCAGGTCGACGGTCCAGTCGCTCAGGTCGTCCGGCAGCGCGTTCGGCACGGGTCCTCCTCGGGGTCCGGCCTGAGGATGCCGCATCGAGGTCGCGTTCGCTGCTGAGGCAGCGACACCGCTCGGGCGATGACCCGGTCGACGACCGGTTCCAGCACCTGCTTCCCTGCCCGAATCCGCGGAGACCGTCGCGTTATGCGCGGGTCCGGGCAGGGAAGCGTGCGCGAGCCCCAGGACCCCGTCCAGGCAGGGCGGGTCCGTGACTTCGCCGACCGGGACGACGAGTGCGACACGGTCGCCGCCGCGACCGCACTCGCCTGCATCCCGGTGACGATCGTCGCGATCGCCCTCGCCGCGCGACCCTTCTGACCCACGCGCCTGACCCGATGCGGTGGGATGGGCGCATGAGCGACTCCCCCGCGGACGGCCGGATCCGTCCCGCCACTGCTGCCGACGTCCCCGAGGTCCTCGCGATGATCCGCGACCTCGCCCACTACGAGCGCTCGCTGCACGAGGTGGAGACCACCGAGGACCAGCTCACGGCCCTGCTCTTCGGCGGTACGCCGGAGGCTCCCGGAGTCGCCGCGACGACGCCGAACGGCGCGCCCGCGGCGTACGCGCACGTGGTGGAGCACCTCGATGCGGACCGCGGCACGACCCTCGGCGCCTTCGCGCTGTGGTTCCTCAACACGTCGACCTGGACGGGTACGCACGGCGTCTACCTCGAGGACCTCTATGTGCGCCCCGAGCTGCGCGGCAGCGGCTACGGCAAGCGCCTGCTGCAGGCGCTCGCCGAGGTCTGCATCCGACGCGGCTACCGCCGGCTCGAGTGGTGGGTGCTCGACTGGAACGAGCCGGCCCTCGGCTTCTACCGCTCGATCGGGGCCGCACCGATGGACGAGTGGACGGTGCAGCGCGTGACCGGAGACGCCCTCGCCACGCTGGCGGCCGCGACCGACGGTTGACGGCTGACGACGTCGCGGCGTGGTTAGGGTGAGCGCTCACCGACGCACGGGGGACGACATGACCGACGACAGCACCAGCAGCGAGCCCGACTCCGCACAGCCGCAGGAACCGTTCGAACCCTGGGGCCCGCCGACCGTCGACCCGGTCGGCGAGCAGGCCGTGTCGGACACGGCGCCCAGCGCTCCGCCGGCGTTCGACGCCGCTGCCGTGGGCCTCGCACCGCTCGCCGCGGGCACGACGGCCGGCTGGTACCACCCGGCCGTCGGCAACGACCTGCGCTACTGGGACGGCACCGCGTGGACCGCGCAGACCGCACCGGGCGAGGCGCCGAAGGCATCCTTCGGCGCGAAGTACAAGCGCCGGTTCGGCGTGGTGCTGCTCGTCGTCGCCGTCGTCAACATGCTGAGCTCGGTGGTCCGCATCAGCAAGCCGTCGATCCTGCCGGGGCTGAGCTCGCAGACCTCCACGACCCTGACCGTCGTCGTCGCCGTCGCCACCGTCATCGGTCTCCTCGGTGCTGCCGCGCTCTGGACCCTCGTGGCCGCGGCGTTCCCGGGGCGCGCGGTCGACCCGGCGGCGCCGCGCAAGTCCTTCCTGCTCCGCGCGCTGCCCTGGGGCATCGTCGCCGCGGTCGTGGCCGCCCCGATCATCACCTACAGCTTCGTGCGGACCAACCCGGTCGACGTCGCGACGATCGCGAGCCCGAAGGACGGCTGTCAGGCCTACCTCGACACGGTCGAGACGATCGTGAAGGAGAATGGCACCGAGGCGCGCATCAAGGAGACGCTCCAGGCACTGCACGACGCGGCCGTGACGAACGACCCGGAGCTGGCTGCCGACCTGCTGCCGGAGATCGCCACACCGAACGGTGGCACGAGCGCCACCGCGACCAAGTCGATCCTGACCCGATGCGTCGACAACGGCGACCTCACCGCCGCCGAGATCCAGGACTGGGTGACGCGGGTCCAGGCGATCGTGACGAAGCTCCAGGGCGGCTGAGTCCCGCGGATGGGCGCCGCGCGGCCCCGAGTCCGCCCGTACGCCGCCCTGCCGCGTTAGCCTCACGCACGTGAGCACCTCGATCCGCCTGCGCATCCCGGCGTCGAGCGCGTGGGTCGTCCTCGCGCGCACCGCCGCCTCCGCCTGCTGCGCCCGCCTGGACTTCGACGTCGAACGTCTCGAGGACGTCCGGCTCGCGGTCGACGAGGTCGCCGGCCTCCTGATCGTGCAGGCGGTGCCCGGCAGCGACATCTCGTGCGTCTTCACGCCCTACGAGGACGGTCGCCTCGACATCTCCCTGTCGGCCGCGACCGACAGGGGGGTCCTGCCGGAGACCGACACGTTCGCCTGGGCCGTCCTCACCGCGCTCGTCGACGACGTGCGCGCGACGGTCGACGCGGCCGAGCTCACCGTGGTGCTGCGCACCTCGCGCAACGCGACGACCGCGGTCGACGCATGACCGAGCCCGTCGTCGTGCCCGAGCAGGACGCCGTGGTGGACCACGTGCCGGAGCCGCGCTCGACCTCGCGCTGGGGCGAGACGGAGCGGGCCCGCGAGCGCGCCCTCATCGCGCTCATGGCCGACACCGACGCCGACGACCCGACGCACCGACGGGCGCGCGACGAGCTCGTCACCCTGCATCTCCCGCTGGTGCACTTCCTCGCCCGTCGGTTCCGCGACCGCGGCGAGCCGCTCGAGGACCTCGTCCAGGTCGGCACGATCGGTCTGATCAAGGCCGTCGACCGCTTCGACCCGCAACGCGGCGTCGAGTTCTCGACGTACGCCACGCCCACGATCGTCGGGGAGATCAAGCGGCACTTCCGCGACAAGGGGTGGGCGATCCGGGTCCCGCGACGCCTCCAGGAGCTGCGGATCTCGCTCGGCCGCGCCACCGCCGAGCTCTCGCAGAAGTCCGGTCGCGCACCGACGGTCGGCGAGCTCGCCGCGCACCTCGGCGTCTCCGAGGACGAGGTGATCGAGGGCCTCGAGGGCGCGCAGGCCTACTCGACGACCAGCCTCGACGCCCACGTCGGCGGCACCGACGGCGACGAGTCGCCCTCGCTGGTGGACCGGCTCGGCGGTGACGACCTCGACCTCGAGGCGGTGGAGTACCGCGAGTCGCTCAAGCCGCTGCTCGCGGCGCTGCCGTCGCGCGAGCGCCGGATCCTCGCGCTGCGCTTCTTCCACGGGATGACGCAGAGCGAGATCGCGGCCGAGGTCGGCATCTCGCAGATGCACGTCTCGCGGTTGCTCGCGAAGTCCCTCGCGACCCTGCGCGAGGGCATGGTCGACGAGACCTGACCTCGAGCCTCTCGCCCGGTCCGGCCCGACCTACGGGTCGAGACCCTCGCCGAGACCCGGGCTGATCACCACGGCGATGCCGACGACGGCCACCGCGAGCACGACGTAGCCGATCCGGTGGGTCAGGTCGCCGTCGCCCTGGGTCAGGGTCCAGCCGATGATGACGCCGAAGAGCTGCACCACGCCGAACGGGGTGCGGGCGCTGCGCCGACGCCGCCACAGCCCGATGCCGCAGACCGCGACGCCGACCGCGAAGAGCAGGTAGATGGCGATCTCCACCGGCGCCGCAGCGAGGTTGCCGGAGCTCTGCAGGTCGGAGATGCCGATGCCCACGGAGTAGGCCACGAGCGCCGCGGTCTCGAGAGCGGCGATCCCCACCGCCGCGAGCAGCAGCGGCGGACGGGGCGGGCGAGCGGCGTCGTCGGTCACGTCGCCCACCCTGCCAGAGCCGCGCGACGCCGTGAGCCGCTGCCGCGCGGACCGCGACTGCACGAGCGCGTCGTACCCTCGACCTGTGCGCGCCCTCCTCGTGGTCAACCCCCGTGCCACGACCACGAGCGCCCGCACGCGCGAGGTGATCGCCCACGCGCTGTCGGCGTCGATCGACCTCGAGGTGGCCGACACCACGCACCGCACCCACGCCACCGACCTCGGCCGGCAGGCCCGGCTCGACGGCCTCGACGTCGTGCTGGTGCTCGGCGGCGACGGCACGGTCAACGAGGTCGTCAACGGCCTGCTCGCCGACGGACCCGGCCACGACGTCCCCGCGCTGGGCACGATCCCCGGCGGCAGCGCCAACGTGTTCTCGCGCAGCGTCGGGATCCCCGAGGACCCGATCGAGGCCACCGGCCTGCTGATCGAGGCGATCGAGCACAAGCGGAGCCGCACGATCGGCCTCGGCCAGGCGGCCTACGACGGCCGGCGGCGCTGGTTCCTGTGCAACGCCGGTCTCGGGGTCGACGCCGAGATCATCGAGGAGATGGAGAAGCAGCGCGCCGCGGGGCTCGAGGCCACCCCTGCCCGCTACTTCCAGACCGCCGTGCGCCAGATCGCCGTGCGCACCGAGCGCCGCGAGCCGGCCCTGGTCGTACGCCGCCCCGGCGTGCCCGACGTCGAGGGCGTGTTCCTCACCATCGTGCAGAACTCCTCGCCGTGGACCTTCCTCGGCCCGATCCCGGTGGACCCCTGCCCGCGCGCGTCCTTCGACACCGGGCTCGACCTGTTCGCGCCGCGGAGCCTCGCGGTGCTGCACACCCTCGGCCACGTCCGTCGGATGCTGCTCGGCCGCCGCACGCGCTACCCGTTCGGCGGGCTGCTGAGCCTGCACGACCAGTCCGAGATGACGGTCGACGCCACGAGGCCCACGCCGCTGCAGATCGACGGTGAGGCCGTGGGCCCGGTCACATCGGTCACGTTCCGTTCCGTGCCGCGTGCCCTCGGTGTGCTCGTCTGAGCATCGGACACCGGTGTCCGGCCACGCTGTGTGACCAAGCCCACCGGGTTCCCTGCTCACCTCTGAGCGAAAACCCTGGACTTCGCCCCCGAGTGATGTGAGGGTTGATCTCGTCGGATGCCCCCGTACCGGGTGGGCCGACATCTCCGTACGTCCGATGTCCGGCCCACGGGTCGGTTATGTTCGCGCGGAGACGGGCTCGTGACGGCGTTCACAAGGCGCCGCACGGCCCGGTCCCACGAAGCACGCCGGCACCCCCCGAGCCGGCAACCAGGAGGAAACGCATGGACTGGCGCCACGAGGCAGCCTGTCGTGACGAGGACCCCGAGCTGTTCTTCCCGATCGGCAACACCGGCCCTGCGCTCATGCAGATCGAGGAGGCGAAGGCGGTCTGCCGTCGCTGCTCGGTCGTCGACACCTGTCTGGCCTGGGCGCTCGAGAGCGGTCAGGACGCCGGAGTCTGGGGCGGCCTGTCCGAGGACGAGCGTCGCGCGCTCAAGCGCCGCAACGCCCGCGCCCGGGCGGCGCGCGCCGGGTTGTAGCAGCCCCACCCACGTCTGACGACGGAGGCCGGACCCCGCGGGGTCCGGCCTCCGTCCTGTCCGGGCGTGCTGGCGGGAGCTCCCGGGGGCGCCTCGCTCAGGCAGGCAGCGGGACGCCAATCCGGGCACAGGTCCCGGTGCCGTCGGGACCGGGGCCGAGGTCGAGCTCGCCGCCGAGCTCCTCGGTGATGAGGGTCCGGACGATCTGCAGGCCGAGCCGGCCGGTGGCGAACGGGTCGACGTCGGCGGCGATCCCCGGACCGCGGTCGACGACGTCGACCTGCAGCGTCGCCCCGTCGCGGTACGGGAGCACCTCGACGTCGGCTCCCCCGCCGTGCTCCACGGCGTTCTGCAGCAGCTCGCCGAGCGCCATGGCCAGCGGCGTGACGATCTCGGCGGGCAGGATCCCGAAGCTCCCGGTGCGGGTGACCGACACCGACCGCGACGTGAGCGACATGTCGCGCACGAGCGCCACGAGGCGGTCGGCCACCTCGTCGGCGTCGACCCGCTCGCCCGGCGTGTGGGCCAGCGTCTCGTGCACGACGGCGATGGCGCCGACCCGGCGGACGGCCTCGTCGAGCGCCTCGCGCGCCTCGGGGCTGTCGATGCGCCGGGCCTGCAGTCGCAGCAGGGCGGCGACGGTCTGCAGGTTGTTCTTCACCCGGTGGTGGATCTCGCGGATGGTCGCATCCTTGCTCAGCAGCGCACGGTCGCGGCGACGGATCTCCGTCGCGTCGCGCACGAGCACGAGCCCACCCGTACGCCGCCCCTGCCGGGACAGCGGGACGCCGCGGAGCGTCACCACGGCACCGGAGTTCTCCACCTCGGCGCCGCCGGCCGCGCGACCACCGGCCACCACGGCGAGGGCCTCGTCGACGGGTCCGGGACGACGCTGGAGCTTGGCGCTCGTGCGGGCCAGATGGCTGCCGACGAGGTCGGTCGCGAGCCCGAGCCGGTGATAGGCCGAGCGCGCGTTGGGGCTCGCGAACATGACGATGCCCTCGGTGTCGACCCGCACGAGACCGTCACCCACGCGCGGCGGGGATCCCGTGCGCGCCAACGGTTGCGCGGGCGGGAAGGTGCCGTCGACGACCATCGCGGCGAGCTCGTCGGCGGCCTCGAGATAGGCCTGCTCGAGCGGCCCGAAGTCGCGACCGGAGAAGGCCGAGTGCCGCTCGATCACACCGAGCAGCCGCCCGGCGCTGATCACCGGGATCGTCTCGATCGGGGCGGGGCCGGTGACACCGCGCTCGGCGACGACCGTGCGTCCCGAGACGGCGCGGTCGAGCAGCGGGCGTCGGCCGCGGGCGGTGTACTGCCCGACGACGTCCTCGAACATCCCGGTCGGTCCGGTGGTCGGGCGCACCTGGTCGGCGGCCACGAAGCCGCCGCCGTGCCAGGTCGGGAGCCACAACACGAGGTCGGCGAACGCGAGGTCGGACAGCAGCGTCCAGTCGGCGACCAGCGCGCGCAGGTGGTCGAGGTCGGCCTCGGACAGGTCGGTGCGCTCGCGCGCGACGTCGTCGAACCGGGCCATGCCGTGAGCCTAGTGACTGCAATCGGCTCGACTCCCGGCACGTCGTGGCGCGACCATCGTGGTCTCGACAGGGGGTGCGCGATGCAGGTGCGACTGGCGGCCGACGCGGCCGAGTTCCTCACGGCCACACGGGACCTGCGCGCGGCCGATCCCGTGCGCACCAACATCCTCGGCTCGATCGCGCAGTCGGTGGTCGACGGCCGGACCTACGACCGCGCGTTCTGGTTCGTGGCCGAGGACGACGACGGCACGGTGGTCGGCGCGGCCAGCTGGACGCTGCCCTACAAGCTGCTCGTGAGTCCGTGCTCGCCGGACGTCGTGCGCGCGATCGGAGCGGCTGCGGTCGCCACGGGCGTGCCGGTCCACGGCGCGATCGTGCCCGTCCACCTCGCCGACGCCGTCGCGGAGGGAGCCGGCAGGCGCGGCGTTCCGCACATGGGCGAGCGCATCCTCGCCCTCGGCGTCTACGTCGCACCCGACCCCGTTCCCGGCGCGCAGCGTGCGGCCACCGAGGGCGACCTCGACGTCATCGAGCGGTGGCTGACCGCCTTCGCGAGCGAGGCGGGGATCCTCATGGTCGACAGCCGCGCCGCCGCCGAGGACGGCATCGGCCGGCTGTGGTTCTGGGAGGCCGACGGAGAACCCGTGTCGATGGCCGGGCACGCCGCCGTCGTGGTGACGCCCGGGGCGGTGGTCGCTCGGGTCGGGCCGGTCTACACGCCTCCCGAGCACCGCGGGAAGCGCTACGGCAGCGCCGTCACCGCGGCCGTCGTGGAGCACCTGCTGCCCGAGGTCGACGCGATCATGCTCTACACCGACGCGTCCAACCCGACGAGCAACGCCATCTACGAGCGCATCGGCTTCCACCACGTCGACGACATCGTCGACCTGGACCTCGAGCCCGTCTGACGCGGGTGGCTACCGGCGGGTAGGTTCCGTGCCATGACGGACGAGACCCCCTCCCTCAACGGCCACGGCGGCACGCACGCGGTGGCGGCCGCCCTCGCGCACGGCGTCGAGACGATGTTCACGCTGTCGGGCGCGCACGTGTTCCCGCTCTACGACGCCGCTGTCGGCGGCAAGGCCGGCGCCGACGCCGGCGTCGGGCCGATGCGCCTCGTCGACGTGCGCCACGAGCAGACGGCGGTCTTCGCGGCCGAGGCGACCGCCAAGCTGACCCGGACCCCCGGCCTCGCCGTCGTCACGGCAGGTCCCGGCGTCACGAACATCGTGAGCGGCGTGACGACCGCCCACTTCAACGGCTCGCCGCTCGTCGTCCTCGGCGGCCGCTCACCCGACAACCGCTGGGGCACCGGCGCCCTGCAGGAGCTCGACCAGCCACCGCTGCTCGCGCCGGTGACGAAGCTCGCCGCGACCGTGCACGACACGGCCGAGGTCGGCACCGCCGTCTCCGACGCGTTCACGCTCGCGGCGTCGCCGCACCGCGGACCGGTGTTCCTCGACGTCCCCATGGACGTGCTGTTCTCCTACGCCGACGTCCCGGTCCCGGCTGCCGTCACGACGGCTGCCGTCGGTGCCGATCCCGACGACGTCGATGAGGTCGTGCGCCTGCTGTCCGAGGCCTCGCACCCCGTGCTGGTCCTCGGCGGCGACGTCTGGGCCGGCCGGGCCGAGGACGCCGCCGTGCGCTTCGTCGAGACCGCGGGCGTGCCGGTGATCGCCAACGGCATGGGCCGCGGCGTCGTGCCCGCGGGCCACCCCCTCCTCGCGACCCGAGCCCGTGGCGCCGCGTTCAACGGCGCGGACCTCGTCATCGTCGTCGGCACGCCGCTCGACTTCCGCCTCGGCTACGGGGTGTTCGGCGGCAAGGACGGCGGCACCCCCGCGGCCGTCGTGCACGTGGTCGACTCCGCGAGCCAGCTCGCGCGTCACGCGGGCGTGGCCGTGGGTCTCGTCGGCGACCTCGCGCTCACTCTCGATGCCCTCCGCGAGGGCATCGAGCACCTGATCAGGAAGCCGTCGTACGCCGAGTGGACCGCCGGGCTCGCCGCTGTCGCCGCCTCGTCCGCCGCGAAGGACGCCGCCGACCTCGGCAACGACAGCGACCCGATCCACCCCGCGCGCATCTACGGCGAGCTGCTCCCCCGCCTCGCCGACGACGCCGTGGTGATCGGCGACGGCGGCGACTTCGTGTCCTACGCCGGCAAGTACGTCGAGCCCGCGCGCCCCGGCAGCTGGCTCGACCCGGGTCCCTACGGCTGCCTGGGCACCGGTCTCGGCTATGCCATCGCCGCGCGCGTCGCGCGTCCGTCGAGCCAGGTCGTCCTCCTCCTCGGCGACGGCGCAGCAGGCTTCTCGCTCATGGACGTCGACACCCTCGTCCGCCACGACCTGCCCGTCGTCATGGTGGTGGGCAACAACGGCATCTGGGGCCTGGAGAAGCACCCGATGCAGTTCCTCTACTCCTACGACGTCGCCGCCGAGCTGCGCCCCGGCACCCGCTACGACGAGGTCGTCACCGCGCTGGGCGGCGGCGGCGAGACCGTCACGAACCCCGCGGAGATCGGCCCGGCGCTCGACCGAGCCTTCGCCAGCGGGATCCCCTACCTCGTCAACGTGCTGACCGACCCGACGATCGCCTACCCCCGCAACACCACGGGGATCTAGCCCTCAGCAGAGGCTTCGCAGCAGAGGCGCGGGGTCGACCGCGGCGCTCTCGCCGCCGCTCTTCCAGAACTCGAAGTGGAGGTGGACGGCTCCGGGGCTGCCGGAGTCGCCCATGAGGCCGATGACCTGACCGCGCCTGACGCGCGACCCGGCGTGGACGAGGTCCTTGCTCATGTGGCCGTAGTAGAACTTCGAGCCGCTGCGGCCCTGGAGCACGATGCGCAGCGCGCCGTTGGACTGCCGACCCGCTCGGATGACGACGCCGTCCTCGATGGCGAGCAGCGGCATGCCGCGGTGGCCCATGAGGTCCATGCCCTGGTGCCTGTGGCCGGCCCGCGCGGCACCCCAGCCCTGGCCGAAGCTCGCGCCCGGGGCAGGGCACACCCGGCCCGACGTGACCGGTGCCGCCGGTGCCGGGGACGTCGCTCGACGGACCGACGCGGCCTTCGCCGACGCGGCCTTCGTCGTGGTGGACGGCGCGCGGCGTGCCAGGAGCGCGGCCCAGGTGCGGGGGCCGACGACGCCCTTCGCGGGGAGCCTGTGCGCCTTCTGGAACGCGACCACGGCCGCGAGGGTCCACGGGCCGTACCACCCGCTGGCCGTGACACGCAGCGCCTTCTGGAGGAAGGCCACCGCCGGTCCGCGGTTGCCCGGACGCAGCACGGGACGCGAGGCCGCGGAGGCGGTGACGACCCGGGTGACCGTGGCGGGGCTCGTCGTGCGGCCGGTGCGCGCCAGGCTCGTGCGCCGGCCCACGAGGTCGGCTCGCAGGTCGACGTCCTCGGTGAGCACCTCGCGCTCGGCCGCGGCCGGGGCCGCGGCGGCGGGGTCGACGGCGCCGTGCGGCGCGGCCACGACGAGCCCGACGGCCACGACCGACGCCGCGCCGACCGCGAGCACAGCACGGCCGCGCGGCGTGAGGGAGGAGAGGGCGGACCGCCTCGACGGCGGTGCGGCGTGCGACGTACCCGACACGGGACGACCTCCGGCCACGCCTGCGGGGTCAGCTGTCGGGTTCGGCCGTCGGAGTCGGCCGGCCGTGCGCGTCGCACGGCTTCACCCCGAGGACGCGGCTGGGTGCGGCGCCCGGGAAGTGGGTCCCCCACTCCTGCCCTGAGCGGGTGCTCGGCGGAGGTGCGGGCCGGGGCAGGACTCGGCGTCGTGCCCGCACCGGACGCCCAGTGCCCCCGGGCGACCAGGAGCGACGCTACCAAGGCAGGATCGGGCCCGTGCCTGAAACGTCAGCGATCCCACCGCTCGAGGTCCGTCCGGTCCGGCCGGACGAGTACGAGACGGCCGGTGCCCTCGTCGAGGCGGCGTACTCGGCCGGCGGCCTCCTGGACAACGACCGCGGCTACGGCGCCCACGTGCGCGACGTGGCGGGCCGCGTCGGCGCCGTGCCCGTGCTGGTGGCCGTACGCGACGGCCGGATCGTGGGCTCGGTGACGGTCACGCCGCACGGCAGCGGTCACTCCGAGCTCGCTCGCGAGGGCGAGGTCGAGTTCCGCTATCTCGGGGTCGCGCCCGAGGCCTGGGGCACGGGAGTGGCGAGCGCCCTCGTCGACGCGGTCGAGGCCCAGGCCGCCGGCTCGGGAGCCGACCGCCTCGTGCTCTGCGTCATCTCCGACAACGTCGCGGCCGAGCGGGTCTACGAGCGGATGGGCTTCACCCGGGTGCCCGAGCGCGACCGCCAGCCGATGCCCGAGGTGCTGCTCCGGGTCTGGCAGCGCCCGGTCCGCCGGCCGCCGGCCTGACCACGGCCTACGCTCGCCGCATGACCGACGTGCAGGTGGGCCTCGAGGCCGCGGTGTCCTACGACGTGACCGATGCCGACACGGCGATGGCCCTCGGCTCCGGCGACGTACCGGTCCTCGCGACGCCGCGGGTGATCGCGTGGCTCGAGGCGGCGACCGTCGCGTGCCTGGCGTCGAGCCTCGACCCGACGACCACGAGCGTGGGCACCCGCGTCGAGGTCGAGCACGTCGCGGCGTCCCCCGTCGGGGCGACGGTCGTGGCCCGAGCCGCGGTGTCCTACGTCGACGGCCGCCTCGTGCGCTTCGAGGTGGCGGCCGAGCACCAGGTCGCAGACGCGCCACCGGTCGTCGTGGCCACCGGCCGCATCACGAGAGTGGTCGTCGACCGCGAGCGCTTCCTGTCCCGCCTCTGACCGCCGCTACGCGACCAGGCCCAGGCGCTGGAGCTCGACCATGAGGTCGTGGGGGCTGGTGCTGGCGTCCATCGCGGCATCGAGGGTGATGACGCCGTCGCGGAAGAGCGCGACCAGGTGCTGGTCGAACGTCTGCATGCCGTAGAAGCCACCCTCGGTGATGAGCTGGTGGATCGTGCTCGTCTTGTCCGGGTCGACGATGGCGTCCTGGACTCGGCCGGTGTTGATGCAGATCTCCATCGCCACGCAGCGGCCGAGGCCGTCCGCACGCGGGACGAGGCGCTGGCACAGGATGCCGCGCAGCGTGCCGGCGAGGGTGAGCCGGATCTGCGGCTGCTCGTGCGGCGGGAAGAAGTCGATGACGCGGGCGATCGTCTCCTGCGCGTCGGTCGTGTGCAGGGTCGACATGACGAAGTGACCGGTCTCCGCGGCCGAGAGCGCGGCCTTGACCGTCTCCTGGTCGCGCATCTCGCCGACGAGGATGACGTCGGGGTCCTGGCGCATCGCGGCGCGCAGCGCGGTCGAGAAGTCGCGAGTGTCGACGTGCACCTCGCGCTGGTTGATCATGCTGCGCTTGTCGTGGTGCAGGACCTCGATCGGGTCCTCGATCGTCACGATGTGCACGTCGCGGTTCTGGTTGATGTTGTCGACCATGCCGGCCAGCGTCGTGGTCTTGCCCGAGCCGGTCGGGCCGGTCACGAGGACGAGGCCGCGGGGCTCGAGGGAGAGCGGCCCCAGGACCGTGGGCAGCCCGAGGTCCTCGAGCGGGATCGCGCCGATCGACACGCGGCGGAAGACGAGGCCGGCGCTGCCGCGCTGGCGGAAGACGTTGACGCGGAAGCGGCCGACGCCGTCGATGCCGTAGGCGAAGTCGGCCTCGTTGTTGCGGGCGAAGTCCTCGATCAGGTCGCCGCGCAGCACCTCGCGGACGAAGTGCTCGGTGTCCTCGGGGCGCAGGTCTCCCACCTGGAGCCGGCGCAGGGTGCCGTCGACGCGGACGCGGGGCGGGGAGCCGACCTTGCAGTGCAGGTCCGAGCCACCGCTCTCGACGAGCGCCCGGAGGAACGGGACCACCGAGATCGGCGCGATGTAGGGCTTCGCGGCCGGGGCGGCGGCGGGCGCAGGAGCCGGCGCGGGTGCTGGCACGGCTGCCGGCACGGCGGCGGGAGCGGACGGGGCGAGCGTCGCAGCGGCCGGCTCGGGCGCAGGCGTCGTGGCGGCGGGCACCGGCTCGGGAGCCGGTGCCGCGGGCCCGGCGGCGGCCGTCGGTGCGAGGGCGGAGTCCACGGTCTGCGTCACCCCCTGGGCATCGGCGTCCGGAGGGCCGTCCTTGAGCGTGCGGGGAGACTCCTGCGGGCGGGCTCAGGCCAGGACGACCAGGACGTCGCCCTCCTGGACGACATCGCCCTCGGTCACCCGGATCTCGGCGACGGTCCCGCCGTTCTCGGCCAGCACCGGGATCTCCATCTTCATGGACTCCAGGATCAGCAGCGTGTCGCTGGCGGCGACCTGCGCGCCGATCTCGACGACGATCGTGACGACGTTCGCGACCATCTCCGCGCAGACCTCGGTGGCCACGGGTCCTCCTCGTTCGACGTGCGGGGTCGTGCGGGACGGCCCATCCTGGCATGCCGCGCGCGCGGGGGCGTCACGTCCGAGGCGTGGCAGGACTCGTGATCCGGGGCGCCGGGCCGGGCGACGTCCCCCGCGTGACCACGGTCTGCCAGCTGGCCCGCGCGGCCGTGATGCCGCGGAGCACCAGGCTCAGTAGGCGTACTCGGACTGGCGCTCGATGATGCGCGCCAGCGTGTCGACGACGTCGGGGTCGTACTCGCGGTCGATGCCGAGCTGCAGCCGCTCGAGGGCACGCAGCTTGCGATCGGTCTCGACGGAGGCGCCGACGAGGTCGTCGTAGGCGTTGACGACCTTGATGATCCGGCTCTCGAGCGGGAGCGAGTCGTCCTGCGTCCCGCGCTGCGGGCGGTAGGGGTCGGCCTGGCGCTCGACGATCAGCGCCGCTCGGTCGAGGACGCCGGCCTGCCGGATCACCTCGGCGCCGAGCTCGGCGATCTGACGCTGGTCGACCGGCGACACCATGGTGGTCGCGCCACCGGGGATCGGGTCGGTCAGGGAGAGCTGGCCGATGTCGTGCATGAGGGCGGCGTAGTCGAGGTCCTTGAGCTGGCGCTCGCTGAGGCCCATCTCGCGCGCGACGGCCTTCGACAGGATCGAGACGCGGCGCGAGTGCCCGGTCTCGGTGTAGCCGCCGACCTCGGTGACCTTGGCGAGCGAGCGGATGGTCTGCAGGTAGGTCGCCTCGATCGTGGCGTAGCGCCGGAACGAGAACTGCGTGAGCAGCAGCGGGATCGCGAAGACCGGGAGCGCGAGGTAGCCCATCTTGGGCGCCGCGAGGGCGATGAGGACCCCCGTCGCGCCGATCGCGGACGAGATCCCGACGAGGGCGCGGAACTCGTCGACGAGCGCGGTGCGGTAGGGCGCGTGCTCCTCGGTCGCGCGCACGGCGGCGGCGAGCACGGCGTCGGCCACGGCCGCGGCGATCGCCACGAGCGTCATGACGAGGCCGAGCCTCCAGGCGTAGCCGTCACCGACGGGCTGCAGGGAGCCGATGTGCGAGCGGAAGAGCGCGGCGGCGAGCATCGAGGTGAGGACGCGGCGAGCCAGCTCGTCGACGTGCATGCGACGGCCGACGAGCGCGCCGGGGAAGGCCCCGACGACAGAGCCGAGTGTCACGACGGTGACGACCAGGCTCCAGCTGTAGTCGACCTCGCCCATGCCCTTGAAGCCGGGCAGCAGCGCGAAGGCGATCGCGCCCGCGGCGGCCAGCGGGGCCGACTGGCGGCTGCCCGGGAGGTTGATGCGCAGGATTTCGCCGACGGCGATGAACAGGCCGAAGGCCAGCGGCACGGCACGCAGGTCGCCGTAGCGTCCGGCGCTCCAGTCCTGCGCGGTCACCGCGACGGCCGCGATGACCGCGATGCCGGCCGCGACGACGAGCGGGCCGGCCGCGCGCATGTCGGTCTCGGAGCTCACGGGCGGTCACCGCCGACCGACTCGCCGAGCGAGTCGCCGTCGAGCTCGGAGGCGTCGTCCGGGGTGGCGGTCGGGATGCCGAGCCGGGTGGCGACCGTGGGGTCGTCGTCGTCGCTCGCCATGGTGGGGACGCCCTCGCTGGGCGTGGGGAGGTCGACGGGCAGCGTGTCGGAGGCGTCCCAGCCCTCCACCTCGATGGCTGCGATCAGGGCGTCGACCATCACGGGGTCGAACTGCGAGCCCTTGCAGCGCACGAGCTCGGCGAAGGCGTCCTCGAGACTGCGGGCGCCGCGGTAGGACCGCGTCGTGGTCATCGAGTCGAAGGCGTCGGCGACGGCGATGATGCGGGCGAACTCGGGGATCTCCGAGCCCACCTTGCCCATCGGGTAGCCGCGCCCGTCGATCCGCTCGTGGTGCAGCAGGATCCCCTCGATGGCCTCGCCGAGGAACTCGAGGTCCTTGACGATCTCGCGACCGCGGACGGTGTGCTGCTGGATCGCCTCGTACTCGTCGTCGGTGAGGCGGCCGGCCTTCTGCAGCACGGACGTCGGGACGCCGAGCTTGCCCACGTCGTGGAGCATCCCGGCGTAGCGCAGGCTCGAGACGCGGTCCTCGCGCATGCCGGCGCGCCGGCCGATGAGCACGGACGCGCGCGAGACCCGCTCGGAGTGGCCGCGGGTGTAGAGGTCCTTGGTCTCGACGGACTTGATGAGCGAGCGCATCGTGGCCTCGTAGGCCTCCTGGCGCAGGGCGAACTCGGCGAAGACCCAGCGCGCGACGGCGAGGGGTGCGAGCACGAGCAGTGCCGACAGCATCCCGATGTAGGACCACACCACGGCCAGGAGCAGCCCGAAGATCGAATAGATGAACAGCGGGAACGCTGAGCCGGCGAGCTGGCCGTACCAGACGCGCACCGGAGACACCTGGTCGGTGAGGGCGATCACGAGAACGAGCAGGAGACCGTTCGTGAGCTCGTAGGTCACGATCGCCAGCAGGCAGGGCCACAGCACGCTGCGGACGTCGACGGTCACGCCCGGCGTCGTCAGGAGCACGCCGTGCGCAGCCTGGTAGACGAGCGCCGACGCGAAGCTGGCGATGGCGATCATGGAGGAGTTGAACAGCTGTCGGTACCACTGGGTGCGCTGCGTGGTCACGGCGGTGCAGGCGGCCACGAGCGGTGCACCGCCCGGTCCGGTGAGGAGCACCGCCGCGATCGCGACCGGCATGGTGACGCTGATGCGACCCACGCCGCCCTCACCACCGGGGAGCGGGCTCTCGAGCCGGTCAGCCAGGATGAACAGCGCCATGAGGGGCAGGACGACAGCCCACAGGGCAGGTGCGAGCCGCAGCGCGCCGAGGATGACGACGGCGAAGCCGACGACGATCACGAGGGCCACGTAGGCACGAGCGCGAATCGGCAGCTCTCGCATGGCACCCCCTCGTGAGCAGTCGCAGACATGTGTCGGCAGGATCGGGATCGGCAGCAGAGGCCCGAACTTGAACCTCTCGGGGGTGCTAATCGCTGCGCGGCATCACCGCGACGCGACTACCACTTCCAACTCGCCTGGGTCGTGAGCAAGCGCTCGACGACCTCAGTGATCTTCTTCATGGGGTGAACCAACTCCTCGCGATGCGTGTCACGGGCACCGCTGGTCGCCCGCGCTCTCTCCGCTCCGCTCGCGAACTGCGGGGTGGGTGACGGATCTCGCCGTCACGCCCCGATGAAGCCAGAAGCCCCTGTCCGTCCACCGCACGCGACCGCGCCGAGGTGCGGGTCGTGAGGTGGGCCAGGCAGTCGTTCCTCTCCTCGGCTGCCGATCCCGTTCCTGCCGCTGTTGAGTTGTCGCCCCCGCACCTGCGCCGGCAGGCCGTACGCCGTCGCCCGGTGGTGACCGAGCGTCACCGGGCATGCACGTAGGCGCGCCCGTACGGACGACCCCACTGTGACAGGGGGGAGCCCTGGTACGTCAAGTGCACTGTGCCCGATTTATCCCGTGTCTCGCGCGATGCTCTCGATCGTCGGGCGGGACTCACGTCCGGATTCCGGGCGATGGGCCACGCGCTGTCACCTGATCACCCGTCCGGAGCAGTGCTCGACCTCTCTGCTGACGCGGGGTGACGTCGTCACTAGTCTCGACCCCGACGACAGGCTCGGCCGCCGAGCACTGTCCTGCGAGCAGGAAGTGGGGTGCGTCGGCATGACCGATCCCGACGTCGACGCGCGCTCCCTGGCCTTCTCCTCGCTGCTCGCCGCCGTCGCCGGCTCGCGGCGCGACCTCGCGAGCGCCCGCTTCGACGAGGAGCTGGCCGCGGCCGAGGCCGGCGGCAGCATCGACCCGGTCGTCGCACGCACACTGCGCTGGTGGCAGCGCGAGGCCCTGCGCAGCGTGGAGGAGCACCTGCAGTCGGTCCTCCCGGCCCTGCTGGCCGGCCTCGAGACGGCCGACCGCGACGCGGCCGACGCCGTCGCCGCGAGCGCGCAGTCGTGGGCGGCGGCCACCGGCGGCGCGGCCGCTCGCGCCACGGCCCCGACCCCGCCCGACGACCCGGAGCCGGTCCGGTCCGTGTCCGAGACGCCGCAGCGTCCCGCCGGCGGCGGCGCGAGCCCCGGCGACCCGACGACGCCCTACCTCCGCCCCGTGGACCGCGCCGACAGCCCGCCCGGACCCGCGCCTCGGCTGCTCCGCCCCGGGTTCGCCCCGCCGGAGTCCCCGACCGTCACCCCTCCGGGGGGTCCTGTGGCGCACGGCTCCCCCGAGGGCGGCGCGCCAGCGCGACGTTTGCTCGTCGGCGGGCTTACCGTCCTGGCAGACGGCGTCGGCCAGGACCGCCCCGTGCACGACCGCCCCAGCACTCCGCGCGACGACGTCCCCGGGACCCCCCGATGACCGTCCCGCTCGGCACCAGGACATGCCCGGCACCCCGCCCGGACGTCTCGTCGGAGGACTCATGACTGCCCTGCGCCTGCTCCCCGAGTTCGAGGCCGCCCTGCGCGCGGTGCCCGGGATCCGTGAGGCCAGCGTGCGCACCGGACCGGACGCCCACCCGATCGAGGTCCACGTCGTCGCCGGCGGCCTCAAGCCCGCCAAGCAGGTGGTGCGCGACGTCCAGTCCGTGGCCATGGCGCAGTTCGACCTCGACATCGACCACCGCATCGTCAGCGTCGTCCAGATCCCCGACGACGCGCTGGAGATCGGCGACACGTCCGACGTCCGCGAGGACCCGGTCGACGAGGCGCTCCCGCGCCCGGCGCTGACGAGCATCACCGTGACGAAGGCCGACGGCGACACCGTGGTCGACGTCTCGCTCGCCATCGCGGGTGCGGTCTTCACCGGTCACGCGAGCGGGCCCTCGGGCGCGTTGCACCGGCCGCGGATCATCGCCTCGGCGACGCTGTCGGCGCTCACCGAGCTGCTCGGGATCCCGGCCCAGGTCGAGAGCTCGCAGATCCTCGACGTCGCCAACCGCGACGTCGCGCTCACCACGCTCATCCTCACCATCCCCCGCCTCGGCGACCAGGTGCTGTGCGGCAGCGCCCTGGTCCGCGGCGACGAGGAGGACGCCGTGGCGCGCTCCGTCCTCGCCGCGGTCAACCGACGGCTGGCCGGCTGAGCCACCCGCGATTTCTGCGCTGAGTGCTCCTGTGGGACACTCTGCGCAGACCTTTCCACCCTCAGGAGTCCCGATGAGCAAGCGCGCCCGCAAGCGTCGCACCCGCAAGAAGAGCGGCGCGAACCACGGCAACCGTCCCAACGCCTGAGGCGTCGGCACGCAGACCACGCACGCAGCACGAAGGCCCGTCCCCTCGGGGGCGGGCCTTCGTCGTGTGTGGGGTGCACCGGAGTGCCGGACGGACGACGTGATCAGCCGTCGACCGGGCCGCCGGACTCCTGGCGCAGGACCACCGTGACCGAGCGGATCCGGGTGATGACCCGGTCCCGCACCTCGTCGGGCACCTGGTCGCCGCCGCAGCAGCGACCGACCAGGACCTTGACCTCCTGGTAGATGCCGAGCTCGTGCAGGCACGGGGCGCACTCGTCGAAGTGCTCGGTGATGTGCGAGGCGTCGTGCTCGGTGAGCTCGCCGTCGAGATACGCCGACACCGCGTCGAGGACCTCGCCGCACGGAGTGGCGTGCGGATTGCCGCAGCTCATGAACCCTCCACCTCGGCGGTCGGCCGCGCCGGGACGAGCCCGCGCTCGCGAGCGTAGTCCTCGAGCAGGTCGCGCAGCTGCTTTCTGCCGCGGTGCAGGCGCGACATCACGGTGCCGATGGGAGTGCCCATGATCTCGGCGATCTCCTTGTAGGCGAAGCCCTCGACGTCGGCGAGGTAGACCGCGATGCGGAAGTCCTCCGGGATCGCCTGCAGCGCGTCCTTCACGTCGGAGTCGGGCAGGTGGTCGAGTGCCTCGGCCTCGGCCGAGCGCAGCCCGGTCGAGGTGTGCGCCTCGGCCCGGGCCATCTGCCAGTCCTCGACGTCGTCGCTGCTGGACTGCAGCGGCTCGCGCTGCTTCTTGCGGTAGCCGTTGATGAACGTGTTGGTGAGGATCCGGTAGAGCCAGGCCTTGAGGTTGGTGCCGTCCTGGTACTGGTGGAACGCCGAGAACGCGCGGACGAAGGTCTCCTGCAGGAGGTCCTCGGCGTCGGCGGGGTTGCGCGTCATGCGCAGGGCTGCGGCGTAGAGCTGGTCGAGGAAGGGCAGCGCGTCGCGCTCGAAGCGGGCGGTGCGCTGCTCGTCGGTCTCGGCGACCGGCGGCGTCGCCGCGGCGTCGGCAGGGGTCTCGGGGGGCATCACCCACGAGCGTAGTGGGGCTGAGACCCCACCGACCTGCTCCGGCAGCTCGAGGTGGGTCTCGGTCGGTGTGCGGACGAGCACCCGTGCCCCCTTCTCCCGTTCGACGACTGGTGGACCGGGGGTGGAACAACGCATGTCGTCCCGGTCATTCCCTCCGGGCCAGAGCGACCGCGCGGAGCGCCGCTGCGAGCAGCGCGGGCGCCGGGTCCGGACCGCCGCGGACCGCCCGGAGACTGTGGTCGGCACCCTCGACCGCCACCACCTCCGACCGCGCGCCGCGACGGGCTCCCAGCGCCGCCCTGAGCTCGCGTGCAGAGCCGAAAGCGTCCCGGTCGCCCTGGGCGACCACCACCGCGATGCCGGCCCGCAGCGGCCCCTGCAGCTCCTCGCGCCGCAGGGCACGGGCCGCGGCTTCCCGCTCGGCGGACGCCCGCGCCGCGGGCGGGACGAGCGGCACGGCGAGGAGCAGCAGCGCGTCGGGCCGGACGACCGACGACGTACGGCAGGCGACGCGCGCACCGGCGCTCCGGCCGCCGGCCACGAGAGGCGTACGCCGCGAGACCTGGGCCACCTCCCGCGCAGCGGCGACGGCCGTGGGCCACGCCTCGTCGAGCCGTGCGGGCGCGACGGCGATCCGACGCCCCTCGACGACCCAGGGCTGGTCGACCAGGACCACGGAGACCCCGTGCTGGGGCAGGGCGGCAGCGAGGCCGAGCAGGTCGGCCGTGTCGACGCCACGGCCGGCGCCGTGGCCGAGCACGACGAGCGCACGCGACCGCGCGACGGCGGAGACGTGCAGCCGAGCCGTGCCGGTCGGGGTGTCGACGTCGACGACGCTCGTACGGACGGTGCGCGCCACGGTCAGAACAGCGCGTCCGGCTCGGTCGCGTCCTCGGCCGCGATCGGCTCGACGAGCTCGGGCCCGTTGTTGCGCACGGCGTTGACCGCGGTCGACACCGGATAGGCGTCGAGCCGTCCCGGCGCCGCCGGGACCAGCAGCGCCGTCAGGTCGCTCGTCGACCCGTCGAGCGACGGGTCGAGCCAGTCGTGCCAGCGCTCGCGCTCGACGAACAGCGGCATCCGGTCGTGGATCATCCCGACGGCGTCCTCGGCGGTGGTCGTGAGGACGGTGGCGGTCATGAGCCAGGCGTGCGGGTCGTCGTCGGCCCGGGTCGGGTCGCGCCACAGCTCGTAGAGCCCGGCCATCGCGAGGATGCCGCCGTCGGCGGGGTGGATAAAGAACGGCTGCTTGAGCGGCTTGCCGTTCTTGCCCTTCGGGCCGTCGATCGGCGTGTACCACTCGTAGTAGCCGTCGGCCGGGAGCAGGCAGCGGCGCCTGGCGAAGGCACGGCGGAACGCCGGCTTCTCCGCGACCGTCTCCATCCGCGCGTTGATCATCCGGCTGCCGATCGACGGGTCCTTCGCCCACGACGGCACGAGCCCCCAGCGCACGACCGCGAGCTCGCGCCGCGGCTCGGCGTCCGGCTCGCCCTTCGGCCGACGGTCCATGACGGCGTAGACCTTCGCCGTCGGCGCCACGTTGTAGTCGGGGCCGAGCGCTTCCTCCGGCCGCACGACCGCCTCGAACTCCTCGACGAGGTCGTCGGGGTTGCGGCTCGCGGCGTATCTCCCGCACATGACGGTGATCCTCCCGTCAGAGGTCGACGACAGCGACCGCGGGCTCCTCGAGGCTGCCCATCCAGACCCGGCCGTCGTGCTCTCGGACACCGGTGACGACGTGGTAGCGCGCGAGGTCCTCGGGGCGCTCGACCGAGACGTCGTGCACCAGGGCTCCGGAGTCGTCGTAGGCCTGGACGCGGATGGTGCGCTTCGGCGCCGGCTGCAGGAACGCCGGGAGCCTGGTCACTCCTCGGCGCACCCACATGGGGCCGGACTGCAGCTTCTCCACCATCGGGTCGCGCGGACTCGCGATCGTGACCCAGAGCAGGCCGTCGCTCCCCCGCGCGATGTTGTCGGGAAAGCCGGGCAGGTCCTCGAGGAACAGGTCGCGCTGACCCGCGCGCTCCCCCGTGATCCAGTGCCGCGCGACCGTGCGCGTGGCCGTCTCCGCGACCGCGACCCACGACTCGTCGGCGGCGAGAGCCACGCCGTTGGCGAACGCCAGGTCCTCGAGGACCACCTCGACGTGCCCGTCCTCCGACCGACGCAGCAGACGCCCCGTGCGCGTCAGCTCGACGAGGTCGCTCTTCCAGTGCTCGATGCCGTGCACCTTCGAGGAGTCGGAGAACCAGATCGCACCGTCCGAGGCGATCGCGGCGTTGTTGCAGAAGACCATCGGGATCCCGTCGACCTCGGTCGCCAGCACCTCCACCGCGCCGCCGCGCGGGTCGACCGTGAGCAGCCCGCGGTGCGCGTCGCAGACGAGCAGCCGGCCGTCGGGCATCCACTCGAGCCCGAGCGGGCGTCCGCCCGTGTCGGCGACGCGCTCGACGGTGCGCCCGTCGGGCGAGATGCGATGGATCAGACCGTCGGCCGTGCCGCTGAAGACGCTGCCCTCGTCCGGGCCGTGCAGCGCGACGACGACGTCCTCCGCGCCGGGCGCGCGCACCGGGATGACCTCGAACGCCATGTCGGTCCTCTCGTCCTCGGGATGCTGCGCGACGGTACCGCCCCCGCTCCACCGGCGAGGGCGAGAACGGGGAGGACCGTCGTACGGCGCTCCACTAGGCTTCGCGCCGTGGCATCCGACGACCATCCGTGGCCGGCACCGCTCGCGACGACGCCCGTCGACGCCGTCGTGCCGGTGCCGGGATCCAAGTCGCTCACCAACCGCGCCCTCGTGCTGGCGGCGCTCGCCGACGGTCCGTCGACCGTGACCGGCGCGCTGCGGGCCCGCGACACCGTCCTCATGGGACGCGCCCTCGTGTCGCTCGGCGCCCGCATCGACGGGCTCGACGGCGACGGCCCCATCCGGGTCACGCCGCGCAGGCTCACCGGCCCGGCGCACGTGGACTGCGGCCTCGCCGGCACCGTCATGCGCTTCCTGCCGCCGGTCGCGGCGCTCGCCGACGGCGACGTCCGCTTCGACGGCGACCCGCGTGCCCGCGTGCGGCCGATGGGCGGCGTGATCGAGGCGCTCGAGGCGCTCGGCGTCGAGGTCGACGACGACGGCCGGCGCACGCTTCCGTTCACCGTCAAGGGCGTCGGCGCGGTCGAGGGCGCCGAGGTCACGATCGACGCCTCGGCCTCGAGCCAGTTCGTCAGCGCGCTGCTGCTCTCGGCGCCGCGCTTCGCCCGCGGGGTCGTCGTACGCCATCGCGGGGCGCCGGTGCCGTCGATGCCGCACATCGACATGAGCGTCGAGCTGCTGCGCGAGCACGGCGTCGTCGTCGACGTCGACTCCGCCGACCCGAGCGCGGCCACCTGGACCGTGCATCCCGGGCCGTTGCGCGCGCTCGACCGCGAGGTGGAGCCGGACCTGTCCAACGCCGCGCCGTTCCTCGCCGCCGCACTGGTCACCGGCGGCTCCGTCACGATCCCGGGGTGGCCGCGCCGCACCACGCAGCCGGGCGACGCGCTGCGCGACCTGCTGACGCAGATGGGTGCGCGCGTCGACGTCGACGCCTACGGCCTCACCGTCAGCGGCGGCGACCGCCTCGACGGGCTCGACGCCGACCTCCGCGACGTCGGCGAGCTCACGCCCGTCCTCGCCGCGGTCTGCGCCCTGGCGTCGTCGCCCTCGCACCTGCGCGGGATCGGTCACCTGCGCGGGCACGAGACCGACCGTCTCGCCGCGCTGGCCCACGAGCTCAACCGCCTCGGCGGCGACGTCGAGGAGACCCGCGACGGCCTGCTCATCCGCCCGCGCCCGCTGCACGGCGGAGTGGTGGAGACCTACGACGACCACCGGATGGCGACCGCGGCCGCGGTCCTCGGGCTCGCCGTACCGGGTGTGCAGGTCGTCGACGTCGCCACCACCGGCAAGACGCTGCCCGGGTTCGTGACGATGTGGACCTCGATGCTCGGGAGCCGCGCCGCGTGAGCAAGCGCCGCGAGCTCGACGAGGACGACGTCCGGATCCGTCCCGGACGCGGGAAGTCCCGTCCGCGCAGCAAGGAGCGGCCCAGCCACGACGACGCCAGCCCCGGCTTCGTCACCGCGGTCGACCGCGGTCGCTTCACGCTCGTCCTCGGCACACCCGACGAGCCGGGCACCGAGCTCTACGCCGTCAAGGCGCGCGAGCTCGGCCGCAAGGGTGTCGTCGTCGGCGACCACGTCGCCGTCGTCGGGGATCTCAGCGGCGCGCCGGACACCCTCGCCCGCGTCGTGCGCGTGGAGCCTCGCGTGACCTCGCTGCGCCGCAGCGCCGACGACGACGACCCGATCGAGCGCGTCCTCGTGGCCAACGCCGACCAGCTCGTCCTGGTCACCGCGCTCGCCGACCCGGAGCCGCGCCCGCGCATGATCGACCGCGTCCTCGTGGCCGCCTACGACTCGGGCATGTCGCCGCTGCTCGTCCTCACCAAGAGCGACCTGCGTCCTGCGGCCGAGCTCATGGAGTCCTACGCCGCGCTCGACGTGCCCTTCGTCGTGACCCGCAAGGACGGCGTGGACCCGATCGAGGTCGCCGAGCTCCTCGGCCGTCTGCGCGGCCACGTCTCCGTCCTCATCGGGCACTCCGGCGTCGGCAAGTCGACGCTCGTCAACGCGCTCGTGCCCGACGCCGACCGCGCCATCGGACGCGTCAACGACGTCACCGGCCGCGGTCGCCACACGTCGACCTCGGCGATCGCCCTCGCGCTGCCCGGCGGCGGCTGGGTCGTGGACACACCAGGCGTGCGCTCGTTCGGTCTCGCGCACGTGGACCCGCAGCGCGTGATCCTCGCGTTCCCCGACCTGCAGGAGGGCACCGACGGCTGCCCGCGCGGGTGCACGCACGACGAGGATGAGTGCGCGCTCGACGCCTGGGTGGCGCAGGGGCATGCCGGGTCCGGCGGCGTCGCGCGGCTGGAGTCGTTGCGCCGCCTGCTGCGCAGCCGCGCGGGCGGCGACGAGGCACCGCTGCCCGACGAAGGCCGCTGACCGAGGACCGCTGTGACGACCACGACCATCGAGCTGCTCGCTGCGCCCACCGACCGCGACGTCGACGCCCTCGCCGAGCTGCTCGTCGACACGGTCGAGGGCGGTGCGAGCGTCGGCTTCCTGCTGCCGCTCCCCGTCACCGAGGCCGTGACCTGGTGGCGCGACGTCCTCGCCGACGAGCTGACCGACACGTGGGTCGCCCGCGACGACGCCGGCGCGGTCGTCGGGTGCGTGCGCCTGACCCTGGCATGGAAGCCGAACTCCCGGCACCGCGGCGAGATCTCGAAGCTCATGGTCGCGCGGTCGGCGCGACGGCAGGGCCTGGCGACGCGCCTGATGGACGTCGCCGAGAGCACCGCCTGGGCCAGAGGCCTGCGCCTCCTGCTCCTGGACACCGAGACCGACAGCCCTGCGCAACCGTTCTACGTCGCGCGCGGCTGGCGCGTCGTCGGCGTGATCGAGGACTATGCGGCCACGCCGTACGGCGAGCCCGCAGCCACCACGATCCTGGAGCTGCGTCAGCCGCTGCGTCAGCCGCTGGGGTAGGTGCCGACGGTGGTCTTGTCGATCGTGCGTCCCCAGACCGCCTGGGCGCCCGAGTGGCCGGCGAGGACAGCGAACACGAGCGCGAGCACCGCGAGGAGGATCTGCACGACGGCGAGGACCTTCGCCAGGGTCGGTCGCGACTCGGGGTGCGTGCGGTCGAGCCACCACAGCGCGACCACGGACAGGAACAGCAGCCCGCTCGAGACCACGATCCACTTCCCCCACTGCGCGTGGTCGACCGGCAGCCCGACCCGCGAGGCGAGCTTCTCGCCGCTCTCCTTCGCCACCACCGACGAGCCCGCGGCGACGAACGACGAGGCGACGACGAGGAAGCCGAAGCGCCGGTTCCAGTCCGCCTTGACGGCCACGAGCACGGCGCCGAGCGCCGAGAGCGGCAGGAGCACGATGACCGCGTGCACCACGAGCGGGTGCAGCGGCAGGTTCGTGATGGTGTCGAACACAGCGGTCCTCGGGGTCGGTGACGTCGGTGGTTGCCTGACTCTAGGACGGATGTCGCGCGGGGACGGTTCACCGTGAGCGATACCGTCGGCCCGTGACCTCGCCCCAGCGCCCCTACGTCGACGACCTGGCCCTCGCGCTGCTCATCGCCGACCGCGCCGACTCCATCACGATGGACCGCTTCAACGCCCGCGACCTCGTCGTGGAGACGAAGCCGGACCTCACCCCGGTGAGCGACGCCGACAAGGCGGTCGAGCGGATGATCCGCGACCTCGTCGCCGCGGAGCGCCCCGGCGACGGCGTGCTCGGCGAGGAGTACCCCGAGCTCGTCGGCGACGGCGGACGGCGCTGGATCGTCGACCCGGTCGACGGCACGAAGAACTTCGTCCGCGGCGTGCCCGTGTGGTCGACGGTGATCGGCCTGCAGGACGCCGAGGGCCAGCTGGTCGTCGGGGTCGTCTCGGCGCCAGCGCTCGGGCGCCGCTGGTGGGCCACGCTCGGCGGTGGCTCCTGGGTCAACGAGCCCGGCGGGGTCGAGCCGCGTCGCATCCACGTGTCGAAGGTGTCGTCGCTCGCCGACGCGTCGATCTCGGCGTCGGACACCCAGTGGGTCCCCGCGGACCACCAGCACCGCTGGGACGCGCTGCGCCACGCGTGCTGGCGCAACCGGGCCTACGGCGACTTCTGGAGCCACCTGCTCGTGGCCGAGGGCGCGATCGACATCGCCGCCGAGCCCGAGCTCAACCTCTACGACGTCGCCGGCGTCGCGATCATCGTGACCGAGGCCGGCGGGCGCTTCACCGGCGTCAACGGCGTCGACGGCCCCGCGCAGGGCAGCGGCCTCGCCACCAACGGCCTCCTCCACGACGAGGTGCTCGCCTTCATCGGCCGTCCCTGACCCGAGAGGCGTGGTTGACGTGAGTGCAGATCCCCGGTCTGCATCCGGTCCTGTCGACGCCGTCACGCCGAACCCGCAGGACGCCCCGTCCAGGAACGCGTCTCGGGCGCCGTACAGCCGAGACCTGTTCAAGGAGCGCTTCGAGTCACTGGTAGCCGTGTGCCGGATACAGGGTTCCTCCGTCTGGGTCGCGCTGCTCGAGGTGGACCACCTGAAATCCGTCAGCGACGAGTACGGACAGGCGGTGGTCGAGGCCGTGGGGATCAACGCAGCGCGACGACTGTCGGAGTTGCTTCCGTCGACCGCTGTGGTCGCGCGGTTGTCCGTGGACGAGATAGCGGTGCTGCTCCTCGATGTGACGGACCTTGTCGAGGCCGCACGCATCGCGGAGACCATGCGAGTGGCAATTGGTCGTCCGATGGAGCACCGCCATGTGGGCGCCGACGTGACAGTGACCGTGAGCACCGGACTCACTCTGACCCACCGGGACGATCAGTTCCGCGATGTGATCTTCCGCGCCAGCAACGCGCTCAACGATGCGCAGAACGACGGAGGGGACTGTGTCGCGGCCGTCGCGCCCTGAGCGCACCGGCGCCACGACGCAGTGCGTCAGGCGGGGGTCGCGTCCGCCTCGACCTCGTCGAGGACGTCGGGGTCGGTGACGCCTCGGCGGCGGTCCCAGGCGGCGACGATGGTGGGGGCGAGGAGGACGGCGTAGAGGTCGAACCAGCCGTAGCCGCCGGCGGCGATGCTCGGCGGGTTGCCCATGGGGACCCAGCCCAGGATCGTGTCGCGCGGCATCCAGGTCCAGACGCCCCACGTGGTGCCGAGGATCTCGAGGTAGCTGACGACGACGAAGGCGCCGACGTAGAGCAGCGTCGAACGGCCCCAGCGCAGGAATGCGAGCAGGCAGAGGTACCAGAAGAAGCCGAGCACGTCGTGGCGCGGCGAGAGCACCAGCCCCCACAGCGCCCACGCCGTCGCCGCGACGACGGCCGCGCGGACGGCCGTCGAGGCGTTCCGGCGTACGACGGGCAGGCGGGCGAACGTGAAGGCGGCGAGGTAGATCAGGCCGTGGCCCGGGAAGACGTAGGCCGGCACGTGCTCGAGGCGGTAGACGTACACGCCGAGCCAGCCCGAGAAGACCAGCTCGATCACCGCGGCGATCGCGACCACGACGGCCGTCTGCGCGCGCACGAGGCGCGACTCGTGCGACAGCCACCACAGCAGCAGCGCCCACGTCATCGCGCCGAGCGCGAGCTGCCCCACGAGCGACGCGGACCGGTCGAGCCAGAGGGTCGAGGGGATCCACACGAGGGCGAGGCACAGCGCCTTCACGTCGGTCCAGCCCCGGGTCACCGGGACAGTGTCCCCGATGTTCGCCCGGGACGATTGTGCGCTTGTGATTGACCTCGGCGCGCCACGCTGCCAGGGTTCGGGCCAGGATGGCGCCGACCCGAGGAGGACGCATGCCCGCAGGAGACGTCGCGAGCGCGATGAGCACCGAGGTGCTGTCGGTCGGACCAGGACACACGCTGCGCCAGGTCGCGGTGGTCATGGCGTCGGCCAAGGTCGGCTCGGCCGTGGTCCACGACACCGACGGCGCCGGGGTCGGCATCATCACCGAGCGCGACATCCTGCGCTCGGTGGCGGCCAACGAGGACCTCGACGCCGAGACCGCGGGCGACCACCAGACCTCCGAGGTCGTGTTCGCCGCCCCGACGTGGACGCTCAGCGAGGCGGCCGACGCGATGAAGCGCGGTGGCTTCCGCCACCTCGTCGTGCTCCACGACGGCGAGGTCGCCGGGATCATCTCGGTGCGCGACATCGTCAAGGCCTGGGGCCAGGACCGGTCCTGACGTCCGGCTGCGCGCCTACCCGCGCAGCCGTACCCGCATCGGCAGGCCGTCGACGGGTCTGATCGTCACGAGCGGCACCGCCCGGGGCGGCGGACCGACCGGCTCGAGGTCCACCCGTGCGACGAGCGAGGCGAGCACGAGCGCGCCCTCGAGCAGCGCCATGTCGCGCCCGACGCACAGCCGCGGCCCCGCCCCGAACGGGAGATACGCCGACGAGGCCACGACCTCACGGCGGCGGAGGCCGTCCTCGCCGAGGAAGCGAGACGGGTCGAACCGCTCGGGTTCCGGCCACGCCGCGGCGTCGCGGTGCACGAGCCAAGGGCTCACGATGATCAGCGCGTCCGCCGGCACGTCGACACCGCCGAGGACGTCCGGTGCCAGCGACCGTCGCGTGATGAGCCACGCCGGCGGGTAGAGGCGCAGCGTCTCGTCGAGCACCGCCGACGTCCACGACAGCCGAGCGAGATCCGCGAAACCCGGTGCGCCGTCCGGGCACACGGCATCGACCTCGTCGCGAAGACGGTCGAGCACGTCGGGGTTCGTCGCGAGCAGGTGCCACGCCCAGGTGAGCGCGCTCGCCACGGTCTCGTGGCCGGCGACGATGAACGTCACGACCTGGTCGCGGACCTGCTGCCGCGACAGGCGCGAGGCGTCGCCGTCGTGCGCCACGAGCAGCAGGTCGAGCATGTCCCGCGGCGGGCACCCGTCCGGAAGCGGTCGCGTCGCGCGGTCCGCGAGCATCGTGTCGACCGCGGCGTCGAGCTTCGCGACGGCACGGCGCAGCACGACGTTCGTCGGCGTCGGGACCGTGACCGGCACCGGGATCGGAGAGCGCGCCTTCTTGACCACCACGTCGAGCGCCGCGAGCGTGGCGTCGGCGAGCCGCTCGGGGTCGTCGCTGAGGTCGGAGCCGAACAGCGAGGCGCCGACCACCTCGAGGGCGAGGTGCATCATCGCCCCGTCGACGTCGACGACCTGTCCGTCGCAGCGCGCCCACCGTTCGAGCAGCCGGTCGACCGCCGTGCTGACGTGGCCGGCCACGAGCTCGAGCGAGGCCCGGTGGAACGCGGGCTGGACGACGGGGCGCTGACGCCGCCACGCCTCGGTGTCGGCCGTGAGCAGACCCTCGCCCGTGACGAGCGCGAGCGTCGTGTACTGCAGGGTCCGCTTGCCGTAGCCCTTCGCGTTGGTCACGAGGACACGGCGTACGGCCTCGGCGTCGGTCACGAGGTAGGTCGCGGGCACCGGGATGGGGAACTGCAGGACGTCGCCGTACTCCGCGTGCATCGCGGCGAGGAACGCCAACGGGTCACGGCGTATCGCCCTGATCGACCGCAGCATCTGGCCACCTGCCGGACCCGGCGCGGTGATCGGCGCAGGACGTAGGAGAGGCACCCCCCGATCCTGTCAGCCCGCTCGCGTCATGACATCCGCGCGCGCCCGAGCGATCGCTCGCGTCCTGACCTGGTTAGGCGTGCGGGACGATCGTGACGACGTCGGTGCCCGACCCGAGCTGCGCGGGCGTGAGCGTGTCGATTCCCGAGATCCCGACGTACGGCGAGGTCGCCGACACCCACGAGTGCGAGTGCGTCAGGTCGGTGACCAGCACCTGGAGCGTCAGCGTCTGCGGCTCGACTCCCTGCGGCAGGGTGATGTCGACGTGCCAGGTGCCGTGCGTCGCGGAGCCCGTCGTGGGCGCGGTCAGGTCGACCGACTGGTAGGAGTAAGTGACGTTGGCAGCCGTGAGGACGACGGTGACCGACTGGACCCCGGCGTCGTCGGTGAGGTCGACGTCGAAGCCGACCTTCTGCGCCGCGGGCAGCGTGTCGACCGAGCTCGGCGAGATGCGCAGGCTCGCGAGCACCGGCAGCTGCGCGTCGCCCACACCCAGCACCGCGAAGCGCCCGGCGCCCCCCGGGAGCAGGTGGTAGGTCGGGTCGCCGCCCTGGGCCATCGCCTCGGCGTAGGAGTCCGGGCCCTTCCAGTACTGCGTGTCGTTCGGGTGGGCTCGGTCGGCGATCCAGAGGTCGGTGTTCCAGTCGCCGCTGGAAGAACCCTTCGGGATGACGGCGGTGCCGCGGTAGAAGCCGTCGACGATGGTGCCGCTGATGCGCGTCAGCACGGTGCAGGCGAGGTTGCTGTAGAAGCCGCCGAGGTCGCGTGAAGGGCACAGGTAGACCGGGTCGTCCACGCCGGACCGGTCGTCGGCGAGGTGCGCCGTGACCTCGATGGTCTGCGCCGCCGTGCGCACGTCGATCGGGAACGTGCCGCCGACGTGGCGGACCGAGAGGCCCTTCACGACAGGCGGCGCAACGTCCGGCGCACGGTCGATGACGGTCACTGCACCGGGGAAGATGCGCCCGCCCGAGCGTCCGACCCGGTCGGTGAGCGACACGTAGACGTCGAAGGTGCCCGGTGTCGCCCAGATCGGCACGACGATGGACACCCGGAACCAGCCCCTGCGCGGAGTTCCGGAGACGACGGTGCTCGACTGCCCGCCCACGCCGTCGACATCGATCCCGACCTGGACGCTGACCACGCCTGTGTCGTCCGAGGTGTAGACGGCGGCGCCGACGACCTGCGTCGCGTTGGTGACGTCGACGGACTGCGTCGTCAGCCGCACCGACGTGGCGACCGGCGCGGTGAGGTCGTAGACGCACTGGCGGTGCGTGTCGGCTGGATCCATGGTGCACCAGTTCGTGCCGGCGCCCCCCACCATCGTGTCGGTGCCGGTGCCGCCGTCCATGTCGTCGTTGCCGTCGCCACCGCTGAGGTAGTCCGAGCCGGACAGCCCACGCAGCGTGTCGTCCCCGATGTCGCCGTAGCTGATGTCGTTGCCCGTGCCGCTGTCGATCACGTCGTTGCCGGCACCGCCGTTCGAGACGTCGTTGCCGTCGCCGCCCGACAGCGTGTCGCTGCCGAGGCCGCCCGTGAGGTGGTCGTTGCCGGTGCCGCCGGAGATGCGGTCGTTGCCCGTGCCGCCGATGAGCGTGTCCGCTCCCGCGCCCCCGGAGATCACGTCGTTGCCGGCGCCGCCGTCGATGAGGTCACTGCCGCCGTTGCCGTAGATCGTGTCGTTGCCGCCGAGGCCGCAGATCACGTCGTTGCCGCTGGTGCCCTTGAGGACGTCGTTGCCGGAGGTGCCCACGATCGTGCACCGGCGGCCGCCTGACGCGGTCGTGGCGCCGGCGTCGGCTGCCGGGACGACGACGAGTCCTGCCGTCAGCGCGAGCGCACCGACCACCACCACGAGCTTCATGAGATCCCCCGTGCGACCGGGCGCCGTGCGCGCCGCGGGCTGAAGGATAACCCGGCTCAGAGCCGGGCGAGGTCCGCGACGTCGGCGTCGAAGAGCGCCTGCACCTCGTCGGTGACGGACGGGCGGGCGTCGGCGAGCGCGGCGAGGTGGTCCTCCGTCGTCGGGCCGTCGCCGTCGGACCCGGCGTACACCGCGCGCTCGAAGGAGGACTGCGACGCCACGCGGGCGACGTGCGCGATCTCCGCCGGTGTGAACGAGGCACTACGCCGGACCAGCGTGTCGACATCGACGCGGGATGCATCGACGTAGCGCGTCCAGATCGCCGCCCTCGCGGCGTCGTCCGGTGTGCCGATCGGGATGACGTAGTCGAAGCGGCCCGGTCGGGTGAAGGCCGGGTCGAGCGAGCGCAGGTCGTTCGTGGCGCACACGAGCAGTCGCTGGTCGTGCTGGCGGAACGCAGGCACCACCTTGAGCAGCTCGTTCGTGAGCCCGTGCATCGGTCCGGTCGGCGAGTCGCCGCGGACCGACGCGATCTCCTCGACCTCGTCGATGAACACGAGCACCCGTTCGAGCCTGCGGACCTGCTCGAACGCCGTGCGCAGCGCCTGCGCCGGACCCGCGGGGTCGGCGAGCAGGGCGCTCGGCAGGATCTCCACGAACGGCCAGCCGAGCCGGCTCGCGATCGCGCGCGCGAACGACGTCTTGCCGGTGCCCGGCGGCCCGAACAGCACGATCGCGCGCGGCGGCTCGACCCCGTGGCGCGTCGCGATCTCGGCGCGGTCGAGCGGCGCGACGACCCGGCGCTCGATCAGGTCCTTCTCGCGGTGCATGCCGGCGAGGTCGTCCCACAGCCGCGCGGGGAGCACGTGGCCGCCGAGGTCGGCGAGCACGTCGGCCTGCGCGGACTCCACGGAGACGACCTTGTCGAAGTAGGCCACCGCGGGGCGGCGCGTGAAGCCGGCGTTCGCGAGTCCGTCGGCGAGCTGCTCCTCCTCGGGCAGCACATAGGACAGCACCCGCACCCGCTGGTCGTCGAGGGCGCGCTCGAGCCCGAGCAGGAGGGCCGACGCCATGCCCTGGCCGCGCCACTCCTCGGCGATGGCGAGGCGCACCACCCAGGCGCGGTCGCCCGACACGGTGGAGACGACGGCGCCGACGACCTCGTCGTCGCGCTGCGCCACGACCGCGGGTTGGTCGTCGCGCAGGGCGGTGATGACCTCCGCGAGGCCGAAGACGCTGCCCTGGTGGGCGCTCGTCGCGTCGAGCAGGCGGACGACCGACTCGAGGTCGTCGTCGTGGTAGTCCCGGATGAACCAGCGCATGCGCCACGGTCCCGCGACCAGCCGACGGTGTCACGCGCCGGTCCGGACGGTAAGCCAGACCTGTCCACGCCGACCCGGCGCATCCCTCACCCGCACGTCACTGGCCTAGATGCGAACCTGTGCTGCCCCAGCCTCGCGCCTACGCTCGTGACGTCGGGTCCGTCAGGCGCTCGGCGCCGGAGTAGACGTTGAGGTGGCCGTCGCGGACGAACGCGGCGAGCGTGAGCCCGGCCTCGCGCGCGGTGTCGACCGAGAGCGACGTCGGCGCCGAGACCGCCGCCACCACCGGGATCCCCGCCATCGCGGCCTTCTGCACGATCTCGAACCCGGCGCGGCCGCTGACGACCAGCACGTCGGCATGCAGGTCGTTCATGAGCGCGTGCCCCACGACCTTGTCGACCGCGTTGTGCCGACCGACGTCCTCGCGCACCACGAGGAGCTCACCGTCGGCCGTCGCGAGAGCCGCGGCGTGCAGCCCTCCGGTACGCCGGAACAGCACCTGCTTGTCGCGCATGCGGTCCGGCAGGGCCGCGAGGACGCCGACGTCGACCCGCACGTCGCTGCGCACGACGGGCATCGCGGCGAGGACGGCGTCGATCTGGTCGCGACCGCACAGGCCGCACGCGCTCGACGGCGTGGTCACCCGACCCAGCGACGACAGGTCGAGCTCGGCGGAGTCGCGCACGACGACCGCGACGTCGCCGGCCGAGCCGGGGCCGACCTCGCCGTCGCGGCACGGGCGCACGCCCGCGAGGTCCGCACGCGACCGCAGGACCCCCTCGCCCACCGCGAGGCCGGCCCCGAGCTCGAGGTCGTGGCCGGGCGTGCGCATCGTGGACCCGAGCAGATGGAGCGCGCCGCGGTGCTCCACGTGCACCTGCAGCGGCTCCTCCACGACCACGACGTCGCCGCGGGCGCCGTCACCGGCGCCGCCGACACGTTCGACGCGCACACGGGCGACCGACGCAGCCCGGTCGACGCTGTCCATGTCGACGCTGTCCATGGCCCGACGCTACCTCCCGGACCCCGGGTCGGCTCCGCACGCCGGACCGGGATCTGGTCGGATGGCGCCATGACGCGAGTGGCAGTGATCGGTGCGGGTTTCGCGGGGCTGGCGGCTGCGGTCGATCTCGTCGACGCGGGGGTCGACGTGGTGGTGCTCGAGGCGCGCGACCGCGTGGGCGGGCGGGTCTGGTCGCAGCCGCTGGACGGCCCCGGCGGGACCGGACCGGTGATCGAGCGCGGCGCCGAGTTCGTCCTCTCCGGCTACGACGTGATGCGCTCCTGGCTCGACCGGGTCGGCCTGCGCCTCGTCGACACCGGCATGAGCTACTACGTCCGCGAGCCGCGCGGCGGCGGTGACGTCACCGTGGCCGACATGCGTGACGCCGCGACCGCGCTCGCCGGTGCGCCCCGCGCCGACGGCGCGAGCGTCGCGTCCCTGCTGTCCGGCCTCGACGTGCGCGCTGAGGTCGCCGAGGCGGTGCGCTCGCGCATCGAGGTGTCGTGCGCCTGGTCGGCCGACGACCTCGCTGCCGACGTCGTGGACCACGTGGCGTCGTTCGCCGACCTGCCGAGCCACCGGGTCGAGGGCGGCAACCAGCAGCTCGCGCTCGCGATGGCCGCGCTGCTGGGCGCGCGGGTCCGGCTCGGAGTGGCCGTGCGCGAGATCGGCCACAGCGCGAAGGGCGTGCTGCTCGAGACGACGGCCGGCACCGACCTGTTCGACGCGGTCGTCATCGCCGTGCCGCTCCCGGTGCTCTGCGAGCT
>Ga0302299_10000092_pt1 | contig 36591 bp, 35 predicted proteins | sample III_Fen_N3_4_FD_198795 | JGI IMG/M metagenome (GOLD analysis project Ga0302299, IMG submission 198795) | Peat permafrost microbial communities from Stordalen Mire near Abisko, Sweden - III_Fen_N3_4 | ecosystem: Environmental > Terrestrial > Soil > Wetlands > Permafrost | place: Sweden: Abisko...
TCCCGCTGCTCGCACCGGTGCTGTCCATGACACTGCTCGGGCACCGGTCCGACGCCGTGCTGGCCAGGCTGAACGCGGTGGTGTCGAGCCACTCTCGCCAGATCAACGCGGGGATCTGCTTCGTGCTCGCAGCGCTGCTGGCCTGGAAGGCGATCCGCTGACGCGGTGCCCCGTCAGCCGCGCCCGCTCGGCTGCTGCTGCGTGATGCAGTGGATGCCGCCGCCGCGCGAGAAGATCGTGCGCGCGTCGACGAGCACCACCTCGCGGCCGGGGTAGACCTCGCGCAGGATCGCGGCGGCGCGCTCGTCGCCCGGGTCGTCGAAGGCGCACAGCACCACGCCGCCGTTGCAGACGTAGTGGTTGATGTAGGAGTAGTCGACCCAGCCCTCGTCGTCGCGGACGACGGCGGGCGCCGGCACCGGTACGAGAGTCCAGTCGCCCGCCGCGGTGAGCAGCTCGCGGACACGTGCGGACACCGCGTGGTCGGGATGCCCCGGGTCGCGCTGGTCATGGACGAGGATCACGCCGGGGCTCGCGAAGCACGCGACGATGTCGACGTGGCCGCGCGTGCCGAAGGTCTCGTAGTCGCGCGTGAGCCCGCGCTCGAGCCACACGACGTTCTCGACCCCGAGGCACCGGCGCAGCTCGGCCTCGACCTGCACCTTGGTCCAGTCGGGGTTGCGACCCGGGTCGAGCTGCACGGTCTCGGTGACGAGCACCGTGCCCTCGCCGTCGACGTGGATGCCGCCGCCCTCGTTGGTCAGCGGGGACGTCTCGACGGTGACTCCCGCGTGCGCGCCGACGAAGGCGGCCACGTACTGGTCGTTGTCCCACGACGCCCACTCAGCGGCGCCCCACCCGTTGAAGATCCAGTCGACCGCGACGACCCGACCGTCCGTGTCGTGCACGAACGTCGGGCCCATGTCGCGCATCCACGCGTCGTCGAGCCGAGCTTCGACCAGGTCGACGCCGTCGACGAGCAGCTCACGGGCGGCAGCGACGTCGGACGGGTCGACCACCATCGTCACCGGTTCGAACCGCGCGACGGCGTTGGCGACCGCGGCCCAGGCACGGCGGACCTCGAGGAGGCCGGCGTCGTCGAGGTCCTCCGACGAGGGCCCGGCGGGCGGGAAGGCCATCCAGGTGCGGTCGTGGGGAGCCCACTCGGGCGGCATCGTCAACGGCATCGTCGGCGTCCTCGGCTCGGGTACGCCGGCTCGCCCGGCGTGCGAGCGAGGCTAGCGCCCCGGTGACGGCCGGGGGCCGCCCGGTGGGCCAGCGGCGGTCTGCGGGTTCGCCCACCTGGCACCGGCCGTCCTGCACAATGTCGCGATGCGCCTCGCCGACGTCCCGCACCCGACCTCGTCCGTCTGCACGCTGGCGCTCGAGGTGGTGACGACGTACTCGCCCCCGTCGCTCGTGAACCACTGCCGACGGTCCTACGTGTGGGCAGCGGCGTACGGGCTCGAGCACGGGGTCGAGTTCGACGACGAGCTTCTGTTCGTCTCGGCGATGCTGCACGACATCGGGCTGGTGCCGGCGTTCGACAACCACGCTCTGCCCTTCGAGGACGCCGGCGGCCACGTCGCCTGGGTGTTCGGCGCGGGGGCCGGGTGGCCGCTCCGTCGCCGGGAGCGGGCCGCCGAGATCATCGTGCGGCACATGTGGGACTCGGTCGACGTCGACGACGACCCCGAAGGCTTCCTCCTCGAGATCGCGACCGGCCTCGACATCTCCGGGCGCAACCCGCAGTGGTGGCCCGCCGACCTGCGTGCCGAGGTCGTCGCCTCGGTGCCGCGTCTGGACCTCGCCGAGGAGTTCACCGCCTGCTTCGCCTCGCAGTCGGCGCGCAAGCCGCAGAGCTCGGCCGCCACGGCGATGACCGGCGGGATCGCCGCGCGCATCGCGACGAACGTCCTCGACGTCGACCCGGGAAGCGACCACTGAGCCGAACCCCCTTCGTGCGGTCGCCGCAGGGCGGCGTCAGGTCGTCGAGGCGGGATCCTCGTTCCTGAGGAGCTCGTGGTGGAGCCTCCTCGTCTCGGGGCTGGGGGAGACTCCGAGCTCGCGGCTGAGCAGCCGACGCAGGGTGTCGTAGGTGATGAGCGCCTCAGCGGTGTTCCCCTGCGCGGCGAGGGCGCTCATGAGCGTGCGATGACCGCTCTCGCGGAACGGAGCGAGGGTGACGAGCTCCCGCGCGGCCCTCTCGGCCGTGGGCAGCTCGGTGCTGCCGAGGTGGAGGGCGGCCGCGGCGTAGCTCTCGAGGGCTCTGAGGTAGATCTCGTCGAGCTCCCGGCGGGTGGTGACGACCCAGTCACGATCCTCGTCGGGCAGCAGTCCTCGGCGCGCGACGAACAGGCTGATCTGGGCCGCTCCCCACGCCCGGCCCCAGTCGTGGAGGGCGAGAGCGGACTCAGCACGGTGGACTCCGTCGCGAGCAGCCTCGATGTCGATCCAGGAATCCACGGGCAGTGTCAATCGCACGGAACCGCGGGACGAGAGCAGGTCGGGCCCGATCGCTGCACGCAGTTTCGACACCAGGGCGTAGAGGGCATTCTCGGCGGCGACCGGCGGGTCGTCGGGCCACAAGGCGTCCACCAGACGGTGCCGACCGAGCCCGTCGTGCCGGTGCAGCACGAGGTAGCTGATCAGCAGCCTTCCCTGGCGACCGGGCAACCGCGACTCGCGGCGTTCACCGTCGACCTCGATGGCGAGCCGCCCGCACACCTGGATGCGCACCCGAGTTGAGTCCATGATCGCCCCAAGGTCCCACCAAGACGGGTCCGGTACCCATGGTTCCGACAGACGAGAGGCCGACGATGTCCAAGCTCATCAGGTGCGAATGCGGTTACGTCGCTCGCGGAGAGGACGACGAGCAGGTCGTCACCGCGATCGAGGCGCACATGACCACCGACCACCCCGCTCTGCTCGCGCAGGTCGACCGCACGGACATCTTCGGCTGGATCGAGGCGGACTAGACCTCCTGGGAGGAAACCATGACCAGCACGGCGACTCCGACCGCTGCAGCACCCTTCGACGCCGAGCGGTACAAGACGACCACCACCGACCAGTGGCAGGCGGCGGCCGCGGCCTGGTACGCCTGGGGCCCGGTGATCGACACGTGGCTCGGCGAGGCCACCGACCTGATGCTCGACCTCGCCGGCGTGACGACGGGCTCCCGTGTCCTGGACGTCGCCGCGGGCGCGGGCGGGCAGAGCCTCGCTGCAGCGCGCCGCGTCGGTCCGAGCGGTCGTGTCCTCGCGACGGACATCTCCTCTCATCTGCTCGACTACGCCGACCATGCCGCACGCATGGCCGGGTTGTCCGACATCGTCGCCACGCGGGTCATGGACGGCGAGGACCTCGCCGTCGACGCCGGCCATTTCGACGCCGTGATCTCCCGAGTGGGCCTGATCTACTTCCCGGACCGGCAGCGAGCCCTCGCCGGGATGAGGAGCGCACTGCGTCCGACCGGTCGGTTCTCCGCAGTCACCTACTCGACTGCCGAGGCGAACAGGTTCTTCTCCATCCCGGTCTCGGTGATCCGCGCGCGAGCGCAACTGCCCGCACCTGCTCCCGGCCAGCCCGGTCCCTTCAGCCTCGGGTCGATCGAGACGCTCACTGCCGAGCTCGAGGCCGCAGGGTTCACCGACATCGACGTGCGGCGCGTTCCGGCGCCGCTGCACCTCCCCACTGCCCTCGACTGCGTGCTGTTCGAGAGGGAGTCCTTCGGCGCGCTCCACCAGATGATGGCCGACCTCGACCCGCAGACCCGCGAGGACACGTGGTCACGCATCACCGACGAGCTCGCGGTCTTCGACGGGCCGCACGGGTTCGTGGGGCCGTGCGAGATGCTCGTCGTCGGCGCGGTGAATCCGGCATGACGACCGAGCGCCGCGCCTCGCTGTCGGGCAGCGTGGAACAAGGACCGCCCTTGACCGGTGGTCGCGTGAGGGTCGCGGTCGTCCAGCGAGCACCTGTCCTGCTCGATCGAGCGGCCACGCTCGAGGTCGCCGTCGCAGCGGTGGCCGAGGCCGCGGCCGCCGGGGCGGGGCTCGTGGTCTTCCCCGAGTCGTTCGTGCCCGGGTACCCGCTCTGGATCTGGTCGCTGCGCCCGGGCGACGACTACGACGTCAGCCAGCAGATCCACGCGCAGCTTCTGGCCAACAGCGTCGATCTGTCGGCCGATGACCTCGCGCCGCTCCAGGCTGCGGCGGCGGAGCGGCAGGTGGTCGTCGTGTGCGGGATCCACGAGCGGGAGGGAGCGTTCAGCAGAGCGACCCTCTACAACACGCTGGTCACCGTCGGTGCGGACGGCTCCATCCTCAACCGTCACCGCAAGCTGGTGCCCACCAACCCCGAGCGCATGGTCTGGGGGCAGGGCGACGCGTCGGGCCTGCGTGTGGTCGAGACGCCGTTCGGTCGTCTCGGTGGCCTGATCTGCTGGGAGAACTACATGCCGCTGGCCCGCTTCACCCTCTACGCCGAAGGCATCCAGATCTATGTCGCCTCCACGTGGGACAGCGGCGACACCTGGGTCGCCACGATGCGCCACATCGCCTCGGAGGGACGCTGCTGGGTCGTCGGCTCAGGCTGTGCGATCGCCACCCGTGACATCCCTCCGGCGTTCCCGTCGAGGGAGATGATCTCCACCGGGTCGGGAGAGTGGGTGAATCCGGGCGACTCGGTGATCGTGGCCCCCACGGGCCGCGTCGTCGCCGGACCGATGCACGAGGAGCACGGGATCCTCGTCGCCGACCTCGACGCCACCGAGGCCAGCAACGAGCACCGCACCCTCGACGTCGCCGGGCACTACGGACGACCCGACATCTTCACTCTCACAGTGGATCGCTCGCCACGCCTGCCCTTCCACATGCCCTCGGCCCCGTAGCCGAGACGAACGGTAGCCGCGTCGTCGCAACCGATCCTCAGCCGTGCACCGCCCACGCGAGCTCGGGGCGGCGTGTCGAGACGAGCGCACGGCTCGCGGTCGCCCGCGTCACCGACCCGGTGGCGAAGAACTCGCCGAACAGGTCGTTGAACAGCTCGGGCTGGTCGGTCTGCCCCTGGTGCCCGCACTCGTCGGGGTAGAAGAACTGCATGTTCGGCAGCACGTCCTCCTGCAGGTACGCGTTCTCGACAGGGCTCATCACGTCCTGACGCCCGTACACGTAGACCACGGGGATCGTGAGCCGGTCGAGGTGACCGATCAGGCGGTGCGCCTGCCCGATCTGCGGGTCGGCCAGCGCGCGACGGTTCCAGGCCGACGCCGCTTCGAACGCCGACGCCTGGGCGAGCGCCGACTCGGTGCGCAGGCGGATGAGGCTGTCGTCGAGCGCATCGGTCCGGTGCACGATCGTCTCGAGCATGGTGCGCATCGAGGCCTCGGTGCCATCCCATGCCGGGAACGGGATGCCGGGGGTGATGGCAGCAGCCGGGATGTCGAGCGTGGGGAGGAAGCCGCCGCACGCGACGAGGCCGAGCTTGTCGACGCGCTCGGGGTTCTCCACGGTGAAGTACGCCGCCGTCTGGGCGCCCTGCGAGTTGCCGCCGATCGAGAACACGTCGAGCCCGAGAGCGTCGGCGAGCTCGCGGACGAACGCCGCCCACGACAGGAAGCCGCGTCGCGGCCAGTGCTCCTGACGCGTGTCGGCCCGCCCGAAGCCGGGGCGGTCGGGGGCGATCACGCGGAACCCTCGGGCCGCCAGCGCCGGGATCATGAACCGCCACCCCGCGCCGCCGGACGACCCGGGCAGCCCACCGTGCAGGAGAACGACCGGCGCGCCGTCGGCAGGACCAGCCTCGACGTAGTGCGCCCACGCGCCGGAGGGCAGCTCGACGTAGCTGCCGGGCGCGTCGAGGTCGAAGGCCGTGTCGGACATGGAGTTCCTCCGGTACGTGGGTGGAGCAGCAGTCAGGCGGTGCGGACGCCGGCGACGTCGGCGTCGGCGCGGGCACCCGTGAACGACAGCGACGCGAGAACGCTCTCGACCATCTCGGGCGCCTGCTGCGCCAGGCTCGCGCCGGCCACGAAGCGATCAGGGCGCAGCAGGACGGCACCTACGGGCTTGTCGTCGAACCACATCTTGATGCGTCCGGTGTGGTCGCCGACCACCACGACGTCGTCACGGAAGTGCGCCTCGCACCACGGCCGCTGGTTCTCCGGCACGACCGTCACGAGGCGGGCGCCGAGCAGTGCGAGCCGGTCCAGCGTGCGATTCGGCAGCACTCCGTACGGGTCGTTGATCCAGAGCAGCAGCGTCCACCACGCACCCGTGACGTCGTCGAGCCTTCGCCCGGCGCCGTCCTTGGTGGTGACGCGCGGTTGCGGGAACTGGACGCCGACCGCCGAGGTCGTCGCGCCTGCCAGGAGGAACGGGATCGACCGGCCGCTCAGCTGCGGCCTCGACACGCCGGCCTCGAGGGTCGACTGGTCGGCCAGCACGCCGCTCGTGTAACGGGGTTGCGGGCGGAACCTCATCTCGCCGAAGTAGTCGCGCCACTGGGGGAGCAGGTTGATCACCTTCGCCGCGGCGTCGCGTGCCGCGACGGCGACGGGGTTGGTCATCTTGATGACGTCGCCCATCTGCATCGACAGCTTCACCATCTGCGTGACGTGGTGCTGCCGCTCCTCGGTGTAGGTGTCGAGGAGGCTGTCGTCGGCCTGGCCGGAGAGCACGGTGGCCAGCTTCCAGCCCAGGTTCATCGCGTCGCGCACGCCGGAGTTCCAGCCCTGGCCGAGCCACACCGGCATGAGGTGCGCGGCGTCGCCGGCGATCAGCTGTCGATCCGCGCGGAAGCTGCCGGCCACCCGCCCGTGGTGGGTGTATACGCGCCAGCGGATGAAGTCGAGGCGCGACGGGTCCGGGACGTGGTCGCGGAGCATCTCGGCCACCCACTCGGGCGTGGTCACGAGCTCGTCGGACTCGTCGTCGTGCAGGCGGAACTCGAATCGACGGATGCCTTGCGGGAGACCGATGGAGACGTAGGCGCGCTTCGGGTCGGCGCCGAGCCAGACGTTGGGCGTTCCGAGCGGATCGTTCGCGACGTCGACGACGAGCCAGCGGGTGGACGGCGAGAGCCCGTCGAACGCGACGCCCATGCGCTTGCGGGTGGGTGACTTGCCGCCCTCGCACCCCACGAGGTAGCGGGCACGGAACCGGCGCTCCTCGACGGTGCCGTCGGGCCGCGAGACCTGCGCTGTCGCCGTCACTCCGTCGGCGTCCTCCTCGACGTCGTCGACGGTGTGGCCGAACAGGAGGTCGACACCCTCGAACCGGTCGAGACCCTGCGCGAGCTCGCGGTCGACGAGAGGCTGGTTGAAGGCGTTCTTGCGCGGCCAGCCGAAGTCGTGCACCTGCGGGTCGTTGTAGAGGATCACCCGGCCGCGCGCGTTGACCAGCCGCATGATGTGGGCCGGCCCGGTCAGCGGCTCGATCTGCTCGGCGAGCCCGACGGTCTGGATCAGGCGGAACGCCTCGTCGTCGAGCCCCACGGCGCGCGGGTAGTCGATGATCTCGTCGAGCGTCTCGAGCACCAGCGCGCGACGACCGTAGACGCCGAGCAGGTTCGCCAGCATGAGGCCGACCGGCCCCGCACCGATGATGAGCACCTCGGTCTCGACGACCTCATCCTTCGTGCGCCCGCCCGGCACGGCCCCTCCTCGCGGTCAGGGGAGCGGCCGCTCCCGTCCGCGACCTTGGCACGCGGCGGGAACGCCTCCGTAGCCCCACGTGCCGGAGCGCGGAACACGAGGAGGGCGAGCCGCCGAGGGCCCGAGCACCTCCACGTAGGCTCGCGTGATGCATCACCACGTGCCCGCCGCCGGAGACGAGGCGAGCACGCTGATGGCCGCCCTGGAGCGCAACCGCCGGACCTTCGTGTGGAAGTGCTCAGGGGTCGACGCAGCGGGGTTCCGGTCCACGACGGCCGCGTCCGACATGACGCTGGCCGGCCTCATGAAGCACCTCGCACTCGTCGAGGACCACTACTTCACCCATCAGCTGCAGGGTCGCCCGATGCCGGCACCGTGGGACCTCGTCGACTTCGACGTCGACCCGTCGTGGGAGTGGCGCACGGCGGTCACCGACGACCCGGAGGAGGTTCGCACGCTGTGGCTGGCCTCGGTGCGGCGCTCGCGCGCCGCCACCGAGGAGGCGCTGGCGGATCGCGGGATCGACGGGCTCGTGACCATGCACCGGTCGGACGGGTCGACGTTCTCGCTGCGTCGCGTCCTGGTCGACATGGTCGAGGAGTACGCGCGCCACACCGGCCATGCCGACCTGCTGCGCGAGGCGGTCGACGGCGCGGTCGGCGAAGGGCCACCCGCGGACTTCCCGTCGGTGGTCTGACGCTGCGCCGGCACGGACGCGGCGAGCCGCCGTCTCAGCGCGTGGCCGTGGTCCACTGCAGGCCGTCCCACCAGCGCTGTCCCGGGCCGGCGGGATCGGGGTACCAGCCGGCGACCGGGAGCCCCGTCTCGGGCGAGACGGCCACGGTCGACACGGCCGCAGCGACGGTGCCGGTCTGCGCCGCGGCCTGGACGGACGTCTCCGCCACGGCAGGCTCCGCCACCGCAGGCTCCGTGACGACGGGCACCGTGACGACGGGCACCGTGACGACGGGCTCCGCCACCGCAGGCTCCGTGACGACGGCCTCCGTGACGACGGCCTCCGTGACGACGGGCTCCGCCACCGCAGGCTCCGTGACGACGGGCACCGTGACGACGGGCTCCGTGACGACGGGCTCCGCCACCGCAGGCTCCGGGACGACGGTCTCCGTGACGACGGGCACCGCGACGACGGCCTGCTGCGCGGCCGCCTGCTCGGCGGCGAGGGCAGCGTGCACCGTCAGGACGGGCTCGGACGTGGCAGCGCGCGACTCGACGGCCGCCGCCTCCGCGGAGTGCGAGTGCGGGTGCCACGTCGCTTGCCCGTCCGACACGTCCGTCGTGGTCTCCAGGGCCGCCACCGCAGCGACGACCGCCGGGGTGACGATCGGGTCCTCGACACCAGGTCCGGCTGCCACCGGGTCCGACGCGACGGCCGTCGAGGCCGCAGCGGCGTCGCGCTTGCGCAGCAGGTCGGCGAGCGCCGCGGCGACCGCAGCCTCGTAGGCGCGGGAGGCACGCACGTCGGCCGCGCGCAGCTGCGCATAGCGACCGATGAGCGCGAGGAAGACGGCCTGCACGAGCAGGAACACCGCCACGCCGGCCAGAGACCCGGCGCCGGTGACGACCGCAGACCCGCGCCCCTGCGCGAGGAACACGACGAGGGACACGAGCGCGAGGGCCAGGATCAGCGCGGCCACCCCGACCACGAGCCGGGCGAACAGCACGACCCAGCGAGCCAGGCGCTCGGTGCGACCGGCGACGTCGAGCGACTCACGGGCCGCCATCGCCATGACTTCTCCTCCTGTGGGGGACGGGTCTCGGCTCACCAGCCGCGCTCGAGCCACTCCTGCAGGTGAGGACGTTCGGTGCCGATGGTCGTGTCGCTGCCGTGCCCCGGGTAGACCCAGGTCTCGTCGGGCAGCCGGTCGAACAGCTTCGTGACGACGCCGGCGTAGAGCGTGCGGAAGCGCTCGGCGTCCTCCCAGGTGTTGCCGACCCCCCCCGGGAACAGGCAGTCGCCGGTGAACAGGTGCGGTGGACCGGTGGGGTCGTCGTAGAGCAGCGCGATCGATCCGGGCGTGTGACCCACGAGGTGGGTGGCGGTGAGGACGACGTCGCCGACGCGCACGCTGCCCCCGTCGGCCACCGTCTCGTCGATGGGGACACCGATGTCGGGGGCGTCGTCGGCGTGCGCCAGGGTGCGCGCCCCGGTCGCGGCGACGACCTCGGCGAGCGCGCCCCAGTGGTCGCGGTGCGCGTGCGTGGTGACCACGGCGGTGAGGCCGTCGTCGCCGATCAGCTCGAGGAGCCGGTCGGGCTCGGCCGCGGCGTCGACGAGGACCTGGTCGCCGGTGCTCGTGCACCGGAGCAGGTAGGAGTTGTTGTTGTAGGGCCCGACGGCCAGCTTCGAGATGGCGAGGTGCGGCAGCTCGCGCACGTCGGCACGGCCGCCCACGGTGACGTTCCCGGTGTAGCTCACGGCTCCATCCTGTCGCCCGTCCCCGCGCCCCACCAGACCGGGTTCACCAGGCGGGCGGGTCGCCCGGGTCGCTGCCGTCGGTGCGGCGCACCGAGGCGGCCGCACCCCGGCCCAGCCGCCAGGCCAGCACGTCGGCGGGCTCGCCCACGACGTCGACCGGGCCGGAGCGCGCGTGCACGAACAGCAGGGTCCGCTCGACGAACGCCTCGGGCCAGTCGGCCGGGGTGTAGGACGGCAGCCCGAGGTCGACGTGGTGGATCTCGAGCTCGCGCAGGCGGGCGTAGGGAAGGGTGCCGGCCGGGGTGTCGGGCTCGGTGCCCGGGGGAGGGGCCCCGAACAGCACGAGCCGGTCGAGGGCCTCGGGGCCGGCGCCGACGAGGTCGTCCAGCCGCGCGCGCAGGCGGGCGGCGCTGTCGCGGACGTCGGCCACGAGGACGTCGGCGAGGCGGCCCGCCCCCTCCTCGATCGCCGCGTTGCGAGCGTCCATCGAGGCGTACATCGGCGTCGGGTCACCGGTGACGGCCCAGGTCACGAGGTTGACCATGCCGTCGGCGTTGCGGGCGACGTGGGTGAGGACGTGCCCCACGGACCAGCCGGGGAGGAGCGAGGGGCGGCGGGCCGTGGCGTCGTCGACGTCCGCGCAGGTGGCGCTCAGGCGCGCCGTGGCCGCGTCGAGGGTCTCGAGGTCGGGGAGGATCTGGTCCGGCACGCCCCGAACCTACGACGGAGCCGCCGGCGAGGTGCGGGAATGTGGCTGTCGGCGGTCCTCGTTAGCCTGGACCGCGGCCCGCGGGGCATCCCAGGAAGAGGGAAGCCCTGCGCCCGCGCCCCCCGCACGACCCGACTCGAGAACAGGACCCGGTGTGGCTGACCGCCTCGTCGTCCGCGGCGCTCGCGAGCACAACCTCAAGGACGTCTCGCTCGACCTCCCGCGCGACGCCATGATCGTGTTCACCGGGCTGTCGGGATCGGGCAAGTCCTCGCTCGCGTTCGACACGATCTTCGCCGAGGGTCAGCGCCGCTACGTCGAGAGCCTGTCGGCCTACGCCCGGCAGTTCCTCGGCCAGATGGACAAGCCCGACGTCGACTTCATCGAGGGGCTCTCGCCGGCCGTCTCCATCGACCAGAAGTCGACCAACCGCAACCCGCGGTCGACCGTCGGCACCATCACCGAGGTCTACGACTACCTCCGCCTGCTCTACGCCCGCGCGGGCCGCCCGCACTGCCCGGTCTGCGGCCGGTCGATCGCGCGCCAGACCCCGCAGCAGATCGTCGACCGCATCCTCGAGATGGAGGCCGGCACCCGCTTCCAGGTGCTCGCGCCGGTCATCCGCGAGCGCAAGGGCGAGTACGCCGACCTGTTCCGCCAGCTCCAGACCCAGGGCTTCTCCCGAGCCCGCGTCGACGGTGTCGTCCACTCGCTGGCCGAGCCGCCCACGCTCAAGAAGCAGGAGAAGCACACGATCGACGTCGTCGTCGACCGGCTCAGCGTGAAGGCCGACGCCAAGAGGCGGCTCACCGACTCGATCGAGACGGCGCTGCGGCTGTCGGCCGGCCTGGTCACCCTCGACTTCGTCGACCTCCCCGACGACGACCCGCACCGCGAGCGGATGTTCTCCGAGCACCTCGCGTGCCTCTACGACGACCTGTCGTTCGAAGAGCTCGAGCCGCGCTCGTTCTCGTTCAACTCGCCGTTCGGCGCCTGCCCCGACTGCACCGGCCTCGGCACGCGCATGGAGGTCGACCCCGAGCTGATCGTCCCCGACCCGCGGATGACGCTCGCCGAGGGCGCGATCGGTCCGTGGTCGAGCGGGCACATCAGCGACTACTTCGAGCGGCTGCTCTCGGCCCTCGGCGACGAGCTGGGCTTCACGCTCGACGACTCGTGGGAGTCGCTGTCGGCGCAGGCGCAGAAGGCGATCCTGCAGGGCCACAAGACCCAGGTGCACGTCCGCTACAAGAACCGCTACGGCCGCGAGCGCAGCTACCACACCGCCTTCGAGGGCGTGATCCCCTACGTCCAGCGCCGCCACGCGGAGGCCGACACCGACACCAGCCGCGAGCGCTTCGAGGGCTACATGCGCGAGGTGCCCTGCCCCGCGTGCAACGGCGCGCGCCTCAAGCCGGTCAGCCTGGCCGTCACCCTCGGCGGCAAGTCGATCGCCGAGGTCTCGGGCCTGCCCATCGGCGACTGCGCCGAGTTCTTGTCGGGCCTGCGCCTCTCGGCGCGCGAGAAGCAGATCGCCGAGCGGGTGCTCAAGGAGGTCAACGAGCGGCTGCAGTTCCTCGTCGACGTCGGTCTCGACTACCTCACCCTCGACCGCGCCGCGGGCACGCTCGCCGGCGGCGAGGCGCAGCGCATCCGGCTCGCCACGCAGATCGGCTCGGGGCTCGTCGGCGTGCTCTACGTGCTCGACGAGCCGAGCATCGGGCTGCACCAGCGCGACAACCGGCGTCTCATCGAGACCCTGGTGCGCCTCAAGGGCCTCGGCAACACCCTCATCGTGGTCGAGCACGACGAGGACACCATCCGTCAGGCCGACTGGGTCGTCGACATCGGCCCCGGCGCGGGCGAGCACGGCGGCGAGATCGTCGTGTCGGGCACGGTCGACGACCTGCTCGCGTGCGAGCGGTCGCTCACCGGCGCCTACCTGTCGGGGCGGCGGCGCATCGACATCCCCGCGGTCCGGCGTCCCACCACGCCGGGGCGCGAGCTCGTCGTCGAGGGCGCGAAGGAGCACAACCTGCGCGACGTCGACGTCACCTTCCCGCTCGGCTGCTTCGTGGCCGTCACCGGCGTGAGCGGCTCGGGCAAGTCCACGCTCGTCAACGACATCCTGTTCACCTCGCTCGCGCGCGAGCTCAACGGCGCGCGCAGCGTGCCCGGGCGGCACCGTCGCGTGCACGGCATGGAGCACCTCGACAAGGTCGTGCACGTCGACCAGAGCCCGATCGGGCGCACGCCGCGGTCCAACCCGGCGACCTACACCGGCGTCTTCGACCACGTCCGCAAGCTGTTCGCCGAGACCCCCGAGGCGAAGATGCGCGGCTACCTCCAGGGCCGCTTCTCGTTCAACGTGAAGGGCGGCCGCTGCGAGGCGTGCGCCGGCGACGGCACGATCAAGATCGAGATGAACTTCCTGCCCGACGTCTACGTGCCGTGCGAGGTCTGCCACGGCGCCCGCTACAACCGCGAGACGCTCGAGGTGCACTTCAAGGGCAAGACCATCTCCGAGGTGCTCGACATGCCGATCGAGGAGGCCCTCGGCTTCTTCGAGGCCGTGCCGCCGATCGCCCGCCACCTGCGCACGCTCGTCGAGGTCGGGCTCGGCTACGTCCGGCTCGGCCAGCCGGCCACCACCCTCTCGGGCGGAGAGGCGCAGCGCGTGAAGCTCGCGAGCGAGCTGCAGAAGCGGTCCACCGGCCGCACCGTCTACGTCCTCGACGAGCCCACCACCGGGCTGCACTTCGAGGACATCCGCAAGCTGCTCGGCGTCCTGCACTCGCTGGTCGACAAGGGCAACTCGGTGCTGGTCATCGAGCACAACCTCGACGTCATCAAGACCGCCGACTGGATCGTCGACATGGGGCCCGAGGGCGGCACGAGGGGCGGCACCGTCGTCGCGACGGGCACGCCCGAGGACGTCGCCGCGGTTCCCGAGAGCCACACCGGTGCGTTCCTGCGCGAGATCCTCGGCGTCGGCGCGGCACCCGCCGCCGCACCCGCCCGCAAGCGCGCAGCGGCGACGTCGGCCTCCGCACGTCCCACGTCCACGCGGAAGACCGCAGCCTCCACGGCGGCCTCGACGTCGACCGCGACGAAGGCCTCGGCCACCAAGGCGGCCGCGACGAAGACCACAGCGTCGGGCGCCCGGCGGGGCGGCAAGGGCGCGGCGTGACCGCCTACGGTGGGGTCACCCGAGCAGGAGGAGAACGATGACGCACGTCCAGCGGCCGGCCGACACGGAAGGCGTGGTGCCCGGCGCCAGCCGGCGCCAGGTGCTCGCCGGCGGCACGGCGATCGCCGCAGCGGTCGCGTTCACGGCGGCCTGCTCGTCGTCGTCGGGCTCGCAGGGCGGTGACGGAGGCGGCACCGCGTCCGCGCCGTCCGGCGGCGGTGCGACGGTGGCGACCTCCGAGGTCCCCGAGGGTGGTGGCACCGTCCTGCAGAACAAGCAGATCGTCGTGACCCAGCCCAGCGCGGGCACCTACAAGGCGTTCAGCGCGCTGTGCACGCACGAGGGCTGCATGGTCACCAGCGTGCAGAACAACACGATCCAGTGCCCGTGCCACGGCGCCACCTTCTCGGCCCTCGACGGATCCGTCACCGGTGGTCCGGCGCCCACGGCTCTGCCGTCGGTGCCGCTCACGGTCTCGGGCGACACGATCACGCTGACCTGAGGCGCCGTGGCCGACCCCTCCACCTACCGACCCGCCCCCGGCGACGTCCCTGACGCCCCGGGGGTCTATCGGTTCCGCGACCAGCACGGGCGCGTCATCTACGTCGGCAAGGCCAAGAGCCTGCGGTCGCGTCTCGCGTCGTACTTCCAGGACCTCAGCGCGCTGCACGCCCGCACGCAGGCGATGGTCACGACCGCGGCGTCGGTCGACTGGGTCACGGTGGGCACCGAGGTCGAGGCGCTGCAGCTCGAGTACACGTGGATCAAGGAGTACGACCCGCGCTACAACGTCCGCTACCGCGACGACAAGAGCTACCCCTACCTCGCGGTCACCCTCGACGAGGAGTACCCGCGCATCACGGTGATGCGCGGGGCCAAGCGCAAGGGCGTGCGCTACTTCGGGCCCTACTCCCACGCGTGGGCCATCCGCGAGACCGTCGACCTGCTGCTGCGCGTGTTCCCGGCGCGCACGTGCAGCGCGGGGGTGCTCAAGCGGCACGGTCAGATCGGCCGTCCGTGCCTGCTCGGCTACATCGGCAAGTGCTCGGCGCCCTGCGTCGGGCGCGTCAGCGCCGAGGAGCACCGGCGCATCGTCGAGGACTTCTGCGCGTTCCTGTCCGGTCAGACCGCGGCCTACACCAAGCGGCTCGAGCGCGAGATGAAGGCGGCCGCGGCCGAGCTCGACTACGAGCGCGCAGCACGGCTGCGCGACGACCTGCGCGCCCTCGAGCGTGCGCTGGAGAAGAGCGCGATCGTGCTCGGCGACGGCACCGACGCCGACGTGCTGGGCATCAGCGAGGACGACCTCGAGGCCGCGGTGCAGGTGTTCCACGTCCGCGGCGGTCGGGTGCGCGGCCAGCGCGGCTTCGTCGTGGAGAAGGTCGAGGACGTCGAGACCGGCGACCTCGTCGAGCACCTGCTCCAGCAGCTCTACGGCGACCAGGGGTCCGACGCCGTGCCGCGCGAGGTGCTCGTGCCCACGCTGCCTCCCGACGCCGACGTCACCACCGCCTGGTTGTCCGAGCGTCGTGGGTCGCACGTCGACCTGCGGGTGCCGCAACGGGGCGACAAGAAGGATCTCCTCGAGACCGTCACGCGCAACGCCTCGCAGTCGCTCGCGCTGCACAAGACCAAGCGGGGTGGTGACCTCACCACGCGAAGCCTCGCGCTCGAAGAGCTCCAGGAGGCGCTCGGCCTGCCCGAGGCACCGCTGCGCATCGAGTGCGTCGACGTCAGCCACCTGCAGGGCACCGACGTGGTCGCGAGCCTCGTGGTGTTCGAGGACGGCCTGCCGCGCAAGTCCGAGTACCGCCGCTTCGCCATCCGCGGCGGAGACGACGGGATCATCGACGACACGCGGTCGGTGGCCGAGGTGGTGAGCCGGCGCTTCAAGCGTTTCCTCGAGGAGCAGGCCGACGTCGACGGCGTCCCGGGCATCGACCCCACCACGGGGCGTCCGCGCAAGTTCGCCTACCCGCCGCAGCTGTTCGTGGTCGACGGCGGCGCGCCCCAGGTGGAGGCCGCGCAGGCCGCGCTCTCCGAGCTCGGCGTCACCGACGTCGCCCTCGTGGGTCTGGCCAAGCGCCTCGAGGAGGTGTGGCTGCCCGGCGACCCCGACCCGGTGATCCTGCCACGCTCCAGCGAGGGCCTCTACCTCCTTCAGCGCCTGCGCGACGAGGCCCACCGCTTCGCCATCACCTACCAGCGGCAGAAGCGCGGCAAGCGGATGGTCGAGTCGATCCTCGACGACGTCCCCGGTCTCGGCGAGGCGCGCAAGAAGGCGCTGCTGCGGCAGTTCGGCTCGCTCAAGCGGCTGCGCGCCGCGAGCGTCGAGGAGCTCGAGACCGTGCCCGGCATCGGCCCGACCCTCGCCCAGGCCGTCGTCGAGGCGCTGGCCGCCTCCGCCGCCACCACCGCCCCCGCCATCAACGTCACCACCGGCGAGATCCTCGACTGACCCACCAGCCCCGACCGTCACGATGAAGGGGACCCTGGGCCACGAGAGCCGTGGGAATCCGACCCTCACCTCGTCGGCCGTCCACAGGGTCGTGCGGGCCGGGCCGGGCTCGGCCCGGCAGGGGGCGTGGCGACGCAGAGCACGCCGCATCGTCGGTGCCGTCGACAGGAGTGCTCCGGCGCACCCGCGTAGCGTGACGGCTGTCGGCGCCCTGGGTGCTGGGTGCAGCTCTCCCGCGTCGACCCTGACCACCTGGGGAGGACGCCATGCCCACCGACGAGACCAGCGCGACCGTCGTCATCGACGCGCCCTACGACACCGTGCTCGCGGCCATCCGCGACGTCGCGGGCCAGGCGGTCTGGGTGCCCGAGATCAAGACCGTCGAGCTGCTCGAGGAGTACGAGGACGGCCTGCCGGCCACCGCGCACTTCACCGCCGCGGCGCCGGTGGGCACCGACGAGTACACCCTCGAGTTCGACCACCGCGACGACGGCATGGACTGGTCGCTGGTGAAGGGCAAGCTGCAGACCGGGCAGGACGCGCACTACCGGCTGCGCCGGATCGACGACGCGACCACCGAGGTCACGTTCGACCTGAAGATCAGCCACAACCTGCCGCTGCCCGGGTTCATGCGTCGCCGGGTCATCGGCGACCTCGCCGGCAACAACGTCAACGGCCTCAAGCAGCACCTCGAGTCCGGCGCCTGACCCAGCCTCTCGAGAGAGTCCTCCCGGGGTTGCGGGGCGCCGGACGTCGTAGGTGGGATCATGGCCCGACCCGACGAGAGGACCCCACGTGACCGACGACGACGCCTTCGAGCTCGTCCTGGTGTCGGGGATGTCCGGCGCCGGCCGCTCCACCGCCGCGCGCGCGCTCGAGGACCTCGGCTGGTTCGTCGTCGACAACCTGCCGCCGGCGCTGCTGGCCCAGGCCATCGCCGAGGTCAACGACGACCTCATCTCCGACCGCCTGGCCGTCGTGGTCGACGTGCGCGGCGGCAAGATGTTCGACGACCTCACCGACGCGCTCGCCCAGGTGCGCGACATGGGCATCGACGTCCGCATCCTGTTCCTCGAGGCCGGCGACAACGAGCTGGTACGCCGCTTCGAGAGCAGCCGGCGTCCGCACCCGCTGCAGGGCAGCGGCGGCATCCTCGACGGCCTCGGCATCGAGCGGAACCTGCTCGGCGACCTGCGCTCGCAGGCCGACCTCGTCATCGACACGTCGTCGCTCAACGTCCACGACCTGCGCCGCAAGATCGATGCCGCCTTCGGGGGCGACGACCTCGTGGCCCTGCGCGCCACCGTGATGTCGTTCGGGTTCAAGTACGGCATCCCCGTCGACGCCGACATCGTGTGCGACGTCCGGTTCCTGCCCAACCCCTACTGGGTGCCCGAGCTGCGCGACCTCACCGGCCTCGACGCGTCGGTGAGCGACTACGTCACCGACGCCGACGACGCGCGCGAGTTCCTCGACCGCATGTCGGGGATCCTCGACCTCGTGTCCGACGGCTACCTGCGTGAGGGCAAGCGCTACGTCACGGTCGCGGTCGGGTGCACCGGCGGCAAGCACCGCAGCGTGGCGATGTCGGAGAACCTCGCCGCTCGCCTGGTCAAGCACGGGGTCGAGGTGCTCGTCGTGCACCGCGACCTGGGTCGCGAGTGACCGCGACCCGCCCCTCGCGGCGCGGCCCGCGCTCGTCGGGCCCGCGCGTCGTCGCGCTGGGCGGCGGGCACGGCCTGGCGGCCACGCTGCGCGCGCTGCGCCGCGTCACCGACGACCTCACCGCGGTGGTGGCGGTGAGCGACGACGGCGGCTCCAGCGGGCGCCTGCGCGAGGAGTTCGACGTCATCCCGCCGGGCGACCTGCGCATGGCGCTCGCCGCGCTGTGCGGCGACGACGCCTGGGGCCGCACGTGGAGCCGCGTCGTGCAGCACCGGTTCACCGGCGACGGCGAGATGGCCGGCCACGCCCTGGGCAACCTGCTCATCACGGCGCTGTGGGAGGAGACCGGCGACATCGTCACCGGCCTCGACTGGGTGGCAGCGCTGCTCGGGGCGCACGGTCGGGTGCTCCCGGTGGCCACCACGCCGCTGCAGGTCGTGGCGGAGGTGGCCGGGCTCCACCCGGACGACCCGACCATCGTCGAGCAGGTCGTGGGGCAGGTGGCCGTCGCGACGACACCGGGCGAGGTCGTCGCGCTCCGCCTCGAGCCGGCCGACGCGAAGGCCTGCCCCGAGGCGCTGGAGGCGATAGCCGACGCCGACGCGCTCGTGCTCGGCCCGGGCTCGTGGTTCACCAGCGTGCTCGCCCCGCTGCAGGTCGCCGGCATCGGCGACGCCCTCGCCGCGGCGCGCGGACGCGTGATCGTCGTCCTCAACCTCGCCGCGCAGCCGGGGGAGACCAGCGGGTTCTCGCCCCAGCGGCACCTCGAGGTGCTGCGCGACCAGTGCGCCGGCCTGCGGGTCGACACCGTCGTCGCCGACCCCGCCCGGGTCGCCGACGTCGAGGCCCTCGCGTCGGCCGCATCGGCGCTCGGGGGTCGCCTCGTGCTCGCAGCGGTCGCGAGCCGCGACGGCTCCGCGCGCCACGACCCCGACCTGCTCGCCTCCGCCCTCGGCGGAGTCCTCGCCCCCTGACGCCCGGCTCGGCCGCACGCGGCGCCTGTGGGCCCGGTGCGGAGGTTGTTGACTCGGGTGGCAGGATTCCGGCCATGGCGATGACCGCAGCGGTGAAGGACGAGCTCGCGCGTCTCAAGGTCACCAAGCCCTGCTGCCGCAAGGCCGAAGTGTCAGCCATGCTCCGCTTCGCGTCCGGCCTGCACATCGTCGGCGGCAAGATCGTGATCGAGGCCGACCTCGACACCGCGATCGCCGCGCGCCGGCTGCGCGCCGACATCGCCGAGGTCTTCGGCCACACCAGCGAGATGGCCGTCGTGCACCCCGGGGGCCTGCGCAAGGGCAACCGCTACCTCGTCCGCGTGCACGCCGACGGCGAGCAGCTGGCCCGCCAGACCGGCCTCGTCGACGCCAGCGGACGCCCGGCACGCGGCCTGCCCACCGCGATCGTCAACGGCTCGCTCTGCGACTCCGAGGCCGCCTGGCGCGGCGCATTCCTGGCGCACGGCTCGCTCACCGAGCCCGGTCGCTCGAGCGCCCTCGAGGTCACCTGCCCCGGTCCCGAGGCCGCCCTGGCGCTGTCGGGCGCGGCCCGGCGTCTGGGCATCGTGGCCAAGCCGCGCGAGGTCCGTGGCGTCGACCGGGTCGTGATCCGGGACGGCGACGCGATCGCCGCGCTCCTCACCCGGCTCGGCGCCCACGAGTCGGTGCTGGCGTGGGAGGAGCGCCGGATGCGTCGCGAGGTGCGCGCCACCGCCAACCGCCTGGCCAACTTCGACGACGCGAACCTGCGCCGCTCGGCCCGCGCGGCGGTCGCCGCCGGCGCCCGGGTCGCCCGTGCGCTGGAGATCCTCGGCGACGACGTCCCCGACCACCTCGCGGAGGCCGGCCGGCTGCGCATGGAGCACCAGCAGGCCTCGCTCGAGGAGCTCGGCGCCCTGGCCGACCCCCCGATGACCAAGGACGCCATCGCCGGACGCATCCGCCGGCTGCTGGCGCTGGCCGACAAGCGCGCCGCCGAGCTGGGCATCCCGGACACCGAGGCGGGCATCCCGGCCGACCTCGGCGACCAGGACTGACCCGCGCCGACGCCCGCGCCGACGTCGTCCGCGCGGCCCTGCAACGCGTGTACCGACCGGCCGTGATCGCCCTCGCCGTACGGGTTGTGTCGCTACTCACCAGTACCGGGACGCCCGGCAAGCGCTTGCACGGGTCCGATAGGGTCGGAGACGCCATGAGGGCGCTCACCAGCGCTCCCTGACCGAAGGTCGGCAACGACGCCGATCACCGTCTCTCGACTACAGACGAGGACTGAGCAACCGTGACCGTTCGTGTGGGCATCAACGGCTTCGGCCGCATCGGCCGCAACTTCTACCGCGCCCTCGCCGCGCAGGGCGCCGACGTCGAGGTCGTCGCCGTCAACGACCTGACCGACACCGCCACGCTGGCGCACCTCCTCAAGTACGACAGCATCCTGGGCCGCTTCCCCGAGGCCGTCTCGGCCGATGGCGACACCATCAAGGTCGGCGCCAAGACGATCAAGGTGCTCGCCGAGCGCGACCCGGCGAAGCTGCCCTGGGGCGACCTCGGTGTCGACATCGTGATCGAGTCGACCGGCCACTTCACCGACGCCGACAAGGCCCGCGGCCACATCGAGGGCGGCGCCAAGAAGGTCATCATCTCGGCGCCCGCCAAGGGCGAGGACGCCACGATCGTCATGGGCGTCAACCAGGACACCTACGACCCGGCCACCGACAACATCATCAGCAACGCGTCGTGCACGACGAACTGCCTGGCGCCGATGGCCAAGGTGCTCAACGACACGTTCGGCATCGAGCGCGGTCTCATGACCACGATCCACGCCTACACCAACGACCAGGTCATCCTCGACTTCCCGCACAAGGACCTGCGTCGCGCCCGCGCCGCCGCGCTCAACATGATCCCGACGAGCACGGGTGCCGCGAAGGCCATCGCCCTCGTCCTGCCCGAGCTCAAGGGCAAGCTCGACGGCTACGCGATGCGCGTCCCGGTCCCGACCGGCTCGGCCACCGACCTCACCGTCGAGCTGGGCCGCGAGGCCAGCGCGGCCGAGATCAACGCGGCCATGAAGGCCGCGGCCGAGGGCCCGCTCAAGGGCTTCCTCGAGTACACCGAGGACCCGATCGTCTCCAGCGACATCGTCACCTCGCCCGCGTCGTGCATCTTCGACGCCGGCGTCACCAAGGTGATCGGCACGACCGCCAAGGTGCTCGGCTGGTACGACAACGAGTGGGGCTACAGCAACCGCCTGGTCGACCTCGTCGTGTTCGTGGGCAAGAGCCTCTAGAGGTTCTGGCCATGAAGACGATCGACGACCTCGACGTCGCCGGTCGCCGGGTCCTCGTGCGGGCGGACTTCAACGTCCCGCTCGAGGAGTCCGGCGACGGCACTCGTCGCATCACCGACGACGGCCGCATCCGTGCGGCGCTGCCGACCATCGTGGCCCTGCGCTCGCGCGGAGCCCGCGTGATCCTCGCGGCGCACCTCGGCCGTCCCAAGGGCGAGGCCAAGCCCGAGCTGTCGCTGGCCCCGGTGGCCCAGCGTCTCGCCGAGCTGATCGGCGTGCCGGTGGCTCTCGCCGGCGACGTCACCGGCCCGTCCGCGCAGGCGATCGTGGCCGGCATGGAGGACGGCGACGTCGTCCTCCTCGAGAACGTGCGCTACGACAAGCGCGAGGACAGCAAGGACGACGCGCAGCGAGCCGAGCTCGCTGCCGAGCTCGCCTCGCTGGCCGACCTCTTCGTCAGCGACGGGTTCGGCGTCGTGCACCGCAAGCAGGCCAGCGTCTCCGACGTCGCGGCCCTCCTGCCGCACGCCGCGGGCCGCCTCGTCCTCGCCGAGGTGCAGGTGTTCCAGAAGGTCCTCACCGACCCCGACCGCCCCTACGCGGTCGTGCTCGGCGGGTCGAAGGTGAGCGACAAGCTCGGCGTCATCACCAACCTGCTGCAGTCCGTCGACCGGCTGCTCATCGGCGGCGGCATGTGCTTCACGTTCCTCGCCGCCCTGGGCAAGAACGTCGGCTCGTCGCTGCTCGAGGCCGACCAGATCGACACGGTCAAGGGCCTCATCGCCGACGCCGAGACACGCGGCGTCGACCTCGTGCTCCCCGTCGACGTCGTGGTCTCCACCGCCTTCTCGGCCGACGCCGAGCACAAGGTCGTCACCGTCGACGACATCGAGGACGGCTGGATGGGGCTCGACATCGGCCCCAACTCCCGCCTGCTGTTCGCCGAGGCGCTCGCCGACTGCAAGACCGTCGTCTGGAACGGCCCGATGGGCGTGTTCGAGATGGCGCCGTACGCCGAGGGCACGCGAGCGGTCGCTGAGGCGATCACCCGCGTCGACGGTCTCACCGTCGTCGGCGGAGGCGACTCGGCCGCGGCCGTCCGGCTGCTCGGGATCCCCGAGAACGGCTTCTCCCACATCTCCACCGGCGGAGGCGCGTCGCTCGAGTTCCTCGAGGGACGCACGCTCCCCGGTATCGCGGCTCTGGAGGACTGACCGGTGGCCTCAGGCCGACTCCCGCTCATGGCGGGCAACTGGAAGATGAACCTGAACCACCTCGAGGCGATCGCGGTGGTGCAGAAGCTCGCCTTCGCCCTCAACGAGGCCGACCTGCAGGCGTGCGAGGTGGCGGTGCTGCCGCCGTTCACCGACATCCGCTCGGTGCAGACCCTCATCGATGCCGACAAGCTCGACCTGCACTACGGCTCGCAGGACGTGTCGGCGTTCGACAAGGGTGCCTACACCGGCGAGGTCAGCGGCGCGATGCTGGCCAAGCTCGGCTGCACCTACGCCGTCGTCGGGCACAGCGAGCGGCGCGAGTACCACGCCGAGAACGACGAGGTCGTCAACGCGAAGGTCAAGGCGGCCTACCGCCACGACCTGCTGCCGATCCTGTGCGTGGGGGAGGGTCTCGACGTCCGCAAGGCCGGCGAGCACGTGCCCCACACGCTGGCCCAGCTCGACGGCGCCCTGACAGGCGTCCCGGCCGACCAGGTGCGCAGCATCGTCATCGCCTACGAGCCCGTCTGGGCCATCGGCACCGGCGAGGTGGCCACCCCGGACGACGCGCAGGAGGTCTGCGGCGCGATCCGCACCCGCCTGGCCGAGCTCTACTCCGGTGACCTCGCCGACGGCGTCCGCATCCTGTACGGCGGCTCGGTGAAGGCGTCGAACGTGGCCGCCATCATGGCTTCGCCCGACGTCGACGGAGCCCTCGTGGGGGGCGCCAGCCTCGACCCCGACGAGTTCGTCGCGATCTGCCGCTTCCGCCTCCACCCGGCACAAGAAGCCTGAGGCACCCGTGACGCGGGCCTTCGGGCCCGCGTCACGTATCCTTGCGCAGACGCGTCGGCAGGCGACGCGCCCGAGGGAGATGTCGTGGTCATCGCGTTCGAGGTTCTGCTCATCCTCGTGAGCCTCCTGCTGATCGTCCTGGTGCTGCTGCACAAGGGCAAGGGCGGCGGCCTGTCCGACATGTTCGGCGGCGGCATCTCCTCGTCCTTCGGCGGATCGAGCGCGGCCGAGCGCAACCTCGACCGCATCACCATCGGCCTGGGCGTGGTCTGGGCCGCGCTCATCATCGGCCTCGGGCTCCTGCTCAAGGGCACCTGATCCTTCTGCCGAGCTCCCGACGTCCGCGTTACCCGAGAGAGGTCGTACGACAGTGGCCAGTGGCAGTGCCATCCGAGGCAGCCGTGTCGGCGCCGGACCCATGGGCGAGGCCGAACGTGGCGACGCCGCTCCCCGTCACCGGGTCGCCTTCTACTGCGCGAACGGGCACGAGACGCGCCCGAGCTTCGCGACCGAAGCCGCCGTCCCCACCGAGTGGGACTGCCCGCGCTGCGGTCTGCCGGCCGGACGCGACAAGGAGAACCCTCCCGCGGCCCCCAAGATCGAGCCGTACAAGACGCACCTCGCGTACGTGAAGGAGCGGCGCAGCGACGCCGACGGCGAGGCGATCCTCAACGAGGCGCTGGCCAAGCTCCACGGCAGCTGACCTGCGCGCGCCGCGCGCACCCGAACCACCCGAAGGCCCGGCCCTGTGCCGGGCCTTCGGGCGTTCCTGGGCCTCAGCGGGTGGCGGTGAGCCTGAGGTCGGCGGCGCCCCGCACGGTGCCCTGGCGCAGCCCCTGGTGGTAGTCGACCTGGATGCCGAAGCCCTGGTAGGTGCCGGGCTCGGTGATCGGGACGACGTAGAGCACCTGGACGGTCGTGAATCCGAGATCGAGCGTCTCGCCGGCACTGATCGGTCGCACCATCGAGCAGGAGGCGGCCAGCTGGTCGGCCGTGGCGATGCCGACCCCGTCGGTGCGCGGCTTGCGCAGGCACACGACTGTCGCCAGGGGGGTCCCGGTGAACGTGCCCGTGCCCGGAGTGGTCACGAGGAGGTCCGCCCCCGCGGTGACTGCGTCGATCGTCACAGCGACCGACGGTGGTGGATCGTCGCTCCCGTCCGTGACGGGGCCGAGCCCCGCGTCGACGTAGTACGTCTGCCCGACGTCCACCGGCCCGACCGCGGACTGCCCCCACACCTGCACGACGTCGAGGCTCGTTCGCCAGTGCTGCAGGACGAGCGTCAGACCCACCGCGACGACGACGACGGCCACGACCACGACCGTGCGACCACGCCGTCGCGGTCGGGCAGCGCCCGGATGAGCAGGTGTCAGGAGCGTGCTCACGGATCCCCCCGCCGGTCGACGTGGGTCCAGTCTGCTCCCGAGCGACCCGCTCGGGCGACGCAACCGGGACGCGGTAGCCGGGCGTGGCGCCGATCCTGCGCCCCGGGGTCAGGGGCTGGCGATGCGGGGGAGGTCGGGGGGCAGCTTGGACGCAGCGGCCTCGTCGGTGAGGACGAGGGTGCGCTCACGCCCCCGGGCGCCGGCACCGGGGATCTGGAGCCGCCCGGCGTCACCGACGGCGAGGTGCACCGCCTCGGCCTTCTCCGCGCCGCTCTCGATCAGCCACACCTCGTGCGAGGCCCGGATCGCCGGGAACGTCATCGTCACGCGGGTCGGCGGCGGCTTCGGGCAGCCGCGGACGCCGACCACGGTGCGCTCCGTCTCGTGGGCCGCCGCTGACTGCGGGAAGATGCTGTTCACGTGCCCCTCCGGGCCCATCCCGAGCAGGTAGACGTCGAATGCCGGCACCGCCGCGTGGTCCTCGGGACGCGACGCCCGCTTGAGCTCGGCGGCGTACAGCGCCGCCGCGTCGTCGACGTCGAGCCCGGAGTCGAGCGAGGGCATCGGATGCACGTGGGCGGGGTCGAGGTCGACGTGGTCGAGCAGGGCGTCGCGCGCCTGCTTCTCGTTGCGATCGGGGTCGGCGGAGGCGACATAGCGCTCGTCGCCCCACCACACGTGCACGAGCGACCAGTCGACCGAGTCGCGCGACGGCGACGCGGCCAGCGCCGAGAGCACGTGGATGCCGATGCGACCGCCGGTGAGGCTCAGGTGCACGCGACCGCGATCGGCGGCCACCTCGACCAGCCTGGTGACGAGCCGGGCGGCGACCGCCTCGGCCAGCGCGTCGGCGTCGCGGTGCACGAGCACCTCGGGCGCGTTCATCGCGGTGCCTTGCTCGTCGTACGGGCGCCGGTGCGGGGCGAGGACGGCTTGGTCGCGGCGGTCTTCTTCGCGGGCTGGGCGGCGACCTTCTTCGCGCGCGCCGTCGTGGCTGCGGTCTTCTTCGCCGCCTTCTTCTGGGCGGGCGCCTTCGTCGTCGGGGCGGAGGCCGTGCGTCGGCTCGCGCCGCTCGACAGGTCGGTTCCGTCCGCTCCGTCGTCGTCGGGCTGACGGAACGTGCCGCCGCGGCTCGGCGCCGGTGCCGCGACGAAGCCCTGCACCCGTGGGAGCTCGGAGAGGGTCTCGCCGTAGACCTCGTCGGGGTCGAGGCGCCGCAGCTCCTCGGCGATGAGCGCCTCGAGGGACCGGCGCTTCAGCGGCGCCTCGCGCACGGGGTAGCCGGGGCGCGTCATGCGTGCGATGCGCCCGTCGGCGCGGTTGACCACGATGTCGCCGTGCCCGGTGCGCAGCGTCACCGCGGTGATCCCCGGCCCGCGGCTGGTGTGCGTGTCGACCGGGACGCCGAGACCACGCTGCAGCCAGGCGGCCAGCAGCACGCCCGAGGGGTTGTGCCGCTGGAACGACACGCTGGCGCTCACGACCGGGTCGGTCGGCTGGTCGAGCGCCGAGGCGAGCAGCGCACGCCACGGGGTGAGACGGGTCCAGGCGAGGTCGGTGTCGCCGGCGCGGTAGCCGTGCCGGCGCTGGTCGAGGTCCTTGAGCGGCCGGGGGCCCTGGCCGCTGTCGGTGATGCGTCGTTGCGCGAGGCGACCCACCGGGTCGTCGGAGGGCACGTCCGGAGCCCGCGACGGCCACCACACCACGACCGGTGCGTCCGGCACGAGCAGCGGGAGCACGACCGACGCCGCGTGGTGCGCGAGCGGGCCGCGCAGGCGCAGCTCGGCGAGCTCGCCGAGCCCGTCGACGCCGCCGACGCTCACCTCGGCGTCGAGCCGTGCCGGCCCGCGACCGGGGCGGGGGATCGCGACGAGGATGCGGCTCGGGTGCTCGCGCGCGGCCTCGGCCGCCGACCGCACGGCGTCGGCCTGGGTGGCCTCGTCGGCCACGATGACCAGCGTGAGCACACGTCCGACGGCGCTCGACCCCTGGCGGAACCGCTCCTGGTCGATCGCCGTGCTCACCTGCGCGGCGGTGGTGTCGTCGAGTCGCACGGTCATGGCCGCCTCCAGGAGCGCCCGTCGCGCCAGATCATCTCGTGCGAGGACCGCGGGCCCCAGGTGCCCGACTCGTACTGCTCGGGCTTGCCGCTCTCGGCCCAGTGCTCGATCACGGGGTCGAGGATCGTCCAGCCGAGCTCGACCTCCTCGTGCCGCGGGAACAACGGGGGGTCGCCGAGCAGGACGTCGAGGATCAGCCGCTCGTAGGCCTCGGGGCTCGACTCGGTGAAGGAGTCGCCGTACGCGAAGTCCATGTTGACGTCGCGCACCTCCATCTGGGTGCCCGGCACCTTGGAGCCGAAGCGCATCGTGACGCCCTCGTCGGGCTGGATCCGCACGACGAACGCGTTCTGCCCGAGCTCCTCGGTGTCGGTCGCGCTGAACGGCAGGTGCGGCGCGCGCTTGAACACGATCGCGAGCTCGGTGACGCGCCGGCCGAGGCGCTTGCCGGTGCGCAGGTAGAACGGCACGCCGGCCCAGCGACGGGTGTCGACGCCGAGGCGCACGGCGGCGAACGTCTCGGTCGTGGAGGTGGGGGAGATGCCGGTCTCCTCGAGGTAGCCGATCACCGGCTCGCCGCCCTGCCAGCCGGCGGCGTACTGGCCGCGCGACGTGTGCATGTCGAGGTCGTCGGGCAGCGTGAGCGCCGCGAGCACCTTCTCCTTCTCGATGCGCACGTCGTTGGCGCGGAAGGAGAGAGGCTCCTCCATCGCCGTGAGCGCGAGCAGCTGCAGGAGGTGGTTCTGGATCACGTCGCGCGCCGCGCCGATGCCGTCGTAGTAGCCGGCGCGGCCGCCGATGCCGATGTCCTCGGCCATCGTGATCTGCACGTGGTCGACGTAGTTCGCGTTCCAGATCGGCTCGAACATCGTGTTGGCGAAGCGCAGCGCCAGCAGGTTCTGCACCGTCTCCTTGCCCAGGTAGTGGTCGATGCGGAACACCGACCCCGACGGGAACACCTCGCCGATCGTCTCGTTGAGCTCGCGCGCGCTCGCGAGGTCGTGGCCGAACGGCTTCTCGATGACGACGCGGCGCCAGGCGCCGTCGCCGGACGCCGAGAGGCCCGAGCGCTTGAGCTGCTGCACCACCGGTGCGAAGAACTTCGGCGGGATCGACAGGTAGAAGGCGTGGTTGCCCCGCGTGCCGCGGACGCGGTCGAGGTCCATCACGGTCTGCGCGAGCTGGTCGAAGGCGGAATCGTCGTTGATGTCGCCGGCGACGAACCGGATGCCCTTGCACAGCTCCTGCCAGGTGTCCTCGCGGAACTCGGTGCGGGCGTGCTCGCGCACCGAGTCGTGCACGATCGCCGCGAAGTCCTGGTCGACCCAGTCGCGCCGGGCGAACCCCACGAGCGCGAAGCCCGGAGGGAGCAGCCCGCGGTTGGCCAGGTCGTAGACCGCCGGCATGAGCTTCTTGCGGGCGAGGTCGCCGGTGACCCCGAACATGACCAGGCTGCAGGGGCCCGCGATCCTGGGCAGTCGTCGGTCGCGCGGGTCGCGCAGCGGGTTCGCCCCCTCCGCGGGGGTCCAGAGGCGCACGGGCACCGTCAGCGGCCCGCTGCGGCGCGGGCGTCGGCGAGTGCCGATGCGACCGCACCCAGCAGCTGCTCCCAGGCCACGACGAACTTGCCGACGCCCTCGTCCTCGAGCGCCTTCACGACGTCGTCCATGTCGACGCCGGCCGCGGCCAGCGCCTCGAACGTGGCGTGCGCCGAGGCGATCTCGGGGACGATCGTGTCGCCGACGACCTCGCCGTGGTCGCGGCACGCGTCGAGGGTGGCCTCGGGCATGGTGTTGACGACGTTGCTGGTGACGAGGTCGACGACGTAGCGGGTGTCGGAGTATGCCGGGTCCTTGACGCCGGTGGACGCCCACAGCGGGCGCTGCAGGTGCGCACCCTGGGTCTCGAGCGCCTTCCACCGGTCGCCGGCCACGACGTCCTGGAACGCGCCGTAGGCGATGCGCGCGTTGGCGATGGCAGCCTGGCCGAGCAGGGGTGAGCCGGCTCCGAGCCGCTTGTCGACCTCGGTGTCGACGCGGCTGACGAAGAACGACGCGACGCTCTCGATCGTGGCGAGGTCATGACCGTTCGCGGCGGCGAGCTCGAGCCCGGACAGCCAGGCGTCGAGCACCGCCTTGTAGCGCTCGACGGAGAAGATGAGCGTGACGTTGACGCTGATGCCGACGCCGAGCGTGGCGGTGATCGCGGGCAGGCCCTCGACGGTGGCGGGGATCTTGATGAGCACGTTGGGCCGGTCGACCGCCCAGTGCAGCGCGCTCGCCTCGGCGATCGTGGCGTCGGTGTCGCGCGCGAGCCGCGGGTCGACCTCGATGCTCACGCGGCCGTCGACGCCGTGCGTGCGCGCGTGCACGGGAGCGAGCACGTCGCAGGCCCAGCGCACGTCGTACGTGGTCATCGCGCGGACGGCCTCGCCGAGGTCGACGCCGCGCACGGCGAGGTCGTGCACCTGGGCGGCGTACTCGGCTGCGCCGCCGACGATCGCCTTCTCGAAGATCGACGGGTTCGTGGTGACCCCGACGACGTGCGACCCCTCGACGAGGGCGGCGAGCCCTCCGGACTCCAGGCGACCCCGGTCGAGGTCGTCGAGCCAGATCGAGACACCGGCGGCGGACAGGGCGGCAAGTCGGTCGTCAGACATGACTCGACCCTAACCACGTCCGCCCCCGAGCGCCCCCACGACAGCAGTGACGATGCCATGACGTCCCCCGACGCTCGATTCTCGTGAAGGCGCCCTTCCTCGCAAGGGGGAGGATCAGGGACGGGTGGAGGCGAGGGAGGCTCGGGCGGCGTCGGCGACGGCCTCGGCGGTGATGCCGAACTGCTCGAAGAGGGTGGCGGCTGCGGCGGAGGCGCCGAAGTGCTCGAGCGACACGGCGCGACCGTGGTCGCCGAGGTACTTCCACCAGCCCTGGGCGATGCCTGCCTCGACCGAGACACGAGCCCGCACCGAGCGCGGCAGCACGCTCTCGCGGTACGCCGCGTCCTGCTCCTCGAACCACTCGACGCACGGCATCGAGACGACGCGGGTCGCGACGCCCGAGGCCTCGAGCGTCTCGTGCGCGGCCACCGCGAGCTGCACCTCGGAGCCGGTCGCGATGATCACGACGTCGGGCGTGCCCCCGGACGCCTCGCACAGCACGTAGCCGCCGCGCGCGGCCCCGGACGCCGCACCGCAGCTGGTGCGGTCGAAGGTCGGGACGTTCTGGCGGGTGAGGGCCAGGCCGGTCGGACGCCGACGGCGCAGGATCTCGCCCCATACGGCCGAGGTCTCGTTGGCGTCGGCCGGACGCGCGATCGACAGCCCGGGGATGGCGCGCAGCGCCCACAGGTGCTCGACCGGCTGGTGCGTAGGCCCGTCCTCGCCGAGGCCGATCGAGTCGTGGGTCCACACGTAGGTGACGTCGACGCCCATGATCGAGGCGACGCGCACAGCGCCGCGCATGTAGTCGGAGAACACGAGGAACGTGCCGCCGAACGGGCGCAGCAGCTCGCTCTCGGCCAGGCCCGACAGGATCGCGCCCATCGCGTGCTCGCGGACGCCGAAGTGCAGGATCCGCCCGTACGGCGACTGGCTGCCGCCGAAGGGGGAGTCGGACTTGACGACGGTGCCCGCCGGAAGGAACGAGGGCGCGCCCTCGATGGTGGTGTTGTTGCTCTCGGCGAGGTCGGCGCTGCCGCCGACGAACTCGGGCAGCGCCGCGGCGATCGCCTGGATCACCTCACCGCTGGCCTTGCGGGTCGAGACGTCCTTGCCGGCCGGGAACTCCGGCAGCACGAGGTCGGCGGGCAGCTCGGCAGCGCGGAGGCGCTCGAGGAGCGCGGACCGCTCGGGGTTCTCCGCGTGCCACTGGAGGAACGCGGCGTCCCACTCCGCGCGCAGCGCGGCACCGCGGGCCCTCACCTGGCGCGCGTGCGCGAGCACCTCCGGCTCCACCACGAACGACTGCGCAGGGTCGAAGCCGAGGATCTCCTTGACCTTGGCCACCTCGTCGGCGCCGAGGGCGCTGCCGTGCGCCTTGAAGGTGTTCTTCAGCGTGGGCGCGGGCCACCCGATGATGCTGTGCATCCGGATGATCGAGGGCCGGTCGGTGACGTCGACCGCGTTCTGCAGGGCCGTCGCGAGCGCGAGGACGTCGACGCGCCCGTCCGGCAGGTGCTCGACGGTCTGGACGTGCCACCCGTAGGCCTCGTAGCGCTTCGCGACGTCCTCGCTGAACGCGATCGCGGTGTCGTCCTCGATCGAGATGTGGTTGTCGTCGTAGATCGCGATGAGGTTGCCGAGCTTCTGCACGCCGGCCAGCGACGAGGCCTCGGAGCTGATGCCCTCCTCGAGGTCGCCGTCGCCGCAGATCACCCACACACGGCGGTCGAAGATGCTCTCGCCGAGCGGGGTGCCGGGGTCGAGCAGGCCGTGCTCGTAGCGAGCGCCCATGGCCATGCCGACCGCGGTGCTCAGCCCCTGGCCGAGCGGGCCGGTGGTGGTCTCGACGCCGGCGGTGTGGCCGCGCTCGGGGTGGCCGGGCGTGAGCGAGCCCCACGTGCGGAACGACTCGAGATCGGACAGCTCCACCCCGTAGCCGGACAGATAGAGCTGGATGTACAGCGTGAGCGACGAGTGCCCGGCCGAGAGCACGAAACGGTCGCGGGCGATCCAGCCCGGATCCGCCGGATCGTGCTTGAGGAAGTGCTGGAACACCAGGTAGGCGGCCGGCGCAAGGCTCATGGCCGTGCCGGGGTGGCCGTTGCCCACCTTCTGGACCGCGTCGGCAGCCAGCACGCGCACCGTGTCGACGGCGCGCTCGTCCACCTCGGTCCAGGTGGCGCCACGGAACTGGTCAGGGGAGTCCGGGAAGCTCGTCACGAGCGCCGAGCCTAGCCCGGTCACGTCATCCGGCGTCGGCCGCGGCTACACTCGCGAGGCACATCTGATCGACCACCCCCTCGTGAGAACCGGGAGCCGCCCGTGACCGCCGTCGACCCCCGGTCGGCCCAGGGCCACGGTCCCGCCGTCGAAGGCGTCCGCGACGACAATCTCGAGGTCGTGACGCGTTCCAAGGCGGCGGCCTACGTCGCCCTCACCAAGCCCCGCATCATCGAGCTGCTGCTCGTCACCACGGTGCCCACCATGATCCTGGCGGCGGGTGGCGTCCCCTCGCTCAAGCTCGTGGCCTTCACCCTCGTCGGCGGCTTCCTCGCCGCCGGTGGCGCCAACGCGCTCAACATGTACATCGACCGCGACATCGACAGCCTCATGGTGCGTACCGGCCACCGGCCGATCGTCACGGGCGAGGTGAGCCCCAACGGCGCGCTGGCCTTCGGCCTGCTGCTGGCCGTGGCGTCGGTCGCCTGGTTCGCCGCCACCACCAACGCCCTGGCCGCCGGCCTCACCGCGGCCGCGATCCTCATGTACGTCGTGGGCTACACGCTCATCCTCAAGCGCCGCACCCCGCAGAACATCGTGTGGGGCGGCGCCGCCGGCTGCATGCAGATCCTGATCGGTTGGACCGCCGTCACCGGGTCGCTCGGCTGGGCGCCGTTCGCACTGTTCCTCGTCGTGTTCTTCTGGACGCCGCCGCACTACTGGCCGCTGTCGCTGCGCTTCAAGGACGACTACGCCGCCGCCGGCGTCCCGATGCTGCCGGTCGTGGCGCCGCTGTCGAAGGTCGCGCGCGAGATCATCGGCTACTCGTGGGCGATGGTCGCAGCCTCGCTGCTGCTCGTCCCGCTCGGGCACATGACCTGGTTCTACGGCGTCGCCGCCGTGGTGCTCGGCGGCGGGTTCCTCTACGAGGCGCACAGCCTGCTGCACCGGGTGCGGGCGGGCGACCGCGACGTCAGGGCGATGCGCCTGTTCCACGGCTCGATCACCTACCTGGCGCTGCTCTTCCTCGTCGTCGCCATCGACGCCTTCCTGCCCTTCTGACCCACCCCGTCCGGGCGTGATCGTGGTCGGATGCTGGTCTCCTGGCGCCGGAAGCTCTCACCCGACCAAGGTCACGCCACGGGGGCGACACCGCGCGTGCGGGTCGTGAGCAGGAGCCGCACGGTGGCCCACCAGATCACGGTCGCCAGCAGCACGTGGACGCCGACGAGCACCCACGGCTCTGCGGTGAAGAACTGCACGTAGCCGACGAGCCCCTGGGCCAGGAACGCCGTGAGCAGGTGCGTGGCGGCGCGCGTGGTGCGCTCGGGCGTCTGCGTGGCACGCATGGCGAGCAGCAGGCCGACCAGCAGGCCGATGCACAGCACCACGACGTCGGCGTGCAGCCACGCCATCGTCTGCGGGTCGAGGCCGAGCCGCTTGGTGCGCTCGTCGCCGGCGTGCGGGCCGCTCGCGGTCACGAGCATCCCCACGACGAGGACGACGCCCATCAGACAGGCGAGCACCACGACGCCGAGGCGCACCTCGCGTCCCACGACCACGACGACCGGCTGGTCGCCGTACTCGCCGGCCCGCTTCACCAGGACGGTCACGAGCCCGATGATCACGAGCGACAGTGCCATGTGCGAACCCACGGCCAGCGGGTTGAGGCCGGTGAGCACGGTGACGCCGCCCAGCGGGATCTGCGCCATGGTGCCGAGCAGCGGCACCATGGCCAGCCAGGTGAGCCCGGTGCGCGCCGGGAGCCCCGCGGTCCTGCGCTGCGAGGCGTCCACCAGCGCCGCGACCGCCGCCGCGACGGCCAGGGCGATGAGCACCGCGGTGAGCAGGCGGTTGCCGAACTCGACGTACTTGTGCCACTGCTCGACCTGGCCCGACACCGGGGTGATCGAGTCGCCGGTGCACCTGGGCCACGTCGGGCAACCGAGGCCCGAGCTCGTGAGCCGCACGATCGCGCCCGTCACGCAGATCCCCATCTGGGCCACGAGGTTCGCGAGGTAGATGCGCCGCGCCCACCGGGGTGCGCGGCCGTCGCGCAGCGGTGCGGACGGCACCGACGGCACGGTGGGCGCGGGGGGGGTGGTCGTCACGGGGACAGGGTAGGCGAGCAGGCGGGGGGACGCTGGTGCGCGCCGCCGGGGGCGACGCGCGTCACACCGCTACGACCAGCGGAACGTCCGCGAGGTGAGGACGCCCGCGACCGCGGCCCAGACCAGGAGCACGACGGCAGGGCCGACGGGGAACGCCTGACCGTCGAGCAGCACGTCGCGCAGGCCCTGCCCGAGCGCCGCGGAGGGCAGGAGCGAGACCACCGACGCCAGCGCGCCCGGAAGGCGCGAGGCGGGGATCACGACACCGCCGACCGCGAGCAGCAGCAGGTAGATGCCGTTGGCGACGGCCAGGGTCGCCTCGGCGCGCAGCGTACCGGCGAGCAGCAGCCCGAGCGACGTGAACGCCGCCGTGCCGAGCAGCAGAAGCGCGATCGCCGCGGGCCACGACCCCACGGGCTGCCAGCCGAGCGCGTAGGCGACCCCCGTGATCAGCAGCACCTGCACGATCTCGACGACCACGACGCCGAGCGTCTTGGCCACGAGCAGCCCCGAGCGCCCGAGCGGCGTGGAGCCGAGCAGCTTGAGGACGCCGTACCTGCGCTCGAACCCGGTCGCGATGGCCTGGCCGGTGAACGCCGTGGAGATGACGGCCAGCGCAAGGATCCCTGGCGCCACGACGTCGATGGGCGGGTCGTGGCCGGCGACGTCGACGGGCAGGTGCGACAGCCCGACGAGCAGGACGAGGGGGATCACGAGGGTGAGCAGCAGCTGCTCGCCGTTGCGCAGCGTCGAGAGCACCTCGGCGCGCGCCTGCGCGAGCAGGATCCGAGATCGCGGCGCGGCACCGGGCGCCGGCGCGAGGCCGCCCGGCGCGCCCGAGAGGTCGGCGCTCATGGGCGCAGCCCCCGTCCGGTGAGCTCGAGGAAGACGTCCTCGAGGCTGCGCCGCGCGGTCGAGAGCTCGCGGGGGAGTACGCCCTGCTCGGCGCACCACGTGCTCACGTCGGCGAGCAGCTGCGGCCCGATCTCGCCCTCGACCCGGTAGACGCCCGACGGCGACTCCACGACGGCGCCGACGCTCGGCACCCGCGCGCGCAGGGCGTCGACGTCGAGCCCGGGCGTCGCCGTGAAGGTGAGCACCTCGCCGCTCCCGGTGAGCGCGGCAGTCGTCCCGGCGGCCACGACGCGGCCGTAGTCGACGATCACCACGTCGTCGGCGAGGCGCTCGGCCTCGTCCATGAGGTGCGTCGTGAGCACGACGGTGACGCCGTCGGTGCGCAGCTGCTCGACGAGGTCCCAGGCCGTGAGCCGGGTCTGCGGGTCCATGCCGGCGCTGGGCTCGTCGAGGAACACGAGGTCGGGCCGGCCGACCACGGCGCAGGCCAGGGCCAGGCGCTGCTTCTCGCCCCCCGACATCCGCCGGTACGTCGCCGGCACGGAGTCCAGGCCGAGCCGCGCGGCGAGGTCGTCGACGTCGAGGGGGCGCGCGTAGAACGACGCCAGGTGCCGCAGCATCGGGATGGCGCGCCAGGCGGCATAGATCCCGCCGTCCTGGAGCATGACGCCCACACGCGGCCGCAGCGACCGGTCGCGCGGGTCGAGGCCCCAGACCCGCACCTCGCCGGTGTCGGCCCGGCGGTAGCCCTCGCAGATCTCCACCGTGCTGGTCTTGCCGGCGCCGTTGGGCCCCAGGAGAGCCGTGATCGTGCCTGCGGCGACGTCGAACGTCAGCCCGTCGAGCGCCTGCGTGTGCCCGTACGCCAGGTGCACGTCACGCACCTCGACCGCGACCGCCCGCTCCGACACGCCCGCGAGTCTAGGAAGGTCGACGAGACGCGCCTGACGCGGGACCAGCGAGCCGCCGCCGGCCGCGCCTGCTCAGGGAGCCGTACGACGTCGCCGGAGCTGGTCGGCGGCGAAGGCGCCCACGACCATCACCCATACCAGCGTCAGCACGCGCGAGGTGGCCGACTGCCAGCCGACCCGGTCCATCGCGAACGCTGGTGCCACGCCCAGCACGAAGGCCAGCGGCAGGAGCACCACGAGGGGCACCCGTCGGATGGCTCGCATCGTCGCCCCCCACGCTCGTACTCCCCTTCAGGCAAGCGTGGCGCTCGGCCCACCAGCGGTCAACCGCCGCGCCCCGTCGGCTCGCGCCGGCACGGACGACGGTCTCGCGAGCCCCGGCGGGCCCGACGCAGCCCCGACGCAGGAGCCCGGGTTCGCGCTGCTCGCGCAATTAGGCAACAATGTCGTTGTGAAATCCGAGGGCCGGCTCAGCGGAGCGCCTGCGCGTGTCGCGCGGGCGCTGCTCGAGGGCGGGCCGCAGACCGCGGCCACCCTCGCCGAGCGCCTCGACCTGTCGACCACCGCGGTGCGCCGCCACCTCGACGCCCTGCTCGACGAGGGGCTCGCCGAGTCGTCCGAGCGCGCCCCCTACGGTCCGGCCGCGGTCGACCGGCCGCGCGGCGCGGGGCGCCCGGCCAAGGTCTTCACCCTCACGGCCGCCGGCCGCGACGCGTTCGACCAGCAGTACGACGACCTCGCGGTCGAGGCGCTGCGCTACCTCTCCGACACCGCCGGGCCCGAGGCGGTCGAGGGCTTCGCCCGGCGCCGCATCACCGATCTCGAGCTCCGCTACGCCGCCGCCCTCTCCGACGCCCCGCCGGAGGAGCGCCCGGAGGTCCTCGTGCAGGTGCTCACCGCCGAGGGCTACGCCGCGTCGCTCGTCGACGGCCCGGGCGGCCCGGCCATCCAGATCTGCCAGCACCGCTGCCCGGTCGGCCACG